>Ga0137325_1000033_pt1 | contig 32344 bp, 38 predicted proteins | sample EasRivERMZT469_2_FD_102294 | JGI IMG/M metagenome (GOLD analysis project Ga0137325, IMG submission 102294) | Soil microbial communities from meander-bound floodplain in the East River, Colorado, USA - East River MetaG ERMZT469_2 | ecosystem: Environmental > Terrestrial > Soil > Floodplain ...
ACAATCAAAGGCGCCAAAAAGTCTGAACGTCGGCCGATGCTGGTAATACGCGGCGCGCGTACTCCAATATTTGTAGGGTTAACCATAGAGCCAATTTTCGGTATTGAATACATCAAAATTGATCTAAACGTAACCTGGGTATTTTGCCGTTTTGATGATTTTCTGAAAGGACAATTTAGCAAATGCACCAACGAGTGAAAAAATTGTGGATTGAAGATCTACGAGCAAACGTAGACAAACAGGGTAGAGGTCGTTTGACCAGAGTAACCGAAAAAGGTGTTGAAAATGATTGCTGCCTTGGGCGTCTGCGTAAATTGGCACTCACGGATGGCGTTTCGATCAATGCGCGGGAACGCATCGACGGGACTTGTACTCTACGATGGGGCACAGCATGCAGCTACCTGAAAGCGTCATGAATTGGGCAGGTTTAAAACACAATTCACCTAAGGTGGAACAAGAAGGGCTTATGCGACTTAATGATAAAGGCGGTAGCTTTAACACAATTGCCGACCTGATAGAAAAAACACCTGATGATTGGATTGGTTAAATGAGTCTCAAAACATGGAAGCGTAAATATTATCCCACTACCGCAAGTACCGCTGCTCGTAGGGGCACACTTGCGTCAGTGCGCCACAGTCTAAAGAAATGGTCAGGTTTGAGTAAGGAGATTCTGGAAGAACACGACCTGCGAAAAGTTGGGTATACCATCATTGATAACTCGGGTGATTCAGAGTTGCGCATTGCCGATACCTCATGCGCGTTATGTATTAGATATATTGACCGTTCAGTAAAAGATGCGTGCCACGCATGTCCATTGGCGATTGTACGGGGAGGAGTACCATGCGATGAAAAATTACCTTCCGAAGAAATTTCACCGTATCACATTTGGACATGGTATTGCGATCCACAACCTATGATTGACTGGCTTAAACAAACAGAGGTCTACGTAAAGAAGGAAGAATCTCAAACAGTATAATCAATTCATGAAACCAAAATCACAAACAGAAGTTACCGACAACAAAATAGTAATGGAGTACAAGCCACCGTTCAAGGTGGAGATTATGTACTTCAAGCAATCGGGCAAGTATTACACCGACGGCAGCTATCAAACCGACAAACTGCATATGTTTGAGATCTTTGAAGAAGTTGAGGAACTGTTTAGACACAAGAGAAGACCAGGACTGGTTCACGGAGAAAATGAATTTTACGCAGTTGTAAGCGTACCCAATCACCCGCATGATCATCCAGCATTGATTTTACCCACAGTAAAGAAATAAGTAGAAAACACAATGGATCAAATAACACATGAATTAGATAAACTGGCAATGCGCAGGGCAAAGTTGCTAATAGAGTTGATACCTTATGTGCGAGCGGCGGTAAATGTACTGCGCGACTCAAATTACCCAAGCACGGCAAAGGCACTAGAAGAGGTTATCTTCCAACTCGACGCAATAGACGACGAGGCAACAAAATTGGTAACACAAGACCCATTGGCAGTATTGCGGGCAATGGCCAGGCGTCTGAATCCAGATGCCTAAACAGAAACAACGTTGCCGCCATTGTGGTGCCGATGGTCATAATATTGACACTTGTAGACTCTATCGTATGGCCACAAAAGAATTACAAGCTGAAGCAACACGGCGGTATACGCTGACCATAACCCACAAAGAACAAGAATCAAGTAGCCGTAAGCCGCATAAGAAAAAGTCGGTAAAGAGCATGCAAAGGAATTGAACAAAGCAATGTTACCGCATAATTCAATCTACGTTGCGGGGCATACCGGACTGGTAGGTTCCGCCATTGTCAGGCATCTTAAAGATGCCGGGTACAACAATCTCATACTGCGTACTCGCAACGAACTTGACTTAAGAAATCAGGCGGCAGTTAATGATTTCTTTAATAAACAACGTCCAGAATATGTTTTCCTGGCGGCAGCGTATGTTGGCAGCATATACGCAAATCAGACGGAGCCCGCAAATTTCATTTACAACAATCTCGCCATTCAAACCAATACTATCAATGCCGCCTACCATTGTGGTAGTGTGTACAAATTTGTTTTTCTTGGATCATCATGTGCCTACCCAAAATTTGCAGGACAACCAATTCAGGAAAAATCGCTACTCAGTGGACCCCTTGAGCCAACAAGTGAATGGTGCGCGACCGCTAAGATAGCGGGTATCAAACTTGCACAGGCATTTCGCAAGCAGAACGGTTTTAACATAATCTGCCTGATGCCTACGAACGTGTACGGGCCAAACGACTCATACAGTGCCCACACAGCACACGTTATACCAGCGCTGATACGAAAGTTCCATTTTGCAAAGGTGAATGATCAAAATAATGTTAGGGTGTGGGGGACAGGCGCGTCACAACGTGAGTTTTTACACAGCGATGATCTAGCAAGTGCCTGTTGTTACCTAATGCATCATTACGATGAGAACGAAATTATAAATGTCGGTTCAGGTGAGGAAATTACAATAGCCAGACTGGCATGGGTGATAAAGGAGATTGTAGGTTTTTATGGCGACGTAGAGTTCAATTCGGCGATGCATGATGGTGTTCCGCGCAGGTTACTAGACTCATCCCGCTTGCGTCTTTTAGGTTGGTATCCTACCATTCCACTTCGTTATGGTATCGAACAAACATACAAAGCATATTTAGCCAATCTTGGTTAATGCTGTATAATCTATTCAGGAGTCAGCTAAGGAGGAGAAATGCGATTACTATTAATTGCCACATTGACACAGTGCCTATTTGCCACCACTGCGATTTACCAAAATATCGACCCATCGTTACTCAGCAAGGTCCGGGTTAACGTTGTCTACGCCGACAAATCAATCACATGTTGGTATGGGTATTGTCCAGAAGACTTTAGTATTAACTACTTTGGTACGGGTATAGGAACAGACAACACCCTGGTATTCACAAACCAACGACAAGGATCTGTTGCGCAAGAGGTATGGTACGAAACCGTGGTGCAAAGACCATTGACGCAAAAGTATTATGGGCGCCTACTATTTGATGAGGAGCTCGAACCACAGTACAACACGATGAGTACAAAGGGAAGTGGCCATGGTAAGGACCCTACAGGTTGGCTGCTCGGTTACAACTTCGAGCGACGTATCGTTGGTGAGGGTTTATCAGGGATGGATTTATGGGGGATGTTGAAGCTGAAGATATCGGGCAGTTTCGGACGTCAGATTGCAGTAGGCGTAGATCTTGATCGAGGATACGGCCCATGGCGGTTTGAGGAAGAAGAGGAAATGGCCGAGACTCCAGAACCGATAACACTAGGACTGATGGGTGCTGGACTTGCGGCAATAGGGTTTATGAAACGCAGGGCTACCCGACGAAAGACGTTATGACAAAACAAAAAGCGGCTGCTGCATTAGAACGTTGCGCAAATGCGACAGAGGGTCCGTGGGAATATGAAATGGTTACATCGACTGATAGTTATTCAGATACCACACCAGAAGGTAAGCAGGCCACAAACAATTACGACTTTGCGGCACATGCACGTACCGATCTTCCGGCCGCACTTGCCGACCGCCAGCGGCTGATTGAGGCGCTGAGTACATTCTTGCTGGCGTATCGCTCTGGTGATGCTGTAGCCGAAGAGGAGGGCTTCGTAAGGGCGTACGAACTCCTCAGCGAACTCGGTGAACTCGAATGACATCCTCTGTGTGCGTTCCTCCTCCTACGGGCTCCGGTTGCGAGCTGGGCCCGTCTTTTTGCCGGAGGTTGACTCCCTAGCCTACGCCAGCGTGATAACGCGGGAGAACCGGTCAGAGATGGTCGGCACGCCGGCTCCAGTTCTTGTGCCTCGTCCATAGCGCGGGGTACGTCAGATGAATTATGCCAGCGGCGGCGTGGACGGTGACACGCTTCCGAACGCAGGTAGAGGCCCTACGGAGACAGCAGGGGTTAGATCGTAGCTGTAGCCGGTTCAATTCCGGCCCGCTGGCAACCAAGCTCGGAGGGAAGGCGGCTCAAAATGACTGAACCAAATGCATGGGTATTTTCCTGGGAATGTCCTGTATGTGGGGCAAAAGGAGAATCCGGCCCATTTCCTATTGCTAGCACCCATAAAGAAAACCAAGACAACATCCGCGCAGAAGTAGAAAAGGCGAATCAGGAACACCCAGCCCACGGCCTACCACTCCGGGGAAAAATATCACTGTCAGGTTCGGCATACGACATTGTTACCGAACAGCTACTGGCGAGTCTGCGTGATCGCGAATACAGGAACGCTTTCGTTTGTGAACGAACACGATCCTCTACTGCATTACAAATCCGTGCCCTCCGTGCCCAGCGAGAAATGACGCAAAAGGAACTTGGGACAGCTATAGGGACGGCTCAAGCATGGGTTTCTAAACTAGAGAATCCCAATTACGGAAAGATGACAATGGAGACGCTGTTGCGGTTAGCGAATGCTTTTGATACGGATTTAGAAATTAAGTTTAGACCGTTCTCCAGGATCATCCGAGACATTCCTGACCAAGGCAAGGAGTATTTTGCAGTACCCGGCTTTGAGGATGAGTTCGGGCCAAGCTAATTTTAGCGCAACTACCAAATCTGCTTGACGGATGGTAAACCTGTACTACGAAACGTATAATCTTTAAAAGGTCACAACATGAAATACAGTTTTTGCGAGACGATGGTCGCAGGCCCACATACGATCTGGCACCTACGTAAACTTACGAAACTCGGGCAGATGCTCGGTGGCGGCGCAGATACAAAGGCTCTTTGCGGCGCAATTGTTGCTTGGGATCTGAGCGTACCAACCACTAAATTTCACCTTCAAAGGAATTGTTGCCAGAAATGTTTAACTCTATCTCCTTGGAACACCGTAAAATGATTACGTCTTGTGAAGGCTGGTATCCTGACATCGAAGAGTTTGAACATGATATACCATACTCGGATGAATCGGAAACAATCACCAACGAAGTATGGACGTTTGCCCCAGTTGCCTCATTAAATGAAATGCTCAAAATATCACATAATAGTTATTAAAGCGGCCATTCGTGATTATTGCAATATGCGATTTGAACTTCACCGTAAAATGGTAAGGCGGTATCGTGGATAATGTCAAGAAACGTCTACATCACATTCACCGGTTCGGCATACGACGCGGTGACCGAACGCGTAACGAACACATACAAACAGTTTGGCGCAACAGACCTATGGTTGTATGACGAACCATGGTTGATACAAACTGGATTTGTCGAACAGAACAAATGGTTGTGGGAACACCTAGGAATTGGTAATCTAAATGGCGGGCGTGGTTACGGTTGGTTTTCGTGGAAGCCGTTTATCATACTCGACGCGTTATCAAGACTAGAACCCGGTGATCAGGTTCTATACGTCGATGCTGATACCTACCCAATAGCGGATTTTAGGATTTTGTTTGATCTGTGCAGAAAAGAAGGTGGGCATTTAGCGTTCATGGCTACCGGCACGACTCATGCGTATTGCAATCGTCAATGGGTAAAACGTGAATGCTTTCAGTGTATGGGTCTTGATGAGGACGATTATTGGCACGGACCACACGCCGTAGCAAGGTTTATGGTGTTTGAAAAGCAGGCAACATTGAGTAACGGCAGCGAACCCGCTCCGTTCATTTTGCGTTTTCTTCATGAATGGCAGCGGCACTGTCTGGATCACCAATGCCAAACTTTTGATCACGATCCTGCTATTCAGTTGCCCGGGCCATACGGCGATGGTCCTAAATTTGGCTTTCGTGAGCACCGAACAGAACAGGCAATATACAGTCTGTTGTGTATATGGTATGGACGGAGGCTCTACCGTGAGGCTTGCCAATTTGGGGCTGAGTGCCAACAAGACCGTGACAAATATCCACAGTTGTTTTTCCAGGTAGGTAGTCATGGTCCACAGTCGATAATAGGTAGTCGATTCAGGAATAAGTTTCCGCCAGGAGGTACGCGCAATGCGTAAACAAACATTCGCAGCCATATGTTTGTTTAGTTTGGTGACTTATATGTGTTTGATGTACTGCTATCCCGGCCCACCTAAATTCCCGCACAAACGAATCAGTCTGGATTGGGAGGTGCATCAATTCAATCGTGGCGGCAGAAGCATGGAAGTAGTCTGGTTGATGAATTCGAATGGAAGCGATTGGATGGTTACTCTTAGCGGATGTGTGGAAAAATACAGTCACGGCGATACCAATACGCTCATTGGAGATAACACAACTACGCTTATAGCAGCAAGCAACTTGTATTTTGGTCCGGCATACGGAGTAGCTATTTGTAGGGATAAGCTTCTACCTGAGGTAAAATGACAAATGTCGAAACTAATCTGGTTAGGACTTCTGTTGATTGTGGCATACGCTCCTGCCCTCTATCGACTTGCCCAACAATGGATGAACGATCCTAATATGGGCCACGGCATATTTGTACCAGTAGTTGCCGCGTGGATTGCCTGGGGCAAGCGTAGCGAGTTAGCAACAATCAAACCCTATACAAATTGGCTGGGTATTGTGTTTGTACTATGGGCCTCTTTACAATTGCTGATCGGAACGTTAGGCGCAGAACTATTCTTGTCTCGTACAGCATTCCTTATTGCCCTCATTGGTGCAGTGTTGTTCCTATACGGAACTGAGACGTTGAAAGTGTTTGCATTTCCTTTATTCCTACTCTTCTTTATGATACCCATACCCAAGATACTCTTTAATCACGTTACTTTACCGCTGCAAGAGATTGCCAGCGGATTAGCCGCATTGATGCTTCAGGTAAGTGGTATCCATGTAACCAGAATGGGCAACATCCTTGAACTGCCTAGTCAGTCTTTAAACGTTGTAGAAGCATGTAGTGGGATTCGATCCCTGCTGTCGATGTCGTTTCTGGCGTTGGTGTATGGGTACTTCTTTGACTCTAGGAATTGGATACGTATAGTGTTACTCATTGCCAGTATACCAATTACCATCATTGCAAATGCCGGTAGGGTAACACTTACGGGTATATTGAGTGAGTATAATATTGCCGCAGCAGAGGGCTTTATACATATGGCTGAGGGTTGGGTAGTCTTTGTAATTTCATTAATGATATTGTTCGTATTCCACCGTTCGATGCAAAAGGTGTATCCATGCAACATAAACCTGCGTTGGTCTTAACTACGGTATTGGTCTTGCAGACCATTGCCATGAATGGGTTCTCAAGAGAGAAAATCATACCCACTCATAAACCGTTGCGAGAGCTTCCTGCGCGACTCGGTGATTGGGCTCTTGCACGAGAAGGACTCATCAGTAATGAGACTAAGGAAGTACTTCAAGCTGATGATATCCTTCAACGCACCTATCTAATGTCAGATAGACGTCCGGCAACATTGTTTGTGGCGTACTTTGATTCGCAACAAACAGGTGCTAATCCACACTCACCTAGAAACTGCCTACCAGGTTCAGGTTGGGCACCTACTTTATCGAAAACGATTAAACTCTCAGTCTCTGGTAAGATCATCGAAACTAATTTGTACGTGGTTGAGAAAGGCAAGACCAAAAATGTTGTACTCTATTGGTATCAAAGCCGTGATCGTACAGTCGCAAGTGAGTACGCGGCAAAGTTCTATCTGATCATGGATTCTATACGAGAGAATCGAACTGATACAGCATTGATACGCATTGCTGTACCTGTTGTTGGAGATGACGTAGGTGGGGCTCTGACGTTTGCGATCTCGTTTGTCAATGACAGCTTTGCATCATTGCGAAGCCTACTACCGGCGTAATTAAAATTATGGAAAAGACAGTGATGCAGATTCAGGTTTTGATAACATCTGCAGTCGTGTTGGCTGCGTCAGTGCTTGGGCTCGCGGCTGGTCAGTGGCGGAGGGAGTCCAAAATCCCGAAGGGGGCCGCGATTACTTCGTCTGAATCAACCCCGCCGACCTCTGGCGAATGTGACGAGCCGATAGAGATCGGACGGCTGTTCTTCTTGGAGAAGCCGGAGTCGTTATTTGTATGCGCGACGGATGACACTGGCAAGGTCATGTGGGAGCCGGTAAGGGAAGTGCGCGAACCCATTGTTACCGGCAACGGAATTTTCTATCCGTCGAATGAGCCACTAGGCCAGCAGTTGGACCGGCTGAGCGAGTACAAACTTCTGGCTTTTGGCATGGGTGCTCTCTGCGGACTTAATGTTCACTATGAAACAGAGACCGGAACAATTGTTTGTGAAGCGTATAAGCGGCGGTCTAAGAAATGACGTTTGCGCTGTTGATAGATCGTACGGAAAAACTCGCGACTGAAAAATCAGGCAGTGAAATGAGGAGTGCATGAAGAAAAAGCAAGAGTCTAAGAATCAGCGTATTATCGGCACCCCTGTCGAATACTTGTTATGCCGTCCAGTCGGATGGTTCGATAGAAGTCGCGCCCATTGTAGCCGATTCTTTTGCTCAAATAATGGCCGAAAAAGAGGCTGTCAACTCTATTCTACAAAGCGTTACTGAATACGCCTGGAATCGCCAACGTGAATGCCACAAGGCGGCGCGAAATTGGTGGCGAGATAGGAGGTATGATTTAGGAATGGCGCTGGATGGTGAATGGACTTTTGATTTTTACACTAGAAAGCTTCGCCCGCCCAGTCTAAAAGAGAAGACAGAGGAAGAAAAACAAGCAGAAGAAGTGGCCTAGGAGAAAAGTGAAACTGATCACGGTTAAGAGTGATAACATATGAAACTGACACGAATAGTATTGGCGGCGCTTATATGCATAGGAATGTTTCTGGTAGGGTTTATTGCTCGTGGCCCTTGTCAAGCATTTCAGGCTGTTTGGCTACCCGATAAACCCGCAGAGGATGGCGACGTACTCAAGGTCTACCCAAAGGATGCTATACCTGCCGCAACTGATTGCGCCGAAATCAAGCGATGAGTCGCGTTAGAATAGTTGCGGCGGCTGTCGCGTTACTGGCTGTGCGCACTACCTGTTTTGCACAAGTTGGTGTGCACGTAAAGAAGTGCCCGCCAGATTACGAGGATGGCGTACTCATGGCAGGATCATGGTCGGGTGGGAAGTACTATACCTGGGGTAAAATTCCACCGGGCGATCCGCTCTACGGAAAATTCGAATGCGGGTGGTACGAAGATAAGGAGGCTAGTAAAACGGCTAAGGAAGCTGAGGACAAATACGAGGCACATAAGCGCGAGTTAATCTGGGCACTACGCACAAGAGTATTGACAGATGTAGAAATGAAAGAGGTGGAAGAGAGAGGAGCATGGCTGCTTGTGCCTACCTGCTCTGGTATGTGTGCCGTGCCAAACGAAGCAGAATTGGATAAAAGATTCAATGACTTACTTTTGCAGCAAGTCAGATTGCGTTTACTGGAAAGGAAAATCGGGGGCTGTGCTGAGAAATGAGTAGCAGAAAAAACGATGATAAAGGCCTTGCAATTCGACGTCGTGGCGCTGGCAGCGGCGCCGGCTCTAGGTGAGGTTTTGACCCGATGGGAACATCTGCTCCAGTAATGAGGCCACTTGGCAAGTACATGGCGCTGCGTTATGTGCGATCATCTCCGTCCGGGAAAACGTACGTCTTCCTCTTTGGCGTGTCTCCGTCAGAATCACTCGCAGCACCTGAATTGTGTACCGGCGATGGCAAGTGACCGGGTTTAAATGTCTGCCGACGCCACATTATGGTGGGCTCTTCGTATAGCCTTTCCGCTGGCATTGCTGCTGCGATGGAGAATACGCTGGAGGTATCCGTGCTTCAGCATCTACCTATTGGTTGGCAGCATCTCTGCCTGGCTGGACGATGACCAAGGCATCAATTGGTACTGGCTCGTAGACACCCCAGTTGTGCTCGCCAAGGTCGCCGCTGCTGTGGAAGCCGTATCCGGGTTGCTGTGGGCTGAGATGCCGGAGCGCAAGAAATGGTTCTTTGTACTGTTGGCCGGCCTAGTTCTCAGCGGAGCCGCTATCACTATGAGAGTATTCGGGTGGCATGATGTGTGGGTAATTCGGCGGTCGGCTAGACTCATGATCCATACCGGGCTTGCTGTGGCGCTCACCCTTGGGATGCTGTATGGACGGCTGACGGCCATGGTTGCGGCTCCGTGGGCTTGGCGCCACATGATTCTGCTAGCGATGCTCTTTTGGCTACACGTGGCCGCCGCACTTTATCGTGACGATTTCAGCGCGGCGGCCATCGTATTTCGGTTGGGGTTACTTGTTCTCCTTGCAGCCTGGATGTACGAGGGCTTCGATAGCCGTGAGCCGGCGCTCTACCGCCGTTAACTTGCCGAACAGTACATTGGCGGTAGCTTCCAAGTCTTTTGCATAAGACTTCCCAGCACCCTCGAGTTTTGCAAGGTGTGACCACGCGACCAACAGCAACATAACAGATGCTATTGTCACAATAGCCTGTACAGCGTCCATTAAGGCCGGTCCGGGTCACTCGGCGGGTTCGGATTTTTCCTCGCTAGTGCACTAACGCGGTCAAGTACCGCTTTTAGATCTCGCTCAATGGCAAGGAGTTCATCCGGTCTATCGTCTCCGTGGCCTGGTCTTTTGGTTTCGTTCATGGTTTACTTTTGTCTCCTGTTTGTTCGTTCAAAACTACGTTGTAGTTCATAGCAGCACTGTTCCACGCCCGTCATTCGCTTTTCGGTCTGAGTTCTAAATTCACGTGCTGCCTCAATCCGTTCGAATTCGCGGGTAATCTCAGTTCTGAAATCGGCAAGTGCCGCCCTGAGTGTCATTTGGTTATAGAATGCTCCGGCGCTAGCGAGCACGCCAGCGACAGCGATAACCAGTGTGATGATATTTACTGTTTTTTGCAGCGGCTCGCTCATATGAGATCCTTTCGGCCAATCCTGTTCAAGCCCCGCAATGCTTGGTTGGGGCAACAATTTGTAAGGCAATTGAAAAATAAAAATAACAACGTTACGGCTGCGCCGCCCCTGTTGATTCTAACTCCAATTTTAATGCCTCTTGTGCAGCCGTCAGTGCGTCCATTTTTTCCTTTACGCTCAATGGCGCAAAATCCGCACGCGCGGCAATGTTCAAAATAACATCTGTAATCAATTTTTGCACTCCGTGCAAAAATGTAAACGGCGCGACAATAGTCGAAAACGAATACGCGTAGTTATTCAATGCCTCTATTGCAGCAGGTCTGGCTTCCATATAACCACCAAACGTATTTGCCGCAACTATCGCTTGTAGTTGCTGACCTTGTTCAAGTGTCAATTCAGCCGTATTCAGCACTACAATTGCTAGCCCTGTTGGTGGATCGGGCTTAGGTGGTTTCTCCAATGGGCCCTGTGCCATACAAACACTTGTAATGCATAATCCAATTAATAGCCTCATGGTACCTCGATTCTGATTACATTCACTTCTGTTGTACTAACTATTGCTAGCGGTCCGGCAATCTGGTTATTGTCTCCGCCTGTGCGGGTGTTATTATTGATATCGGTGTTCACGGTAATACCAGTCCCATCGTGATTCTCAATACCCTGCAACGTAAATCCATTATCACCAACCAGCGCTTTGGTTATTAACCTTCCATTGACTGCCGATGGATTGGCGTTTGCCGAAAACCGTACTTCGGCGCCGCGTTCTAGATCGATAATGTCAAAGCCGTGTGTGGCGTATGAAGACACAACTGTGTTAGAGCCTTCCCATGATGTTTTTGCCGCACCATCCCAATATACGTTGTAATTAATCTTATGCATTGACGGATAATTAGGTGGGCAGTCTGTGGTGGTTTCTAATATATCCCCTTGCGTTCCCAACTTGATAAAAATATTGTTGTACCACCAACCCTGCGCCGATAATGCTGAAGTACCGGCACCTATAGTTCTAGACGTATGCGGATTGAACCGTTTGGGGGTAGCTGTGCACCCCTGATATAGTTGCCAAGATGACTGATAAAACAAGTTGTGTACATAGACAGACTGGCGGCTGTTATCACGAATCATCTTTAGATATAGTTCACCATCGTGTGGTGCGTCATTTGAAAAGTCGGCAACTACATTATTATCGACTAGAGTAGGTCCGTGATTCTTTTCCAGGTGTATCGCCGAACCTTCTATGTCATAAATAATGTTCTGACTAATACGATTACTCTGATTGCTGAAGTCTAGCCAGATACCAACATGCCATGGGCAGCCACCCTCAGAACATGCCGTTCTGCGATAAACACGACGGATTACATTTTTACGTATGATCAGATCTGGCGAGTGTAAAACCTTAATAGCGCCAGTGGAAAAACCACCCAAAGATCGATGCGGGTTAATATCTTCTATCAAGTTGTTTTCGATCAACGAACCAACTAATCCTTTTGTGCCATTAATACCGGACTGCCCGCAACGACGAATGATGTTGTTTCTGATAATATGGTTACCCTGATTAAAGAATGTTGGATCGGCTGTTCCAGTTCCGCCCATACCAAGGCCACTTTCCCACGCATTTTGTGAACTCGCGTCGAGTAACTGCCCACTCATTACACATACAGTAGTACTATCCTCAATAAGGTTGTTCTGGATAATCCAACTGTGCCCCCAATTAGTACTAATCAGACCTCGTTGCGTAGAACCATCGGGCGTATGAGGCATCCAGTTTGGTGCACCATGACGCATTGAAAATCCATCAACTGTAATATAGTCGAATCCTGAGGGAGTGGGATCGGCAAATGCCCCATTTGCAGAATCGAAAACAGACAACCTTGTATTAATTTCTACAACATTGCCGCCAGTATTTGGGTTGGAATCAAAGTTGGCATAGATTGTAGTTTCATTATTGGGTGATGCGGTTACCGTTACAAACCAGGTATCGTCTGCCGCCTGAACTGCTGCCAATGACCGTAATTGTCTTAACGGTACGCGGTTGAAATAAACAGCGCCGCGTGTATTGCAATTTGATGTTCCTTGCCCTGAGTCATTGCAATACGACATAAAGTCGCCAACAAATTGTAGCCCAAATGGATTAAAGTTGCCAAAGAAACTATTTGGTATTACTTTGACCCAGACAGTACCCTGCTGTACCCAACCAGTAACTATTTCAGAGCCCGCTATTATAGCTTCGTATTGAATTGATGATTTAAAGGTAATACGATTTGAAGCCGTACCGGATCGTTTTGGGCGTACCCATTCTCTATAGGTACCAGGCATCACAATTACAGTTTGTCCGGCTTGAACAACATCTGCTGCCTTTTGAATTGTGCGAAACGGTTCCGCTTGTGTCGTACCGTCATTTGCATCATTGCCATTTACAGAAACATACCAATTTCCCGTTATAGTTATTTGTTCGGCTACAAAATTAATGCCAGTAACGTTTGCGCTGTCGATTGTGGTTACTCTATTTGCCGGCGTAAATGTATAGCCAACCTTTGATGGTGTGATTGTATAAGAGCCATTCGACAGTCCAGTGAACGAATAAACACCAGATGCATTAGCCGTAACAGTTGCGCTTGCATTGCCGACAAGATCAAGAGTTGTACCCACACCATGAACTGCCGGAGTTACAGTACCCGATATATTCCAGCTTGGCGGGGGCGTTGTAGAAACGTTCGAGTTAATGTTCGGTCTTGTCAATCCATGAGTGGCATCTGGGTATTCTAGTCTGTACCAAGTGATGCCGATGGGTAGATTTACTGCAACCTGACAGGGCTGTCCGGCTGTGCAATTAATTGAAGAGCCAGTACCGCCACTAGTTAGAGCATCTGTAGCACGCGTATAAATGCCATATGTAATTTGATGCAACCCTGTTTGTGCGGCTGTTAAATTATAAACCACCAAACTTGTGCCGGTTGAAGCAGTTGTCAGTGTTTTAAATGATCCCTCGTAGATGCCCCCACACTGAAGACGGTAGAAATAGGTTGTATCCGCAGATAACAAATCTACTTGTATATAACGGTCCCGTCCATTACGCGGATAGCGATCGTGCGTGTCGCTGAGTGTATTAACGTCTAAAGGTGAAATAAGATTGTTGTCGATACTTTCTCTTGTCGATACTTCGAGCGAGCAGCCAATACCGTTTAGTGGTGAGTGCAACCAGTACTCAAATAATGCTGAGTTGTTTGTAACTGTTATTTGTGGTCCCTGCCCGCCGCCTGGACTGCGCACAAAAGGTAATTGCTGAAAGTCTGGACCTACGTTACGACCATCTGTGTCACCACGGAAGGCAAATGTATGTGTTGGACGTATCTTGAAAATTCCGCGTGGGTAGTCTCGAAACAATCTACCGTAGCTAGTATGATCAAAGTCAAAGTTTATTGTTGACACCGTACCTGCGGCATTGGCAAGATTATAATGCGATCCATACGTAAAACCAGTCAGACTAACGCCGGCAATAATATTTCTATCAAAGTTTGTAGCAGTACAAATACCGCCGCCTACCCCAGTGCACATCTTATTGACCGATGCGCTTGCATCGGCTGCGAGAATGGGCGACACGGATCTGAATCCAATGTTAGACATTTTGGGCCAAATATTCGCGCGTATGCGGGTATCACCGTACCAACCTGTCCATGAAGCAGCGGCACAGCCATTTCCTGTAGAACATGTTGGGGTACTCAGTCCGAATCCGGTCTGAGTGTCTACTCCTACGCCCGAAAGTAAAAGGTTGTTTTCATAACGCAGATTCTTAGGTGCTGCTGCAATCTTGGTCAATCCCTGAGAAGCATCTGTGCCCGCAGAACATTGAGAGATAGAGTCGCCTTTACCCCACGGCGGGCAGCCTATATCAAACACATAATTATGTCCAATATAAATGTTTTGCACTGCCCACGTTACGGCATTCGTCCAATCGGCCACTGCGATCCATTGCGGCCCGGATTCGACAATATTGTAAGCCAGATAAAAGCCCAGATTCTTTGACATGATGCAGGCTGGATCGCCCCATGTGTACGCAACGTTGCTCTGTGTACCTGCGCTCGTGGCCAATGTGAGAGTGTTGGCGTCTAAGTTGAATGTGTTGATTGTATAAGTGACATTATTGATTCTGATTTGATCCGCATTGAATCCATGCTTGTTGAAAGGATTGTAAGTAACCGGTATGGGCCATGTATCGGCTGTTGAGACTGTTGTACCGCTCGTATTTACGTTACCAGTGTGGTATGGAACGCAATCGGCATTGGCACTGCCCGTACGGTGCGTTGATGCTTTTACAGCGAAAATATTGGCCTGGGCATCGGCCCACATGCCGCGCCAATAATTGTGTGTGACCCATACGTCCTTGCCGTCTTTTATTTCGAATAGAGATTTTGTAATATGCTTGTTCGTATTTGAATTTGACGATACTCGCCACGTAATGCCATTATCCGCAACAGTCTGTCCAATTGTTGTTGGCCACGACGGCTGAGTACTGCCTGTAACACCGTCACTCAGCGCAATGTATGTACTGCCATTTTTGGGCTGTGGAGAAATCATGCGTCCTTTCCAGATCTTTACTCCAGGCGCCCACACAATCCAGCGCATCCGCTCTTCATGATTGACGATTGCATTCTTTGTGAGCCAACCACCAATCGAGCCGTCAATTCCACGATTGCCATGATCCCCGTTACCAATTACTGTTGAGATACCTCCACCATAGAAAATATTCTCGCCAGTGCCTTCACCAAGGTATGTGTTTATGATATCTACAGGACCTGGACCTTTGTTCATTAGTACAAGTTGCGTTTCACCGGCCTGATTATCCATACCGCCCTGAATATATGAATCGCGTATGACAACCTTACGAGCACTGATCTGTACTGGGCGTTGCATCGACCACGTCCAGTCGCCTTTCTCAACTATGCATTGTGTAATTTTGATGTTGTTTGGTAGGTGCGTCGGCAATGTTGTCGAGTCGCCGAATGACCCAACGTTGCCAATCAGCAGCATACCATTACCTTCGATAGTTGCATTGTTGATAATACGTATGCCGCGCATCTCGACATCTTGTGCGGGGTGGGTCAACCGCGCTTGGAACCAAACGACATTTGCAGGCGCAGTAGTTTGGATTGTAGCAAATAAGTTTCTGTGGTGGGATGTGATACGCGTTCCTACTTCGGGCAATTGATTAAAAGCAGTTGTCGTAATTAGTAATTCGCCCGAACCCGGACGTGCCCCAGTACCGGCTGCGTTTAGACCTGTAATTGTTAAACGCGTGTCTACAGGAAATACACGACCGGCATGCAATCGAATAGTATCACCAAGCCATGCATCCTGAAGTGCGCCCTGTACCTCATCTGATTCAGCCACACTACAACCTGGGCCTGCCCCACCGCAAGTAATATCTACAACACATGGGTGGCTGCTGCAATTTGGCGGAACCCGAGTTATAGCACCAAATATAGGGGATGGCAGCAACAGTAGGCACGTCAAAAACACCCTTTGGAAGGGTTTTGGCGCATTGGTTGACTGTTGGACGTGGAGAACAACTATCATTTCACAACCTACGTTGTCATTGAATAAGAATGTGTCGTCTCGCGGCACCAGCCACTATGGCCGGTTCTCCAATAGACATGTACAGAACCTGGCGCTGTGTTGCATCAACGTTTTGCCAATTAACTGTAAAACCATCTGCATTGTGGCTTGTAAACTCCGCCTTTGAATTCAATGTAGGAGTGCCGCTAAGAGTGGGGGTGTAACATAAAATTGATGCAGTACGATTCAATGCGTATTGGGCCTGATTGTTACCACTACGCGCACCTGCAAATATTGTTCCCTCAATGGCTGCTGAACGCGCCATACCAAAATTAAAAAATCCATCGGCTAATTGTCCAGACCCGGCAGTGTGACAAAAACCACCAAAGAACGTAAAGATGGGCGTAAATGTCGTACCCGTTACAGATTGTGTTCCAGTACTTGTCGGTTGTGTTAACGAACCTATACGAGTACCCAAACCTTTAAAAAATACCGCCCATAACTTAACAGAGTTAGGTTGTACAACCGAATAACTTATTGTTGCGCCACTGGCATCGAATGAAGTTAAGGTACCTTCTAACCACATTGTAGAGGTGTCTGGCAAGTAAATTACTTTTGATGCACTTTGTGCTGATGTATCCGCATTGCTTGACGACAACATGCTGTTTCCGAATCCCGCTTGCGTGCCGCCAGTTCCTGCAAAACCAATACCATGATGTGCGTAGGTATCTGATGTTCCTACTGCAGATGTCTGACCGGATGTAAAAATGATTGCGCTGTCAGGCATAAATCCAGCCCCAGTAACCGCGACGCTGCTTACTGCTGTTGGTGCGGAAAACGGAACCAATGTGACATTCGATAACGTACTGCCGCCAAGTGCTACATATTGGATAACTGCGCCGATACCCGGCGTGGTAACGTTAATTGTAAATCCATCTGCGGTTAAACTTGTAAATTCCGCCGCCTCGGTTGTGATCCCAGAGCCATTGATTACCATAATGCACCGCACATTGTTCAGTTTTGAATCAGCATTCAATGTGCCGTCTACATTGCGTACGACAATTGACGCCATCATTGACGGCGATATACCAACGCCAAACCCAAACCCATAACCGCCTATCGCCGTATCCGCTGTGGCTTCTGTCCATGTAAACAAAACCACTTTAGGCAGAAAACCCACACCAGTAATCGTCTGAGTACCAGTTCCGGTATTCATCGCAAACGATCCTTGATGAACGGACAATGCACCAAAGCATATGACGGGTAGCATCGCGCACAGTACAATCTTAGAAAGCATAACTTATGAAAACATTGGTAACTAGGTTATGTAGGTTTATGAAATACGAACTTCACGCACTTTTGTTTTTTTTAGTGCGCTGCTGTATGGTTATTGCTTCTGGACCCTTGTATTCAAAATGGATCGCTGGTGGTGGCTGCGCGGGTTCGGGGTAATCATTGGATTATTCATATTTGTATATACGCTTAGCACGCTCTCTACCTAGTCAATTGTATATTTGACAAACACACGGGTTGATTTCGCAACGCCACCGGCAGTAACCATAACGAAATCCACCTTCTGCGTCAGAGCTACATTATCTTCACTAAGACTAATCGTGCCTGTGGCTCCGCCGGTTGTACACGATAGATTCGAGCTAAGGATGTTTGCTGGCGAACCGTCATCACGCTGCAGATTGATAATCGTTGTTCCTGCATCAGTTTCGCAATAGACCTCAGTAATTGTAAGTGCATAGAGGTTGTTGTGAAATATTGTTGCCTGGTCATCAGTGTCTTGTAATACTGCACCATTATCAGCCCCGATTACAAATCCAAATGATTTGGTCTTCATCTCAGTATCGGTAACTCCATTTAGAGATGAGCCGTTGAATCCTGCCAGTTCCAAAATACCCAATGCAGACTGGCTCAATGTTCCCGTTTGGAGCGTACCCGATCCATTAGTATTTCTGAATTGAATACCTTGGGAAGGAATAGAATTACCATCTGCGTTTGGTCCTAGTCTTATACCCACTGTAGCCGCTGCCGCTTCTAAGTCAATGCCGTACTGCCATGGTATCTTTGGTGATGCCAATTGCCCCATTGCTCTAATATTGACCGCATTCGATAGAGTATCAACTTGTAAATCAGAAGTTCCGGTGATGCGCATTCCATATGCATTTGCTGCACCATCAGTAATTTGGTTCATAACGACTTCAATACCAAACATTGACGCAGTTGTGGCAAAGCCGTGATTCGACGCAATAAACTTACCGCCGAAAATACTTTGAGTTGATGCCTCTGTTAATTTACCCTCACCATAAATACCCACAGCGGCAATTGCGTCAGAACCAGAACGCGCAACACCTGATACAGCCGCTCCATGTGGCACAGTTGCCGTTCCATCATAAGTAGCGATATTTGGTATTGTCAAATGCACCGAAAGAGTTTCTACGATACCAGCATTATTGAGATCACTTGAAGAAATTGTACCGTTAGCCCGAATCTTTGCAGAACTCCAATACTCTGTGGGCCAAGTCATCGCTACCCATGTAGTAGGCCCTGCCTCGTCTGTATTGACAGCATTCACCCATGCGTTACCGGCTGATGCACAGCGCATCAGACGAATATCATTTGACCCAGTCTTTACGTAATGTTCAGTATTCGCCGCACAAGTACCAGGCAGAGTGCCACTCGATGCAAATGGCATCGTATGTGCAGCAGCAGAAAAATTATGATTCGATTCCGCTTCTGCTACCTGACCATGCGATTTTGTTTGTGCGTTAGACAGGGCTGTACAAAGTACAACTATGCTAAGGAATAGTAAGAATGACTTCATACAGCCCTCCAACAGAAGTTGAGGAATAAACAACACCGACCATCCTAGTCGTAGGTCTTGTTGCTGTGGAATTGCAACTACCCGCCGACGAACTACTAGATTGCACATAATCACCAGCAGTCGGCACGCCGTCAAATGCGCATAATGCACGTCCCCTAAAAGCAATTCGTGGTATACCGGTTGTGCCGCAATCATCGACACAGATACCCAATATTTTAGTTTCGGACGTTGCTGCTAATAACGCCTTGATAGGATTGGCACTTGTCCATGTTACCAATTTATTGACAGTCGTACCTGTACTCGTCGCGTTTGGGATATTCCAACTCAGGTACTCTGTACCAATTGAAAATTTATTATTGCCTGTATAGTCACCATGGTCACCCTGACAACCAACATAGGTACAATCGACGTCCCATCTGATATTTGGGGATGACTTTGTAATTGTCAGACCAACGCCCGCCTGCGCAATGTATTCATTTGTTAGTGTCGCGTTCGCCGCACCAACAATATACTCGGCTCCTGTTGGGGCACCGCCTCCTCCACCTCCATCATTGCCATCACCTTGAGGTACCCATGTGTTTGTACTCTCACATCCATAAATTCGTTTACCTGATGTTACGTTCTGATTTAAGAACAATTCACCAACAGCACAAGTTCCTGGTAACGTGCCATTAGGAATTTCTAAAATACCACTACCGGCGTCAATCTTACCTGTGTAACTCAGTATGTTACCAGATACAGATGAAAGCCCCCATGCGCCAAATGTACTAGAACCGGCACGGAACTGTACTTCTGTACCAGAACCACTAGGAGAGCCCCCACCACCGCCACCGGGCATATTAGTAATTAACACTTTGCGTAAGGCGCCTGCGGAAGCCGAATATATCATTACGTAATCGTTGGCGGCACTAGGAGAACCAGTTGCCGTCAAACCAGGTATATCAATTGCAAACGCACGATTGGCGGTGAGGTCACCCCCGCCTGTAAGTCCGGCACCCGCTGTAAGTGTAAGTGTAGAAGGAGCAAATCCGGTATGGCCGGACGCACCATAACCAAGATTGGTTAATGCAGAGTGATCCGATGTGCCCCCGCCGCTGCCGCCTTCGGCTATTGTACCATTCAGTGTGCAAACATAATTACCGCTGGCGTCAAATGTAACCGTCACATCGTTATTACCGGTATTAATTGATACTAAATAGTCTGTGTCGAGGAGGCGCACTCTTGGATTGACATTCGTAAAACAATCAACAATAATGTTCGAGTCCAAAAAATCATGTGTCGTGCCCGCGACAACTAACGAAGCACTAGACGCTACCGTGTATTCTTTGTTGTGTAGTGTGCCGCCGCCCCAGCCATTAACCGTACAGGTATAATTGCCATTTGTCGAGAAATCAACTGTGACTGTATAGGTACTCGGGTCTATGGTCTCTTGTTCTGGGGTAACATGCACACCCGTAGAAGTAGATTTACAATACACAAACAGGTTATCGTGTGCATACGTATGTTGTGCGTTGGTGATAACCAACTGGTCGTCGCCTGAAACAGAAAATGATTTATTAGGTTCAGTCGCTCCGGTGCCGCTAGATCCACCTCCACTTCCACATGCCGCTCCTGCCCCTACAATACGTCCAGAGCTATCAAACTTTGCGCAGTCATCCGCATCGGGGGTTGCGCCACCGCCAAATGTGAGTGCGTCATCGGCAGCGACAGCCGCTTTGACTTTCAATCCACGAAACGCATTAATGTCCGAATTGTAAATTGCAAGACGTTCGGAATCGTAACGCGTAATAAATAACTGCCTTGCCGCCGAGGTCAATGCCGCGCCATCGTAGAATACTATACCGCTGGTAGAACTAAGCCCTAATACACCATCAGGAAATATTGCATGTTTAACATTTGTGCCGTCATCAAAATGCAATAATGCTGTACCCGACTGTGCGGCACCAGGACTTATTTTTACGTTTGTGGCGCCTGACACAGCGGAGTCTTTTATCAAAAGATCAAAACCAGTTGTTCCGCTTGTTTCCTTACCGATTGCCATTTCCAAATCGTTGTTCACGCGCAATACAGAAGTGGGTGAACAGTTACTTAATTGAAATTCACCAATTTCTGTATTCTCGATAAAGAAACATCCTGATAAACCCGCATTGCGCATAAGGTTCAATCGCGCCGCCTGATTTTCATCGCCGATAACGAGTATTTCAGAACGTCCATCGTTAATCGATACAACTTTCATTACGGCAATTTCGTTTACCTCGTCAATACCTCCGTTGCCGCGTGTTATCTGAAAATCGGTAGTATCGCGGTTAAATTTAATTTTTGCCAGATCTCCATAATATCCAGACACATCTGATGTATTGACAGAAATTAAATACGTATCGGGTTCGCCTGTCAAAGTTCCAAGGCGCAAGTCCTGATTCTCTTCCGCCGAATCTGATGAGTGAAAATGTGGGGCATTATTATTGTTTGTGGGTACAACAAGTCTGTTTTCCGATTCTGTCACATAAAACGATGTCTGATACTCACCGGATGTTGTTACACGTTGAAAAACAAAGTTTGGATTGCCGTCAAATGGTGAAGCTATCTGCCACCCCCCTGCACTCAGATTTCCTGTAGGGTTGAAAAACATGTACCCAGTATCACCTGCACCTCCACCTCCACCAGAGTTGATATGCAGGCCCATCAAATTGTTGCCCGCTATAGCGTCAAGTTGGATCCACTTTGAATCGACGAGACGATTTACCTTTGCTACATTTGTCAGGCCAGCACCTAACTCAGTTTCAAGGGCTTGTACTTCATCAACAAGGTTGTTATGAAATGAAGGTAGAATACGCGCATCAACAGTAGCCCCGGCGTTGTGAGACGCCGGGGCACTACCATCATATCCACGTATGCATCCTGTAAACCGCACACCTGAAAAATTAGCACAGAATATCTGTTCGATATCAATAACAACAACGGTGTTTGGTCCGAAGCCAGACGCCGAGTTCATACTGAATTCTGTAGCATCCGCGCTAATGGCCTCCGCTAAAGTGCTACGCGAGCCATGGTATGCTTTGAGCAACCAGGCATCACGCGCTATTTGCGTAGGAAAGTCCTGGCTATTTGCCAGGTGCGCCGTTAGCAGGAGTAGTAGATTCAGTCTTTTCATTCTTTGCCTCAGACTTTTGAGCGGCTATCGGTGGAGGACAGGCCCAATCGACGTTGAATGTGTTATCAAAACGTAATGTGCATTCGCCAGCTTCGTATTCCTTACGAAGTTTATCTGACAGATTGCGGTACATCGTTGTGCGGCGTTCAATAATGTTAGTCAGTTCAGACAACTCATTTTGTGCCGCAGTGACGCTCAGCATTGTACGAGTGATTTCTGATTTATGGGCCTCACTCAATGCTTTTGGTTTTTTGGTTTCTTGGCCTTTGGTTTCTTGGGCGTAAAATACGCTTACGAATAGGAGCATGCAAATTGTTAGTTTCATATTATCCTGTTTAGTTTGTCATTCATTTTTCGTAGGAGTTTATACAAATCAGGTTTGAAGGTTCCGAATTCAACCGTGTATTGCGTAACGAGTGGATTCACCCAGCGCATGGTCAATGAACGGATTACCTGTTCCGACTCCAAGTGTATTGATGGTAGATCGAAACTCTGTACTTCACCTACTTCTAGTCCATCTCTTTTGATCTCATACGCCCCCGATACATCTGGATGCGCATGAGACGCCAGATATGTGTCCGCTATTAATTGTGCCTCTTCTACTGTCTTAACATTATCATCTATGATTACATGGTCAAATATACCATACAACGACTGTGATTCAAGATCCTCTGCCAACGCCCCTACGTACGTTTCTGGAATTGTCCACGCCACAACAATACGTGGTGGACGACTAGATTCAAATGATTCTATGGCAAAGAAATTAGCACCAGTTGGAGCGCTGCCGTTATCATTCGCTCGTAGATGCAACCTGAATCCTGTTTCGCCACCCCAATTGATGTTCTCTGTATTCTGTAATGGTATGTGCCACCATTGCCAAACTGCTTTTTGCGGTGGACGCCAGAATGCGGCCGCATTATCGGCTGGTACATGCGTCCAATCATCATTCGTAATAGGCCAATTTTCAGGAGAATAGTATTCTATGCCTACTTTTGACGAATCCTGATTGGTTGCCGATGCGTAATTTTGCCCAAAAAATGCAGCATATAGGTGCAAGCTGACGGATGTGATTTGAGCCCCTGCTGGTATTTGTATAGCTGCTGTATTGAATTTGATGTATGCGTTCGAGAGAAGGTAGGTAAATGTAGTTATCAATGTGTTAAAGTCGATCACCGCCGAGTATGTATTCTCCGCGACGATGTTGCTTTCCGCCGTACGTATATCAGGAGTAGCATCGTTGATAGGGGGCCAACTAGGTGCCGTAAAAGTCTGTACCGCATTTCTAATTACACGAGCATCGTCGGTGCCTACAGAAGGTTGTACAAATTCCTGTCCAAACGTTGCAGGTACAAGCGCACCTCTTACCTGTATCTTATTACCCGGCAGTTCAAACGTCTCATCATAGTTGAACCCAGACCACTCAGCGTAGTGTGTACTGTTGAAGTCGGGTGCTTCCGATATACCAAATAATGCAGTACGTGAGCCTATAGCAAAATACCGTAACTTCTTGTACTGATCGACATGCCATACCGCACCACTAATGCGTGCAATTGCTTCTAGCCAATTTCGTAGGGAGGTCCTCGAATTGGCAATCGAACCTATCGATACAATTTCCTCAACATCTGTTATATCAACCTCAGGTAGGTATTGTGAGAATAACGATTGAATGATGTACTTGTCAGATGCTCCTGAAAAGGCGGCATTGTCTACGATGCGCTCCAACAAATACGTATAGTCCTTACATATGATCACCAGTTCGATGCCATGTTCTGTGGCACTACGCAGTGAACCAGAACCAAATCCGGAACTAAACCCGCTATCGAATCCACTAAGCGCATCACCATATCCACGTTTACGAACGAGTTTAGGTGATATCTTTGTAATCTTGCCCGCGAAAATTCTGTTTATACTGGCTTCAGAGGTAGGAGCCCAAAGAGTTTCACCCCATAATGGCTCGCCCCACAATGGGTTGTCACCTTCAACATTGATATTGAGATTGTTGGATATGATTACTTCTCTACCACCTCTGATTGTTTGTCCTTGTGGAGATGCCCATTCTGTACCAGTCAGAAATAGTGTGAAAGTACATTCCCCAATCGTGCCATTACTAGACAACTTGATATTGGTTCGTTCCCAGATAGTGCGGTGAACCCATTGATTGCCTGAAATCAGGACGCTGTCGATTCTCATTTACGTATCAAGATTCTGCGTTCTGAGTTTGGCTGCTATCTTACTCGCTACATCTTCCGCCGATGCCCCGTATACATTAAACGCTTGGGTAATCGTACTACTCAATGTATCCACGCCATGATTGAGTCTATTCAGGTGATCAACCTGCATGGAGCTAAAACCTAATAGTTGTTGTAAATGATTCCGTGCATCCTCGCCTACTGGTAGTATAGATTGGCTCAACACATCCCGCACGTCCCAAACACGGGTAGCAATCATATCGCCCTTGTCAATAATTGAGTTCCAAACATTGTCCAACTTTCCCATAAGTCCGTTATGTTGCGACCAATTATCGGTACGTATATTTGCAGTTTCAAAATGTGCCTTACGTGTGTTCTCCTCAATGTTGCCAAGATCACCACCCATCATTGCCGCACCAATTACAGATCCGATAGCACCAATAACACCAGAGATCAAACCAGACGCCCATCCTGTCAATGCGCCACCAACACCCCCAGCGGCACCCCCTGCCCCCGGTATGCCAGGTACGCCACCAGCAACATCCGCAGCGGTCCCACCAGCCTTATCGCCAGCACCGCCAAATATGCCGCCTAATGCGCTGCCAACACTATGCAGACTGCCTAATATACCGCCATCGCCCGTAAGAGCACCAATCAGGTCTTTGATTGCTCCATTAATGAGATTGCTAATCGCTGTCTGAAACGGATTGACAAACGCTTCGAGTATGTTTATTCCGAGATGCTTTAACTCACTAAGTACACTACCTTCTCGTTGCCCTGTCAGAATGTCAACAACATTTCCTACCGATTGTGTAACTGCATTCTCTACTGCTTTAAACGCGTCTTTGAATGGACTTTCAAAAGCCGCTTGTACAGTTTCCTTTTTTTCGTCGATTGCACCTTTTAAATCGTCCATCAACTTTCTTTGGGCTTCAGGTAGTGTTTGCCCAATTGAAGCCATATACGCCGCTTGTGCTTCGAGTGCTTTGTATATCGCGGTATTCTTTGCTTGTTCTCCTGCATCCGGATCTGCCAGGATTGCATCACGCATCTCCTCGTATTTGTCAGCAGTCTTTTGTAAATCTGCCGGTGCTGTGATACCAAACGTTTTATATGAATCAGTCAACAGCCCCATGGACTTTGACGATTCATCCGATCCGAGTTTCATCGCAGCAAATGCCGGTACGGTTGTGGAGTGTACCTGTTCTGACATTCCACGAAGTGCGGTTGTTACTTTGTTGAGTTCCTCTTCGGCAGTGCCATCCTCCCATGCTTTATTCCAAGCCTCAACTTGGATCTTGGCAAGTCGTGTTTTTTCTGCCTGGTCACTGAGTTTTAACGCCCATTCAATCTGAGCCTTATTGAGTACTTCAAAATTCTCCTTGGTCTTTTTTACCTCGCCGCCTAGATCCTTTATCTTGTCTTTGACTTTTGGTAATTCAGGTCCATACTTTTTGAACGCTGCCAAATTGGCAACAACGGGTTTTTCCAACTCTTCAAATTTCTTACTTGTATCATTAACCGAAGTTGAGAGAGAGGCAAACGCAGTCTTAACTCCGGGTATCTTACTTATCCATTCGATCAGAGTTTTAAAACTACCAATCCAAAGTACAAATGACGCCACAACTGCGTCAATCGCAGGCTTGACAAACGCCAACAATTCACCAAACGCCTGGAATTGCGCAGAAATTGCCATCAACGCGGCAATTAATACAGGACCAGCAATCGCGGCTACCAATGACAGTATCGGGGCAAGTACGTCATAAAGAATTTTGATTAATGGCCCCAACACACTTGCCATGTTCGTAAACAATCCGGCAAGAGTGTCGAGTAATGGACTGCCTTGAGAAACCCCACTAAAGAAACTGGTAATTGCAGCAACAAGATTATCGACTGCCGGTTTGAATATTGCCGAGAGAAAAGTACCGACACTTGAAAGCAGATTCCACAATGCATCTATAAACGGATGTCCACTAGACACGGCAAGAATAAATGCTGCTACCTTTTCGGCTACGGCCTCTAGGGCTGGCTTTAGATTGGTAGACATCTCTACCGCCCAATTTTTTATCTGTTCTAGTAGTGGGAACAACGCTTCTACCGCTTTACCAACAACAGGTAAGAATGCCTCACCCATAGCAGTCAGCGTAAAACCGATCTCATCCTTTAGTGTCGATAAGCGTCCTTTGAACGTTGCCGACTGCTGACTCATCATGCCGCCAAACCTTGTGTTCATACCCGCAATGAGGGTATCAACAATGGCGTGCATGTCCTGCGTGCCTTTTGAATAGTCCTGTTTTATCTGTGCAATGCTTTTGCCGGCTGCATCGGCGAGTATCTGCCATGCTGGTATCTGTGCATTAATCAACTGATTCATGTCTTGGGCATTAACACGCGTTGAATTACGCATTTGCCCAAGGGCGTAGACAATACGGTCAATCGCTTCTGCGCCTTGTCCGGTATACGCCGCAGCATCTCCAATAGCTCTTAGATTTGGAATAACCTCCTCGATGGAAAATCCCAGCGCCATCATGCGTTGAGAGGCACGCACTAAATCCGTAAACTCAAATGGCGTGGCAGCGGCAAATGCCTTCATTTCATCTAATTTTGCTTGCGCGGCCTCAGCCGAACCCAACATGTTTGTGAAAGCAGTTCTAGTCTGCTCCATGTCTCCGGCAAGAGAAATTGCCTGTTGCCCAAAACCTATAATCTTATCTACAGCAAAAATACCTGCAATCGCTCCGCCGATAGTAGCCGCGATTCCAGTTATGCTGCCAAGAGACGCCATAACTCCACTAACACCTGCAGTGAAGTTGGTAGTGTCTGCTTTAAAATGGGCAACAATATCGCCGAGTGATAGCATTTTAGTTTACTGATCGAGTAGGGTTGTGCCTGTACCGAATAATGCCGCCATACGTGCTAATGTCTGTTGATCAGTTGCACTATCCGGTGCTGTTTTGAGTCGCGCGAGAATTGGGAACATATCTTCCATCTTTAAACGCTTATTGCCGTGCGTGGCAACCACAGCCTGCATGATACGCCAGTAGCCGTAGTGGTGGGCAATTATGTCCTGTATTATGCTCTCATCATGGTGATTGCATAATACAAGAAACTCATAAATAGTTAGTCTGCCGATTTCCTTTCGAGTGAGTCGTAAATTAATTCTGGCGATGGCCCAAAATCCGGCCCACCATTCTTTGCTGTCGAACTTTTTTCGGTGGCCGGATTTGTAGGGCGGTCAGAACGATCAGATTTAGGTGGGGCCGTCTGTGCCATCATTGCATTCAGTACAGCCATGAAATTGTCGCGCATCCATGCCAGATTTACGTAACGGCGTACGGCATTCAATGACATCGGCCAATTTGGATTATCGTTATTGTCGTATTCAACAATACCCGCCCATACTAGAATAGAAAGGTCATGCATTGAAATGCTCTTGATCATTTCAATACGTTGATAGCCCAACATCTCCTCGTTATCTTTCTTTTCTTGCTCCTTGTTCCTCTTACCAGTTATCGGTGTCGCCTCTTTATCCTTGCCATGTTTCTTCTCTGCACGAGTGCGTGACTCTTCAATGTCAGAAACAAATTCCAGGAAGTGTTTCTTAGCCTCACGTTCGAATGCCGTAATTGCATTTGCATCGAACGTTAGTACCCGAGTCTGGTCTAGCTGTACCGTATGCTCTGGTTGTCCTAACATTTTTCATATCTCCTTTTATGCCCAAGCAGTGTTGCCCGCTGTGACAGGACCGCTTACAGCATACGCCAGCGAAACCGACAACACATTGTCTACAGGGAAATTGAAAGCGAACGAACTAAAGAATCCGCTTTGCAACAGATATCCTGCAATCTGTGTTGGAAATGTAATCAGGGTGTCGCGTTCTGCCAATGCTACAAGATCGGCATACGCACCGCTCGAAAAAGCGTGCGTGGCGTCAGCCTTGTCGTAACTTGCATCACCCGATATCTCACCACCATCTACCAATGTGGCCAGCTTACGCGTCCACGTGTCCGTGTTATGTGGTGTGACATCTTGAATTGTTGCCGTTGGGCCGCCCATAGTGAAACTCATCATTTCACCAATGGTGGCAAAAGTTTGTGGTGATGTACCACTACCTATTTTCCAAATTGCGGACTTCGCTGAGAATATGATATAGATACCCTTCTTTCTAGATTCACGTGATGGTTCGAGGGTTTTACACTCGTCTATCAAATGATCTTTTTATGCTCAGAATTTGATAGAATGGTCTCCATATGGAAATCATCCTTGGTCTGCACGGTATGCAGCGTAAAGATCCTGAGCGATACTTTTGGCTGCATGTCAAGAAAACAAGAAATTGTTGGCTATGGAAAGGGAGAACCAATCCAAACACAGGCTCCGGCCTGATGCGCGTCAACGGAAAACAAGTTACTGCACATTATGTTTCATGGTTGTTTGGGGTAGGACACCCATCCAGCAATATCTACCATACTTGCGGGAACCAACTATGCGTACGCCCGTCGCACCTTCAGTGCGGCGGCGTATCCATGAATCGCACCGATAAAGAATTCTGGAGCATGGTAGATAAAAAATCCCCCAATGAATGTTGGGAATGGACGAAAGGAAGGCTAAAGAGCATAACCAGTTTTGACTACGGCACTGTTAAGTATAGGGGCAAAAGTTGGCTTGCACACCGACTTGCGTGGGTACTCGCGAATAAGAAGCCCGTTCCCAAAGGAATGCACGTTTGTCATAGTTGCGACAATCCGCCTTGCTGCAATCCTAAACACCTATTCGTAGGCACGGATCTAGACAATAGCCGCGACATGATGGCAAAGGGGCGTGGGCGCTTCCTAAGGGGTGAAGACATGTCCATATCAAAACTTACAGAAAAGGATGTACTCAAAATCCGTAAAATGGCGAATGGCAAAATACTGCCCAGACAGGAACGCGTCAAAATTGCCGAACAATTTGGACTGAAGTCGGCTGAGTCTGTTCTCAACATACTTCTCCGTAAGACATGGAAGCACGTATAGGATTAACTCCTTGTTCTGTGGTTTCTCCAAGACTGCAAGATTTGTTGTTCCTGTTCGACGGTAACAGCCGACTCCAACTTGGTTTTGAAATCTTTAAAATCCGCTGGTAGCTGCTTTGGCATTTCTCGGTCTACTTTGACAACTACAAAACGATTGTTACTTGGTAACTCATTGGGTAATCTGTTCTTTGACAATTCCAGAACTCTTATTGCTTCTCGTATACGATCTAGTTGCCGCAACGCTTCGTGTTTGTCTTCCCAGTCCGTTCGTAATACTGCGTCGAGTGCGTCTTGGACACGAAACAGGTTGGTACTGACTTCTATTAAAAGCGCAATATTACGCAAAGTCAGGTTAACGCGCGACTTCGGACGCCTAGAAAATTTGAAGTACTCAATCAATTTGTTTGCCGCTACGATTGACCCCTCACGAGGTATTTGTGAATTTGGCTGGCTTGAGGCATAGGTCTTTTCTGATAGCTGCTCAATCGCCCGCACAGAGTCCCGCAACTTTTCTAGGTTCTCTTCCAGCCGGGGTACTGGCTTATTCTGGATTAGAAACGATGTTATATCGTCTTGGACGCCTCGATCCCACCATGGATTCTCTTTAATAAACCACTTGACAGCCGTCTCTAGACTACCAATCCCTGTAATCGCATCGATCAGTGCAGCAATGTTATGCTGAGACGCGGCAAGGTCCTTGATAGGTTCCAATTCAAAGTTTTTTGATAACACATTTGCGGCATGCCTTGCTGGCGCCGAAGGTGTGTAGCTCATTGTTGTTTTTCAAGGTCCAGGTCATCACCGTACTGATCAAGTAGTGTTGGGCCCATACCTCCTTCTTGGAACACATGCGACGTTGTTATGTGTTTCTGCATGCGGTCTAGGTTGTAGTCGTCCAGTTCACAAAATGGACACTTATAACGCTTTTGTCCGTGGAAATCCTGTTCGATGATCTCTATCTTTTGTATCTTGTCCATAACCATTCCTTAAAACATCCAACACCTCTTTTGGTGAGCGTAGTATTGGCCAACAATCAAGCAGCGTCGAATCTGAACAATTGAATAACTGAATACCGGCATCCTGCAACGGCTGTACTATCTGCTCGAACTTTGGACGGAATCCATTCAGTACGTGTTGTGCTGTATCGTAGTCGGCGTGCCAATGATTACCTATCAGATCGACACCGAATAGGAATATGCGTTTGACTCCAAAATGGTACGCCAGGTTTATTGCCTGATAGGCAGAATTGCCTCCTGTGCGTAGACAACTTGGATCTGTGTCAAGTCCAACCTCGCCTGAGTCTCGTAGACGCAACACACGCTCAATTTCGTTTTCTAGAGTAACAATACGTTTACCCAGAAACTCCGAACGCACCCTATCGGAAAATCGTAACCACCATTTGTGATCACAAAAGTACAATACATCGGCATCGGGCACCAAACGGTAACTGCCGTTTATGGCAATAATGCGGAACCTGTTCCTGAATGCTTTGTCGAACAGACGTACAATACTCGCACCACCGGCAAGGATTGCACAATCTTGCCCTGCCCATTCCGGTGGGATGCTATAATACCGCATTGCGTAAAATCTTAAACATGAAAATAACTAAAATGGTTCAGGAAGAAAGTGGTAACCACGACACGCGCATTACCGAATTGCGGATATACCCAAAAGCTAACTATGTATGGCTCTGAAGTTGACTGATAGTACTGGACGGTCATTGCCATCAGGTAGTGGTATCGGTCCTGATTGCATTGCTTCCATCAGATGTCCTGTTGTAGTAGCACCTGTCCATGGAACGCCATTCAGTGCAGAGTAGATAGCATCCCACTTGACACGTGCTGTTCCATAATCGTGTTTGGCAGCACGTACAGACAATTTAAACGTAGGGTAGCGATGTTGACCCTTATGTGCGTCAGGGAAGCCGCCTGTGTCTTCCAGCACGACTACCTGATCTTGTGTGTCGGGCGAACGATCTATATAACAAGACCATCCTGTACCACCTTCAACAAGGCTCAATGCTACCAAACGCGCCCGGACATCGTTGAGCAATGCCATTTACAAATTACCTTTGATTAGGTTTGTCAAATCGGATTGAAAACTTACTGCGCGGGCCTTGAATGGCGTTTCTAAGTACTTCCAGGTACCATTACGATAATTCTTGTTCATCTCATGGACCGGAATAGCATAATTTGCATTGTAGCCCGCTGTCGCAACAAGGTTGCTGGGCTTTGCGTGTTCGACGTAGCCGGTACTACGCAATTTTCCTGTATCAACCGGACAATACGCCGATTTGCTGCTTGCCATCACCTCCTCAGCGATGATATTCAAACCTTTTGCAACGGCAGTAGTAGCGGAACTTTGCAAGCCCGTCAGTTTGGATAAAACTCTATCAACACCTGTAAGTATCATACGAAGTAAATCCTTATATGGTGCGGCCCATCCTCATCTGTGTAACGTTCTATTGCATGCAGAACAGGTATCTTACCATCGGGTAAGATAATCTTGTCGTTGAGTGTTATTGTCGGTGTGGAGAGTATTGTTACAAATCCACTGGACATAATTTGATCCTTGACAGCACCGGAGTGAATCAGTTTGCTTTTGTAAGTTACTCTACCACGATATGTATTTGTTGTGGCTGAATATGTTGCTTTGCCGTATTCATCGAATCCAGTAGCCGCATTGTGCGTTATTGTTTCTGGTGCTAAGTCATTCCAATCAGAGGCGGGCATGATTTAAAAACCAGAATCGAATCCTGCATCGAATCCAGAACCAAATTTTGGTGCTTCGTCACCGTAGTTTTTATCTTCC
>Ga0137325_1000034_pt1 | contig 32185 bp, 28 predicted proteins | sample EasRivERMZT469_2_FD_102294 | JGI IMG/M metagenome (GOLD analysis project Ga0137325, IMG submission 102294) | Soil microbial communities from meander-bound floodplain in the East River, Colorado, USA - East River MetaG ERMZT469_2 | ecosystem: Environmental > Terrestrial > Soil > Floodplain ...
CAGACTGGTCCTTGCTGTTCGACGGAGCCGTCGTGCTGCGCGAGGAGAAGCCCCTGAAACAGGATCGCCCGCCCAGCCCTCGTTTCGTTCCAGTCGGCGGAGAGCGGCCCGGAAGATGAAGTGTCGATGAGTTCGACCGGTCGCGTCTTTCCGGCGACGGAGGTGCGAATGATTGTCTATCACGTGAGCGAGCAACCGGATATCGCGGTGTTCGAGCCCCGCAAGACGGACACCACTGGTGAGTCACTGGTCTGGGGGATCGACGCGGATCACTTGCGTAACTACCTGGTTCCGCGCGAGTGCCCTCGAGTCACGTTCTATGCCGGACCACGTACGACCGTCACCGACCGTGAGCGGTTTCTAGGGACGAGCCCGGCGGTCGTCGCTATCGAGGCGAAGTGGTTCGACCGGGTGCGCTCATGCGCGTTGTTCTGCTATCAGCTCCCCCATGACACATTCACATCCGTCGACCAGACCGCGGGCTACTTCGTGAGCCAGGCTGCAGTGAGACCGGTGTCCGTCGAACGGATCAGCGATCCAGTGCGTGCAATCCTGGAGAGAGGCGTCGAGCTGCGGATTCTGCCAAACCTGTGGTCCCTGCGGGATGCCGTCGTCGAGTCGACGCTGGAGTTCTCGATCATCAGGTGGCGCAATGCACTGCCGCGAGAGACGGCCTGACAGGCCGCTGCAGCCGACTGGCGGCGGGCACGCGGACGAAGCGGTAGCATGGGGGTCGCCGCTCGCGGCTGAGGGGCACGACGTCAGGCTGACAAGAGAAGCGAAGTGAACGCGCAATCCGAGAGCTCGACGCGGGTCTATCCACCGGCATACGTCCTGTTGGCAGTCGGTCTCATGGTCTGTCTGCACCTCCTGGTACCCATCAGGCAGGTCATTTCCGCTCCATATCGATACCTGGGTGTGATTCCTCTGGCGGCCGGTCTGGCGGTCGTTCTGTGGGCTGCTGGTATCTTCCGGCGCGCCGAGACGACCATCAGGCCGTTCGAACCGTCTTCTACTCTGGTCGTCCACGGCCCCTACCGGGTATCGCGCAATCCGATTTATCTTGCCATGGTGTGCAGTCTGTTGGGCATCGCGGTGATGACTGGCTCGGTCACGCCGTTCTTAGTGGTGCCGGCATTCGGGTATTTGATTGACCGTCGTTTCATCCGGGCGGAAGAAGCGCTGCTTGAGCAGACGTTCGGCTCTCAGTATGTCGCCTACAAGGCAGAGGTGCGGCGTTGGCTGTGACGGGGCCAAGCAGCAACGGAGCTGATCTTTCGATTTGGAGGTGGCTGTGTGTAGAAACATCAAGACATTGTTCAACTTCGAACCTCCCGCGACTGACGAAGAGATTCAAGCGTCGGCCCTTCAATTCGTGCGTAAGCTGAGTGGCTTCAACAAGCCATCCAAGGCCAATGAGGCGGCGTTTGATCTAGGAGTGGAACAGGTTACTGAGGCAGCTCGGACCCTGGTTCACTCACTCGTAACTCTGGCGCCGCCGAGAGATCGTGAGGCGGTAAGAGCCAAGGCAATGGCTGAGGCCGCCAAGCGTTTCGCCAGGGAATGAACGCGTACTCTGAGGCTCCCGGAGCGGTGAAAGCGCCCCGAGACGGTCGCGACCCCGTACTGTGCGACGACTCGGTACAGGAACGCGCTCTGGGCGCGGGCCAGATTACCGACGGTGTCGCCGGGGATGTAGCTAAGGTGCGGCGCCCATTCCACCGGTGAACGGTGATCGCGCGCGCGTGTCGACAACATGAGACGTAACGCAAAAACGAAGGACCCATGGCGATGTCCCGATTGTGGCAGGGAATTCCGCGTTCGGACGCGAGAGCATTCATGCGACGTTCGATCGCTGTCGGCCCATCTCGATCGGGCTTCCCCGGAGGTGAGAAAGGCGTTCTCAGTCTTGACTGGCGTCCTCGATCGCCTCGGGCCTCATGAGCTGGTGCCGGTCAAGACCATGATCCTTCTGAGCGCGACCGCAAACTTTGGCGGCGTCGTTGTCCGGCGCGGCTCGCTGGATCTCGGGTTCTTCCTGACGCGCCGGCTGCAACATCCTCGCGTGAACAAGGTCGAACGCCTGTCGCCGCGAAAGTTCGCACATCATGTACACCTGTCGGGCCCGGCCGAGGTCGACCAGGAGGTTGTGGCGTGGCTCACGGAGGCGTACGTCGATTGTGTCATCGGCGGGCGCGCTCGATAGACCGTAGTGTCTGATGGGGCGCCTCTCATGGCTTGGGTGTTCGCCCGCCGTGGGCTATGGTGAGGCTAGACAGGGTTCGTATGCCGTTCAAAAGCAAGGCACAACGCCGCAAGTTCGCCGCGCTCCTCATCGCGCGGCATTACATGTTTCCTATAGCGAATCCGATCTGCGATTCCTCACATGATTCAAAGGAGTGAAACGTGGCCCGAGTTACAGTTCGTTACTGCGCCTATTGAATCTCGGGGTTGCACGCTGCCCGGGTGGCAGCTCGAATCCGCCGCCAGCTGCAGGTCGAGGTCGACATGATTCGCGGGCGCTATGGTGAGTTCAAGGTATTAGTTGACGGAAAGACTGTGATTGATGCCGGCCCACTCGCTGCCCTGGGTGTCCTACCGACGGGCCGCACGGTGGTCGAAGCGGTGCGCTCACGTCTATCGACATCCCCACAGACGTGACCGAAGTAGTGAGGCGGGTCGCTGTACGTCAGTATCGGCCTGAGCACGCTGCTTTGAGGCCTCTAACCAACCGCCATGGGCGGACTGCTTGGAGACGAGTCATCGCAGGATCGTTGTCGGGCAGGAGGAATTCCGATGTGTTTCGGCACGGACTGTGAAACCAAGGACATGGACCGGCGATCCTTCCTCATCGGCGGCGCGACGGTCCTCGCAGGTTTTGCCGCGCTGGCGTCCGAGATTACCGCCCAAGAGCAGAAGCCGCCGCCGACGCGGGTCTTGGACGACCCCGCCATTGACAGCCATGGGGCCGGGATCAATCCTTGGGGGTCCGCCGCAAGGCAGATAGATCAAGGAGTCGTGCGCAGGCGGTCGTGTTTCCTGATTTATGGAGGATGTCATGGGGCGCAATTCAGTCGTCGCCATCGTCCAGGTCGCAGCTCTCGTCCTTTTCGTTCCCTACTCGCTCGCGGGTCAAGCTCAATTCGGCACCGAACAGGAAGCCAGGGCGATGCTGGAGAAAGCTGTTGCCGCGTTGAAGGAGAACCAGGCGCAGGCCCTCGAGAAGTTCAACAAGGGCGAAGGGGGCTTCAAGGACCGTGACCTCTACGTGTTCTGCGCCAACGCCTCAGATGGCGTTCTCACGGCGCATCCCCACCTGAAGGGCGAGCACTTGCAGGACATCGTCGGCAAGAAGGGCTTTCCGCTCGGAAAAGAGATCATGGAGAAGGCCACCGAAGGAAAGATCCTCGAGGTGACCTATTGGTGGCCTCGCCCCGGCTCCGAGAAGCCGCTCGAGAAGCACACCTTCTATACGAAGGTCGCAGATCAGAACTGCGGGGTCGGCTTCTACAAGGAATGATGTCCTTCACGGCATCACCACTCGTCACTCTCTTCCTGGTGAGCTGCGTCGGTGGCGCGGCGCACGCGGCAGCGCCTGAGCCGGTTGCGGCCGAACCTGCCAGGTTCGACGCCGCGGCCGCGGGGCGCTTTGCACAACTGGCGCTGGAGTGCGTGCATCGCGAGTACCCCAACAAGATCGCCCACGTGCTGGCGAGCGATGCCGACGCACGGCCGCCGCGCGAGCTGACGCCCGCGTTCTACGGCTGTTACGACTGGCATTCCGCCGTGCACGGCCACTGGCTGCTGGCGCGCGCCGTGCGCACGTTCCCCGAGGCGCCTTATGCGGAGCAGGCCCGCGCGGAATTGGCGCGCAGCTTCACCAGCGACAATCTGGCCGCTGAGGTCGCCTATCTTCAGACCGAAGGTCGCGCATCGTTCGAGCGCCCGTATGGCCTGGCATGGCTGTTGCAGCTCGCCGCGGAGCTGCGCGGCTGGGATGATGCGCAGGCGCGCGCGTGGTCAACCACGTTGATGCCGCTGGAGACCGAGGCGGCCGCGCGCCTCAAAGCCTGGCTGCCGAAGCTTCGCTACCCGATTCGCGAGGGCGAACACGATCAGACGGCCTTCTCGTTCGGATTGGTGTGGGACTGGGCTGTCGCTGCGCGCGATGCCCAGATGCAGCAGCTTCTGCGCGACAAGGCGCAGCAGTTCTACGCCAACGATCGCTCGTGCCCGCTGGCGTACGAGCCCTCGGGGCAGGACTTCCTGTCGCCCTGCCTCGCCGAAGCGGATTTCATGCGTCGCGTGCTCGAGCCAAAGGCGTTCGCGACCTGGCTCACGAGGTTCCTGCCGCAGCTTCCGCGCGACGCGGCCACGGCCTGGCTGCCACCGGGCGAAGTGACGGACCGTTCCGACCCCAAGCTCGCGCATCTCGACGGCCTCAACCTGAGCCGCGCCTGGATGCTCGAAGGGATAGCCCGTGGCCTCCCGCCCGGCGATCGCCGGCTCGCGTCGCTGCGCGCCAGCGCAGCCGAGCACCGTCGGGTGTCGCTGGGCGCGGTGACGAGCGAGCACTATGTCGGCAGCCACTGGCTGGGTACATTCGCGCTGTACGGGGCGAGCGCGGGCGCGCGATGATGGCCGCGCCCGACTAACATCCTGGACATGGATACTCCGCCAGGCTCGAGCAACAGGAGCGACGCGACCTTTCGCAGCCATCGCGTCGCCCGCCGCGGGTTATGCTGGGCAGCGAAAAAGAGGCCGAGAGCATGTCCGAAGTTCGCGATAGATGGGCTGCCGGGTGGGCGGTTCGAGGAACCGCGAAATGAGCCCGCTGCGCTCGCCGAGTGTTACTTCCATGAGGGTTACCTCCATGTCAGTACAGCGCAGCCGACGCTACGCTCCTTTTCTTGCGACAGTGCTCCTGGCGCTGCTCGGGAGTGCTTGTCCCGCACGGCAGGGCCAGCTGCCCCTGTTGGCGCCCGCACCGGGCTCGCCGATTGCCCTCGGAGACGGACCGGGGTGCATCGCCGTCGGGCAGGTGAATCAAGACGACAAGCTTGACCTGGTGGTGTCGAGCGGGGGTGGCATTACCGTGCTGGCGGGCCAGGGTGACGGGCGGTTCCGCGTCGCGCCCGACAGCCCGATCAAGTTGCCCGACTCTTGCAGCGAAATGGTATTGGGCGACCTCAACGGCGACGGTCAACTGGACCTGGCGCTCGCAAACCACGATAGCTACGCCGTGATGCTCCTCTTCGGCGATGGGAACGGCGGTTTCGCCCTTGCGCCCCATTCCCCCGTGATCATGAAGGAAGGCCAGAGCCCGCACACGCACGGCCTCAATGCCGGTGACCTGAACGGCGACGGCAAACTGGATCTCGTCAGCGTCAACAGCGACGACAACGATCTGTCGGTCGCCTTCGCCGATGGAAACGGAGGCTTCACGCGCGCCGCTTCGCCTTTCGCCGTCGAGCCTAGCCCGTATCCGGGCGCGCTGGGCGACCTTGACCTCGACGGCCATCTCGACATCATTTCCACCAGCACGGCTCGTCGTAGTCCCCAGCCAGACGCATCGACGGGCGCATTGACGGTGTTGTTCGGCAATGGCCGCGGGGACTTGCGCGGAGACCCTGTCCCGCTGCGAACGACAGCGCCAGGGTTCGTGGCCGTCGCCGACGTGAACGGCGACCGCACGCCGGACCTGGTGGCAACCCACCTCGAGCGCAGCGAGTTGACGGTCCTGGTCGGCGACGGCAAGGGCGGCTTCACGGAGACGACCGGTTCGCCGTTCGACCTGGGCCATGCGGCCTGGCACGTGGCCATGGCGGACCTGAACAGTGATGGCAAGGCCGACGTGACCGCCGCGGCGGGCGATGGCGTACGCGTTTTGCTCGGCGACGGGCGCGGCAGCTTCCAGCCGGCGCCCGGCTCACCGTTCGCCACCGGTCAAGGGGCGTGGCAACTTGCGGTCGGCGACGTGAACGGGGACGGCAAGCCCGACGTCATCACGAGTAACATGGAGAGCAAAAGCATCACCGTCTTGCTTGCTCAATAAGTGCTTATGCAGCTGATTCTGGTCAAGACCGTCCGCGCCACCGCCATCCTCGCGTGGGTCCTCTATTTATCCGCCGGTGCTGTCAGCGGTTACTTCGCGGGCCAGAAGAGTTGGCACGCTGTGCCTGCGGCTATATTCCTTACATCCATTGCGGTCGGAAACCTATGGGCATGCCTACGAACTACCCGTGGCGTCGCGGGGGAGAGGAGGTACGAATGAGCGCGAAGGGCTGTCTGATCATCGGCCTGGCGGCGGTGTTGGTGTCGGGCAGTTCCCGAGACGTGGCCGCGGAGGATCCTGTAGCGGTTGCCGAGAGCGCAGCCGCGGCAACAGCGGCTACTCCTGAGGGCAAGAAATACGAGGAGGAGGTCGCCAAGGCGTTCGGTCGAGACCAGGTGAAGAGCATTCAGGCCTGTACCACTGAGGTCAAGCGGCCTGAGGTGTCGGACTTCCATGTGTTCGTACGAGTCAGCGCAGCGGGTCAGGTCGAGGAAGCTCAAGTCAAGCCAAGCACCAATCTCGCTGCTTGTTTGAAGGGCAAGCTCAAAGCCTGGAAGCTCGGGGTACCTCACCGAGCTGACCAATGGGTCAGCATCGAGGTCAAGCTCAAGAGGAAGTAGCGCCATTCGAGGAGCCGTCAGATGATCCCGGCGTTGGATGCTCTCGCACGCCTTCGCGAAGGGAACGACCGCTTCGTCACGAATCGGTCCGCCGCTGGAGGTGCGCTGAACCAGGAGCGTCGAGCGTTGCTCGTCACTGGCCAGGAGCCCTTTGCCATCGTGCTCGGTTGCTCGGACTCGCGCGTCCCGGCAGAGCTCGTCTTCGATCAGGGTCTTGGTGACCTGTTCGTCATTCGTGTTGCCGGGAACATCGTGGCGCCGTCACAGGTCGGCAGCGTCGAGTTTGCTGCGGCGCGTTTCGACACCCGCCTGGTCGTCGTCATGGGCCACTCGCAGTGCGGTGCAATCGCGGCGACTCTCGAAGACCTGTACGGACGCACGTCCACGCACTCGCGAAACCTTCGCTCCATCGTCGACCGCATCCGGCCGTCGGTTGAGACGTTGGTCGCTGGCCGTCACGAGCTGGATCCGGATGCGCTCATGGGCGACGCCGTCCGTGCAAACGTCCGTGCGTCCGTGGACCACTTGCGCCACGGGTCGGAACTGCTCGAGCAGTTGATCAGGGCGGAGGGTCTCGTCGTCGTGGGCGCGGAGTACTCGTTAGAGTCGGGCGTTGTGACCTTTTTCGAGGGTGTTCCGAAGGCCGGCTGACGTTGGGCACGATGAGCCGGCGGGCCGCATTCCCTTGGGCGATAGCGACTTACCCGGTAGAGCATCCCGTCAGTCCACTCCATGCGCCCTCCGGACAGCTCCCCGGGAGCCGATCAGAACGGTGATCGTCTTTCCACCACTGCTCGGATACATCTGACGTATCCTGTCGCTCGCATGCCTATCAAGGTTGGTGAAGTAGAAGCGCTCTTCCGGTACCCGGTGAAGTCCATGAGCGGCGAGCTTCTCGAAGTCGCCGACCTCGGCTGGCACGGTATCGACGGCGACCGGCGCCTGGCCTTCCGGCGGCTTGACGATCGCGGCGGTTTCCCCTGGCTGACCGCCACCAAGCTCCCGGAGCTGATTCTCTTTGCTCCGCGGCGGCGGGGACCCGCCGCCGGTGGCGACCCCCCGACGCACGTTCGCACGCCGGAAGGAGAGGAGCTGGCTGTCTTCGGCCAGGAATTGGCGTCGGATGTCGGTCGCCGCCATGGTTCACCGGTCGAGATGATGCACCTCAATCGCGGCATCTTCGACGAAGCGAGCATCTCCGTGATTACCACCGCCACGGTCGGCGAAATCGGCAGGCTCGCGGCGCAGGCCCCGGACGCCCGAAGATTCCGTCCGAACATCCAGATTGCATCACTGCGATCACTCCCCTTCGAGGAGGACGAATGGGTGGGAGGCGTCCTCTCATTCGGAGAAGCAACCGAGGCCGCCGCCATAGGAATCACGATGCGCGACGAGCGCTGCTCGATGGTGAACTTCGACCCTGGCTCGGCACGCCCCGCCGCCGAGATGCTGAAGCAGATTGTTCGGGTGAGGGACAACAAGGCCGGGGTCTATGGCACCGTCGTTCGACGCGGGCGCCTCGCGGTAGGGCAGCCCGTTTTCTTCGAGCCGGCAGTCGAGGTAACTGCGCGTGACTAGCGCTCGTCTTTTGATGCTTCTAGCCGGGGTCATGTACGCCGCGTCCTGGTGCGTTCCCGTCGCCACAACCTCCGGCGAGCTCATGGGCGGCGACGTGTGGGGCTGGCAGGCGTTTCTCTTCACATTGATGAATCCCGCACTCGGCAACACCATCGATGCCGGCTGGCTCACGCGCGCGTGGATGGTGGCAAGCGCACTGTCGAACGCACTCGTGCTGGTCGCCATCGGGCTCGCGCTGCGTCGTTCGGCCCTCTCTTCGCGACGGCTCGGATGGGCATTCGCAGCCGCAACTCTCATCAACGCCGTGTGGATTGCGATACCGGAAGCGCGCAGTGAGCTGCGCCTCGGCTACTATCTCTGGTTTGCCGCGTTCGCGCTTGGTGCGATCGGAGCCTTTCGCGGCGCCAGCGGGGAGCTGGCGTGAGGCAGACGAGAACCGTGTGGGCCTATCCAGGGTTGAGACGTGAAGGATCCGCTTTTCGCATCGCCGCCACCATGTCCTTCGAGCCTGCTCCCCATCGGGAGACGGACTTGATGGCCTGCGTGAACGGGATGTCGACGATATGCACGCGCTCCCGGCTGAGAATGTAGATGGCTCCGGCGAAGGGCGTGGGGACCGACGGCACGAACACCGTGAAGCGACCGTCGTCGAGCTCCTCGACGATGAAAGCCGGGACCAGCGCATCCTCGATTTCGGCGAGCGCCGGCTTCCACACGTTCTCCTCGCCTCCGCCCGTCAGCCGCTGCGTCATGCCGCGAAACGTCGCGTAGCCGGGAAGCCTTCCAAAGAACAGCCTCTCCAGGCGCTCTCGACCCGTTCGCCCTGCCCGGGTCCGCACCACGGCACCGACGATGAAGCACGCGATCAGCAGCGCCAGCAGGGCCAACAGGTCTTCACCCGGAAACCATTCCGGCAGCAACGCTGCAAGGGGTCGCACCAACGCGCGTATCGACTGCATTCCCTTGAGGAGCATCAATGCGGCCAGGTAGAGTGGGAGCAGGATGAGCAGGCCACCAACCACGGCGCTGATCACGAACTCGCGTGCGTACTTCATGGTTATTCCTCCCTTAGGCCGCGATCGTCGCGGGCCGGTCGCATGGTGGGCGGCCGTTGGTCGGGGCAAGATAACCCACCTCGTCGCGCGATGAACCCGGGCGCTCGCGCGCAGCGAACTGCTACTCTGTATCCACACTTTTCCGAAACGTCCGCGACACTCACCACGAAGAGGAGGACCCCTTGCCAGATCCGCAGAAAGCCGAATCACTGCCGCCATACGCCCAGCTCATCCAGATGGCTTCATCCTCGTGGATCGCGGCCGTCGTCTACGCCGCGGCGAAGATGGGACTCGCCGACCACCTGGCCGCCGGGCCCAGGAGCGCCGCCGAGCTGGCCGGCACGACAGGCACGCACGCGCCGACGTTGCATCGCTTCATGCGCACGCTGGCCGGTCTCGGCGTTCTCACCGAGCGGGACGCTCAACGCTTCGCACTGACACCTCTGGGCGAGGCCCTGAAGACGGGCGCGCCCGGCGCGGCGCGCGCGACGTTGCTGACGTTCTGCGGCCCGGCGTTCTGGCACACCTGGGAGGAGATTCTCTATTCGCTGCAGACGGGCAAGACGGCATTCGAGAAGGTCCATGGAATGCCCATCTTTGACTATCTGGCGCAACATCCCGAGCAGGCGTCCCATTTCAGCGAGGCCATGGTGGGCTTCCACGGCGCGGAGCCCCCGGCCGTAGCCAAAGCGTACGACTTCTCGGGGATCAAGACGCTGGTGGACGTCGGCGGCGCGACGGGCAACATGCTGGCGGCGATTCTCGGCGCTCACGCCGCGCCGCGCGGCGTCCTGTTCGATCGGCCGCATGTGGTGCGCGACGCTCGGGCATTGCTCGAGGCGCGCGGCGTGGCCGATCGCGTCACCATCGAACAGGGCAACTTCTTCGAAAGCGTTCCCGCGGGCGGCGACGCCTACATCCTGTCGCACATCATTCACGATTGGAACGAGGAGCAGTGTCTCACCATCCTGGGCCACTGCCGGAAGGTCATGAAACCGGACGGCCGCCTGCTGATCGTCGAGACCGTCCTGCCGGCCGGCGACACGCCGCATCAGGGGAAGTGGCAGGACATGGTCATGCTGGTTTTCCCTGGCGGCCAGGAGCGCACCGAAGCAGAGTACGCCTCGTTGCTCGGCAAGGCCGGCTTCCGGCTGAAACGCGTCGTACCGACGGAGTCTGTGGTGAGCGTGGTGGAAGCGGTACCGGCTTAGCCCGCAGTCTGAGTGGGCGGAGTCATGCAAGCCATCGTCTATCGCACGTACGGTTCAGCCGATGTTCTCGCCGTCGAGAACATCGACAAGCCGACCCCCAAGGACGATGAGGTCCTGATACGGGTCCGCGCGGCTTCCGTGAATCCCCTCGACTGGCGCGTCATGAGAGCCTCGCCCCACTTCATCCGCCTGATGACCGGTCTGGGCAAGCCCAAGGACCCGCGACTGGGCGTTGATGCTGCCGGCACGATTGACGCCGTCGGCAGAAACGTCACCGGGCTCAAGCCAGGCGATGACGTGGTCGGTGTGTGCCGTGGAGCCTTCGCGGAGTTTGCCCGCGCCGCCGCGTCGGCGGTGGTCGCGAAGCCGGCGAACGTGTCCTTCGAGCAGGCGGCAGCATTGCCGATTGCGGCGTGCACCGCATTGCAGGGCCTGCGCGACAAGGGACGCATTCAGCCCGGACAGAAGGTGCTGATCAACGGCGCGGCGGGCGGCGTGGGCACGTTCGCGGTGCAGATCGCGAAGTCATTGGGCGCCGACGTGACCGGCATCTGCAGCACGAGGAACGTGGAGATGGTCCGATCGCTCGGCGCGGACCGGGTCATCGACTACCTCCGGGAAGACTTCACCCAGAGCGGGCAACATTACGACGCGATGCTCGACTGCGTGGCGAACCATCCCCTGTCGGCATGCAGGCGCATCCTGAACCCGAAAGGCGCGTACCTGCTGGTCGGGGGACATGGAGGTCCGTGGCTGGGCCCCCTCGCCCGCTCCCTGCAAGCTCTGGTGTGGTCGCCGTTCGTGAGTCAAAGCCTTTACACGGTGATGGCGAAGTCGAGCGCGACGGATCTGCTCCGCCTGCTCGAGATGGTGGAGACCGGAAAGATCACGCCGGTCATCGACAGGCGCTACCGGTTGAGTGAAGTCCCCCAGGCCATCCGGTATCTGGAAGAAGGACACGCTCGGGGGAAGGTCATCATCACCGTCACCCCATGAACTGGCGCCAGTCCTCGATGGAGGAGATGCGCATGCAGGCGTTGCGCTGCTTCTGCTCGCCCATGGTCGAGGTCGGGTTCTCGGCGTAGTCGTGCCCGGGCAGGAGCAGCACGTCGTCGGGGAGCTTCGCGAGCCTCTGCGTGAGTGTGCGATACATCTCGTCGGAGTCGCCGCCGGGGAGATCGACGCGGCCGCATCCCTGCACGAAGAGAGTATCCCCAGAAACGAGAGCCTGGCCTGAGACCAGGAAGCACTGGCTGCCTGGTGTATGACCGGGTGTGTGCACGAGGCGCACCGGCACCTCCCCCGCGAGCACTTCATCGCCCCCGTCGTGCAGCATCAGGTCGCCCGCGGTCATGCCGGGCATCAGCCGCACCCCCTCCGCTTCGGCGCGGTTCACGTGCACCGGCACATCGAGCAGCTCCTTGAGCGCGGCGAGCCCCTCGATCGCGCGCCCGAAGAGATCTCCGCCGATGTGATCCGGGTGGTAGTGGGTGGCCAGCACCCCGGTGACGCGCATCTCGTCGCGCGCGCACACGTCGAGGATTCCCTTCACGTCCCAGGCCGGGTCAACGAGCAGGCACTCACGGGCCTCGCGATCGCCGATCAGGTAGACGAAGTTCACCATCTGGGCGGCCACGGCGTCGCGCCGCGCGAAATCCCGCCCGGCGAGGAGCTGCTTGATGTAGACCCGCTCGGTCATGCCGCCTCATCGCTGCAATGGAAGGGATGCATGATATCAGGTCGCGACAATGCGTTTCGCGATAGGATGGCGCAATCATGACCATCCCGGGAATGAGCCGCTGGGGTTTCGTCATCGGGCTCGCGCTCGCCGCGGGCATCGCCGGCAGCGGCTGCGAGCGGGAGGCGCCCACCGTCACGGCCGGCGGACAGATCGACCTGCTGCTCACCAACGCCGCGATCTGGTCCGGCGGGGCCGAGCGACCTCGCGGGGGTGGGTGGCCATCAGCGACGACCGCGTCCTCGAGGTTGGAGAGGGACCGAAGGCTCCCGAGGCGCGCCGCACGATCGATCTCGAGGGACGCCTCGTGGTCCCCGGCTTCAACGATTCGCACGTCCACTTCGCCTCGGCCGGGGCTATTCTTCTGGGAGTGAACCTGCTGGACGTCAGCGAAGAGGAGCCCTTCCGCCGGAGGATCGCCGAGGCCGCGGAGAGACTTCCGAAGGGATCCTGGATCACCGGCGGCGACTGGGGCGCGTACGAGGCCTGGGCGGTGGGCTCGGACGGCTCAGCCAGGGGCGCGACCTCCTTCGCGCCTGCGCGCGCCCTCATCGACGGGATCACGCCGGAGCATCCGGTGCTGGTGACCCGCTTCGACCACAAGGTCGGGCTCGCTAACGCGACAGCCCTCGAAGCCCTGGGCATCGCGTCGACGACGGGGGTGCTGGAGGGCGATGCGCTCGCCAAAGCCATCGAGAAGATCCCGGGAAGCTCCTTCGAACGCCGGCTGGCCGAGGCGCGCCGCGCGCTTCTGGAGTGCCGGCGGTGGGGAGTCACCAGCGTGCAGGACATGTCGCCGCTGGATCAGGTCGCCGTGTACGAGCGGCTGCGCGGCGACGGAGAGCTGACGGCCCGGGTGCACTTCAGCCCGGCGCGGCTCTCGGAGGTCGGCATGATGATCGACAAGGGCTGGACCATCGGCGCCGGCGACGCCTGGATCCGCTTCGGCACCGTCAAGAGCCAATTCGACGGGATCATGGGGAATCGCACCGCGCGCTTCTTCGCCCCCTACGCCGACAACGCCCCGGAGATGTCGGGCTGGCGCGGCGGATGGAGGGAGTTCTCCGAGGACCTGGGGGCCTTCGAGCGCATGCTCACTCAGGCCGACGCCGCCGGGATTCAGCTCCGGGTCCACGCCATCGGCGACGAGGCCAACGCGCTTCTTCTGGACATGATCGAGAGGATCGGGAAGGCCAACGGCGCGAAGGACAGACGCTTCCGCCTCGTGCACGCGCAGGTGATCGCCCCGGGCGATTTCCCGCGCATGAAGGGTCTCGGGATCGTGGCGGAGGTGCAGCCGTATCACTGCACCGACGACATGCGGTGGATGGAGGAGCGCATCGGCCCCGATCGCTCGCGCGGGGCCTACGCGTTCCGGTCGCTGATGGAGGCGGGCGCGACGCTCTCCTTCGGCTCGGACTGGCCCGGCACCAACGCCTCGTACTATCCGGTCAACCCGATCCTGGGTCTCTACGCCGCGGTCACGCGACAGACCGTGAAGGGAACGCCCGCTGAAGGGTGGTTCCCCGAGCAGCGGCTGGCGCTGCACGAAGCGCTGGCGGCCTACACGCGCGGCGGCGCGTACGCATCCTTCGAGGAGAGCAGCAAGGGAACGATCGCGGCGGGGATGCTGGCCGACCTGGCCGTGCTCGACACGAACCTCTTCGAGACCCCCCCTTCCGCCTGGCTGGATGCGAAGGTGGACTACACGATCGCCGGCGGCCAGGTCGTCTACGACCGCGCCGCCGAGGCGTCTGCACCTGCCGAGTGACGCTCTATAGCACCCTCGAGAGCCAGTGCATGATGTTGATAGCGAGCTGCCGGTTCTGGTACTCGGGGACGTTCATACCCACTCGATCTCCGTCGCCTTCTCGCTGCGCACGGAGCATGCCCGCCTCGCCAAGAATGACGACCCGCCCCTTCTCGAGCTCCATTGCGATCCCCTGGGCTCGCCCGCCGGCCGATACCGCCTCGCCGTACTCCATGCTGACGCGAACGTCGCCACCGTCCTTCTCGACCTGAGGTGTTGACGGTGGATACTCGATGGCGGCGTCGGACAGCGCAAGAAAGGGAACGGCTTCAGGTGGGCCGGACATTGACTGCCCGGTGAACGTGAGCACTCTGTCAATCCGCTCGGACGCGCTTCGTCCCCGAACGATCGGATGTTCCTTCAGGAGGCCGTTGTCCGTGGAGAACACCAGATGACTCGCTCCCCGGTTCGCGTCATGATGCTCAGGGTCCTCGACAAGTCCTTTCCCCATCCCGACCCCGAACCGTTGAGTGAGCAACGCTGCCGCCGCCCCATAGGGCCAATGATCGGTGACGAGCAACAGCGAGCCCCCGCCGCGTACCCACGCGTCCACGGCGGCAATCTCCCAATCTGCGAACGCTGAGCTGTCGTTCGCGTCGTTCGATCCCCGGGGAAGAACAACCACCAGGACGGCCACTCCTTCGAGAGTCTCCCCCGACAGCGGTTGTCGGGTGACCCGAAGATCGTACCCATCACTTCGGATGAGGTCGGCGAGCGGCTTGTACCCGCCGGTGGCCGTGTGCGTGTTGAGGTGGCCTTCGTCGTAAAGAACGACCGGACCGTTGGTTTGATAGACCGGATCGGCAACCTTGGCGTCGAAGCTGGAGTCGTACGGCTGTTCGCGGTTCATCACGTAAAGCATGACTCCCGCGACGCTCACGGCGATGAGCGCTCCCATCGTTCCGATGAACCACTTGCGACTCGAGTGCGACACTGCTCTCCTCCAGCGCCGAACAGATGGCGAGCGCGAACGCTCTTGTTGGTACGAGTACCCCTCCGGGTCGCTTGGACCCTCACTCACATACGGCGGCGTGAGGAGAAGGTTCGGTTTTCGCCTGGCTTCTAACGGAGATCATCCAGCATCTTCTGGATGTCCGCTCTTGAGCGGGTTGGCCTCGAGCAGCACGATCCGGTATTCCCGTTGTTTGTCAGCACCTTCCGTTCAGGCGCCGGCGGGCACTTCGCTCATGAGCGCGAGCTGGTTCCCATCCGGGTCGGTGAACTCGGCCAGCCACAGCTCGGACTTGGGCGTCCGGTGCACGACGTGAGGCGGTCCGCCGAAGCGGACGCCCTTGCCCGTGAGCTCGGAATGCACCGCGGCGATATCGGGGACCTGAAAGTAGATGCCCGAGCCTCTCTGGGCCTTCTGCCCGGGAGGCATGACGCCGACGAGCAGACGGATGCCGCCGCAATTGAAGAACGCCATCTGCGGCGGCGCGGCAAACAGGAACGGAAGGCCAAGGACGTCGCGATAGAACGCCACGCCCTTCTCGAAGTCCTCGACCGGTATCAGAAGCTGCGCAACCGTCGCATTCGCAAGGTTCATTCTGGAGATTCTCCCGGACGACTCAGCCAATGGTCCAGCGACAGCCGATCATCGCCCCGTGGCATGACCAGCAGGAAGAGCAGGAGCGCCGCCCGCGGAATGACATGGGTGTGGAACTGGAACAGCGGATCGGCGAGCAGGTGGCCGAAGGTCACCAGCACAAGGACGCCGCCAAGAGCCAGGAGCGCCACGCGCACCTGCCAGCCCACCAGCAGTGCGGCGCCCGCCAGCAGCTCGACGACCGGGACCGTTACCCCCGTCGCCCACAGCGACCAGCGTGGCAGGAAGCTCTCGGCATAGGGGCCGACGAAATAACGCGCCGCGTGCTGGAGCGGACCCAGCTCGAAGACCTTCCAGACTCCGGCCATGAAGAAGATCAACCCGAGTATGGTGCGGGCGAACAGGATAGCCCACGCTCGATCGGGCACGTACAGGAAGCTCAGCGGGCCCTTCATGCCGTTGCCGTCCCCCTGCACCGGCCCTCCGATGCGGCTCAGTCCCCCTGGGCGACGGGCGCCTGAATCAGGAAGTACTCCAGAAAGAGGCTGGTCGCGGCCTCGGCGTAGTCGCGGTTGGTCTTCTTGCGGAAGCCGTGCCCTTCGTCCTTGGCCATCAGGTACCAGACGCTGCCGCCGTTGTCGCGGATGGTGTCCACCATCTGCTCGCTCTCGGTCACCGGAACCCTGGGGTCGTTCAGCCCCTGGATGATCATCATCGGCTTGGTGATCTTCGAAGCGTTGGTCTTCGGTGAGATCCTCTCGAGATGGCCGCGCATCTCCGGGTCGCGCTCGTCGCCGTACTCCACGCGGCGCAGATCCTGCCGGTAGTCCTGCGTGGTCTCGAGGAACGTGATGAAGTTGCTGATGCCCACCGTGTCCACGCCGGCGCGCAGCCGGTCGTTGTAGTGGGTCATCGACGCGAGCACCATGTATCCGCCGTAGGAGCCCCCCGTCACCGCCACTCGGTCCTTGTCCAGCTCGGAGCGCGTGCCGATCCAGTCGAGCAGGGCTCCGATGTCCTTCACCGAGTCCTCGCGCTTGAATCCGTTGTCCAGCGTCAGGTAGGTCTTTCCGTAGCCCGTTGAGCCGCGCACGTTGGGAAGGAGCACCGCGACCCCCAGCTCCTTGACGTAGTACTGGACCACGGAGGAGAAGCTCGGGCGCGCCTGCCCCTCGGGCCCGCCATGGATGTTGATGACCACCGGGTGCGGGCCGGGCCCATCGGGCTTGTAGTAGAAGGCCGGGATCGAGCGCGGCTTGCCGGAGGTCTTGTCGAAGGTCTCGTAGCGGATCAGCTCGGGGACGGCGAAGGCGTCAGAATCGAGTCCACCTACTTCGCTCTGCGTCCAGCGCTCCAGCTTGCGGGTCGAGAGGTCGAGCGCGAAGACGTCACCCGGTGTGCGCGGCGTGCTCATCACAAGCCCCAGCTTCCTGTTGTCATAGGAAAAATCGAGGCTCGACACCAGACCCACGGGGAAATCGGTGAGCGTGATCTCCTTCATGTCCGGCAGCGTCCGCAGGTGGATCTTCGTGACACCGTCCTCGTTCACCGTGAAGGCGAGGTAACGGCCGTCGCGCGACGTCGTGATCCCCTCGACGTCCCAGGGGATGTCCGCCGACAGCACCGTCATCTTCCCGGTGGCGAGGTCGTAGTACCTCAGGTGCTTGAACTCGGTCCCCTCGTCCGAGGCGAGATAGATCCCCTTGCCGTCGCGTGCCCAGGTCTGGGCGGCGTAGGAGATCTTCTCCTTGCCGGGATTGATCTGCGTGAGGGCGCGCGTGCTCACATCCATGATGTAGGGATAGTTCTCGTTCGCCGAGACGAGCTTCACGACGAGAAGCTTCGTGTCGTCCGGCGACCACTCGATGGGCACCCACGACCCTTCCTTTTCGAGCAGGGCCGAGGAGGTGCCGGCGTTCCTGATGTCACCCAGGTGGATGTCCCAGTCGCGCCCGTTGCGCCGCGTCGTATAGAAGGTGAACCGCTTCCCGTCATTGGCCCATGCGAGCGCGCCGTTGAGCGACTTGCCATCGGTGAGCAGCGTGGACTCGCCGGTCTTCATGTCCATGAAGTAGAGCTGGTAGAACTCGGAGCCGCCGACGTCGCGCTGGTAGATGAAACCGTGCGTCTCGGGGTTCGGGCTGATCGACGCTCCCGCGACCGGTTCCTGGAAGAAGGTGAGCTGACGCCGGTCGCCGCCGGCACGCGCCACCTGGTGCACCTGGAGCGTGTCGCCGAAGCGGGTCCTGATCAGGATCCCGCCGCCGTCCGGAAGCCAACCCGAGAAGGTCGCGGAGCGGGTGTTCTGATACTGGACCAGCCGGTCCATGACCTGCACGGGGATCTCCGGGACTCCCTCGATCACGAGGTTCCCTTTCTCGACGCGATCGGCCGCGGCGGCGGCGGTGACCGCCGGGGCTGGAGCGAGAAGGGCAAGGCAAAGAACGGGCATCAGCATAGTCCGGGGGAGAGCGTTCATCGGCGACTCCTGCTCTATGTGCGGCGGCTGAGGGGAAGGACTGGCGGCTGCCGCGGGTCCGTCTGTGGCGCCCATTGTGCCACAAGTCCACAGGCAATCGAACCTGCGGTCCGGAAATAAGCGGGCCGGAGGCCCGCGCACCATTCGCGCACCTCCGGCCCGTCATGACCCGTCCGGGGTTCCCCCGGGGTATTGGCGTTAGTCCGAAGCCACCTTCTGGCCGACCACGTTGCCGTCGGCGTCCATCAGCTGGACGTCGCCGAGCGCGAGCTGGCGGATTCCCTCTTCGATCTTCTTGCGATCCCCGACGACGACCCAGACGACCTTCGACGGCTGGACGATCTTCTTGGCCGTCGCGGTGACCTTGTCCAGCGTCAGGGCGTTCACCTTGCCCGAGTAGGTCTTCCAGTAGTCGTCAGGGAGCCCGAACTCGACCATCTCGACGATGGCATCGGCGATCTCGTCGTTGGTCTCCCACTGACCGGGGAGCGCCTTGGTGGTCTTGTCCTTCGTGCGGGCCAGCTCGTCGGCGGTCGGCGGCAGCACACCGACGATGCCGTCGAGCTCCTTCTGGACCTCACGCATCGACTCCATCGTCTTGTCGGTCTGGACCGGCGCGAAGACGAAGAACGGCCGCTGGCCGCGCGCGGCGAAGATCGCGCTGCGCGCGCCGTAGGACCAGTGCTTCCCTTCGCGGAGGTTCATGTTGATGCGCGCCGTGAAGGAGGCTCCCAGCACCTCGTTCACCGCCGTGATGGCGAGGTCGTCGGGATCCGACTTGGGCGGCGCGATGTGTCCGGCCAGGATGAACGACTGGACCGAGTCGGGGCGATCGATGATGTAGACCTCGGGCTGCCCCTTCTGCGACACGGTCGCCAGATTCTTCTTGGGGGTGTTCGCCTTCTGCCACTCCGCGAAGAGCTTCTCCAGCTTCGGCTTCATCTCGGCGAGGGTCGTGTCGCCTACGATGACGAGCGTCGAGACGTTGGGACGGATCCAGGTGCTGTGGTACTTGCGCAGAGCCTCGGTCGTGAGACTCTTGACGGACTCCTCGTCCCCCGTCCCCGTGAACGGCTCGCCGTAGGCGTGCCCCTCGCTGTAGAGGAGCTTCGGGAAGACGCGCAGCGCCATCTGGAACGGGCTCACCTTCTCGCGCCCGATCGCCGCAATGGTTTCCTTCTGCTTGCGCGCGAACTGGTCGGCCGGGAAGGACGGGTGCAGGATGACGTCGGACCAGATCGCCATCCCCTGGTCGAGCTTATCCTTGAGCACGTCCATCGCGATGATGGAGGTGTCGAGGCTCGAGCCGGTCGTCAGGTTGGCTCCGATCATCCCGAGCTGCTCGCTGATCTGGAGCGCGGTGCGCGTGTTCGTCCCCTCATCCATCATATCGAGGGTCAGGTTGCCGGTGCCCGGGATTCCCCCCTGGTCGGCCGCGAAGCCGGCGTCCACGATGAGCCTCATGTCGACCATCGGCACGGCGCGATGAGGCGCCACGATCACCTTCATCCCGTTGCTCAGCGTCCCCCGCTCCGTGGCGGCGAAAACCGCCTCCGGGAACTCTGTCGTCTCCGGCACCTTGGACCGATCCACGTTGGTCGCGATGGTCTTGTAGTCGGCGAAAGGCCTCACCTCGAGCGTGAACGCCCCGTCGGAGATCCACGTCTTCGCCGCCGTGAGGAGCGCGGCCGGCGTCGCCGAGGCCACGCGCTGAAGCGTCGTCTTGTAGAATTCAGGATTGCCTGTGAAGACTTCGTTGGTGGCGAGCGTGTTCGCCTTCCCCTGGAACCCGCCGATCTGCTCGATGCCCCTGATGAAGTCGGCGCGGAACAGCGAGGTCACGCGCTGCACTTCGGCGGGCGTCGGGCCGTCCTTCAGGAACTTCGCGATCTCCTCGTCCATCGCCTTCTCGACCGCGTCGATGTTCCCGCCGGGCTGAACGGTGGCCCACACGATGAACAGGCCCCCCAGCTCGCGGTCGAAGTTGAACCCGGCGACGTCGGTGGCGATCTGGTCGTCGAAGACGAGCCTCTTGTAGAGGCGGGACGTCTTGCCGCGCGTCAGCACGCTGTTGGCGAGGCCCAGGTGCGTCGCGTCGGTCGTCTGCAGCTCGGGGATGTTCCAGACCTTGTAGATGCGCGCCTGCGGCACCCTGTCCTCGAGCACCTGCCGGTGTTCTCCCTTGCGCGGCTCGATCCACGACTTCTGCCGCGTGACGGGGGGCCCGGAGGGGATGTCGCCGAAGTACTGCTCGACCTTCTTCTTCACCTCGTCGGTCTTGACGTCGCCCACCACCGTCAGCACGGCGTTCGCCGCGCCGTAGTAGTCCTTGAACCACTGGTGCACGTCGTCGAGGCTGGCGGCCTGAAGATCATCGAGGGACCCGATGACCGACCACGAATAGGGATGCCCCTTCGGATAGGTGTTCTCGAAGATGTTCAGGAAGGCCCTGCCGTAGGGCTGGTTCTCCCCCTGCCTCTTCTCGTTCTGCACGACGCCGCGCTGCTCGTCGAGCTTCGCCTGGTCGATGGCGCCCAGCAGGTGCCCCATCCTGTCCGACTCCATCCACAGCGCCATGTCGAGCGCCGTGCTGGGGACATTCTGGAAGTAGTTCGTGCGATCGAAATTGGTGGTCCCGTTCATGTCGGTGGAGCCCACCCGGTCGAACGGCTTGAAGTAGTCGTCGTTGAAGTTCTCGCTGCCGTTGAACATCAGGTGCTCGAAAAGGTGCGCGAAGCCCGTCTTGCCCACCTTCTCGTTCTTGGAGCCGACGTGGTACCAAACGTTCACCGCCACGATCGGCGCCTTGTGGTCCTCGCTCACGATGAGCGTGAGTCCGTTGTCGAGGACGAATTTCTTGTAGGGGATGTCGATCTCCCCAGCCGCGAACGCGGGCAGCATGAGAAACAGCCCGACGATTGCGACGCTGCTGATCTTCCTCACCATCTCCAATCCTCCTCTGGACCGCATGGAATTGCCGTCATCATTGACTTGCGCCGCGCGTCGCCGGGTCCGTCGCGGCCGGCTGCTGCCAGCCGACGATCGGATCGAGCGTGCGTCGTGAAATCAGGTGGTACATGGGCCGGGCCGCCGCGTAGATCTGCGTGGCCATCGTCTTGCCTCCATCCGTCTTCATCATCTCGGTATACAGTGGCGTGAGGAACTTGCGCCTCCCCATGCCGGTCAGGAACTCCGCGAGCCGCGGGTACGCAGGGTCGTATCCGTGCCGCACCGACAGCACCAGCCACTCGTGCAGCACCTCGGCGTTGCCCACCTTCGTGAGCTGGAACGCGGCGTCGAGCTCCGCCATCTTGTCGCGCCCCAGGTCCTCGGGGAGTGACCTGAGGAAGTGGCGCCAGTGGTGCGTGGTCCAGTCCTTCGCCGGGAGCGCCGCCGCCTCGACCTTGCCCGACATCCACGAAGCGATGACCGCGTCCACCTTCGCAAGCTCGTCCGATGTGGTGAGCGGCGCATCCTTCGGGAGCCCGGGAGCCGTGAGCCAGGCCACAGTGTCCGGCTTTTTCAGATCCCCCCCCTTCCCGGCGGCGTCGGCGATCCACCGATCCATGAACGCCAGGAAATCGGCGGTGGTCACGCTCACGAACGCGTGCTGGTCGAACCATGCCTTCATGAAGGGATCGAAGTCGTCGCGCCCCCAGAGCCGCTCGAGCAGCAGGAGGAAGGCCGCCCCCTTCTCGTAGGGAATGTCGCTGAAGGCGTCGTCGGGGTCGCGCCCCTGCAGATCGACCTGAAGGATCTGGTCGCCGGGCTTGTCTTTCAATGGTCCGCTGATCTCCTCGTCGAGGTCCTGCCGGCCGAGCATCCACTCCATCTGCGCGCGCTCGGTGCCGAAGACGTCTTCCATGATGCGCCGCTCGACGTAGGTCGTGAACCCCTCGTTGAGCCAGAAGTCCGACCAGGTCGCGTTGGTCACCAGGTTCCCCGACCATGAATGCGCCAGCTCGTGGGCGACGAGCGCCACCAGCGACCGGTCACCCGCCAGGATGGTGGGAGTGGCGAAAGTCAGCATCGGGTTCTCCATGCCGCCGAAGGGGAACGACGGCGGCAGCACGAGCAGGTCGTAGCGGCCCCACCGGTATGGTCCGTAGCGCGCCTCGGCCGCGTCGATCATCTTCTCGAGATCGGAGAACTCGTGCAGCGCCTTCTCCACGATCGCCGGCTCGGCCCATACGCCGGTCCTCGGTCCGATGGTGCCGAACGTCATGTCCCCCACGGCCAGCGCGATGAGATACGACGGGATCGGGTCGCCCATCCGGTAGCGGTAGATGCCATCGCCGGCGGAGACCTCCTTCGCGGCCATCACGGCGCGCAAAGGCTGCGGCACCCGCACCGTCGCGTCGTAGGTCACGCGCACGGCAGGACTGTCCTGGCACGGGATCCACGAGCGGGCATTGATCGCCTGGCTCTGCGTGTAGAGAAACGGGAGCTTCTTTCCGGTGGTCTGCTCCTTGGTGAGCCATTGGAGCCCCGAGGCTTGCGGGCTGGTGCGGTAGTGGATGCTGACGCGGTTGGCGCCGTCGGGGAGATCGACCGTCAGCTCGCGCCCGAGCACCGGGTCGGGATCGCCCAGGCGCCACACGGCCTTTTCGAGGGCGTCTCCCTCCTTGCCGGCTTTCGCCTCGAGGATCTCCAGGTCCCGGGTGTCGAGACGCAGGGGGGTCGATGCGGTGGGGGCGCGCCGCAGGGTGTACACCGCGATGCCGTCCAGAATCTTCTCATCGAACCGGACGGTCCAGTCCAGCTCCATGTGGACGACCGTGACATTGGGGCGCGCGTAGGAGTGGATGTCGTTGGGGCGCGGCCCGGCCGACGGGCGGGACGCCGCCGCGGCCGGAGCGCCCGAAACGCCTGAATCCGCAGGCTCCTGCGTCGCAGACTCGCCGGAAGACCCGGGGGGAGACCCGGCGCAGCCGGCCATCGAGGCGGCGAGAAGCGCCGACACGACTCCCTCGGTGATGCTTCGTGCGGTCATCGGATCCCTCGCATTCGATAGAGGTATTGTGGCAGGATTCCCTTGTCCCTGACAGTGTGCCGCCGCCGTCGCGGCATTTTACACCCTTCGGGAGGAGATCTGCGCCGATGTTTTCCTACTTCGCACGAGCCGTCCTGGTCATCCTCGTGGCGTCTACGACCCTCGCGGCGGCCGAGAATCCTCCCGGTCGGCCCCCCCTGTCCCCCCTCCCCAGCGTGGAGGAGATGATCCAGGGGCTCTACAAGAGCGAAGGGCTCCTGACGTTCTACCAGGACCGCAACCGGGGGCGCGTCTGGCTCAGCGTCCCGCCATCGAGCGTCCCCGATGAAGGCCACACCTACCTGTACGTCGAGGGGCTCACCTACGGTCTTGGCTCCAACGACATCGGCCTGGACCGTGGGCAGATCGGTCCGGCGCGCCTGGTCGGGATAAGGCGTGTGGGGGGGCGCATCCTCGTCGAGGAGAAAAACACCTCCTTCCGCGCGCTGTCCAACAACTACAACGAGAGACGGTCCGTCCGGGAGGCCTTCGCCCGTTCGGTCCTCTGGGGGGGCGAGATCGTCGCCCAGGATCGCGACGGAACGACACTGGTGGATTTCACCTCGTTCATCGTGCGCGACGCGCACGGCTCGGCCGCGGCCATCGAGGCGGCGGGGCAGGGCTCCTACGCGCTGGATCGCGAGCGCAGCGCCGTGGATCCCTTCGAATGCCTCGCGTTTCCTGACAACCTGGAGTTCGAGGCGGTCCTGACATTCGGCGGCACGAAGCCCGGCCCGCACGTGCGCTCCACGGTCCCGGAGCCCCAGTCCATCACGCTCGTGCAGCACCACTCGTTCGTGCGGCTCCCCGACGACGGCTACCACACCCGCCGTTTCGACCCGCGCGCCGGCTCCTTCGCGGTCCAGTTCCTCGACTACGCGGCGCCGCTGGACCAGCCGATGGACACGCGCTACATCGTGCGTCACCGGCTCGAGAAGAGAGAGCCGGGCGATGCCCCCTCCCGCGTGCGGCGGCCCATCGTCTATTACGTCGATCGGGGCACCCCCGAGGCGGTCCGCTACGCGATCCAGGAGGGAGCCTCGTGGTGGGCCGAGGCGTTCGAGGCGGCGGGATTCATCGACGCGTTCAAGGTCGAGCTCCTCCCCGAGGGGGTTCACCCTCTCGACGTGCGCTACAACGTCATCCAGTGGGTGCATCGCGCGACGCGCGGCTGGTCGTATGGCGGCGGCGTGATCGACCCGCGCACGGGCGAGATGATCAAGGGGCACGTGACGCTGGGCTCCCTGCGCGTGCGGCACGACAGGCTTCTCTTCGAGGGGCTGGCGGGCACCGCCAAGACCGGAACCGGGGACGACGACGACCCGGTGGAGCTGGCGCTGGATCGCATCCGCCAGCTCTCGGCCCACGAGGTGGGACACACGCTCGGCTTCGCGCACAATTTCGCCGCGAGCACCTACGGCCGCGGCTCCGTGATGGACTACCCCGCCCCGCTGGTGGGCATTGGGCCCGGCGGGGGGCTCGACTTCTCGCAGGCCTACGCGCACGGCATCGGCATCTGGGACAAGCATGCGGTGCGCTATGCGTACGCGCAGTTCCCTTCGGGAGACGACGAAGACGAAGCGCTCGACGCCATCGTGAAGGATGGGCTCGAAGCGGGGCTGCTCTTTCTCACGGATGAGGACGCGCGGCCGGAGGGAGCCGCGCACCCGCTCGCCAATCTCTGGGACAACGGATTCGACCCGGTGGCGGCGCTCGCGCAGACAATGGAGGTGAGGCGCATCGCCCTGTTCCGCTTCAACGAGGACGTCGTCGCGCGAGGACGTCCCCTGGCGCTCCTGCACGAGGCGCTGGTCCCCGTCTACCTGCACCACCGTTATCAGCTCGATGCCGCGGTGAAGGTCATCGGCGGAGTGGAGTACTCCTACGCCGTCAGGGGAGACGGCCAGCACCCCGCGATGAGAGTCGATCCGTCGCGGCAGCGTGAGGGGCTGAAAGTGATCCTGACGGCGCTCGAGCCCGAGCGGCTCGATCTCCCCGAAGACGTGCTGGCGCGGCTCCTGCCGCGCCCCTTCGGCTACGACACCAACCGCGAGATGTTCTCGGGGCAGACCGACCCGGTGTTCGATCCGCTGGGGGCCGCCGCCACCGCCGCGGATATGGTGGTGAAGGGACTGCTTCAGCCCCAGCGGGCCATGCGCGTCATCGACCAGCATCGCCGCGATCCCGGTCAGCCGGGATTCGAGGAGGTTCTCGATGCGCTGGTGGCGAAGGCTTTCGCGCCGGCCGGCCCGCCGCGCCTCGCGGCGATCGCCCGCGTCGTGCAGGGGGTCGTGGTGGCCGGCCTGGTCGACCTCGCGGCGGACGCTGCCGCACCGCGCGAAGTCCGGGCGCTCGCCGACATGACGCTCGCCGACATCGCCCGGCGCCTTGAAGGGGCGAAGGGGGGAGACAGGACGGAGGAGTCCCACCGCGCGCTGCTTTCCGCCGACATCCGGCGGCATCGCGATCGCCAGGGCGCCGCCGATCCGGATCGCCCCGCGGCGCCACGGACGCCCCCGGGCACTCCGATCGGCGAGCCACCAGGATCGGATGATGCCGCAAGGGACCTGGACCGATGATGCGCTTTCGGTGGCGCGCGGCGGCCGTGGCCCTGATCCTCGCCTCTGCTGCCGCCTGCGCCGATCGCGTGACGCAGCGGCCGCCTGGCCCCGCCGGGCCAGAGCCTCCCGCGGCTGCGCCCCCGACGACCGTCGAGAAACAGGAGGCCGCGCCATCCTCCGTCATCGACCCGAAGGGACCTGAGGCGACTTCGCTGCTGGGGCGGCCGCTCTACGCGCTCCCCGAGGGGCCCGATACGGTCGCGCTGGAGGAGAACCTGCGCCGCGCGCGCGAGACACTAGCGCAGCATCCCGACGATCCCGAGGCGATCATCTGGGTGGGACGGCGCCTGGGATATCTGTGGCGGATGCGCGAGGCGATCGCGGTCTACACCGAGGGACTCGCCAGGTTCCCCGACCATCCGGGGCTGCTGCGGCACCGGGGCCACCGCTACATCAGCATCAGGCAGTTCGACCGCGCCATCGCCGATCTCGAGAAAGCCGCCGCCGCGATCGAGGGACGCCCCGATGCGATCGAGCCGGACGGCGCCCCCAACGAGAGGAACATCCCGCTCACCACCACGGGCTTCAACATCTGGTACCACCTCGCGCTGGCCCGCTACCTCAAGGGAGACTTCGAGCGCTCCGCCGCGGATTGGCGCCGGGCGATGAAGTACACGCGCGCCATGGACGACAACGTGGTGGCGGTGAGCGACTGGCTCTACATGAGCCTGCGCCGTAGCGGGGATGAGCAGGGCGCCGCCAGCGTTCTCGTGCCGATCCGCGTGAACATGGACATCATCGAGAACCGCTCGTATCATCGGCGTCTGCTGCTCTACAAGGGCGTCATCAAGCCCGAGGATCTGATGCGTATTGCGAAAGCCCGGGAATCCGAAACCCTGGATCTCGCGACGCTCGGCTACGGCCTGGGCAACTGGTACTACTACAACGGAGACACCGCGCGCTCGATGGAGCTCCTGAAGCAGGTGATGGAACACGGATACTGGCCCGCCTTCAGCACGCTGGCGGCGGAGGCCGACCTTGCACGACTCGCACAAGGAGGGGATCGTCGATGACACCGAAGCCGAGATCAACGATCGCGCTCGCGCTGGCCGCGATCGCCCTGATGGCAGGCTGCGCGACGGAGGAGCCCGTGGGAGAGACGGCTGCGCCGGTCAAAGATGACCCGGCGGCCCGGCTCGCCAGGTACGCCACGGTCGATCTGACCGCGCCGACGGGCGCTCTCACCGAGAAGGAAAGGCAGATGATCCCGCTGCTGATGCAGGCGGCCCAGGAGATGGACGCGCTCTTCTGGGAGCAGGCCTACGGCGACAAGGGACCGCTGCTCTCCGGCATCGCGGACTCCAACCTGAGGCGCATCGTCGAGATCAACTACGGGCCCTGGGATCGCCTCGAAGGCAACGCCGAGGTGATGGACGGCGCCGGAAAGAAGGCCGATGGCGCCAATCTCTATCCGAAGGATATGACCAAGGAAGAATTCGAGGCGGCATGCGCCAAGGCCCCGGACAAGGGCGAGGCCCTCAAGAACCTCTACACGATCGTGCGGCGCGACGAAGCGGGCGGGCTCATCGCCGTCCCTTACTCGAAGGCCTTCTCCGAGCGGCTGGGCCGCGCGTCCGATCTGCTGAAGCAGGCGGCCGCCCTCGCGGAGGATCCCGGCCTGCGCCGGTATCTCGAGCTGCGCGCCACGGCGCTGGTCACCGACGACTACAGAGCCAGCGACGTCGCGTGGATGGACATGAAGGACAACACGATCGACGTCGTCATCGGCCCGATCGAGACCTACGAAGACCAGCTTTTCGGATACAAGGCCTCCTTCACGGGATACGTGCTCGTGAAGGACAAGGAGTGGAGCTCGCGCCTCGCGCGCTACGCTTCGTTTCTCCCTTCGCTGCAGGAGGGGCTCCCCGTCCCCGCCGCGTACAAGAGCGAGCGGCCCGGCGCGGACGCCGATCTGAACGCCTACGACGTCGTCTACTACGCCGGCGACTGCAACGCCGGGTCCAAGACGATCGCGATCAACCTTCCCAACGACGAGACGGTGCAGCTCGAGAAGGGGACGCGGCGCCTCCAGCTCAAGAACGCCATGAAGGCCAAGTTCGATCAGATTCTCAGGCCGATCGCCCAGATCCTGATCGACGCCAAGCAGCGCCAGCACGTCACCTTCGACGCCTTTTTCGCCAACACGATGTTCCATGAGGTGAGCCACGGTCTCGGGATCAAGAACACGATCACCGGGAAAGGGACCGTGCGTCAGGCGCTGAAGGAGCAGACCTCGGCCCTCGAGGAAGCGAAGGCCGACGTGCTCGGGCTCTACATGATCACGGCGCTGCACGATCGCGGCGAGCTGGGCGACGCCGACCTGAAAGACAACTACGTGACCTTCGTGGCCAGCATCTTCCGCTCCATCCGTTTCGGAGCCACGAGCGCGCACGGCCGCGCCAACCTGATGGCGTTCAACTTCCTGAGGGAAGGGGGAGCCTTCAAAGAGGACGAAGCGACGGGGGCCTACACCGTCGACTTCGACAAGATGAAGCAATCGCTCAACGCCCTGGCGGAGAAGATCCTCAAGTTCCAGGGTGACGGCGACTACGAGGGGGTCACGGCCTTCATGACCGCGATGAACGCCATCGACGACCAGCTCGGATACAACCTGGCCGACGTGAGCGCGGCAAGGATACCGGTGGACGTCGTGTTCCGGCAGGGACCCGAGCTCCTGGGGATGTGAGGACCGCGACGATCAGCTCACCGCGGGCCTGCGGCGCAGGGCCCAGCCGAGCAGGAAACCACCCCCCAGTCCGACGAGCCCCGCGATGACGACAGCGCGGTACATCGCGGAGAGCGCCATGTCGAGCACGGGGTTGTCGAAGATGCTCGGGCCGAACTGGAAGCTCGCCAGGAGCCAGCGATCGTTCTCCCTCACCATCGTGGCGGTCCAGTTGACGTCGGCCTCGAAGGTCATGCCGTCGGTCAGATCGTACTTTCCTTTGGACGTCCCATGGGCGACGCCAGTATCGCCACCGTAGAGGGTCGTCAGCTCGGCCACTTTGAAGTCATGATGCACCGAAGCAACTGTGTGATCAGGACTCGCCATGGTCCTCTGGAAGTACTTGGTGATGCCGTCCTTGCCCACAACGACCTCGCCGTTCATTGCGGCCAGCACTACGTCCTCGGTCACGAGATCGAGGAGCGGCTGGAGATCCTCGATCCGGCCCGACTGGCCGATCTTGTTGAACGCCGTCTCGGCCTGCGTCTTCAGGCTCCTGAGCTGCTCATGCGTCGCTTCCACGGCCTGGGCGGGAATCCCCGCCGCGCCGGCGTCAGGCGCCGCTTCATCCTGGGCGCGCGAAGAGCCGACCAGGAGCAGGATTGTCAAGGAAACTCCGCACAGCGATCGTCTGTTCATGTCGTCCACCTCTATCGGTTGCTACGGGGTGTCTCCCCTGCTCGTCCTTGCAGCCGCCGCGGGGAGGGCGGCGGCCCAGCGGAAGTACTCCTGCATCTCCCTGTCGTGCTCGACGAAGCCGAGGGGGTTGTATCGGGGGCTGCCGAGGCCGTTCGCCTCAGCGACGAGATAGGCCCCCGTGAACATCCGCCGCAGCCGCAGGGAGAGGGGCTGCACGAAGAGACGGGCCGCCGGTCCCCCGCCGCGGCGCACGAACGCGATGACGCTGCAGAATGTCTTTCCGTCCTCCGTCGGCGTGGCGGCGATTATGAACCGGCTCGTGGCACGTCTGAAGCGTCCCGTGATCAGGAACAGAGTCCCCGCCCATGTCGTGATGGAGATCTCCACAGTGGGCCCGGCGAGTCGGCGCAGGAGGCGGTCGTACCAGGCTCCGCCCAGGACGTCCGCCGTGTAGCGCGAGCGGCGCGCGAAGGGGGCCGGGGAGTCGACGACGAGGGGCGCGTGCAGCCTCCGGGAATGAACGGTCTCGAAGTGCTGCGTGTCGAATCCATGAGCGGCGACCATGAACCACGTGCAGTCACCCAGGAATTCCACCGGCTCCGCGCGGGTGAAATCCTCCGGGCGCTCATCCCAGAAGAAAGGAAGAGGGAAGAACGGCTCGGGACCGTTGAAGAAGAAGACCAGCCCGTGGCGCTCCACGACCGGATAGACGCGCTGCTGCGCCCATGGGGGGGGCGCCCCGCCGAGAGGGATATGCCTGCACACACCGTCGGGGCCGTAGCGCCACCCGTGGAATGGACATTGGAGACAACCATCGACGACGCTGCCCTTGCCGAGATCGGCGCCCATGTGCGAGCAGCGCCCCTCCATGACGATCACCTTCGATGGGTCGGGGCGCCAGGCGACAAGATCGACGCCGACGATGCGTCGCGACACCGGACCGCGATCCAGATCGCGCGCGCGGCAGAGCAGGTACCACGATGCGGGGAACTTGGCGAAGTCCGTCACTCGCGGCATCCGCGGTTGGACCGCCTCATCGACTGGCGGGGCGATCCGCGCGACGGAATCGATTGGGACGATGACTCCTCTCCCTCACGGCCTTACCCAGACGGCCGATCACCGTGTTCGCGGGCCCGGACCCGCCATCATGGCGCGGAGGACCTGGCGACTCTGGGATACAATGCCTCCTCTGGTGCCGAGGGAGGCTCCAGAGTCGGGGCGATCCTACACAAGGTTGCCAGGATCTACAACCCCCACGGCGACGGCGCACGACGGGGAGGCAATGCATGACGCAGACGCCGAGCCGCGACGCACGCCAGGAGCACCTGGCGATCCCCGCGGCCCTGAACGTCACTCTGCTGCTGGCCGCGGGACTCGTCGCCGCGGGTCTTCTCCGCGCCGCGTCGCACGCCGCGTCCTGGACCGCTCTGGTTCTCGCGGCCGTCGCCTTCTCCTTCGTGAACAACACGCTCTTCTCTCTCCTGCACGAGGCGACTCACGACATCCTCCACCCGCGCCGGCGCGTGAACGACTGGATGGGACGGATCGCCGCCGCCTTCTTCCCCACGTCCTTCACCCTCCAGCGCGCATTCCATCTGACGCACCACCGCTACAACCGCACGGAACGGGAGCAGTTCGACTACTTCCGCCCCCGTGACAGCACCGTCCTGAAGCTGGCGCAGTGGTACTCGATCCTGACCGGGCTCTATTGGATCTTCTCCCCCGTCGGGTGCGTGGTCTTCTCGCTCTTTCCCCGTGTCTTCCGCCGGGGAGCGCTTCGGGACGACGGCAGCGCCGTGGCCCAGCAGACCGGTGCCGACGCCTACCTGGGCAGCGTCGACGACGTCCCCGCCGCCACGATCCGGCTCGAGACTTTCCTGAGCGCCGCGATTCAGATCGCAATGGCCGCTGCGCTCGACTTGACGCTCGCAGGCTGGGGGTGCTGCTACGCGGCCTTCGCCGTGAACTGGAGCGCGTTGCAGTACGCCGACCATGCCTTCTCCCCGCTCGACGTGAGGGAGGGGGCGTGGAACCTCCGTGTCAACCCGGTCGTGCGGCTCGTCTTCCTGAACTACCACCATCACCTCGCGCACCATCGTCATCCCAGGGTCCCGTGGATCCACCTGCCGAGGCTGGTCGACCGCGAATCTCCGCGGCCCCGGTTCCTGCACGTCTACCTCCAGATGTGGCGCGGCCCACGCGCCTACCCCGGGCAGGACGCCGCACCTCGAGCGTGAGCAACCCCCATGACAACCATCGAGGAGAAGCTCATCGCGCGGCCCCGTTGGGAGGACTTGCGCGTCACCGGCTCGCTGGCGGCCGGCTTCGCGATCTTCTGGCTGGCCGTCTACGGAGGGGCCAGCCTCCTCGCCGGCCTTCACGCGGTGCGGTTCTCCATCCACCTGGAGGGAGAGCCATTCGTCCCTTTCGTCCCGTGGTTGTCCGTGGTCTATCTCTCTCTGGTTCCGCTGATGCTCTTGTCATTGCTGGTCTTCAGAACCTGGGAACGGATCGTCCCGCTTCTCTGCGTCCTGGTCGCCGAGACTCTGGCCGCAGCCGTCTTCTTCGTGCTCCTTCCCGTTCGGGAGATGCTCCCGCGCGGTGCCTTATCGGGACTCTCCGGGGCGATGTTCACTCTGGCGGACGCCATGAACCTGGAGGGGAACTACTTTCCCTCGCTGCACGTCGCCTATGCCTTCACCGCCGCAGCGGCGATCGGACGGCGTGGCGGCTCGAGAGCCGGGGCGCTTTTCATGACCTGGGCGGCTGCGATCGCGGTCTCCACTGTCTTTCTCCACCAGCACTACCTCGCCGACATCGCCGGCGCCATCGCCCTGACGGCGGGAGGGATGATGCTGGTTCACCCTCGCGTCGAGAGCCCCGAGCTCCTGCGCGCGGTGAGACTCGAGATGACCTGCCTCGCCGAGATGCTGCGCTTCGCCCGGCGCGATGCGCGCTACCTGGTGGTGGCCCTGGGGATCTATGGAAGGTCCCTCTTCCGCTGGCGCAGGCTCCGTGGGATCCGCGCCGGCTTCTGCCTCATGCAGCAGCTCGACGACATCCTGGACGGCGATCG
>Ga0137325_1000038_pt1 | contig 30619 bp, 24 predicted proteins | sample EasRivERMZT469_2_FD_102294 | JGI IMG/M metagenome (GOLD analysis project Ga0137325, IMG submission 102294) | Soil microbial communities from meander-bound floodplain in the East River, Colorado, USA - East River MetaG ERMZT469_2 | ecosystem: Environmental > Terrestrial > Soil > Floodplain ...
GACTGCTCCGCCCCGACCGTGGGGAAGTCCGTGGAACTGGTGACCCCCGTCACGAATATCGTACCCGCATCGTCCACTACGATGTCACGGCCATGGTCCGCCCCGGTGCCGCCCAGGAAGGTGGAAAAGAGGATGGCGCTGCCGGCCGGATCCAGCATCGTCACGAACGCGTCCGTGCCCCCGGCATTGACGGCTTGCACCGCGTTCACCGTGGGGAAAGGCGGTTGGCTTGGAAAGGTTGCGGCGGTGCTCCCCGTAACGTAAATGTTCCCCGCGGCGTCCACCGCAACGCCGTAGGGCGTCTCGCCCAACCAGCCGCCGAAGATCGTGCCGAACAGCACCCGGCCGTCAGGGTCGTACTTTGTCACGTAGACGTTGTCGCTCCCCCGGTCGCAAGTCCATGGGGAGAACCCCACGACGTACGCGTTTCCGGCCGCGTCCGCCGTGACATCCAGGATGCCCGTATAGGCCTCGCATTTGCCGCTTCTGGTCGAGTAGAGCAGGCTCGGATCGATCACAAGCGGCCGGGTTGCGTCGTAGTCAGCGACTAGAAACGCAACCTCGCCGGACTCTCCAAGCACGTAGCCGCCCGCCACCTCCCGCCGCCCGCCGCCCTCTTCCTGGTAGAGAAACGGCCGGCGCTGGCGCACCTCTCCCGCGGCGGTCGTGAGGACCAGTTCTCCCGCATCGTCGAGACGGACCTGCTCGGCGCCATCAACCGCCAGGCGGATCCGGCCCGGGTCGGCACCGGGAGCGATCACAAAGTCGTAGGCGAGGCGCCCGTCCTCGTCCCGGAAGACGACGTCGATGCCCGGGTAGACAGCCTCCACCTCGACCCGCTGGTAGCTGGGCACGTCGGTGATCCAGCCGGCGGGGTCGCTCCCGTAAAGGTAATTCATGACGCCGGACAGCTCGCCGGCTCCGCGCATGCGGGCGTCGACCTTCGCCTCGATGAGCCGCAGGCTGACCTGAGCGGAGCGCTCGAGGTCCGACAGCTCAAACTGGATCCTGGACGGAGTGAGAATGACGCTGGCCTCCGAGCTCCGGCCCACGAAGCGCGCCGGGCCGTGGACCTGCCCGTGGTTGGGCTCGAAGGTCATGGCGGCGGGGGCGTCGCGACTCCACGGCGGCGCAGGGGCGGGAGCCTCGCTAACGCTCGCGGCGCGAAGTACGGAAGGCTCCTGCGGCAACAGAAGCAGCAAGCACGCGAGGGCGGGCGCGAGCCTACTCGAGGCGCGGAAGAAAGGGTCCATCGGTGGGCGAGACGACATCGCGGCTGACGATCTCCGTGTCAAGACCGAGATCATGCCTTTGCCGGGTATGCCCGGACAATCCGATGGATCCCTGAATGACCCCGCCGGAGATTACCCGAGGGCCCGCCGATGAACCGGCGCGGAAGCGACTCGTAGTTCAGCGTGCAGGCTCTTAAGCAACCGGAACTGGAACATCTGCTCATGCCCCGAGGCGAGCGCCGGGGGTGAGCAGCTTCTCAGTAACCGCGGAAGAGATTCAACGTTGATCCTCCGAGATCTGACGGGGAGCGAGCGGCGTCGTGGACGTCCCCGCTGGGGTAGACTGTCGGCTTCCGCCACGGACCGGACGGCCACCACCGAAGTCATCATCAGCCCGGAGTTGCGTTCGGGTGATCCGGTCGGTGGGCCGAAGCGGCATGGGACGGATTCACCTTGCGGAGGCGGAGGGGAGACATGCGACGCGGTCGTGTTCTTGGGAGCACCCTGGCATTCCTGATGGCTGCCTTCCTGACGGCGGAAGCGGCCGAGCAGGCGCTCTGGCTGCGCCAGCCGGCGATCTCCCCGGACGGAAAGACCGTGGTCTTCAGCTACCGCGGCGATCTCTGGACCGTTCCGGTGGCGGGGGGAACGGCGGCGCCGCTGACCGTGCACGCGGCGTATGACACCTCACCAGTCTGGTCCCGGGACGGCAGAACCATCGCCTTCGCCTCGGACCGCTACGGCAATTTCGATGTCTTCGTCATGCCGGCCGCCGGCGGCGACGCGACGCGGCTCACGCTTCACTCGGTCGATGAGAACCCGACGAGCTTCACGCCGGATGGGAAGGCCGTGCTGTTCAGCGCCGCGCGACTCGACCGCGTCACCAACGTGCAATTCCCCACGGGCGCGCAGCCGGAGCTCTACAAGATTGCCCTGAGCGGAGGGATGCCGGAACAGGTGCTGAGCACTCCGGCGCCGTACGCGGTGTACGACTCCGCGGGGAGGAGGCTGCTCTACTCCGATCAGAAGGCCTATGAGATGGAGTGGCGCAAGCACGACAACTCCTCGTTCGCGCGCGACGTCTGGATCTGGGATGTCGCCGCCAACAAGCACACGCGCCTGACCGATTTCGGCTATGACGACCGGCAACCCGTGTGGGGAACCGACCAGAAGACGCTCCACTATCTCTCCGAGCGCAGCGGCACCTTCAACGTGTGGCGCATGAATCTGGATGACCCCCGCGGTGCGGTGCAGGTGACCGACCACAAGGTCCATCCCGTGCGGTTCCTGAGCGCTTCGACCGCGGGCGATCTCTGCTATACGTGGGATGGTGCCCTCTGGATCAGGCCGGCCGGCGCGAGCGCGAGCCGCAGGCTGGATGTTCAGGTGGCCACCGATCGCCGGGTCAACCAGACCGATCGCATCGACGTCACGGCGGAGATCTCGGAGTTCGTCGCCTCCCCCGACGGCAAGGAGGTCGCCTTCATCGCCCGGGGAGACGTCTTTGCCTCCTCTGTCGAGTTCGGCACGACCAGGCGCATCACCGCCACCCCCGAGCAGGAACGGTCGCTGAGCTTCTCCCCCGACGGGAAGAGCCTGCTCTATGCCACCGAGCGCAACGGCTCCTGGGACATCTATCGCACCGACCGCACCGACGAGAAGGAGCCGGCGTTCTTCAATGCCTCCGCCCTGAAGGAGAGCCCCGTGGTGGCCACCCCCGCCGAGGAGTTCCAGCCAGGCTTCTCGCCGGACGGGAAGGAGGTGGCCTACCTGGAGGAGCGCACCACGCTGAAGGTGATCGACCTGGACTCCGGCAAGTCGCGCACGATCCTGGCGGGCAATCTCAACTACTCGTACATCGACGGCGACCAGTCCTACGAGTGGTCGCCCGACGGACAGTGGTTCGCCGTGACGTTCCTGAGCCCGACGCGGTGGTCCAACGAGGTGGGGCTCATCCCCACCTCGGGCGAGGGGAAGCTCGTCAACATCACCCGCAGCGGTTACGAAGACGAGGGACCTGTCTGGGCCGGCAAAGGGGAGATTCTGATCTGGGGAACGGACAGGCACGGGGCGAGGAACCACGCGGGGTGGTCGCGCGAGTACGACGTGTTCGCCGCATTCCTCACCCGCAAGGCCTGGGACAGGTACAAGCTCGACCCGGCGGCCTACGATCAGACTCTCGCCAGCGAGAAGGAATCCGAGAAGGCCAAGGACAAAGACAAGGATAAGGACGCGGCCGAGTCCAAGGACAAGGACAAGAAGAAGGAGAAGGACGCGGCCGGCGCAGTCAAGAAGGTGGAGCTTCCCGAGCCGGTCTCCTTGGAGCTTGATTTCATCGAGGACCGCATCGTCAGGCTCTCGATGCACTCGTCCGATCTGGCGGCCGCGGCGCTGACGTCCGACCGCGAGAAGCTCGTCTACCTGGCGAAATTCGAGAAGGGGTACGATCTCTGGACCTACGCGCCCCGCAAGAAGGAGATCAAGCTGGTCGCCAAGCTCGACGCGGAGCGGCTGGCCGACATGCATCTCGACAAGGAGGACAAGAAGGCGTTCGTCCTTGCCGACGATCGGCTCATGACCATCGACCTCGAATCGGGCAAGAGCACCCCCATCAAGGCCTCCGCGAAGATGGACCTCGATGCCACCGCCGAGCGCGCCTATCTCTTCGAGCATGCCTGGCGCCAGACGCTGAAGAAATTCTACGTGGCGGGCTTGCACGGCGTCGACTGGAGCGGCATGAAGGAAGCCTATGCGCGCTTCCTGCCCTTCATCGACAATGACCGCGACTTCGCCGAGCTGATCTCGGAGATGCAGGGCGAGCTGAACGCCTCGCACACGGGCGGACGCTACCGGCCCACGCGGCCCGACGCCGACGCGACCGCCGCGCTCGGCATCTTTCCCGACCCGCAATACCGCGACGCCGGCGTGCGCATCCTCGAGGTCATCGAAGGCTCACCGCTGCAGCAGACCGGCACGCGGATTGTGGCCGGGACCGTGATCGAAGCCATCGACGGCACGACGATCGCCCCGGGCTCCGAATGGAACGCCCTGCTCAATCAGAAGGCGGGCCAGCCCGTGCGCCTCGCGCTGCTGGACCCGGACAAGAAGGAGCATTGGGAGGAGACCGTCAAGCCGATCTCCCTGGGCGATCAGCAGCGGCTGCTCTACCTTCGATGGGCGCGCTCGCGCCGCGAGGCGGTGGAGCGTCTCTCCGGCGGCAGAATTGGCTACGCGCACATCCGCGGCATGAACGATGGCGCCTACCGGGAGATCTTCGACGAGATCTTCGGCCGCGCCGTCGACAAGGAGGCGATCGTCCTCGACACCAGGTTCAACGGCGGCGGCAACCTCGTCGAGACGCTCACGGTGTTCCTCTCGGGACAGGTCTACTACGAGGCGGTCCCCCGCGGCCAGCCGCTTGGCCCCCAGCCCGAGCGGCGCTGGACGAAGCCCTCGATCGTGGTCATGAACGAAGGCAACTACTCCGACGCCCACTGCTTCCCGACCGCCTACAAGGCGCTCGGTCTCGGCGAGACCGTGGGGATGCAGGTGCCCGGCACCTGCACCTCGGTCTGGTGGGAGCGGCTGCAGAATCGGACGCTGACCTTCGGCATTCCCCAGGTCGGCTACATCGGCAAGGATGGCAAGCTCACCGAGAACCACCACCTCGATCCCGACTACATGGTCGACAACGACCCGGCTGTTGAGGCGGCGGGACGCGACGAGCAGCTCGAGAAGGCCGTCGAGGTGCTGCTGGGCAAGCTGCCGAAGCGCTGACGACGATCCGTCAGTGCCCTTCGTAGGGAGGGTCAGGTCTTCGCTGACGCTTGCCGAACACGTTGATGGCCTTCCTGATGTGTTCGAGGGCCATATCCATTGCGGCCGTCGATTTGAACGAGCTCGTGGGAGTGCCCACCAGGGCGACCATGAATCCCGCCCCCAGGACGTCCGCTTCCTCCTGCCTGGGGATCCGTTCGACCAGATTCTGTTTGTGGCGATTCATCCACCCATGGAATTGTCCTGACGCCCCCCACCACTCGGCACAGGTGGTCTCATAGGCTTTGTTCGACTGCGCCGTCAGCGCGTCGAACTCCTTCACGGCCCATGGCGCGTAGGCATAGCCCTCGCCGACCACGACGAGATCCTTCTGCGCCCGCACGTCGAGATCCGCCAGCTTCGCCTTGATCGGAGCGAGCCCCTTGTCGACCGCGGCGTTGTAGCGAGTCTCGAGATCCGCAAGCTCGGCTTCGAGCTTCTCGAGGTCCGCGTGGTTCTTCGTCAGTTCGTCAGAGAACGTCTCGCCGAGCGCGGCGTTCTGCTGCATGAGTTTCGTCGCTTCCTCGGGATGCGCCATCATGAATTCCTGCATCCTGTTCGCCTGCTCCATGGGATCGAGCTGCTTGACCTTCTCCGACAACTCGTCGTTCAGCTTTTTCTGTCGATCCCTGTCGGCGGTGATGGATTCCTGCGCAGCCCAGAACTTCTCCGGGAAGTTCTCAGGCTCCAGGTAGCATCCCGTGGGCATGGGAGGCACCTTGGCCCATGCGTCCGGGCTGCCAGTCGGCGCGGCCATCCCCAGGGGACACGCGAGGATGGCGGCCAGGCACGACACGACGAGTCTTCTCCATGACAAGCTGGTCATCGAGGCCCCCTTTCGAGAGTCAGAACCTCCTACTTCGCGGGCAGCTCGCATTCGCCGAGGCGCGTGCCGCTGAGCTTGATCGTCATGTTCCCCTCCGACGACGTGAACTTGATCGAGCCCGTGTAGTTGTCCGCCCCGCTGCGGGTGATCTCCCCCTCACCCGTCATCTCGGGCGGCCCCGCGCAGATCGTCTTCCACATCACCTTGTTGTCGCCTTCCTTCCTCATGTCCGAAGTCGTGCACTTCTGGCGCTCATCGGCGGCGCCGGGGGGCTCCGTCCAATCCTTCGGAGCGCAGACCTTGGCTTTCCTCTCGGGCATCTTCATCGGCGCTCCTTCCATCGACATCTGGGAAGTCACCTCCCAGAGGTCGCCCATCACCTTCGCGGGCGCATCGGCCGCGGGGGCCAGGACAACGGTCATCAGGCACATTGCGAGGAACGAGCCCATCGCCGCGAGGCGGCGTAGAGATGTTGAAGCCATGAACGACCCTCCTCAATGGAGCGTGGCGTACCGCGCGCCAGAATACGTGAATGCGTCGCGCAAGGTCAACAGGAAGTTGAGCCGGGGAAGCCACCGATTGCTAGAATACAGCTTGTTTCCCCAATACGACGATCTGTCTCTCGCCTGAAAATCGCATTGAACCGATGGCTTCGCGAGCCGCTCGTTCATTTCCTGCTGCTCGGCGCGGCGCTCTTTGGACTGTACGCCGCACTGAACGGGGATGATTCCGGTGCGCCCGAGGACATCGTCGTCACGACGGGTCAGATCGAGAACATCGCGGCCGCCTTCACCAGGGTCTGGCTGCGCCCGCCCACTCCCGATGAGCTGAAGGAACAGATCGATCTGTACGTCACGGAAGAGGCTCTCAGCCGCGAGGCAATAAGACTGGGCCTCGATCGGAACGACGCCGTGATCCGGAGCCGGCTGCGGCAGAAGATGGAGTTCCTCAACGAGAACATCGCCGCCCCTTACGAGCCCTCGGAGACGGAATTGGCGGACTACCTCGCGAAGCATCCCGACCAGTTCGCGGTGGAACCGGACGCCAACGGCCGGGTCCCGGCGCTGGACGAGATCCACGGGCAGGTCAGGCGGGAATTCCTGAACGCGCGCCGTCTCGAGGCACATCAGAGATTCGTCGACGACCTTCTCAGGAAATACAGGGTCACGATCCAGCCACTACCGCCCGGGCTCGCGCCGCCTGCCGGCAGCGCCGCGGTGAACCAATGAAGCGCTGGTTGTGTCTGCCGATCCTGGTCCTGGGCTGCCCGTTCGCATCGGGCGCCATCGCCCACGAAGTGCGCCCAGCCTATCTCGAGCTGAAGCAGAGCGCGCCCGATACCTGGGACGTGCTGTGGAAGATCCCCGCGCAGGACGACCAGCGGCCCGGCATCGACGTGCGGTTCCCGCCGGACGCGAAAGAGCTGCACGAGCCGCGCGGGCTCTTCGCGGACGGCGCGTACATCGAGCGCCGGCGCATCCAGCGGGAGGGTGGACTCGATGCGCAGACCATCCGCATCGACGGCCTGGCCGGGACGACGATCGATGTGCTCGCCCGCATCGAGCATGCCGACGGCGTGACGCAGACGGTGCGGTTGCTGCCGGACGCCCCGGGTTTCATCGTGGAGGCATCGTCGTCAGGCTGGAGCATCTCCGCGACGTATCTCTCCCTCGGCATCGAGCACATCCTGCTGGGGATCGATCACCTGCTGTTCGTCCTCGCACTGACGTTGCTGGTTGTGGGCTGGAAACGGCTGGCGGGCACGATCACGGCGTTCACGGTGGCGCACAGCATCACGCTGGCCGCCGCCACATTGGGATTCGTCCACGTGCCGGGGCCGCCGGTCGAGGCGTGCATCGCGCTGAGCATCGTGTTCGTGGCGGCGGAGATCATCCGCGGCCACCAGGGGAGGCCGGGGCTGACGGCGCGCGCGCCGTGGGTGGTCGCATTCACCTTCGGCCTGCTGCACGGACTCGGCTTCGCCGGGGCGCTGAGCGCGGTCGGGCTCCCCCCACAGGCGATTCCGCTGGCGTTGCTCTTCTTCAACGTAGGCGTGGAGCTCGGTCAGCTCGCGTTCATCGCCGTGGTTCTGGCCCTCGGCGCGGCAGCGCGGCGTCTGCCGATCCGCGTTCCGGATTGGAGCTGGCGCGTGGTGCCCTATGCCATCGGCTCGATAGCGATGTTCTGGGTGATCCAGCGCACCGCCGCATTCTGAACCAGCCGCCGCGGACGCGGCGCAAATCCTTGCTGGCGCTCGCTACCTGAGCTTGGGGCAGGGGGCGGGGTCGCCCTCGAACCACTGTTTCAGGCTCGCGACGATCTTCTTGACCCCTATGCCCGGCCGGTAGAGGACGACCTCGGTGCGGTTGCCGTCGATCGAACGGAGATCGGCAGCCATCATGTAGAGCCCGCCCATTGGAGGTTTGTGGCCGACGCCGCGCGGATTGTGCTGGACCTGAAGCGTGAACTCCGCCCGATCCTTCCCGACACGACGCAGTGTGGGGGTGTAGTCCGATGAGCTTCTCTCCACGTAACCCACGTAGGCGGTGCGTTTCGTCTCGACGTCAAGGCAGGTGGTGGCCCTCTCCTTGAGAACGTCGAACACCTTGTCGAGAGGCTGGTCGGTGGTGAACGTCTCGACCGGAGCCCCCTCGCCGGAGACGACCGCAGCCACGAACTCCTGGCGGTTCTGCGGCACGTCGATCATTGCGGCCGGCGCGAAAGTCGCGATTGTCAGGACCAGGGCGATGAGAGTGAGTTTCGCGTTCACGAAGCAGGAATTTGGGCGCCCCGCCGGCCGGATGCAAGCGCGCCGGCGAGCCCGTCATCCGGCGATTCTCAGTTTCCTACGCAGGGTGATGGTGGAGGCGGCGGGAGTCGAACCCGCGCCGCCCCCGGTCCAACCGCCGATCCGGTTCGGTTTGTACCAAGGCGAGAGCGCGTTGCTCAACCAACCCTGCAAACGCGGTTCCTCGGTCTCATCGTCGCCGCGAAGCCTGACCAGATGGAGGACAACCTCCGCTCGGGCGGCTCGCCTGCCCGGCGGATAGACCATGGACCGCAGTCTGCCGGTTCACTGCAAAGGCGATGAGGCTGGATCTCGCTCGAGCTCGTCGAAAACGATGCGCGCGAGTGCAAGGGTCTTGATATCGATGGCAGCATCCCTGTAATAATGATCCAGACCGACGTCCGTGACGGCGATTCCTCCTGGTACGAGCTCGTCGGCGAGCAGGGTAAGCCCGTCGTTTCGCGCCGCGTTCGCCCGTACTCACCTTCCCGAGCGCATCCTGATGCTGCAGTATATCGGCGCACCGCTGTCGGGCCAGATCACGAAGTCGGTTCGGGGACAGTACAACGCCCTGAGGGCGCTTTTGTCTTTCTCGTAGGCATACCCTGGCACAAAAGCGAATAAGTACCTCCTCCGAGCTGCCGGCAACCCTGGATCGTCTACCGCCTGTGATTCCTTGAGCCGGCCGAGATACGCACCAAAGGCATCCTGAGCCCGCCTGCTGGCCGGCCGTTCATGCAGTCGAGCGACAAAGTGAATCGTGGCGAAATCGGTCGACACGCGTCGGGAGAGCCGTTCCAACGCCTCTCGATCGAAGGGATCGGGATCTTCCTCTTTGAGCACGTTTTCGATGCTTCGACTCATCTCACCGTCGGACGAGTCGCCGCGAAGATAGTGCTCGAAGTAGTACGCCGCGACGGCCGAGTCCACGGTCGTCTCGATTCTCTGCCCGGCGAGCTCGCCAGTGACGGGGACGCGCGGCGGGGACGCGCCGACCGATAACCACCCCATAGCCGAGATTACGATGGGCATGACATCGAGATTACGGTGCATGACCTCTCTCTGACCGACCCGACGCCGGAGTCGCAGCTCGATGCAGCGTCTCGCTCATGCGGCAGGCAACCACGACGCCGGACGCCGAGGTGAGCGCACCGACGAGCCACATCGCCGCGGCGAGACCGAGCGCGTCGGCCGTGACGCCAGCGAGCAACGCGCCGACGGCATAGCCGAGGTCGCGCCATAGGCGGTACACGCCCACGGATGACGCGCGCCAGGCGGGGTGCGCGACGTCGCCGATCGAGGCGAGCAACGTTGGGTAGACCATCGCCGTGCCGATACCGAGGAGCACCGCTCCCAGTGCAAAGCCGGCGAATCCCGAGGAGAGGACCACCGTACCGATGCCGATGGCCTGGATCCACATGCCCCACGCGATGAGCCATTTGCGCCCAATGCGGTCAGACCACGTACCGGTCAAGAGCTGCCCCATGCCCCAGATCGCCGGGTAGACCGCGGCGAGCGTTCCGATCTGCTCGAGGTTCATGCGGTTTGCCGCGAAGAACAGCGGGAAAAGACCCCAGGCCATGCCATCGTTCAGGTTGTTGACGAGGCCTGCCTGGGTGACGCTCGAGAGGTTCTTGTCCAAGACCGACGTGCGCCAGAAGACATCGCGCTGCGTGGGCACGTCCTCGGGAGGAAGATCGCCGTGGAGCTTCGACTCGACCGCGGCGTGGTACTTCGTCTCGCGTACCAAGAGCACGGAGAGCAGAAGCCCGAGCACGGCGAAGCCGACGCCCAGGTAGAAGGGCTCCGGGCGCAAGCCGTAACGGGCCGCCACGAATCCTGTCGCGAGCGCGCTGCCTGCGAGAGCGAGGTAGCCGGCGAACTCGTTGATTCCCATCGCGAGTCCACGTTTCTCGGGTCCGGCGAGGTCTATCTTCATGATGACCGTCGTAGACCACGTGAGCCCCTGGCTCACGCCGAGGAGCGCGTTCGCGAAGAGAACCCACGCCCAGCTCGGCGCCCACATCAGCAGAAACGGCACCGGCGCAGCGACCAGCCATCCTGAGACGAGCACATGCTTGCGTCCGAAGCGATCGGAGAGACGTCCGGCGAGGTAGTTCGTCAGCGCCTTGGTCACGCCGAAAACGACGATGAACGAGAGCACCGCGGTCTTCGCGGCGAGGTGGAACTCCTGCTCGGCAATAGGCGGGAGTATCGTGCGCTCCATCCCAACCATCGCGCCGACGAAGGCGTTGACGACAACAAGCAGCGAAAATTGGCCGAGGTTCTCCCGGAGGCCGAGGCGAACTGGAGTCATTGCCTCATGTCTTCGTGTCCCTGGTTGATGCGGAGGATCTGTTCCATCGCCGCGGGCTTCGGCGGCACGTCGGAGAGCGCTTCGACGAACTCGTCCCGCGACTTGGAGAGCAGCGGGTTCCAACGCTTCTCGAAAGCGATGGTACTGGACGGCTTGCCGCTCATGCCGGCCCCACAGACCGAGCCGGAAAAGTGGCCAGGGTAGACCTCGACGTCTTCCGGCAGCGCGAGGAGTTTCGTGCGGATGCTGTCGTAAAGCTCGCCCGCGTTTTCGAGTGCGCGGCCCGGAAGGTCAGGACGACCGACGGCGCCGACGAATAGAGTATCCCCCGTGAGTACGAACCACGGAGCGGTGCCGCGCCGCAGGTCCGTCACGACGAGGCAGACGCTCTCGGGCGTGTGACCCGGCGTGTGGAGGACCTTGACGCGCGTGTTGCCGAGATCGACTTCCTGCCCATCGCGAAGCGGTTCGAAGGGGAGCGCGACGCTGGCGGACTCGTGGAGGCAGTACGAGCCTCCGACCCTCTTCGCGAGCTCAGATCCGCCACTCCTGTGGTCGGCGTGTACGTGCGTGTCGATGACGTGCGTGATCTGCATTCCCTTCGACGCGGCGAAGTCGAAGTACGCGTCGATGTCCTCCTCGTGCGCGTCGACGACAGCACACTTGCCGAGGCCACCGCAGCCGAACAGGTATGCCGCGCAGCCGGTCTCGAAGTAGTAGTAAGGCCTGAAAATCACTGTCATCCTCCTTGCTGGCGCTGCCTGAAGAAATGTCGAACCGCCGACGTCGACGGCTCGACATGCGCAACATCAGGCGGCCTTGTAGATGCGGACGTCCGGCGCGGCGTCGAGCAGGGGCTTGATCGCGCCGACGACATCGGAGGTAAAAAATCCGGTCTTCAGGTAGGCATTGGCCTGCTCCGCCGTGTCGAAGCCGTGAAGCACCTGGACGTCGTCGTCGCGGACGAGCAACTCCTTCGACTTCGCACCGGCGATCGTGTTGAGAAACGGCGCCTTATAGCGCTGGTAGACACCGGCGGCCGCAGGCCGGTTGGCGGGAGCGATCTTGAGGGTGATCTGCAGATATACCATTGGTGTTCTCCTTGTTTGGGCCTCTCCAGCCCGGCATGAAAGAAACAACTGTTCACAGACCGACTTCCGTGAAACCTCCCTGAAGCGTCTGCCACTAGTACCAGGGCTTCCGCTCTAATCGTGAGACGGTCCGGATCGTTCGAAAATTCCCTTGACCCAACCAAACGAGCACGGCGCAAACAGTCGGAATTCCGCAGGTCGTATATGCAGGGAATAATCCGGACCGGCGATCCGTCCTAACATGCGAAGAGTTAGCAGGGTCAGTGCGGGGCGAAACCGAGGGACATGGCAGGGAGCCGGTCAGGATGCCTGAAATCGAGGTTGAGACCCGCCGGCGATTCGAAGAGTTGGCGTTGCCCCATCTCAAGTCACTCTATCGGTTTGCGTCGAGGCTCACCGGGAACAGAGGGACCGCAGAGGAGCTGGTGCAGGAGACTTTCTTGAAGGCGCTCGAGGCATTCCCAACGCTGCGCGATCCCGCCCGCTCCAAGGCCTGGCTCTTCCAGATCCTGAGCCGTCTCGCCATAGACCGCCATCGCAGAGAGGCGCAGGCGGTAACCGTGGAGGTGGCCGAGGACCTCGACCACTTCTCGCTCTACGATCTGATCTGGGAGGAGGACCCTCTCCCCTATTCGGAGCGGCTGCACGACGATTTCCTCGCCCAGTTCCCGGATGAGGAGGTCCGGGCAGCGCTGTCCGCGCTGCCCGAAGCATATCTGGCCCCCCTCGCTCTCCTCTATGCGGAGGGAATGACCTACCGGGAACTGGCCGAAGTTCTGGATCTTCCGATGGGCACGGTGATGTCGCGCCTTCATCGCGGGCGGAAGATCCTGGAGCGGGAACTGTGGGATTACGCCAAGCGGCGCGGACTGGTGAAAACATGGAAACAGAGCACCTGACCTGTGGTGACGCAGTGCGGAAGTTCTTCGCCTACCTGGATGGCGCCCTGGCCGGGGGCTCCCTAGAAGCCCTCGAGGAGCACCTCGAGGCGTGCCTGGACTGCTGCGAGAGGTTGGACTTCAGCCGGAAGCTGGATGCCTTCGTGAAGGACCGCCTTGGAGAGGAGCCGCTCCCCGAGGGGATCGAGGAGAGGATCCGTCGCCTGATCGAAAACCACGGAAGAAGGGAGGGATAGGGGCGATGCCGTACTTCCGAGACGAGGAGGCCCGTTCGATCATTCGCGATTCCTACGGACGGTTGAGATCCGAGAGCGCGGCGGTGGCCGAGGCCTATTATCCGCCCGAGGATCTCGCCGCACTTCCGCGCGAGGCGGTGACGCTGGCGCTCGGCGTCGGCTATCCGCTGGCCCACGCGGCGCTGCGACGGGGAGAGACGGTCCTTGACCTGGGTTGCGGCGCCGGTATCGACACGCTGCTCGCCGCACGTGCGGTCGGGCCTGCCGGCTGGGCCATTGGGATCGACATGACGCCAGAGATGGTCGTCCGCGCCCGCATCAACGCCGCCGCGGCCGGTCTCGCCAACGTCGAGGTCCGGGAGGCGATGATAGAGGCACTGCCCCTCTCCGACGCCTCGATCGACGTCGTAGTCTCCAACGGCGTTCTCAACCTCTCCACCCGCAAGAGCCGCGTTCTCGCCGAGACGATTCGCGTGCTGCGACCTGGCGGGCGGGTCGCCATCGCCGATCTGGTTCTCGATGAAGCGTTGCCCGAGGACGTGCTCAAGTCCCCGGCGGCGCTGGCTGGCTGACTGGCCGGCACGCTGGCGGAGCCGGCGCTTCTGAAGAAGTTCTTCAACGTGGGATTCGAGGAAATCCGCGTCGTCGAGAGGAGGGCCTGCGGTCTGGACGATCTGGCGCGCTATCCGCTCTTCGCTCCAGAGTTCATCGACTTTCTACGGCGGATCATGCCGCCGCATCAGCATGCGGAGCTGGTGTCCTCCATCGTTCTCACCGCACGCAAGCCGGTGTCCGCGTCTCACTCGTAGTGGATATCACGATCCCAGCAAACCGACGTCAACCCGACACAGGAGGAGCCTCATGAAAACCCGTACCCAGATCATCCTCATCGTACTAATCGCGGCCGCCGCTCTGGGGCCATCGCTGGCCCAGGCGCCGGCAACCACCCCGTCGATGCCCAGTCTCTACGATCGGCTCGGGGGTCTTTATCCCATTTCAGCGGTCGTGGACGACTTCATCAATCGGGTCTACGAAAACGCCACGCTCAACGCGAACCCCAATATCGTCAAGGCTCGCACCGAGGTGCGCAAGGCAGGGCTCAAGGTGCAGGTGGCCAACCAGGTCTGCATGGTGACCGGCGGCCCCTGCAAGTACACCGGAAAGAACATGAAGGAGGCCCATGCCGGGTTCAGGATCACCCCGAAGGAGTGGGACGCTCTCCTGGTGGACTTCCGCGCGAGCCTCGACACGTTCAAGGTGCCCTCGCGAGAGCAGCAGGAGTTGATCGCCATCGTCGAGAGCACGAAAGCCGACATCGTGGCGGGCGCCGCTCCGGCGAAGTGAGCCGCGCTTTCGACCCTCGTCGGCCATAGGAGGGACGCGGGAATCGTTCCCGCGGCAAGCGTCTAAGGGGTTCGGGTCCAACTTGTTGTCCTCGTGAGTCCCCGGGACTTCTCAGGAGTCCGCCTGAATCGTGGAGGAATGATGGAGGCGGCGGGAACGGTGTCCCGACGCCAAGAAAGTCCGCCTGAGCTGAGCGTGCTCGACTTTCCGCCCGTCGTTCATGCCCGGGTCCGCGGCAAAGCCGGCCCGATCGAGAACATGTTCAACGAGCCAGTCAGGGGTGCAGTACTCCCCTCCCGCATGACGCTGCGCGTGCGGGCGCGCCGCCATGTAGATCGACCCGATCGATCGGATGTCGCCCCGTTCGATCCGGGCAAACCATGCAGCGAGATCGTCGCCGGGGATCGAGCAGGGCTCCGGATTTCCGGGAGAACGTCGAGAAAACTCTCGCACTCCCCCTCCTCGAACGGCGTGGCCTCGAGAACGCGGGCCGCGAGCACGGAAAGGATGGCCATTGTGACGTCATCGGATGCGAGGGCCCGCGGCGAGGAGCGGGGCGGCACCCGGTGTGATGCGTGGAGTCTCCGGCTCACCCGGCAGGCATCGGACGCCTTCACGAGGAGCACGCACCTTCCTCGAGGGAACCCGCACCGGGTCGCGCGGGATCTTCTATCCGAACGTCGATGCTAGACCACAGGCCCTTCTCGCGGAAAAACTCCGCACGGCCACTCTTGTATCGTCATAGAATGGACTCTCCGCCCCCGGCACCCCATGGCCTCGCGATGCGGGTTCGCACAGGGTTGCCGCGAGGCGACAAGGGACGAAAACCAGAAGAGGAGTCCGGAGTTGATGGAACCGAAGGGAAGCGCCATGACCCGCTGCACCTCCTGCTCCGGAGAGATTTCCGAAACCAGCCGCTACTGCCCGACATGCGGTACGGCTCTCCAGAGCAGCGTTGACTCGCAGGCGGCGACGTCGATCGGCTCAGCGTCCAGCGAGCGCACGCGACAGTCCTCGACCCCCTCCTCATGGACCTCCTCGTTCGTGGAGGGACGTTTCGCGGCGGGCACCATGTTCACCGATCGGTACCGCATCGTCGGGCGACTCGGCAAGGGGGGTATGGGGGAGGTCTATCGGGCCGACGATCTGCGGCTCGGCCAGCCAGTGGCGCTCAAGTTCCTTCCACCGGAAATTGCCGGTCGCGAGGAGATGCTTGCGCGTTACCACCACGAAGTACGGATCGCGCGGCAGGTCTCGCACCCCAATGTCTGCCGCGTGTACGACATCGGTAACGTCGAGGGAGATCACTACATCTCGATGGAGTACGTCGACGGCGAGGACCTGCGCGTTCTGCTGCGGCGGATCGGGCGGATTCCCGGCGACAAGGCGGTGCAGATCGCCCGCCAGCTCTGCGCAGGGCTGGCCGCGGCGCACGACAAAGGGGTGCTTCACCGCGACCTCAAGCCTGCCAACGTGATGCTCGACGCCGAAGGACGCGTGCGGATCACCGACTTCGGTCTGGCGGCGATCGCCGGGGAGATCCGCCCCCACGAGATCAGATCGGGCACCCCGACCTACATGGCACCCGAGCAGCTCGCCGGGAAGGAAGTTTCCGTCGCCAGCGACATCTACGCCCTGGGGCTCGTGCTGCACGAGGTCTTCACAGGAAAACCGGTCTATCAGGCAGGGTCGCTGGCGGAGTTGCGCCGCAAGCACGAGGAGGAGCCCACATCCCCGTCGAACCTCGTCGAGGACCTCGACCCATCTGTCGAACGGGCGATCCTGCGTTGCCTCTCGCGCCATCCGACCGAACGGCCCACATCGGCGCTCGCCGTGGCGGCGGCGCTTCCCGGCGGCGACCCCGTGGCCGCCGCCCTTGCCGCGGGGGAGACCCCGTCACCGGAAATGGTGGCGGCGGTGAGGGGGGAGGAGGGGCAACGCCCCGCGTTGTCGATGGGCCTCCTGGCAGTGGCCCTTGCCGGCCTCGCGCTCGGGCTGTTCATCGTTACACCTGCCTCGCTGACCGGTCGCGTCCCCCTGCCGAAACCCCCCGAGGTGCTGGCGCAGGAAGCGCGCGATCTGCTGGACTCGCTCGGCCACACCGGCACACCGGGTGACTCCTTTCGCCGATTCGATGTCGATGACGAGTACCTCGATCACATTGAAAAGCAGGACGTTTCGACGACCCGCTGGGATCGCATTGAGACGGATCGGCCAGGAGCCCTGACGTTCTGGTACCGGCAGAGCCCGCGCCCTCTCGCCCCGTTCGACACCTCCTGGGCTGCCGTTACCCCCGAGGATCCCCCGGCCACCATATCGGGGATGGCGTTCGTCCGGCTCGACCCGGGAGGCAGGCTGCTCGGCCTCGAGGTGGTGCCGCCGCAGTTTGACGAGACCCAGGCGACTGCCGCCGATCCCGACTGGACCCCGCTGCTATCCCGAGCCGGGGTGGACGCCGCATCACTCGCTGGGGCCGATCCTCAGTGGACGCCCCCGGTGCATTGCGATCGCCGCTCCGCCTGGACGGCGAAGCTCGAGGGACCGGAGGCGGTACCCGTGCGGATTGAGGCGGGAGCGTGGCGCGGCAAGCCAATCTACTTCGCAATGATACTCCCCTGGACCGCGCCGACCCGGATGGAGGCGGAGGAAGTCAGCATGGGCGAGCGCATCGCCAATGTCCTGGGCGCGACACTGTTCCTGATCCTCCCTGTCGGCGTCGGCCTCTTTCTCGCGCGCCGCAATCTCCGGATGGGCCGCTGCGACCGGAAAGGAGCGTTCCGCCTCGCGACCTTCTACGTCGTGGCACACATGATGGTCTGGATCTTCACGTCCAAGCATGTTGCGGACTTTCAGGCCGAGCTCGGGATTTTCATGAGCGCCCTGGGTGGGACGCTCTTCCAGGCGATGCTCCTGTACGTCGTCTACATCGCACTGGAACCTTATGTCCGGCGCCGCTGGCCGACGACCCTGACATCATGGACCCGGGCGTTGGCGGGCCGCTTCCGAGATCCCCGGGTGGCGGGCGACATCCTGGTCGGCATCGCGGGAGGGGGGGTGCTCAACCTGATCTTTCACGTCGGCAATATCGCGCCGGCGTGGCTCGGGCAGGCCCCCGGACGCCCCAATGCACCCGGCCTTGTCGGCCTCACGGGATCCGGGCCGGTTCTTGGAAATGCGATCGACCAGGTCGTCCACGCCCAGGTCCCGGCCATGGCGATTCTCTTCATCTTCCTTTTGCTGCGAATTATTCTTCGAAAGGCCTGGATCGCGGCGACAGTGCTCACGCTTGTGATCGTGCTCCTCTCATCCCTGGGTTCGGATAACCCCCTGATCAATGGCGGTACAACCCTGGTGGCATTCCCACTCGTGCTGTTCACATTGACCCGCTTCGGCCTTCTGGCGATGACCTCTATGTTCTATACCATGGCGATGCTCAGCGGTACCATGCTGACGGCCGACTTCTCGTCATGGCTGGCGGGGCCCACCATCGTGGCGCTCCTCGTGCTGACGGGGCTGGTCCTCTATGGTTTCTACACGTCCCTCGCGGGACGAGCGATCTTCGCGACGGATCTGTTCCGGGAGTAACGGCTGGCCATGCTCCCTCTCACGGGTCGTCCTGGGTGCCGCGTCCGCTCGGACGTGTCCGTCCCATCGCGGCGCAACTGACCACGCTTCCTCGGGATGTCACTTCGAATTCCCAATCGGATGGGCCCTCCTCCTCGAACTACTCAACGCCCGGAGGCGGCGGGAGTCGAACCCGCGCCGCCTCAGTTCTTCTGCTGGTATCGTTCCTGGTAGGCCTTGCGCATGGCCTCGACCTCGGCGGGCGTCATCCCCTTCTTCCAGGCATGGGCCTCCCCCGCGAGGAGATCCGCCACGATCTTCCGGTACTTGGCTCCCATCTCGGGAGACTTCGCTGCCGCGATTTCGACGACACCGGGGAGGAACTCGGTGTAGAAGTTCTTGGCCACCTCGTACATGCCGTGCCAGTGGGTGTAGTCGGGTCCCATCATCGAGGCGCCGTGCCGGGCGCGGCGGCCTTCGTGGTGCCACAGCTCGTAGAAGACCCACCCGAGATGCTCGCCGAAAGGTGAGCTGGGATTCAGGACGCCGTCTTTTTCCAGCTGATCCATCAGCCCCTTCGAAGGGCGCGCGAACTTCTCGTTGTAGAGCGTGACCAGGCCGTCGTACTGCGCGTAGAAGTTGTCCACGTGCGTTCCCGCGTGGCAGTTCGCGCAGACCGCCTTCATCTCGCCGCGCCGATCGTCCCAGGTGCGGATCCGGGCCACTTTCTTCGACACCTCGCGGGAGGCGATCCGCCCCTCCCCCACGAACTTCTCGCTCACCTTGACCGTCTCGCCCACGACAGGCAGGACGCGGCTTTCGGGGTAGTCCTCCTTGGTGCCGTCATCGAACACCACCAGGTTGAGCTTTGTCGAGACGATCGGGCGGAGCGTCCAGGAGAGACGCTCTCCGACATCGTGGTTGTTGCCGCGCACCGTCCCATCGGGGGTCACATAACCTCCCATGTGACAGGTGGCGCATGTCGGCGCGGCGGAGTAGTCGCGCCCCAGGATCCAGTCGCTCTCCCTGGTCAGGGCCATCCGGTCGCGATTGGCGTGAAAGGCGATGCCGTGCTTGGACTCGTTGAAGATCTCGATCTGCGGGTGGTCGGGCCCCATGTGGCACTTGCCGCAGTTCTCCGGGCTTCGCGCCAGCGCCGCGTTGAAGTCGTGCCGGGAATGGCAGGCATGGCAGGAGCCCTTCGACCCGTCCAGATTGAGGCGGCCCATTCCCGAGTTCGGCCAGGTGTCGGGATCGAGCACCGGCTTCCCCTCGGAGCCCCGCTTCACCGCTCCCGTCGCATCCTTCGAGAAGGCGACGATCGAGCCGTGGCACTGCCAGCAGCCATTCACCGCGTCCGAGATGTTGCCCGGCATGCCGCAGGCCCTCTCCGCCAGCACGTTGTCGAGGCTCTGGATGATCTCCCCGGCGCGCGCATGGTGGCTCGTGGTGAACTGGGCCACCTCCTCGGCATGGCAGTTGGCACAGTCCTTCGGCGTCACCAGCGTCGATATCCACGCTCCCTGGTGCCGCCAGGCATCCGGCTCGCCTTCGGCAGCCTGGTGACAGTCGTAGCAGCCCACCCCGGAGGTGGAATGGCGGGAGTGCTGCCATTCCATCACCAGCGCCGCTGATGTGCGGGAATGGCAGTCCACGCACGTCTCCGAGGCGGCGGCCTTCGACGCCTCGGCCAAGGTGTTCCGCGCGGAGGAATCTGGAACAATGAAAAGGACAAAGAGGAAGGCAAGCGCTGGAGTTCTCAAGACGGCCTCCTGTGGTGAATGAAGGCGCACGTCAACCGAGGACGCTCCGGGAATGTATCACCGGGCGCCGCTCCCGATCCCGGGGCGACACGCCGAGGGCAGGGCAGCGGGGAGTTGAAGGCCGTGATCGGGCCCTGCGAGCTGGCTTCGAAGGTGATGGGGCTGAGTGATAGTCGGATTGACCAATCAGCCCCATCGGATCTAGCCTGCCCCCCGTGATCCAGCGAGTTCTCGAATCCCGCCTTCGGGCCCTCGCGCGAAAGTTCCCCGTCGTGACCGTCACGGGACCGCGCCAGTCGGGCAAGACGACCCTGTGCCGGACCGTTTTCTCCGAGAAACCCTACGTCTCCCTGGAGGCGCCCGATGTCCAGGACTTCGCGCGGCGGGATCCACGCGCGTTGCTGGCTCAGCATCCCGGTGGAGCAGTTCTCGACGAGGTGCACCGGGTCCCGGAGCTGCTCTCCTACATTCAACCCGCCGTGGACGCGCACCACGCTGCGGGCAGGTACATCCTTGCGGGATCGGGGCGAACTTCGCTCTTCTCGACTCTCTCGGCCAGTCGCTCGCGGGTCGCACGGCTCTCCTGGAGTTGCTGCCCCTCTCGCTGGAGGAAGTCCGTCGTTTTCCGGTGCCTCCCACCGGCCTGTTCGACCTGATCTGGCGAGGGAGCTATCCCGCCTCGTACGATCGCAGCCTCGAACCGGCGGACTGGTATCCGAGCTACGTGGGAACCTACCTCGAGCGCGACGTCAGGACCCTGCTGAACGTCGGCGATCTGGTCGCGTTCCAGACCTACCTGAGGCTGTGCGCCGGTAGGGTCGGCCAGTTGGTCAATCTCTCGTCGCTTGGAGCCGACGCCGGGGTGACCCACGGCACGGCGAGGTCCTGGCTCTCGGTTCTGGAGGCCGGCTAGGTGGCGTGGCGGCTGCCATCCTTTCACGCCAACGTGTCGAAGCGCCTGATCAAGACCCCGAAGCTCCACTTCGCCGACACGGGCCTCGTGTGCTACCTGCTGGGCATCCGTTCGCCGGAGCAGCTCCGCGACCACCCCCTCCGCGGGGCGATCTTCGAGACGTGGGTCGCCTCCGAGATCCTGAAGTCCCGCACCCACAGAGGGCTGCCGCCCAGCCTGTCCTTCTATCGCGACCGGAAGGGCGCCGAAGTGGACGTGATCGTCGATCTCGGACGCGAGCTACTTGCGGTGGAGACGAAATCGGGAGAGACCGTCGCGGAGGATTTCTTTTCGGGCCTGCGGACGCTCGAGTCCGTCGTTGCATCCTCGAGGCTCAGGCGCAAGGTGCGCGCCTCCATCGTGTACGGCGGCTCCGAAGCGCAGCAGCGCACGAGCGTCACCGTCGTCCCGTGGTCACGACTCGACAAGTGCTCGTGGTGGAGTCAGGGCGAGTAGACGGCGGAGTGGTGGAGGCGGCGGGAGTCGAACCCGCAGCCCTGCGTACGTGATTTCTGGTACGATGGCCTTCATCTGTCATTCGTGGAGGCTGCGATGAGATCCAGGAATCTGCTGTTCGGTGTTCTGGGCGCCCTGGCGCTGCTCGCGACGGGCCTGTTGCCGGCGGCTCCCCAGACGCAAGCCGCGGGCAAGCTGACGGTCACCTATTACTACCTTCCCGGCTGAATGGTCTGCGAGAAGCTGAAGCCCGCCGTGAGCGGGCTCGAGAGCGAGTTTCCGGGCAAGGTCATCGGCCGCAACGTGGACGCGACCACACAGGAAGGAAAGGACACCATCAAGGAGCTCGGCTTCAAGAACCACGGCCTGGTGATCAGGGACGAGGCGGGCAAGGCGCTCTGGAAACAGCCCGATCACACGGTGAACATGGAGGCCGTGCGCAAGGCGCTCAAGGAGCTGACGGCCAGCTCGAAGGCGCCCTCGTAACCGAAACCGACGGCCAGCATGTCACTCTCGCCTGGCGTGAGGCTCGGACCGTACGAGATCCTGGCGGTGGCCGGCTCCGGCGGCATGGGAGAAGTCTACCGCGCCCGGGACACGCGGCTCGATCGGATCGTCGCGATCAAAGTCCTTCCCGCGGGGTTCCTTCATGATCCGGCGCGACGTCAGCGGCTGGAGCGTGAGGCCCGCACCGTCTCGGGCCTTTCCCACCCCCACATCAGCACCCTTTACGATGTCGGCCACCAGGATGGCGTCGACTACCTGGTGATGGAGTACCTGGAAGGCGAGACGCTGGCCGCGCGCCTCCGGAAGGGACCCTTGCCACTGGACCACGCGCTGCGCCACGCGGTGGAAATCGCCGGCGCGCTGGACGCGGCGCACCGTCAGGGAGTCGTCCACCGCGACCTCAAGCCCGGGAACATCATGCTGACCCCGGTCGGCGCCAAGCTCCTCGACTTCGGGCTCGCCAAGATATCCCACGACTCGTCATCTGGATTGGACGCGAGCAACGCTCCGACGGAAGTCCAGGAGCCTCAGACGCGGGCAGGCGTGGTCGTGGGCACGCCGGCCTACATGTCGCCCGAGCAGGCTCAGGGGAAGGCCGTCGACTCGCGCACCGACGTCTTTTCGTTCGGTCTGCTCCTCTATGAGATGCTCACCGGCCGGCGTGCGTTCGGCGGCGACTCCGATGCGCAGGCACTGGCCGCGATCCTGCGAGATACCCCGGCGCCGATCCGCAGCCTGCGGGCGGAGGTCGATGACGATGTCGAGCAGGTCGTCCACCGCTGCCTGCAGAAGGACCCCGCCAGTCGCTACCCGAACGCGGCGGCTCTTCTTGCCGAACTCGAGAGCTGTGAGACACGTCGCACAACGCGGAACGTGGGCTGGAGGAGCCTCCTGCGTCCGTTGGTGATCGCACCCTCGCTGGTCGTGCTGGTGGCAGCGGTTGGTTTCTCGACCTGGATTTGGCGACAGACGACCCGCGAGCGCTGGGCGCGTGGGACGGTAATGCCCGAGATCGCCCGGCTCGCGGAAGCCGAGCAGCCCGTCGAGGCTTTCCGCCTCGCCCGGGACGTGCAGCCCGCACTCAGGGGCGACCCACAGTTCGAGAAACTCTGGCGCGACGTCTCCGTGCCGGTGACCCTGAGCACAGAGCCGGCGGGAGCGGAGGTGCTCTTCAGGACCTATGGCGACGCGAACGCGGAGTGGATCCGCCTGGGGACCTCGCCCATGGAAAACGTCCGCGTCCCTTTCGGGCAGCTCCGATGGAAATTCCTTCTGAATGGGTACGAGCCTGTCGAGCTGGCCATGAATCCCGGTATGCTGCCGCCGTCAGTGAAGCTCCTTCACCTGGGCCAGGCCCCCTCAGGGATGGTGCGCGTTCCCGCTGGTCGATATGCGTACCGAACAACGCAGGAAGTTGAGCTTGCGGACTACTGGCTCGACCGCTACGAAGTCACGAACCGCGAATTCAAGAAGTTCGTGGATCAGGGGGGATACCGGGAGCGAGCGTACTGGAAGCATCCCTTCGTGAAGGCGGAGCGAACGCTGAACTTCGACGAAGCCATGGAGTTGTTGCGGGACGCCACCGGCCGTCCCGGTCCTTCGACCTGGGAGCTCGGGAGCTATCTCGAGGGGCAGGCCGATCTCCCCGTGGGAGGAGTGAGCTGGTACGAAGCCAGCGCCTACGCGGAGTTCGCCGGCAGGGGTCTCCCCACTTTCCACCACTGGTTCCGCGCCTCGGGAGCCGACGATATCTTTTCGGGCATCCTTCCCATGAGCAACTTCGGCGGCAAGGGCCCCACACCCGTGGGAAGCAACGAAGGCATGTCCCCCTGGGGCGGCTACGACATGGCCGGCAACGTGAGAGAGTGGGTGTGGAACGCGACCGGTTCCCGCCGCTACAGCCTGGGAGGAGCCTGGAGCGATCCCACCTACCTCTTCACCGGCCCGGACGCCCTGGATCCCTTCGACCGCAGTCCGATCCAGGGCTTTCGCTGCGCGCTCTATCCAACTCCCCCTCCCGATGAGGCCTTGGGGTCGATCGAGAAGGTGTTTCGCGACTATGCGAAGGAGACACCGGTCGAGGACTCCGTCTTCGAGGCGTACCGGCGCCTGCACCTCTACGAGCCCGGCCCGCTCGATGCCCGCGTCGAGTCGTCCGAGGACGCCGAGCACTGGAGGGAGGAACACGTCAGCTATGCCGATGCCACCGGTGGAGAACGGATCCCTGCCACGCTCTTTCTTCCGAAGAACGTCTCTCCACCCTATCAGGTGGTCGTCTACTTTCCTCCGGGAAGCGCCCTGCGTCTGCACTCGATCCGCGAAGCGGGCACGCGCCAGTTCGCCTACCTGGTCCGCAGCGGCAGAGCCGTCCTCTTCCCCAGCTACAAGGGCACGTTTGAACGACGCCTCCCTTCGGGGACGGGCCGCTCCAACGTGTGGAGGACTCAGTGGTCAAAGGACCTGGGGCGCTCGCTCGACTATCTCGAGAGCCGGCCCGACATCGACGGCCGCCGCATCGCCTTCTACGGCCTGAGCATGGGGGCGAAGATCGGCCCGATCGTGGGGTCCATCGAACCCCGTTTCCGGGCGCTGGTCCTCGTGGGCGGAGGGCTCAGCACCGAGCAGGAGCCTCCCGAGATCGATCCATTCAACTTCGCTCCGCACGTTCGTGTCCCGGTCCTGATGATCAACGGAAGCCACGACTTCATTTTTCCCCTCGAGGCGTCGCAGAACCCGATGTTCCGCCTCCTCCCTCTGCCGGAGAATGAGAAGCGCCACTACGTGTTCGACGGCGGGCACGTCCCTCCCCGCTTTCAGGAGGTCGCACGCGAGACGCTCGACTGGCTGGACCGGCACCTCGGCCCGGTGCTGCTCTCGCATTGAGTCGCGGGTTTCGTCCAGACGTGCCCGTGCTATCGGTGCCAGGATCGGGTGGCGCACTGTACAATGAGCGCGTGAAACCCCTATGAGTGCCTTCGCTATCGCAGCGGTGACCTTTGCATGCGCTTTCGGAGGGGCGCTCCTCGGAATCTGCGTCCGCAGAATCCTCCCGGCGGCACATCTGAGCAGAGAATCGCAGGACGTCATGAGGCTCGTGATGGGGCTGGTCGCGACCATGACCGCGTTGCTGCTCGGCCTGGTGACCGCCTCCGCACGAAGCTCGTTCGACAGCCAGGACGCGGCGATGCGAACCAACGCGACCAATATCCTCACGCTCGACCGACTGCTCGCGCGATACGGTCCGGAGACCAGGTCCACCAGGGACCTCATCCGCAAAGCCGTGGCCTTCCGCATCGAGACCACCTGGCCCAGTGACGGGTCGGCCGGCTCGGGCCTGGCACAAGCGCAGGACACACCAGCGGTCGAGGAGGTCGAAAACCAGATCCTCCAACTCGCGCCCGCCACGGACGCGCAACGGTGGTTCAAGTCAGAGGCGCTCAGGCTGACCGAGGATGTCATAAAGGCGCGGTGGCGCGCTCTAGGCAGCCAGGAAGGGTCGGTTCCGCTCCTGTTTCTGACCGTGGTGATCTTCTGGTTGACCGTGACGTTCGTGAGCTTTGGCCTCTACGCGCCCGCGAACGCCTCGGTCATCATCGTGCTCCTGGTCTCCGCGCTCTCGGTCGCGGCTGCGGTCTTCCTCACCCTCGAGCTGGACGACCCGTTCGAGGGGCTGATCACGATCTCCAGCGGCCCGATGCGCTTCGTGCTCACCCAGCTCGGTCAGTAGCGGGGGGACGTTTGCCGAGGCGCGCGTCGCAGTGAGAACGCCTCTGTGTCGAGATGGATACCCCGACGACAGCAGCCTGCCAAGTTACAAAAGAGTGGCGAGATCGCATCCTCGCGCCAGCAGCAATCGCGCACGCTACCCTCCTTCGATGTGCCCGTCTGGTCCGAGGCCTACGACTTCTGCTGCCGCTCGATCGCGACACGCAGCCGCTCTTCCTGCGCGCGAAGCTCCGGCGTGAACTCCTTACCGAAGTCCTCGGCCTCGAAGACCGGGCGGATCTCGATCTCCGATTCCTCTCCGGGCATCGGATCGGGGCAGCGCCTGACCCACTCGATCGCCTCCTCCATCGACTTCACCTGCCAGATCCAGTAGCCCGCGACGAGCTCCTTCGTCTCGGCGAAGGGGCCGTCGATGACGGTCTTCCTGCCGCTGGCGAAGCGCACGCGCTTGCCCTTGCTGCTGGGGTGGAGTCCGTCTCCAGCCAGCATGATGCCGGCCTTTACCAGCTCCTCGTTGAACTTGCCCATATCCGAGAGGAGTTTCTCGGTCGGCAGCATGCCCGCCTCGGAGTTCCTGGTCGCTTTCACGATCACCATGACTCGCATCTTCGCTCTCCTTGTCGAATTTGGAAGGACGGCTCGGCTTCCCGCCTGCCTCTGATATGACGACGAACGAGGCCCGGTGGGATCGACACGCCAGGGTCCCTTTTTGTTGCCGGACGGTCGTCCTAGGAAGTCGCTGATCGGCCTTGCGAATCCGGTTCGAGGAGTTCCTGAGGGGCCGCGGGCTCGACGATCCATTTGACAATCGGCGGCCTTTCAGTACGGGCCGCGACGGCACACGCCAGACCGCGGACAGCGTCGCACGACTCGTACGACACCCCGTCGAAACAGGAGAGGACATCGTCGAGCTCCCGACCTGAGGCTTTCACTGCCGCCTCGATTCGAGTCCACCAGCGAAAGAACACGGTTGTCTGCCTGTCGGCCGATGCGGCGGTGAACTCGGCGCGAGCGGCCTGAGGGAAGAACTCGGAAACGATCTCCGGCATGCACACCAGCGCCCGGAGCGGTTCGGCATCGATGCCCACCGCGCAATCTCCCGACAGCGCCACGGCAATCCAGCCTTCGGGGTGTGACAGGCTGAATTCGATCCCTCCACACGCGAGGCGAGGCTTTCCATCGGATGGCAGAATGATCGGTACCTCCGCGGGAAGACAGCCGAGCCTGCGAGCCAGCAACTCGCGCACCAACAACCGCGCGGCGAGGAACGAGGTCCGCCTCCGCCGGGAGGCGATCGCACATCGCCTCTCATCCTCGGACAGAGTGGCGATGCGCGCGGCGCCCTGCCGCACGCTCGCGAGCCTGACGAGATGCACCTCGATCCGGGCGAGCGCATCCGATGGTGCGCGAGGGATCATCCTTCTCTCACGTCGATCGTCGGCGAGCAGGAGGCCAGATTCACCGCATCGGCCATGGTGACGACCACTCCGCCCGATGGCCCCCAGGATCCCTCTCATCGCTCTATTCCTTCTGGAAACCCTGTCTCGTTGAGGCTGCATCGGCCGTGGCGCGCAATCAGCCAGGCAATTGATTCTCTTCACGCATCATGGCTGATGAATGGAGAGGGCGAATAGAGGGGAAAAACATGCAATCTTTCGGCGGGAAACACCCGAGAGTCGGAGGGGGACGCACCGGCGAGCGGCCGAACCTGCCGCGATGCTCGCCATGCCGCTCAGGGACAGGCGCCCGCCGTGCGGGGAGTGCCGTCGGAGCGTGTTCCGAGATTGACGCCGCAGGCATTCTCGGAGCGCACGAGGTAAAAGAAGATGCTGACCGGAAGGGCGGGATCGTTCCCCGCGGTGGTCGTCGCCCCGCTCACCAGGCAGGTGGGAGTCACGAAGCCGGCAATCGTGGTGCTGCGCAGCAGGTCGTAGCTCACCAGAGTTGCGCCGCCTGCCGCAGGCAGGGACCACTGCAGCAGGGAGGTGTCTGAGGCATTGGGGAACCGGAGCCCGGTGGCTTCCCCGGGAGCGGCCCACAGCGACGGGTTGCCGGGCGCGCAGTCGGAAGCGTCGGGGACACCGTCCCCATCCGCATCGACGGCGCCCACGGTCGAGCTCTCGGAAGAGGTGTCGTTTGACGGGAGCGAGTCGATGACCGCCGTGGAGACTCTGACGGTGTTCGTGACGAGTCCGGGAGTCGCCGGCGCGACGGCCGTGATGCTCACGCTGACCGAAGCATCAGCGGCCAGATTCCCCAGGTGGCACACCATTGGCTGCGAGGGGACGCACTGACCCTGGCTCGGCACGGCCGACACCAAAGTGGAGCCCACGGGAAGATCGTCCTTGAGGGTGACGACCGAAGCCGGATGCATCCCGAGATTGCGCACGAGCACGGAATAGGTCAGCGTCCCGCCGGGCAGGACGGGATCCGGGGCATCGCTCTGGGTCACCGTGACGTCGGTGGAGGGGCCGACGCGACAGTCGTGAGCCACGGACAAGAGATAGTCGCCGGGGCTCCCCGACGCGTGAGCCACTCTCACATAGAGCGTGCCGCTGCTGCGGACCAGGTAGGCCAGCGATTCGGCCGGTGCATACGGGGTGGCGGCAGCCAGGCTCCCTGTTCCCGCCGTGACGGAGGAGGTCGACGAAGGGTCGTTCACCTGCACCAGGGTCGCTCCGGATGAATCCAGAAGCGCCAGCGAGCCGTTGAACGGCGTGTTGTTCCGCCCCGGATCCAGGTCCAGTCCGATCTGGATCGACTCCCCCGCCACCGCGGCAAGCGAGAAAATATCCTCGTCGAGCGCGTCGGAGAGGGCGCCAGAGTAATACTCGTTCATCCCTCCGCTGGCCGTGGCGATCGTGTCGTTCGGTTCGATCTCGGAAGTGGCGCTTGCAAGCGGAGGCTGCACGCAAGCATAAAGCCGGTACGGCTCCGCCTGGGCGGCGGGGCTGTAATGAGTCACCCTCAGGAAGGAGAGCGCGCCGGTCATCGGGGAGCCGGAGATGTTGGGGGAAACGGATCCGAAGGGAACATCGTTGTTGAGATCGTCGTATTCGAGAGTGTCGGCTGACGTCGTGAGGCGCAGATCGAAATCGGTACTGTTTCCCGCCGCTCCGTCCAGCATGGCGAAGAGACGCGATCCCGCCGCGGGAATTCCCAGAGCGAAAAAGTCGGCGTCTCCGGCCGGCGTGACGGCCCCCTCCAGGCCGCAGAGCATCTCGCCGGCCGAGGAGGGATTCCCGTTCGGTTCGGTCTCCGGCGGACATCGGTTCGCTTCGAGCAGGAAACTGCTCCCGGCGCTGCTCGAATGCTCGTCGACGTAGACGTAGACCGACTGACCCGAGGAGAGAGGAAGGCAGCTCACTTCCTCCGGAGAGACGGAGGTCCGGTTCGCCGCCGCGAGGCAACCCGCCACCTGTGCCGGAGGCGCTCCCGCGGGACAATCGGAGGCCACGTAGAGCACCGCGTTCTTCGCGGTCTCATAGCCGCTCAGTCGGAAAGAGTAGGCTCCCGCCTGCGGCGCGGTGAAGCGGTACGCGACGTCCCTGCCCGGCGCGGTCGAGAAAGTTTGCCCTATCCCCGTGAAGCACGGCGAACCCGCGGCAAGACGGGTGTCGTCGGCCGCTGAAACCGTCGTACCGGGGACGGGCGTGCCGAGGCCGAGCGGTTCCGGAGTGGAGCAGCTGTCGTTCAACGGCCAGTTGACTTGGCTGACCCTCATCTGAATCGCTGTGTTTCCGGCCGGAAGCGATGCCGATGAATACGCCCATACAACGATGTAGTAGGTGGTTCCGACATCGAGGTCGATCCCGGAGACTCGGGATTGCGCCGCCTCTCCGGCGCATGAATCGTCGTCGCACCCGCCCGACAGCTGGGTGAAACCTGAGCACGAAGCCGTGGCGGTGTAGACCGCCAGGACGGTGTCATCCACCGTGGAGCCGGTGGGAGAATCGGCGCAGACGGAGAAGGTGTACCTGCCCCCCATTGCGGGAGTGAAGGAATACCAGATGCTGCGGGAGACATCGCTCTGGCAGGAAGGAGCCGGGGGGTCCCCCGTGCCGGTCGCGCCGCTGATGTCAGTGGTGAGCGTCGTGAGAAAGGGAAACGGACCGGCCTCCGGAATACTCTCTGCGCCGCCGCACTGGTCGTTGGGCGGGGGGGGACCGGTCGGCAGGTGCTTGACCACGCGCAACTGGAGACTCTCGCCGCCGGGGAGTAGGGGGGCGTTTCCGTAGCTCCATGCCACGATGTAATACGTCGTCCCGGCGGTCAGCGGAACTTCGCTCACGGCGGACTGGAGACCGGCCGGGCCGCACGAGTCGTCGCTGCAGCCGCTGCCGATCTCGACGAGTCCCGCGCAGGCTCCCGAGGCGGCGTAGACCGCGAGCACCGTGTCCTCGACCGTGGTGTCGGTGGGCGCATCGGAGCAGACGGAGAAGGTATAGGAGGCGGAGCTCGTCGGCGTGAAAGCGAACCAGACGCTGTGGGAGACATCCGGCTGGCAGGAAGGGAGGGGGGGATCGCCCGCGCTCGTCGCATCGGTCAGTTCGACGAGCGAGGAGTCATAGGGAAACGGGCCGGCCGCCGGAATCACTTCCGCCGCGCCACACGTGTCGTTTACAGGCGCGGAGAGCGTACTCGCGTCGAGGCCGGCCGAGGCGACGGTGCGACCCTCCGCAGCGCCTTTGAGCGTCGTGATCCGGGAGCCTACCCGCAGCGGGAATTCATGGTCCGCGGCATGCACGACCAGGCGCAGCACGGTCCCCGTTTCCACTTCGTGCTCCAGCTTCTCCCACCGGAGCGCCACCTCCCGCCCCTGCGCATCAAAAGCGGCCAGGTCGCGATCGATGAGGACCGGCACGCCCGAGGGCGCCCGAAAGATGACCTGCTGCCCATCCTCGGAGACTTTCGCCGTGATGTTTCCCGTGAGGCCGAAATCGTACTGCAGGATCGAGGAGCCCGTCCCGTCCGGGTCGACCGCCAGCAGCTCATCGGCGTGACGCTCGAGACCGTGGGCCGGCGAAAGCTCGACCACAGTCTGCGCCTCCTCGGCCGCGTTGCCGTGGACGAGGCGCGCCTTCACCGCCTGAACGCGGTCA
>Ga0137325_1000042_pt1 | contig 29235 bp, 23 predicted proteins | sample EasRivERMZT469_2_FD_102294 | JGI IMG/M metagenome (GOLD analysis project Ga0137325, IMG submission 102294) | Soil microbial communities from meander-bound floodplain in the East River, Colorado, USA - East River MetaG ERMZT469_2 | ecosystem: Environmental > Terrestrial > Soil > Floodplain ...
CTCGCGTTACCTCCCGCACCACCTCTTCCATCAGATCCAATCGTGCAATCTCGCGGTCTGCACCGAGACAGATCAACATGTAGTGCTTTCCATCCGACCAGAATAGGTAGGGAGTCCCCCACGGGTCGCGCTTGGGAAGCGATCGGGAGTAGATCTTGAGAATCTCAGACAGTTCATGGACATCCCAAAATGGAAGATCGGCAACTCTCCGTTCGTCCCCACGCACGGTCGCAGGTACTGGGTATAGGTTTTGGTCAACGGCGAACGCTTCGAACGCTGTTGCCAGTATCCGTATCTCCGCAACCGCTTGACGCATCATCTCGACGTCGGTGAAAACACGATCCACCTGTCCGGGCTCGGACACATGCACGACGACGCACCCGGGGGCAAGGGCCGCGGCCAGCACAAGGTGCGTCCATCGCATATCGCTAATCATGTTGTGGTTAGACCGCCTGCCGAGTCGAAGGGTTGCAGGGAATGTCTCCCTGCGCACACCCCGCCTGTCATCAGACTGGCTGTGCGTCTATAATAACCCCCCAATCGCTACGACCCCGGACATGAGCGCAAAAACGCCCCGACATCGCCTGAGTGACACTGCGCCCATCATCGCAGCCTTCATCCTGCTCGGCGCACTGCGCGGCGGCGGGGCGCTGGCCGCGGATCCCGTGCCGACCATCGGCTGGGGAGATATCGCGGCGGTGTCGCTCCCGGAGCCCCTCGAGACGTCGCTCGACGGCCTGCTCACTGCCGCGCTCGAATCCACGGCATCGGTCGGCGTCGTGAAAGATCCCGCGGGCGCTGACCTGGCACTCGCCATCGAGGTGAAGGGGCGGGGTCCGTGGCAGATCAGAACCCAGGGGACGGTCAAGGCGGCTGAAGGGGGCAAGCCGCGAAAATTCACTGCGCGGAAGGTCTCCTTCAAGGATCGGGCCGGGCTTTCGGCGGCCGTCGATGCTCTGGCCGCGGACCTGCACGCGCGATGGTTGGGGGAGTCGTCCCCCGCTCCGGTGCCCCTGGCGGCGGCGTTGTCTCCCTCGGATGAAGCTGTGGATTCCTTCCTTCTCGCCCTCGACGCGCTGGCGTCGGGCGATGTCCCGGCGGCTCGCGCCGGACTGGAGAAGGCCCTGGCGCTCGACCCAGGCTTCGCGCTCGCCGCGGCCGAGAGCGCGTATCTGTCGATCGCGGACGGAGACCAGGAGGCGTCGCTGACCACTCTGCGCGGTGTCGACCGCGTGAGACAGCCGGCGTCACCGCTCGCGGCCAAGGCATGGGGAGGTCTCAGGTCGCTCCTCGACGTGGAGTACCGGATGGCCGGTCGTGGTGCGCTTGCCGGACGCGGCGCCGCGAAATGGGACGCGGTGCTGAAGGGGCTGGGGGGTCTGCTGCTCGACGAGCCATCCGGCGGCGTCGAAAAAGCGTGGGTCCTGGCGGTGGAGAGGGATCCGAAAGACCCGCGATCGCTGCAGTTTCTGGGGATCGCGCGCATGGCGATCGGAGAGTTCGGGCCGGCGGCGGATGCGTTCGGGCAGGCCATCGCACTGTGGCCGGAATCCATGACCTCGCGGGCCCTGAAAGCGGAGTCTCACGCGCGCATCCGCCAGACGGCGGCGGCCCGCGAGACTCTCGAGGCGATGAAGTCATGGATGGGCGGCGCCGGAGTCAAGCCGCGCAGCGACGCTGCGAATCCCGACCTGATGCTGGGGAGCGTGGAGCTGCTCGAAGGACATTACGACGCGGCCCTGCAGGTGTTCGAGGCCTCTCTCGAGGCGCTGGTCGCCGAGGGAGCGGAGCTCGGGGCGACGGCGACGCTGCTCAAGACCGTCGCCCAGATGCGGCGCGACGTAGTCCCCAGCGGAGATCCCCTGGAGCGCGACCGCCAGATGGAAAGGGCGCACACGGCGCTGTCGCGCTATGAAGAGGCGCTCAGCGCGGAGGAGCGGAGCGCGAGGCGCAACGAGATCCTGATGCTGCGCGGCCTCGTGAGCACGCGCGCCGGCGACACGGTCGAGGCCTGGAAGACGGTCGAGCAGATGACCGACGCCCCGGTGCTGGATGGGGCGGAGGGGTTCGAGAAGGTGTGGCTGTCAGGCTCGATCATGCTGAAGGAAGGGGACCTCGCCGGGGCCGTGAGCGAGTTCGCGAAGGCGGCATCCCTGGAGAACCGGGTGGAGGACTGGATCGTCCTGGGGCAGCTGCAGATTCAATCCAAGCTCTTCGATGACGCGACCGCCTCCCTCGCGAAAGCCGAGGAAGGCCTGCTGACCTACCGGACGCCCGGGCCGCCGAATCTCGAAGAGGGAGGGTTGCTACTCACCGATCCGTATCGCGCGGCGATGGTCCCCACGTACCACTACCATCGGGCGCGCCTGGCTTATCTCACGGGCGATCCGGATCTGTCGCGCCGCCACTTCAGCATGATGCTCGGCTACTACAGGCAGGCCGATCGCCGCGTGAGCGGCATGGTGAAGGAAGCACTGGGTCGGGGGGCCAGTCCGGAGTGAGCGGCAACGCAGGCAGGGGGCGCGGTATGCATTCGGACATGAAGTGGCGACCCGGACCCCGCGATCTCTTTCGAGAGCGCGACCCGGGCCGCCCCTCCACCGAGGCCTCCGGCCCGGCACATGATCCGGAGACCTCATCCTTCTCGGTTGTCGCAGCGTTAGACACGCGTTGCGCAGAAAGGTTGACTGTCACGAGAGCCGGCAATGGCATGTCGCGGCGCCGCTTCCTGGGCCAGGGAGCACTCGCGGCGGGAGCCCTGCTGGCTCCCGCGCTCGTCCGTGCCCAGACGGATGCGGCAGCGTCCCCGGTGCCGGCCGTTCCCGCCCCCGGCCCCAGGGGAGTGACGATCCCCGAAGCCCCCGCCATCCCGCAGCCCCCCGGGGCGGCGTCGTATACCGCGCGGGTCAAGGCGTTGAGGGAGCGCATGGCGATGGTGGGGGTGGACGCCGCGATCATCCCGCCGGGCGCCGACATGCAGTACCTGACGGGCCTCGAACTGCAGCGACGGGAGCGGTTCGTCGTCCTGGTCCTGCCACGTGAGGGGCAAACGATGTTGCTGTGCCCCGACGTGGAGGAGGGGGCCGGCTCGCCTCCCGGGCCGATCGATCGCATCGTCCGCTGGAAAGACGACGAGGCCCCTGATCGGATGCTGATCGAGCACCTCAAGGACCTGAAGCTCCAGGAAAGGAGGATCGCGCTTGGTCTGCAGACCTACTACGAGGAGATGGCGGAAATCTATGCCGCCCTTCCGAAGGTCGTCTTCGTCTCCGCGGGGCCGCTCACGCGCTACCTGCGTGAGAGAAAGTCGGAAGAGGAGATAGCGCTCATCCGCGCGGCGGCCATCCTTGCCGACTGCACGATCGCGCTCTGCTGGAATGACATCCGCGAGGGGATGACCGAGAAAGACCTGTCGGCGCTCATCGCGGGGCGCGCAGCAACGGTCGCCGGCATTCCGGTTGGCGCCGTGGGGCGCGCGCAGTTCGGCGGGAACACGGCGCGCCGGCACGCCGCCTCCACCGACCGGCGTCTGGTGAAGGACGACCCCATCGTGATGGAGCTGGGGGTGAGACTGCATGGCTACTGGGGCCGGGTCTCGCGCACGGGGATCCTCGGGCAGCCAACCGGCAGGATGAAGACGATCCAGGCGATGATCCTGGAGTCCCGCAGCCGATCCGTGGAGATGGCGCGCGAGGGGATATCGGCGGCCGCGCTCTACGAGAAGGCGCGCTCGTCGCTGGGAACGCGCGGGTTCTCCAAGTTCGTCCCCGTGCGGATCGGCCAGGGGCTGGGACTCGAGCCGGAAGAGCGCCCCTACCTGTCGCCTGTCTATCACGAGCGTCTCGCCCCGGGGAACGTCGTGACGTTCGAGCCGGGGGTCGAGACTCCGGAGGAGTACGGGATACGCAGCGGCGATGTGCTCGAGATCTCCCTGGCCGGCGGCCGGTTCCTCACCGGCACCCCCGAGGCCATCGTCGAGATCGGCTAACCCAGAAGACCCCGCAGGTAGCGCGTCATCTTGGCGTCGTCCGGCGCGAGGCCCCGCCGCCCGAGTGTCGTGGCTCGCCGGTGCAGCTTCTTGAGGTAGTGCAGCGGCTCGAAGAAGCCCCGCGTCTCGTCGAAGAGACGGCGCATCGCGTCCCCCGCGCGCGCGAAGTAGGTCTGCTCGAATTGCGCGGCGAGAACCGGGTCCTTGCGGCAGAAATGGTACGACGCGTTGAGCACCTCCTCGGGGAAGGGCTCGTATGCGATCCGATGCAGGTCCACCAGAGCCACGTGGCCGTCCGCCGCGACGACGACGTTGTGCCGGTTGACGTCGTTGTGCACGAGGCGGAACGAACGGATGGCAGCGACGCGATCCCGGAAGCTCTCGAGCAATTCCCCGGCGCGCTTGCGCGCCGGAGGATCCAGCCAGCCCCCTCTCCCCAGGTCGCGGATCATCCTGCGCGCGACGCCCAGCGCGTGGCCGGCGAAGGAATCGGCGCGCGGGCGATCCGGCCGGCCCCACGCGTCACGAGTCACCTGATGCATGCGCGCGAGCAGCTCCGCCGTCTTCAGCGCCGCGGCGGCGATGGCCGCGGGATCGGTGAGCCGCGCGTGCGATGGCCCGTCGATCCAGGTCTCGATGGTCACGCAGTGCGGCCCTCTGGCTCCGAGGAGCCCGGCCAGCCACGGCGCGATGCGGAGGTCGTCGAAGACGACCCTCGGCGCCGGAAGGTCGTGCGCCTCCATGTGACGCATCGCCGTGACGCTGGCTCTGGCCTGACGGCGTCGCGCGAACGATCGGAGAAGTAAGGGCTGTATCCCTTCGATCCGGATCAGCCACAGCGAGGACCGGGTCCCGGTGTCCGGCGGCGGCTCGATCGCGAAGGAGCGCCCCGCGATGCCGAGCGAGGGCAGGACGTTGCGGCCGACGTAGTCGTGAATCCTGCCCCGCTGGCTCTGCCGGTTCGAGGTCAAGAGGAGCGGATCGCCGCGCGATGAGGGGCTGGAGCCGGGGGGCTGTGATATAATCTCGCGTTCGGCGACCGTGCCGGCAAGTGCCCATCGGAGAACAACATAGCCACACTTTACCATCGATGAACCCTCTCAGGATCCTGCACACGGATTTCCACAGGGGATGGGGCGGCCAGGCCGCGAGGGTGCTGATGCTCAGCCAGGAGCTGGTGCATCGCGGTCACCGCGTGACGATCGCCGCGCCCCGAGGGGAGCTGACGCGGCGCGCCGCCGGGAGCGGCGCTGACATCGCCATCGTGGACTCCTTCCGATTCCATCCTCCCGCGCGCGCCTTCTCCTTCCTGAACGACGTACGCAGGATGCGATCCCTCCTCCGCCGCGAGCGCTTCGACATCGTGGACGTCCATGGCTCACAGGACACGTGGGTGTCGGCGATGGCGCGAGCGATCGCGGGGGGGCCGCCGCGCCGGCTCATCCTGACGCGGCACAACACCAAGCACGTGCGCACCAACACGGCCAACCGCGCGCTCTATGGCCGCTTCGTGGACCATCTGATCCTCGTGGACGAGAGCGTCAGGGCGCAGTACGCGGAGTTCCTCAACGACGGGACGATCGATCCTTCGCGCATCTCGGTGATTCCCTCGGCCTACAGAGCCGATCTCTTCCACGCCGGGGTGGATGGCCAGCCGGTCAGAAAGGCCCTGGGGGTCGCTCCGGGCGACACGCTGATCGGCGTCGCCGGACGCCTGGTGCGCGACAAGGGGCACACGCACCTGTTCCAGGCTGTCGAGCGGCTGCGCGCCGACAACCCGCGCATCGCGCTCGTTCTGGCGGGCACGGGCCCACTCGAAGCGGACCTCAAAGAAGAGGTTCGAGCGCGCGGCCTCACACCCATCACGCACTTTCTGGGGTTTCGCAGCGACATCGCGGAGGTGGAAGCGGCCTTCGACATCGCGGTGCTCCCTTCGGTGGATTGCGACGCGTCGTCCGCGGCGATCAAGGAGTCGATGGCGCTGGGGATCCCGATCGTGGCCACCGACATCGGCGGGGCGCGCGGCATGATCCGAAACGGCGAGACGGGGTTCGTCGTGCCGCCGGGTGACGCTGGGGCGCTCGAGAAGGCTCTGCGCGTCCTGATCGCCGATCCCGCCAGGGCTCGCGGGTTGGCCGAGAGCGCCCGGCTCGAGGTCGTCGCGCGCTACTCCATCGGCCAGCTCGCCGAATCCACGCTCCTCGCCTACGAGACGGCGCTTGCCGGCTCGCGCGCGTCTCAGACATCGCGCGCCGCCTGGCGCGAAAGGCCGACACTGTGACGCTCTATCTCAGGATGTTGAGCTACCTCAAGCCCTACAAGTGGCGCGTCATCCAGGTGCTCGTCCTCTCATTCGTGACCGTTGCGCTGTCGGTGGGATCTCTCGGCGCGATGAAGCCTCTTTTCGACACGCTCTTCGCGCGCGAGGAGGCCGACATGAGGCTCGGCATGCGCGTGCTCGACGCGTCGGGCAAGGAGTCCGAAGACCTCAAGGCCCGTGCGCAGTGGCCCGGGGGCTGGGAAGGGCGGCTCGGCAAGGACTGGACCGTCTTCGGCGATGAGATGGTCGTGCTGGAGGGCTTCAGGACCGAGGGGGAGATCGCGATCCCGGTGGTGATCAGGAACCGCGGGGATCGGGCGCGCGAGGGGATCCAGCTCGAGGCGGACATCCTCGGCCGGAACTGGAGATCGCGCGTCGAGCTGCAGGAGGGGGTGCGGCTTGCGCCCGGCGAGAGCGTCACGGCGCTGGTGATGGTACGTCCCGACCGGCGGCACGACATGTTCAGCGGCAGCTTCTGGCGTCGCGGCACGCGCAAGGAGATCGCCGAATGGCTCCAGAAGAGGGTCTTCGACAACAAGTTCCGCGCCCTGTTCATCATCTCGGCGCTGATCCTGATCACGACGCTGCTCAAGAGCCTGAGCTTCTACCTCAAGTCCTACTGGTCCAACTGGCTCTCCAAGCGCAGCATGACCGACATGCGTCTCCAGCTCTTCGACAGCCTGATGTCGCAGTCGGTGACCTACTTCGACCGCCGCAAGTCGGGGATGATCATCTCGCGGTTCACGAACTCCCTGAACCAGATGCAGAAGGGGATGACCGCGGTGCTGTCGGAGATCATCACCGAGCCGCTGATGATCGTGGGCGCGCTCAGCCTCGCCGTGATGATCAATTACCGGCTGGCGCTGCTCGGGATGCTGATCTTCCCGCTGAACTGGGTCGTGATCCTGGTGACGGGGCGCCTGATCCGCCGCTCGACGGGGCGCTCCCTGCGCGAGCGCGCCAACATGGTGCAGACCCTCCAGCGCAGTGTCGAGGGGATCCGCATCGTCAAGGCCTTCGTGATGGAGGACCACGCGCGCGAAGGGTTCGCGGAGGCCAACGAGCAGGGCTTCCGCTACGACATGCGCGGCGCGCGGGCCAAGTCGATGCTCCAGCCCGTCGTCGAGATCTTCTCCGCCGGTTTCGTCATCGTCTTTCTCCTGCTGGGGGGCGTCTCGGTCCTGCGCGGCGAGATGACGCCGGGCGACTTCATCACCTTCTACGCCGGCATGGTCGCCTGCTACAGCCCCATCAAGAAGATCAACAACGCCATGAGCGAAATCCAGGAGAGCGTCGCAGGCGCGGCCGACGTGTTCGCCGAGATGGATCTGGTGCCCGACCTTCAGGACAAGCCCGACGCCGTAGAGATGAAACCGCTGCGCGAGAGTCTGAAGCTCAATGGCGTCTCGTTCTCCTACGACAGGCCCGCGCCGGTGCTGCGCGACGTCACCCTGGAGGTGCGCCGCGGGGAGTTCATCGCCCTGGTCGGCCCCTCCGGCGCGGGGAAGTCCACGCTGGTGAACCTCATCCCTCGTTTTTACGACGTCACCGGAGGCAGCATCACCATCGACGGAATGGACATCCGCGACGTCACGCTGCAGTCCCTCAGGCGCAGGATCGGTTTCGTGACGCAGGAGGCGATCCTGTTCCACGACACTATCGCGGGCAACATCTCCTTCGGCGAGCGGGAGGCGACGCGCGAGGCGATCGAAGCCGCGGCCCGCACGGCCCACGCGCACGAGTTCATCACGGAGCTTCCCGGCGGCTACGAGACGATCGTCGGGGACCGCGGCGTGAGGATCTCCGGCGGGCAGCGGCAGCGCATCGCGCTGGCGCGCGCGATCATCCGCAACCCGGAGATCCTCCTGCTGGACGAAGCGACCTCCTCGCTGGACACGGAGAGCGAGCGGCTCATCCAGGACGCGATGGATGCCTTCGTGAAGGGGCGCACGACGATCGCCATCGCGCACCGGCTCTCCACGGTGCTCCACGCCGACAGGATCGTCGTGATGGACCAGGGGCGCATCGTGGACGTGGGACGTCATCACGAGCTGCTGGCGCGCGGCGGACTCTACCGGCGTCTCTACGAGACCCAGTTCAGGGACAGCGGGGATCCGGCTCACCAGCCGCAGGCCGATCCCGCGCCGCAGGCATGAACGATCTGATCCTCGACCTGCACGGGCTTCCGATCGGCCTCACGATGGTCGACCCCGACCTGCGCGCGTACGTGCGCGCGCACTTCGAGGCGTCGGAAGGGCCGTCTTCGCAGGCGGTCGTCGCGATCCACGGTGACTGGCGCTGGGGTGGCGCGCCGTCGAACGCCGTCGCCGCGCCACGGTCCGCTTCGACGCTGCGCGCCGGACGCGGCATGACGCTGGAGCGCGAGGGGAGCGACGGGCTGCGCTGCACGTGGACGCGTGTGCCGGGATTCCCGGAGCTGAGCCTGTCGTTCCTCATGAGCGGGACGGGCCCGGGACGCCTGGCGGTGGACGCTCACTGCGCGTACGCGCCGCGCGGGCTTGCCCGCAGGATCCGCTACATGAATCCGGCGCGCGTGGAGCGCAAGCGCAGCCGCCTTTTCTTCAAGCTGATGTACGCGATGGTCTATTCGCCGGTCGCGTGGTGGCTGATGCGCACCAGAGGCTGGGGTCTGCTGCACGCGTCGGCGGTCGCGCTCCCCACGGGGCAGGCCGTGCTGCTCGCGGGACAGGGGGGCGTGGGGAAGTCGACGCTCGCGATGACGCTGCTGTCGATGCCCGGGACGCGGCTGATCTCGGACAATCTTCTCTTTCACGACGAGCAGATGATCTACGCCTGCCCCGAGCCGGTGCGCCTCGACGGGACCGCGCTTGCGGGGATTGCCGCGGCGGGGGTCGCCCCGGAGCGGTCGTCGCTCCCGCGCGCGGCGCATCCCAAGGCCACCTGGCGCGTGGGCCAGGCGCAGCGCGCGCAGAGCGCGCCCCCCGGAGCCATGTTCCTGCTGCAGGTGGGAGAGCGTCCGGGCTTCGAGCCGATCGCGGCGCAGCAGGGCGCTGAGATGCTGCGCGCGGGAAACGACCTGGCGCGCGAGATCGAGGACCATCGTCCCGTGGCGGCGCTGCTCACGATGATGGCCGCGCAGCGCGGGGGGCCCTCTGCCGCGCCGGCCGCGCGGCTCGAGAACCTCCTCGCAACCGTGCGCTGCGGCGTGTTCACGATCGGCGCGTCCGAGTCGATCGCGGCGACCGCGGCCAGGCTGGTGGAGGAGGCCCGCTCGGGCGCGCCCGTGGCCAGAGGCACCGCGCCCGGAGCGAAGGTGTGAGCAGCGCGATGATCGACAGCCCCGCCGGCGGGCCGCGTCTCATCCGCCCGGGGTCGGGGCAGGGGGTGCGGGTCTACGCAGGGGAGAATACCCAGCCGGATCCGGCCGCGCTCGATCGGCTCCTGCACGTCGCCACCCTCCCCTGGGTGGCGGCCCCGGTGGTGGCGCTCCCGGACCTGCACTGGAAGGACCGGCTCGAGACCCCTTCCAGCACCGCGATCGCGACGCGCTCGGAGATCGTCGTGGGGCTCTCCAGCCCGTCGCAGAACTGCGGCATGAACCTGCTCTCGACGCCGCTCGTCGCCTCGGACCTCACGGAGGATTTTCAGGATCGTCTCATGGACTCAATCCGGGAGAACCTGCCGCGGCGCCGCCGCCATCCGGTCCTGAGCGCGGACGAGGTGATCCAGCTCTGCCGGCGCGGCGCACCGGCGGCGGCCGCGCGCTTTGCGGTGGACCTCGCCATGTGCAAGCGGATCGAGTTCGGCGGCGACGTTTTCGCGCAGGACGATCCCACCGATTCACAGATCACCGAGGCGATGGATCACAGCTGCATCGACTCGGGGCGCAGGAGCTTCGCCTTCATCGGTGGGGGCAATCACTTCCTGGAGCTGCAGGTCGTGGAGGAGGTGCTGGATCGTGAAGCCTGCGCCGCGATGGGGATCGCGCAGGGGAGCGTGGTGATGATGTTCCACACCGGCTCGGAGCGGCTGGGCCACGACCTGGGACGCCTCTACTCCTGGCGGCGCAAGACTGACGCGAAGAAGCGGCGGGCTCTCTTCTTCAGGAAGCTGGTCCTCCATGCGAAGGGGATCAGGAGCCCCGCCGACGTGGCGAATCGCTGGCGCCGCTACTTCCAGAGGACCGACTACGTCCCCGTGCCGGCTGATGCGCCGGAAGGGGTGCGTCTCAGGCTGACGCTGGCCATCGCGGCGAACTTTGGCTATGCGAACCGCGTCGCCGTGACGGGATTGATCCAGCGCGCGCTGCGCGCAACGACGGGACGCAAGGATCTGATGCTCGGCATCGTCGCCGACCTGTCGCACAACACGATCCATCGCGAGCGGATCGGCGGCGAGGATCTTTGGGTGCATCGTCACAACGCCGCGCGCACCGTCGGGCCATCGATGCTCCCGCCGGGACACCCCTACGCGGGCATCGGGCAGCCGGTCATGATCCCCGGCACGAACCGCACGTCGTCGTACGTCGTCGTGGGACGCGCTGGTGCCGCCGATTCACTGCACTCGGTCGATCATGGAGCAGGGCGCACCGTCGAGCGCTTCGCAGAGGCCGGCCTGCTGCGGCCGCGGACGGGGCAGGTGACGCGCCGCTACGGGTACGCTTCGCGCAGCCCGGAGCCGGTGGAGCATCTCACCGACGAGGGGATCGACGAGGTCGTCGCGATCGCGGCCCGCTGCGGCCTGGCGGCCCCGGCGGCCCGCATGCGCCCCGTGGCCGTCCTGAAGGCCTGATCGCATCGGCTCAAACTGTGTCTGGGGAATGGCACATTGCGATACGAACGAGGCGGCCTATTTTGCGTCGACGGCTCCTGTGTCAGGCAACTCTCTTGGGAGTCCCGGATCGCTTCACAGAGAGTCTGACGATGATTCCCAGCCGTGCGAGCATGTCGATGAGCGTATCCACACTGAAAAGGTCGATTCGGCCTCTCAGAAGGTCACTCACTCTTGGCTGCGTTACGCCCATGATCTTCGCAGCCTGCTGCTGAGTGAGCCCACGCCTTGTGATGACTTTGTCCAGCTCGACCATGAGGTCTGCACGCACACGCAGGTGTTCCGCCTCCTCGGCGGAGAAGGCTAGATCTCTGAACACGTTGCCTGTCGAGCGAGTTCTCCTTTGTCTCATGACTCACCTATGCCTTCGCACTCCGCCTCGTTCAACTACAAGCTCGCTCAGGCGTTTCCTTGCGATCTCGATGTCTCGCCTTGCCGACTTCTGCGTCCGCTTCTCAAAGCCGTGTAACACGTAAACGCCCTCCGCGAACTTGGCAACGTAGAGCACCCGATGGTCGAGGCCTGTCCGGATTCGAATCTCCTGTACGCTGGAACCAAGCGCTTGCATCGGCTTCCAGTCGTTGGGGCTAAGGCCAAGCTGGACGCGCCAGAGTTGAAACCCTGCGATGCGTCGCGCCTTCGCTGGGAAGCGTCTCACATCCGCGCGAGAGCTACCAAGCCAGATCAGTGGCTTCACGATCCATCGCAAATATACAAATACTTGGATTGCTCGTCAAGAACGAGGACAGTGAGTCAGGTGCCAACGGTATGACTCCGTCGGTCCGTTCGGTCATGGTTCCTGGATCCCTGCAATGCCCGGGCCAGATAGGCTGGGGAATGCGCGCCAGCAAGGGGCATTGAATGTGGGCAAGAATGACCGCAACGCCATGGAGTCAGCGATGATCGTCGCGTACGTCGCCAACCGCTTTCCCCGATGGGGAGGGGGCTGGGTCCTCAACGAGGTGAGGGGTCTTCTCGAGGCGGGCATCGATCTTCGGGTCTTCTCCTTCCGCCCTCCCTTCGATGACGTCGCGGCGGCCGCCGACATGGCGCCATGGATCGCGCGCACGACCTACGTGCCGCGCGGGTCATCGTGGGCCTGCATCGCCGCCACGATCGCGTGCCTGCTGCGCTCCCCGCTGGGTTTCATGAAGGCCCTCGGCACGATACGGGGACTCGGGGGGCGCATGGCGCGTCTCTCCCACCTGGGAGAAGTCTTTTTCATCGCCTCGCGGATCAGGGGCTCGGGCGCGCGGCACGTACACGCGCAGCACGCCGACTACCTCGCCGATGCCGCCCTCGCCGCGGCGCGCTACCTGGGGCTTCCTTTCTCGTTCACGGGCCACGCGAACGATCTCTACACCAACCCGGGGAGGCTCGACGAGAAGATCCGGGTGGCGCGCTTCGTCTCGACCTGCACCGCCTTCAACGAGCGCTGGCTCGTGACGCGCTGCGCGGGGATCGGCATCCCGCCGTCGCGCATCGCGCGGGTCTATCACGGCGTGGATCTGGAGCGCTTCACCGCGCGCCCTGCGGGCGCTGCCGTCCCCGCCGGGCGTCTCGTCTCCATCGGCCGGCTCAAGGAGAAGAAAGGATTCCCGGATTTGCTGCAGGCGCTCGCGCTGTTGAAGGCGCGCGGCGTGTCCTGCACACTGGAGATCCACGGAGACGGCGATCGGCGCGAGGCGCTTGCCGGGCAGATCGAACGCCTGGGTCTGTCGCGGGAGGTCAGCCTCGCCGGCACGATCCCGCACGACCGGATTCCCGAGGTGCTGGCGCGTTCGGGGGTCTTCGTCCTTCCCTGCATCGTGCTGGCCAATCAGGATCGCGACGGGATCCCCAACACGATCCTCGAGGCGATGGCCTCAGGCGTCCCCGTGGTTTCGACGGCCATCTCGGGGATCCCCGAGGTGGTGCGCGACGGGGAGAGCGGGCTGCTCGTCCCGGAACGCAACCCCGCGGCGCTCGCGGACGCCATCGAGCGGATGACGCGGGACGCGGCGTTGCGGGAGCGGTGCGCGCGCGAAGGACGCAGGGTGGTCGTGTCGCAGTTTTCCATTGCGGCAAGCGGACAGGCGCTGGCGGATCGCTTCAGAGAGGCTGGGAGCCCGCAGCGCGCGACGTGACGCGCGCGCCGAGAGCGGCGAGCAGCTTCTCGTGGATGCGGCCGAAGCTGCCGTTGCTCATCACGAGGACCACGTCCCCTGGACGCAATTCGTCGGCGAGCAGCTTCACGATCCGATCGACGTCGGCAACGGTCTCCGCGGCCAGGCTGCGTCCCGTCAGATCGTCGATGAGGCGCTCCACGTCGAAGCGGCGTCCTTCGGGGGCCCGCTCCGGGTGGTCCACCGGAGCGATCACGATCCTGTCGGCTCCGTCGAAGGCGCGCGCGTACTCCTCCTGGAAGACGTCGCGGCGCGAGGTGTTCGTCCGCGGCTCGAAGATCGCCCAGACCCTCCGGCCGCGGAAACGGGCCTTGATGGCGCCGATCGTCTCGCGCACGGCCGTGGGATGATGGGCGAAGTCGTCCACGACGACGACGTTGTCCACGACCCCGCGAATCTCCTGACGGCGGCGCACTCCGGCGAAGGCCTCCAGCCCCGTCACGATCGATTCGAGCGGCACACCGAGGGAGCGAGCCACCGCAATCCCCGACAGCGCGTTGCGCAGGTTGTGATCTCCGGTGAGCCACAGGCGGAACACTCCCAGGTCGTTGCCGTTCTCCTGGACGCGGAACCGTGTGCCGTCGGGCCCGGTCTCGATCATCTCGCCGCGGATCCGCGCGGAGGGAGAGAGCCCGTAAGTGACGACCTCGCCGCGGCACTTGCCGGAGATCTCGAGAGCGAGCGGGTCGTCGGCGCAGACCGCGAGTGTGCCCCCCGAAGCCGCGGGGGGTATCAGCTCCACGAAGCGCGCGAAGGCCTCCTTGACGGCGTCGAGGTCCGGGAACATCTCGGCATGGTCGTACTCCACGCTCGTCAGTACGGCTGTTTTCGGGCGGTAGTGGAGGAACTTGGGTCCCTTGTCGAAGAACGACGTCTCGTACTCGTCTCCTTCGATGATGAACAGACCCCCCGGAGCCCCCAGCCGGAATGAGGTGTCGAGGTCCTTCAGGACGCCGCCGACGAGAAACGACGGGTCGAGCCCGGCGGACATCAGCATCCGCGCGATGAGCGCCGACGTCGTGGTCTTGCCGTGCGTCCCGGTGACGACGATGGAGTGCCGGTCCTCGAGGAAGAATTTCCCGATCGTCTGGGGCATGCTGGCGTATTCGATTTTCCACCCGAGCATAGCCTGCACTTCCGGGTTGTCGCGGCTCGCGATGTTCCCCACCACGACGAAGTCGGGCCGTCCCCCGGTGTCGAGGTTCGCCGCCTTGTACCCCTCGAGGATCGGGATCCCCTTGCTCCGCAGCATCGTGGACATGGGAGGGAAGACACTCTCGTCGGAGCCGCGGACCTCGTGGCCCGCCTCCGCGAGCAACCCGGCGAGCGAGCCCATGCCGGTGCCGCAGATCCCGATGAGGTGGATTTTCCTGCCGCGGGTCTGGTCGACCATCGCCGCAAACATATTACTTGCGCAGTCCTTCGGCCAGTGGACGTCTCGCGACGCCCCGCGATAGTCTCCTCTCCGCCATCGGCGCCGCGGCGGGGTCGGTCCTCACCGATCCGGCGGCAGCCGCTTCCGGCCGGGGGAACCGAACCGTCATGGGAGGGATCTGCGGCTGGGTGACAGCGGCCCGCGCCGGCCCGACGGGGCAGGACGATGCGCGCGCCTCTGCGCTGCGCGGCGTCATGACCGGGGCGATCGCGCACCGCGGCGGCGTCCGCTGGCTCGATCGCGCCACGCTAGCCGGCGCGGCGGCTCCGGGTCCGATTGCCGCCGATTCCGTCGCGAACTCACAGGCCGCGCTCGAGCGGGCGTTCTCCGAGTCTTCGGGCGATCCCGCGGCGCTCGCGACGCGGCTGAAGGGGCCTTTCGCGGTCGCCGCGCTGGACCCCGCGCGCGGGCGGCTGATCCTCGCACGCGACCGGCTTGGCGAGAAGCCGCTCTACTGGACCTCGACGCAGGACGGCATCGCGTTCGCTTCCGAGATCAAGGCGCTGATCGCGGCGGGGCTGCCTTCGGATCGCGCGCTGCGCCCGGAGGCGCTGGACGCCTATCTCGCCTTCACCTACATCCCGGCGCCATGGACCATCCTCAGGCAGGTGCACAAGGTGCCGTCGGGGCATTGCGTCAGCATCGACGTCGGCGTCGAGCTGGGACGGCCCAGCTCGGGCGGCCAGGCATCGTGGAATCTGGTTCGCTACTGGAAACTCCCCGCGAGCGACGGCACGCAGGCGGAGCCCGCCGAGGCGATCGCGCGGCTCTCCGAGGCGCTCGCGCGCCGGATCCCCGACGATCGTCGCGCGGTGATCTTCCTGAGCGGCGGCCTGGATTCGAGCGTCGTGGCCGCGCTCTACGCCCGCGCCACAGGCCGCGCGCCCACGACCCTCTCGATCGGTTTTCCGGCGCAGGGGCGGCTGGATGAATCGCAGCACGCCCGCCGCGTGGCGCGGCTGCTGGGCTCCGATCATCACGAGATCTCCTGCGACGAGATGGACGCCGAGACCGCCCGAAGCGTCATCGCGCAGCTCGACGAGCCGATGGCCGATGCGGCGTGCCTGCCGACCTTCGTGCTGGCGCGGGAGGCGTCCCGCACCGCCCCGGTGGCCCTGACGGGAGACGGCGCCGACGCCCTGCTGGCCGGAGACCACTGGTTCCGGCGGCTCAAGCGGCTGGATGCGCTGGCGCGCATGCCCTCCATCGTGCGGGCCCTGATCCCGGGGATGGCTTTCTTCGCCGAGCTGAAGAACCGGGGTCGGTCGCGCGAGATGGTCCGGCTCGCGGCGCTGCCGCCGGGGCAGCGCTACCTGAGCATCAGGCAGAAGTGGACGCCGTCCGAGCGGCTCGCGATCTACAACCCGGCGTTCGCCAGGTCGGTGGACATGTCACGCACCGCCGCCACCTACCTCGACGCGCCGGTGGGATGGGGTGCGCGCGGCTCGGTGGAGGCCGCCATCCGGCTGGATGCTGCACACGGCTTGCCTGAGGATCTCCTGATGAAGGCCGACAAGATGTGCGGCGCTCACGGAGTTGATTCGCGCTCACCCTTCATGGATCAGGACTTCGTCGAGTGGGCGGCGCGCCTCGACGTCAACCTGCATCTGCGAGGGTCATCCTCGAAGGATCTGCTCAAGCGGGCGGCGGAGTCGCTCCTGCCGCGCGACCTGGTCTGGCGCCGCAAGCATGGGTTTCAGACGCCCATCGGGCGGTGGATGAAAGGGCCCCTGCGCGGGCTCACGGAGGCTGCCTTCGATCCGTCGCTGGTGCAGCGCCAGGCGATCTTCGACGCGGATACGATGGCGCGGCTGAAAGCGAGCTTCGAGGCGGCGCCCGAGGGCCCCGGATCCGCCGCCCTGAACGGACGCGTATGGCAGATCGTGGCGCTGCAGACCTGGTGGCGTCAGATCTTCGGATCGAGGTGACTGTCCCGGTCGGTCGCGTTCTTGCTCGTCCAGGACGTCAGGGCCAATACACCACCGGCCGCGAGCCAGGCGACGTGCGGATACACCTCGACGCCGAAGCGCCCCATCGGGAGGATCATCGCGTAGGCGACGTTGTGCAGGGCGATGGCGACGAGACACAGCATGTCCATCGTGTCGCCTGAGCCGCGCCGGCAAATGTTGAACGCCCCCACGGCCGCGACCGCGAGCAGCGGCAGGACGACGACGGCGTACTGGATGGTGCGCGTGCGCGACTGGGATTGGATCCAGAATCTGTAGAGCCCTCTCACGCAGCGGCCGAAGTACTGCAGAGGATGGTTCTGCACCAGATCCGCGGCCGCTCCCTGAAGCCGCGTCTCCATGGCCGCGACCGCGCGCGGCTCGAGGTTCGCGTAGTGAAACCCGGCCCGATCCTTTTCTTCGATGCCCCCACACTCGATCAGAAGGTCCATCGTGCGACGCCGTCGCTCCTTGTCGATCCAGCCGAATCCGAAACGGTCGAACGCCTCGCCGATCCAGAAGTTGTACGCCGCCAGCGAGTGCACGAAGACGGGCCTTTCCTCCAGCCGGCTCGACCTGACCGACCAGAGCAGCGGGGGAACGAGCGCGAGCAGGACGATGCTCGCGGTGAGGAATGAGCGGCCCTTCGAGAAGAACGCCCCCGTCATGACGATGGCAACGAGCGTGAGCACCCCCGTGGAGCGCGCGAGCATGTGCGCGCCGAGCAGCATGGCCGCGAGCGCGGCGAAGGCGAGCTTCGCGCGGGATGTCGTCGCGCGGGTCGCGGAGACCCACGCGAGACAGGCCCCCATCCCGAGCGCTCCATAGAACTCGTCGGGAAGCACGCGCGCCGTCAGGACGACGGCAACCGGCTGGGATGTGAGCGCGACCACCGCCACCGCAGCCGGAATGACGCCGAAGCGCCGCGCGATCGTGCGCCCCAGGAACCACGCGAGGAGCAAAGTCGGCACTCCCGACCAGAAGCCGAGCCACGCGGGGCTGTCGCCCCCCACGGCGATCCCCATGGCGAGCCAGGCCGGGAACCCGGGTCCTTTCGTCGTCGTCGGGCTGGCTCCGCCCCACGGGCCGAAGCCCAGCGTCCCTTCGCTCAGGAGGGATTGCGCGAGATACGGATAGCCGTCCGGGAAGTGCGCCGCGCCACGCGACTCCTCCCATCGAGGCAGCAGCGCGAAGCACACCAGGAGCCTGATGCCGATGGCGGCGAGCAACAGCAGGATGAGGAGCCGGCCCGCGCGCGCGCTCGATGCGATGTCCCCGGCCCCGCCGGACGTCATTGCGTCGCGCCTGCTGCGCGCCAGAGGCTCCCGGCGAACGTGACGATGCGCGCGCCGCGCGCGTCCCACGTGAACTCCGCGGCACGCCTGCGGGCCGCGTCGGACATCGCCGCGCGCAGCGGGGCGTCGGCGAGCAGCCTGCGGATCCCGGCGGCCAGCGCTTCAGAGTCATCGGGCGCCACCAGCAACCCCTCCTGCCCGTCGGTCACGTACTCGGCGAGCGACGGCAGCCGGCTCGCCACGACGGGCAGGCCGGCCGCCATCATCTCGAAGAGCTTCAGCGGCGAGGTGAAGTCGCGGGCCTCGACGGACTCGGCGCCGGGGAGCGGGATGACCCCCACGCGCGCCCGCGCATAGAAGCTCCATACCTGCGACGGAGGGACCGCCGGCAGGATGGTGAGGCGTTCCGACACGCCGAGCGAGCGCGCCAGCGTCACCAGCCGCTCGACGTCCGATGGGGTGGATGGCCCGAGGATCGTCAGCTTCGCTTCGGGAAGGTGCTTCATAGCGGCAACGAGCCCGTCCACTCCCTTCCACGGCTTCAGCGACCCGCAGTAGAGGACGTCGATGTCGCGGGGCGCGCCCGCGGCGCTCGTCGCGGCAGGAGCAAGGCGCGTCCCGTTGCCCAGGACGATGGAAGGGAGGCCCGGTGGCAGCAGGGGTGTGAGCCCTTTCAGCGTCGCCGCCTGCGTGCAGACGAGCCCATCGACGCCGGCCAGGATCCGCCGCTCGAGCTGCGCGCGCGCTGCGGCACGCTCGCGGAGGCGCGCGGCTGCGACATCGTCGGACGCGCGGGCCCGCTTCTCTTCCACGAGCGACGCCGACACGTTGTGCGCCTCGAAGATCACCTTGAGCCCCCGCCTCCTGGCCCGTGCGATGAGCGATGGAACGTACGGGCGCACCTCGCGCACGAAGAGACACGCCGGCGCGCGCGCGGCGGCGAGAGACGCGCGCGTCTTCCAGGCGAACATGGGCCAGGACCAGTGGGTCCCGAGGGGCACGACATCCAGAGAGCCCGCTCCACCGGCCGCCGGGTTCTCGATGCCGTAGAAGGCGAGACACTCGGTCACGGAGCCCGCGGCCAGCGTCTCCACGTGCAGCCTCACTCCCGCCCCGGCGCGCGCCATCCCCGCGCAAGTGTTCACGATCTGGACGGCGTCGGCCCGCGGGTCGGGGACCGGGACGCGGTAGAAGTAGAGGATCTCCATTGAGTGGAGCAACTTAGCACAGGTCGCTGGATGGCCGGGAGTCGTCGCTCGGAATTGCTATTCGCGGGGGGCATTTCTATAATCTGCGCACCAACAAGACGACAACCCAAACCCTCGCGAAGCGGCGCCCCGATGAAGTCCATCAAGATCAACAAGTACTATCTCGACGAGCCCGGAGATGGGCTGCTGGCGATCATGCGCAAGCGCGTGACGCGTCGCCCCGTGCCGAAGTTCCCGCGCACGCTCCAGATCCAGACGGTCACCGGCTGCCAGGCGGACTGCGTCTTCTGCCCGTTCGGCGAGACGTTCGACTTCCAGCCCAAGGGGCGTATGAGCGATGAGCTGTTCAAGAGGATCATCGCCGAGGCGCGCGCGCACGGCGTACGGCGCATCAGCCCCTACCTCATGAACGAGCCGTTCATCGACAAGGACCTCTTCAGGAGGGTGGCCTACATCCACGAGCAGATCCCCGACAGCAAGGTCGTCGTCACCACCAACGGCGGCCTGCTGACCAAGGACAAGGTCAACGAGATGCTCGACATTGGCGAGGCGCTGCACGCGCTCTACATCTCGTTCCAGGGGATCGAGAAGGATTCCTACGAGACGACGATGCGCGGCAAGATGCACTTCGAGCACACGATGGAGAACGTGAACCATCTGCTCGAGCAGCAGCGCCGGCGGATGACGGAATGGCCGAAGGTCTGGATCACCATGGTCGCCACCGACATCATCGACGCGAAGAAGGCGGTTGGCTACTGGAAGAAGCGCGGCGTGCGGTCCAAGTACACGGCGCTGGAGAACCGCGGCGGCAACATCCGCGACGCGGAGTCGTTCTCGGTCTCGGGGCACATGGAGTACTTCTCCACCTGCACGCGTCTCTTCAAGCAGGGGTACATCAACTTCAACGGTGACATGGTGCTCTGCTGCACCGACTATTCCCGCAAGCAGGTGCTCGGCAACATCACCAACTCCTCGATCGAGGCGGTGTGGAACGGCGAGAAGGCCGTCGATATCCGGCGCCGCTTCCTCGGCGATCAGATCCACACCATCGATCTGTGCCGCGAGTGCAAGGTCGACCAGGAAGTCGAAATCGAAGGGTGAAGAGTCTGCCGGGTTACCCCTCCCTCACGCGCCAGACGCTGCGCGACCTCGCCATCGGCTACATCAAGAAGGGCGCCTGGAACAAGGCCGATGTCCTGCTGGTGCCTCTCGAGGGGCAGGACGTCGCCGTGAAGGACTACGACCGCAAGACGCCGATCGTCCGCTGGCTCGGCGCGTGGCAGCTGTCGCGCGAGGCGAGGGCGTACCGGCGGCTCGAGGGGCTCGCGGGCGTGCCGCGCTATCTCGGACGGCTCGACCGCAACGCCATCGCCATCGAGTACGTCGGAGGAATCCGCCTCCCCAAGGTGCACCACCGCATGGGCGGGGTCCCGCGCGTCGCCGAGCGCCTCCGCGCGCTGCTCGCCGAGGTGCACGCACGCGGCGTCATCCATGGCGACCTCAGGAGCCGCGACAACTTCCTGGTCACGCGCGGCGGCGATCTCTACCTCATCGACTTCTCCTCCGCGACCGTGTTCGGCGAGCACAGCGTCATGCGGCGGCTCCTGTTCAAGCGGCTGAGGAGAGGCGAACAGAGGGCGCTGCTCAAGTGGAAGGTGGCGCTGGTCCCCGACGAGCTGACCTCCGCAGAGATTGCCTCGCACCTGCGCTTCAAGAGGTTCCGGAGGCTGTGGCCCTTCAATCGGAAGCGGGATCTCCCACGCACGCGCGGGCGCAATCCGCTCCTGTGACCGCCGCAACAAAGCTCACGGTCATCGTGCCGACCTTCAATGTCGAGGAGATCCTCGACGCCTGCCTTGCCTCGGTCACCTGGGCCGATGAGATCCTGGTGGTGGACTCCCTTTCCACCGATCGCACGCTGGAGATCGCCCGGAAGTACACGGCCAGGATCATCCAGCGCGAGTACATCAACTCCGCCTCGCAGAAGAACTGGGCGATCCCGCAGGCGACGCACCGCTGGGTGATGGTGCTCGACTCCGACGAGCAGGTGACGCCGGCCTTGCGCGAGGAGATCCGCGCGCTGCTGCGCACGGAGCCGGCGCACAGCGGCTACGTCCTGCGCCGCGTGAACCACTTCCTGGGACGGCGGATCAGGTTCGGGGGGTGGGGGCGCGACCGCGTGCTGCGTCTCTGGGACCGGACGAAGGGGCGCTACCAGGAGAAGGAAGTGCACGCCGAGGTGGAGGTGAACGGTTCCGTCTCCGCGCTGAAGCATCCTCTGACGCACGACACCTTCCGCTCCTGGGATTCGTACATGGGGAAGATCGACCGCTACACGTCCTGGAGCGCCGACGAGTACCTGAAGAAAAACCGTCGCGCCACCGTCCTGGATCTGGTCTTCCGCCCCGCCGGGCGCTTCGTGAAGAGATACATCATCCAGCTCGGCTTTCTCGACGGCGTGCCGGGGCTGATGATCACCGGCATGGACACCTGGGCGGTCTTCCTGAAATACGCCCGCCTCTGGGAGCGCTCGCGTCGCTGATCAGTCGCGCGCCTGCCATGACGACTCACGGGCGGGGCGGCTTCACGAGCCAAGATGAAGCCGCAGCTCGAGCGCGTAGAGCGCCCCGCCGATGTCGACATCGCCGCTGCTCAGGGAATCGAAGTCGGCCTCCATCAGGATGTCTCTGTACGCGACGACGAGGTCGATTTTCCTCGAGAGGACGAAGCCCGCGCCGAAGGCAAACTCGTACATGAGCCCGGAGTCCTTCTCCTCCTTGAGCCCGGGAATGGCGAAGACGGTTCCCGACACGGTCGCCTCGGCGCGGCACCATCCGACGCCGACTCCCAGGAAGGGCTCGAACCAGCGAATCGGATAGACCCCCCGTGCACGCACAAGAATGCCACTGAGCGCAATGTCCATCTCGTCGCTGATGGTTCCAAAGAAGGGCGCGCCCACTGTTGCGTTGTCGAATTCGGCACTGGCCCCGAACACGTCTCCACCCAGATCGAGATACTGCTTCACGCGTGTCCCGAACCCGAAGCCATAGGCGAAGCTGTGGGACTCGTCCTCGAGCCGGCCGGGGTTGTCGTCGACGTCCATCTCCGCCAGCCACACCGAGAGGTAGACAGGGGGCCGAGGGCTGGGCGCAGGGTCCGCGGCGTGCGCGGCAGGAAGGGAAGCGACGCACAGGACCGCGCTCGTCAGACTGGGAATGAGCAGCCGGGATGCGTTCATGTCCCCCTCAAGATGTCGCAAGCGACGGGGACGCTCCCGCTGGAGAGCGATTGACCTGGCCTTCTTACCAGTATCGGACTCGGGAAGTCAAGACTCGGACAAGTCTTGCGACACATCACGATGACAGTCCTGTCAACACCGTAGAGGACCGAATGTAAAAAGTTCTCGCCCTTCGTCGGATAAGCTGGACTTTCGCTTTACTTTCTCTATTATGGGAGTCACGTTTATCACCGAATCTCCGGCATCCTCGTGGCGAGGGCACGTCATGCTCCAGCACCATGCTCTTTTGTCGGCGGCTTCTGCGCGACCAGCGCGCCGTCCCTGGCACGCGCCTCCTACCGCGCCCGCCTCATCCTGCGCGCGACCTCATCTATCGTTTCTCTGCGCCGAGAGCGTCACGCCGTATCACGTCGGTCGTCCCGTCGGAAGCTCCGAGAAGGAGTCTCCGCGCGAGACAGCACTGCTGCGATGCGATGCACTGGCGCTGTCCGTGAGCCTGGCGCTCGAGCGCATCGTCCCCGCGCTGGCGCGCGCGGCCGCGGCATTTCTCGGCGTGGGCGTCTGGCGCACCTTCGGGTATGCCCGCGCCGGAGATCACGCGCGGGAGCGCTTCGGCCGCTCCGGTCGCTGGCTGCGCGACCTCGCCGCGCTGGGAATGGCCTTCGAAAAGCTGCCCGGGCTCGCCGATGCCGTGGCGTCCTCGGACGGCGGTCGTTCGATCGGCCGTGTCGCCGCTTCGATCATCGCGCGGGTGGCAGAACCGGAGTCGGTGCGAATCTGGGTGGATGTGGCGCGGGCGGTCCCCGTGCGTTCCCTGCGCGAGATGGCGGCGCGCGCCCGGCGCGAAGGCTCCGTCTGGCCGCCCGTGGAGTCTTCAGAAGGGCTGGCCACCACTCTCGAATCGGACCCCGGTTCCCGCAGCGCCGAAGGGCCGGAAGAGAGATCTCCGAGGTGGGATGCGGCGGTCCCGGCCGGCGCGCCGCACGGCGTGGGTTCTCTCGCGAAGTCTGTGGACGACATCGGCGACGACGAGACATGCGGCGTGCTCGTCCGGCTGATGGTCCCCGCACCGTTGGCCGCGGCCTTCGACGAAGCTCTCGACCTGTACCGTGCGATGGAAGGCTCCCAGGCATCCGTCGCGGAGTTCGTCGACGCCATGGTCGCCGACTCGCAGGCCGGTCCGCATCCGGCCGATGCGCACGCGGCGCCACTGGGCTCGGGCCGTTCGGATGACGACGGGCTGGTGCGGTCGCTGCGCGAGAAGGCTCTAGCCCGCTCCACGGGAACCTGGAAGCATCTGGCGGCGGATGCGGCCGTTGCGCCGGACTGGGCCTTCGGGCTGGCGGGGATGACTCTCGCAGCGCTGGGCGAAGTCTGCTCGCGCGCCGGAACCGGTGGGCCGGTGGAGCTGGACGATCAGATCCGCGCCCTGATTCGACTGGAGGACGATCTGGAGCGCAGGCTCGCGCGGCTTCTGACCGACTTGGCTGACCAGAACGCCTGGGCTCGGCTGCGGTTCGACAGCGTGGGGCACTACGCCGAACAACGACTCGGAATGTCGCGCTCCTCGGCCCAGGAGCGTGTCCGGGCGCAGCGGGGGCTGGCGCGTCTTCCCGTCGTGCGCGCGGCCTACGAGCGCTGTGAGATCGGCCTGGAGGCGACGCTGCGTCTCGTGAGGATACTGGAGCGCGACGGTACCGCGGACGAAGAGCGGCAGCGGGCGTGGGTGCTCCGCGCCCGCGAGGCCACCTGCAAGAGACTGCGAGAGGAGGAACGACTCATGGCGCGGAAGCGGGCCATGGCCTCGCGGCGCGATGAGGTCGACCGGAAGATCAACGGCGGCGCAGGCTCGCGCGCAGGAGAAATGTCGGCGGCCCCGGTCCGCCCCTGGAGCATGCCTCCCGACGATGTCGCCTGGCAGGCCTCTCTGCGCCGCACCGCTGGCACCGCGCGGCGGCGCATCGCCGTCTTCGGCAGGCTCGCTCTCGAAAACCTGACGGGCGACACCTTCTTCAGGCTGAGGCTGCCGGCCGATCTCGCCTCGGCGTTTCTCTCCTGCGTCGAGTCGTCGCGCGCCCGGCTCGCCCGGGCGGCGGAAGAGGTCCCGTGGGATCAGCCCCTCCCGGGGGAAGGTGACCGTGAGGCCTCCGTGCCCGGGTCCCTGCTCTGCGCCCGGATGTTTTCCATCCGTTGCAGGCGCTCGCCTGCCTGGGTGGGGCTGCTGGCAATGCTGGAGGACTTCACGCAGACCTGGGACGACCCTGCGATGTCCCCGGATCGTCCAGGCGACGCCGTTTACATCCGCGATGGCTGGCGCTGCGCGGCGCCGGGCTGTACGTCGCGGCGGAATCTGGAGAGCCACCACATCGTGTACCGCTCGCGGGGAGGAGACGACGATCTCTCCAATCTCACATGCCTGTGCCGCTTCCACCACCAGATGGGCGAACATGGTGATCTTGCCTCGTGCCGCGGCGTGGCTCCGCTGGGGATTCTGTGGAGTCTTGGGAGACATGGCGTCGGAGGACGCTGGAGAAACGAGATCAGGCTGTAGGGTCGAGCACCGACTCGAGCACTTTCTCGAGCACGTCGCAGACTCGCTCGCGGTCCTCGTCCGCCAGGGCGGGGTGCAGCGGCAGCGAGATGACTTCCTTCGCCGCGCGCTCGGCCTCGGAGAACGCGCCGGGGGGGTAGCCCAGATCGCGGTAAGCGGGCTGCAGGTGCACCGGCCGCGGGTAGTGCACGCCGGTCTGGATCCCCTGATCCAGGAGCGCCCGGCGCACCGCGTCGCGCTTCGGCACGCGGATCGTGTAGGCGTGCCATACGTGGCGCATGCCGCGCGCTTCCATGGGAGGCACGATGCCGAGCCGCTCCAGGCGGCGGCCGTACGCGGCGGCGTGCCGGCGGCGCTCCTCATTCCATGCGTCGAGATGGCGCAGCTTCACGCGCAGGATCGCCGCCTGGATTGCATGGAGCCGGCTGTTGAACCCGCGGATGTCGTGGCGCCCCTTCTCCTCCTGGCCCCAGTCGCGCAGCATGCGCAGCGTGCGCGCGTGGCCGGCGTCGCCCGTCACGATGAGCCCCCCTTCGCCGCACGCGCCGAGGTTCTTGGTCGGATAGAAGCTGAAGCACCCGAAGGCGCCGAAGCTCCCCGCGTGCCGTGTGCCTACGAGGGCCCCGTGCGCCTGCGCCGCGTCCTCGATGACGGTCAGTCTGTGCTCGGCGGCCAGCGTCATGATGGCGTCCATGTCCGCCGGGTGGCCGTAGAGATGCACCGGCATGATCGCGCGCGTGCGCTGGGTGACGGCGGCACGCGCCAGGGAGACGTCCATCGCATAAGTCCGCGGGTTGATGTCGGCGAAGACAGGGCGCGCCCCCGCGTAGAGGATGGCCGCCGCGCTGGCCACGAAGGTGAAGGGGGAGGTGATCACCTCGTCGCCGGCGCCGATACCGGCCGCGCGCAGCGCGAGGTGCAGCGCCGCCGTGCCGCTGGAGACCCCCACCGCGTGCTGCGTCGCGGTCCAGGCGGCGAACTCGGTCTCGAAGGCCGCCACCTCGGGGCCGAGGATGTAGTGCCCGCTGTCGATGACGCGCGCGACGGCGGCCTGGATCTCGTCGCGGATCGCAGCGTGCTGCGCCGCGAGATCGATCTGGGGAATGAGGGTGGTCTTCATATTTTGCGTCATGTTACCAGCTTCATGTTCATGATGCCGCGGGAGCCGCTCCTGGCCGTTCGTTCGCTTCAATTTCGGCGAAGAGAAATGATGCACCCATCACGTAGTAACTCCGATACACGACTCTACCATGGCCCGTCGGCACAGCGACGGAGCGGACGACATAGGTATGCGCGAACTTGTCACGCAAGGCCTGTCGGTATCTGTCACTCGTGATCCAGATGAGGTCGAGAAGGACATTGAAGGGCCCGAACACGGCAAAGAGCAGCCGGATGGTCAGCGCGTAGATGCTGGGACGCATGCCCTGCACGTTGACGATGCGTGCGCGACAGACTATGTACCCGAGCGTGCGGAAGAACCTCTTGAGCAGGACGAAGTAGGCGAACCCTACGGGCAATGCCACCAGAGGAAAGACCAGTTCGATCAGTTTCTCGGCATCGGTGTCGACGAGCTGTTCGTCGTTCACAAAAAGCGCAAGGATGACGCTCGCAAGCACGGCCACGACAGCGACATCGATGAGATCGATGGCGAGGCGACGCCAGAAGCCGGCGTAGTCGGCCGCCTGATAGAGGACACCCTCATCCGCTGTCGTGCCTTCGGCAGGGTTCATCGCGGCCCACCGACGCTCCGCATCACCGGATGGTCCAGTTGAACGACCGTCACTCCTTCGTCCATCGTCTTGCTGGCTGCGATGGGGCTCAGGAAAAACACGAAGCGGTATGCCGCCTCGGACTTTCGAACCTTCTCGATGTCCTTGCGGAGCTTGTCGTTCGACTTTGGATGCGTAACCGCAAATGTTTCGGCGACAAAACGGCCGCAGCCCGAGGTGATATCAAACCCGGATGCGGTGCCGAGATTGAGGATCAGAGGAGTGCATTCGGGATGTCTATTAAGAAGCCAGCGCGCCGCGGCCAAGCTCGCGAGATAGGTGAATGTCTGGTTGAGTTGCTCGAGGATGTTGAGTGACCTCTGAGGATCCAGCGGGTCCTTCCCCGCCTCACCGAACTTGAGCACGGCAAGCGCGTCCAGCGGATCGTGCGAATCAAACAATCGCTTTATCTCATGAATCGCGCCCGCGGCAGAGACTGAGATGACGGCTTCAAGCCGATCCAGGTCCACAGTCGTCGTAATGGTCTGGCGTTTCAGAGTGGTTTCAGTCATTGGAGACGATCTCATGCGTGCGGAAATGGCCAGGTCGAATCGTGAAAGCCGCCGCGTCGAAGAGACGAACCACCGAGTTCCCAGGTCCACACAACTTGGATAATCCTAGCGCGGTTCTCATGACTTGCGGGCATGGAGTCTTATGTCGCTTCAGCGGAAAGCATCCCGGTAGAGTGCAACGGTCTTTTCGACCATAAGGTCCACGCCGAAGCGCGCCTGGGCGGCGCGCTGTCCAGCCTGAGAGAGACTGCGCGCGAGCGCGGAATCGGAGAGGAGCCTCATGATACCGCCGGCGAGAGCCTGGGGATCCTTCGGCGGGACGAGAAGGCCCGTGGTCCCATCCTCCACGATCTCAGGCAGTCCGCCGGCGCGCGTGGCAACCACGGGGAGGCCCGTCGCGAGAGCCTCGAGGACCGAGTTGCAGAAACCCTCATAGTGGGACGGCATGCAGAACACGTCGAAGGCGTTCAGCAGGCGGGGAACGTCCCGGCGCATTCCCGTGAGCAGGATGCGCACCTGCCCCCGCAGCGAAGCCGCCTGCTTTTCGAGCGTCTCGCGCTCCTCGCCTTCGCCGACGATGACGCACCACGCTCCGGGAAACGAGCCGGCCACCTGTGACATCGCGCTGAGGAGGTCCGTCTGTCCCTTGTGCCATGCGAGAGCGGCGACGTTGCCGATCACGCGCGCGTCGGGCGGGATCTGAAGCTCCGCGCGCGCCTCGTCGCGGAGCCTGTCTGACTTCACGAAGACCTCGAGATCGATGCTGCTGTTGACGACGCTCACCCGGTCGCCGCGAACGCCCGCGCCGATCAGGATGTCGCGGATGATCCCCGCCACGGCGATGTAGCGCGCCACCCGGCGGGAGCGGTACTTCCAGAGGTTGGCCGGATCTCTTCTGATGGGGAAGTCGAGCCGGCGGGTGACGACCAGGCGCCCCGGAGCGCCGAGGTGGGCGGCCAGCAGCGCGATGGTGTGGGCGCGCGCGGTCTGCGCGTTGACGACGTCGGGGGGAGCCTGCTTCAGATGCCTCGCCAGACGCACGGCCGCCGCGAGATCGAGATCGCCGCGCATCGCAAGAGGGGTCGCGGGGATCGATGCCTCAGTGCATCGCGCCAGAAGCGCGCTCTCCGGCAGGGTCACCGCCTCGACCTGGTGGCCACGCGCCAGCAAACCGCGCATGAGGTTGAAGACCTGGCTCTCGCCGCCCCTCCAGGTCGGCTCCGTGTTGACGTGAACGACGCGCATCGCCGCGGGTTGAGCGCTCACAGGCGCGTGAGCACGGCGTGCGACGTCCGGCGCAACGCCTTCAGCAGCGCCTTCTTGATCTTTCTGCGGAGCCTGGAGGCTCGGGGCGCAGGACGCGAGGGGTCCGCCGTGAAGATCGCGCGCGACTTGTCCTCGCCCGCCTGTCCCGCGTAACGGCTGGAGACTTCCTGCTCCTCGATCGTGGCGACGTATTTCCCCTGGCAGGGGATGACGAATGCGCCGTCGGACTGCTTCTTCATCACGGCGACGAGGAAGGTGTTGCCGCGCTCGTTGCGGGTCGTCAGGCCGACGAAGTGGAGAAAGTGTTCCGCCACGTCGTTGGTCTGTCGCAGGTCGAGGAGAACTCCCTCCCGGTCGGCCACCTCCAGGCTCAGCAGGCGGTATCCGTTCGCCGCGACCAGATCCAGGAACAGTCACGGCTGGTAGTTGAAGAAGCCGTGGTTGACGTAGCCGGTGAACGGGACGATGTGGGCCATCACCGCCCCGGGCGCCGCCAGCTCGTGGGCGTTCTTCAGAAAAGAGGCCTGATTGAAGACGTGCTCCGAGGTGCCCGTGTTGAGCACCAGATCGTAGGTGCGCGCGAACCCGTAGTGCGCGCGCAGGTCGGTGTTGAGATCCATGACGAGTGTGTCGTCGCGGCTGTTGATGTCGATGGCCTCGTAGAGGCCGAAGCCCAGCGCCTTGTAGAACAGCCCGACGTGCGGCGCGCGCGCTTCACCAAGCGAGCGCA
>Ga0137325_1000045_pt1 | contig 28754 bp, 19 predicted proteins | sample EasRivERMZT469_2_FD_102294 | JGI IMG/M metagenome (GOLD analysis project Ga0137325, IMG submission 102294) | Soil microbial communities from meander-bound floodplain in the East River, Colorado, USA - East River MetaG ERMZT469_2 | ecosystem: Environmental > Terrestrial > Soil > Floodplain ...
ACTGTCGGGAGCCTTCGTCCGACGGATCGCGACCGCCTCGACGATGGAATGAGGCGACTAGCGCGTCAGGCGCTGCTCGAGCCACCCACCGGTACGGTCGTACCAGTAGACCTCGCCCGCGAGCCCTCCATACGCGACGCCGAGCGTCGGCGTGTACCCCGTGCCGCTCCCCGACCAGAGCTGCACGACATCGTCATAGGCCGTCTCCAGCGGGATGCAGTGCTCGATCCCCGTGTGGCCGTCGACGATCTGCGACATGTTGTAGTCGAACTTGGCGCCCCCCTCGGGGACCACCATGACGCCGAGCGCCGCGGCGGCTTCGATCACCTGCTGGCGCTGATCGCGCCGGGGCTGGTTGTAGCTCTTGACGGAGATCGCCCCGACATCCTTGAGCCGCCTGACGTGGAACGATGCCTCTTCGAGGTTCTTGATGCGCGCGGTGTACCCCGGCTGATCGGCTCCGTAGAGGATCGTGCCGGTGGAGAAGATGCGCGGCGCGACGATCAGCCCCGCCTTCTGAAGCTCGGAGGCGGCGAAGATCTCGCTGGTGTCGTTGGAAGGATCGTGGATCGTCGTGATGCCGAATGCGAGGTTGGAGTACTGCATCCAGTTCTGCTCGGGGATGATCTCGTTGTTCGCCTGCGCGCCGTGCGCGTGCACGTCGATCAGCCCGGGGATGATCGTCCTGCCGCGGGCGTCGATGATCTGCGTCCCCTCGGGGATCCTGACGGTGTCGCGCTGGCCGACGGCCGCGATCCGGTTCCCTTCGACTAGAACAGTGCCATCCTCGATCACCTCCTGTTTCTTCCTGGCGTCATACATCGTGACGATGCGCGCGCCGGTCAGGGCGATGCGCCCGGCCGGCCGGTCGGCGGGGACGGTGAAGGTGAGCGAGAGCCCTTCCGCGACGGGCTTGGGGAGCTCCCCAGGCGCCCCTTCCAGGAAGGCGAAGGCATCGGAGAGCGCCCGCGTGTAGAGCGTGGCGCCGTTGGCCCAATGCAGTTTCCTGCTGTCGAAGGACCAGCGCATGAACTCTCCGGAGCGGCCGGAGACCTGCGCGACGGGCATCGACTTCATGTCGGTGCTCAGGTCCACGGTGCGGCCGGTGAGCGTGAAGGGGGCGACCCAGGCGTTGAACTGCTCGGTGAAAGCAATCCAGCGTCCGTCGGGCGAGAGGCTGACCTCGGTGACCTTCGACCCTTTCAGATGCGTCCTCTCGTCATTGCCGCGCAAATCCACGCTCTTGAAGACGAGCTGCGTCTCTTCGAAGGTGTCGGAGAAGAAGATCCGCTCGCCATCGGGACCGAAGGTGGGGTTGAAGCCACTGGGGCTGACGCGCACGGGGTCTCCTCCCGACAGCGGAGCGATGTAGATCCCCGGATCGTTCGACCACGCCCCCGACGCGACGTAGCCGTCGGTCCCTTTCCGGTAGACGAGCATCCTGCCGTCGGGGGAGAAGCGCGGCTCGAGGTAGTGCCCCGGCTCGCGGCTGACGACGCGCCCCTGGCCTCCCAGCACGGAGATCACGCGGAGCGTTCCGAGGTCCTGGTCGTCCCACGTCGCGTAGACGATCTCATTGCCGTCGGGGGAGAACGAGGGCCAGACCTCGAAGTGCTCGTTCTGGCCTGTCAGGCGGCGCGCCGCACCCGCCGCGACATCCCTGATCCAGAGATGACCCAGCGCCTCGAAGAGCACGTGCGTCCCATCCGGGGACATCTGGGCCCAGCGCACCATCTTCACGGTGACGTCCTGAGGCGCCACCTCCACCGGGAAGCGCAGCGCCGTGCGGACCTTCCTCGAGGTCTTGACGTGGACCGGGATGACCGCCGTTTCCTTTGTCTGGACATCGACGCGACGGATGCGCCCCGCCGCCCAGAACACGAGCGAGCGGCCATCCGGCGTCCAGGCGAACGCCGGTGTGTTCCCGGTGCTGCCGTTGGTCTCCTGGAGGTCGCGATCCAGCTTGTCGTAGATGGGCCACTCGCGCCCTGTCATGAGGTCCTTGAGATAGAGCGCGCTCTTCGCGCCCGGGGTCCTGCGCACGAAGGCGAGGTGCTTGCCGTCAGGGGAGGGGGTGGGGCGTATCGACCCTCCCGGCCCGGCGACGTGGGTCTCGATCTTGCCGTTGCTGCGGTCGAGCCTCTGGATCACGAAGATCTGGCCCGTGGCGTCCTTGTTGTACTGCCAGACCCTTCCCGCGGTGGTGTCCTGGCTGTAGTAGACGTAGCGGCCATCGACCGAGAAGGCCGGCTCCGCCATCGTCTTCTGGTCTTTCGGGCCGTTGGGCCGCTCGGTGAGCTGGAGCCCTCCACCACCCCCCGCGTGGAAGAGCCAGATCTCGCCGGCCGCGATGCTCCGGGTGGATGTGAACCCTTTCTTGGCGGCGATGTAGTCCCCGTCGGGGCTCCAGTACGGATTGTGGACCAGGTCGCTCTCTTCGTCCGAGACCTGCTTTGGGTTGGCGCCGTTCGCGTCGATCAGCCAGATGTTCTCCGCGCCGTCGCGGTCGGAGACGAACGCGATGCGCGTGCCATCGGGGTTGTAGCGCGGCTGGAAATCCCACGCGATGCCGTTTGTCAGCGCGGTCGCCTCGCCCCCTTCAATCGGGACGCGGTAGAGATCGCCCAGCATGTCGAAGACGATCGTCCGCCCGTCGGGACTGACATCGACGCTGGACCAGGTGGTCTCCTGCGTGTCGATGGGGACCACGTTCCAGGTCCCGGGAGGGTTGGCCACATCCCACTTCGGCTCGTCTTTCTTCTCGTCGCCCTTTTTCTTCTTGTCCTTCGCGAGCAGAAGGTCCGCCGCCAGCAGCAGGCCGGCGGCGACCAGGAGCGCTTGGAACATGATGATGGGTTTGCAAGGTCTCATGATCACGGGGTCCTCCGGGATGCGACTGCGCACGGCGTCAGAAGGTGCAGAAGGTGAGGCGCAGAATACCACCGCGGGACTACCAGCGATGGAAGGCCGGGTGGCCTTCCTCAACCGCCACGAAGGTGCCGCGGCATGTCGCGCAGATCCTGCCGCCGGCGGAGAGCGTCGCCTCGACCACGACCCTGTCGTCTCTCGCCTGGGCCCCCTCATCCACCACCGCGCGCGCTGAAAGGTGGATCGTCTCGCCTGAAGGGGTCGGGCGCAGGAGCCTGACCGCGTACTCCGCGGTGACCGTGCAGGGGGGGCTTGCAGCGCCGGTGCGTTCCATCAAGGTCCAGGCGGCGGTCCAGTTGGAGTGGCAGTCGAGCAGGGCCCCGATGATCCCGCCGTTGAGGATCCCGGGGAAGGCCTCGTGGTGCGGCTCCGCGCGCCACTCTGCCACGACTTCGTCCCCCTTGACGATGCTCCTCACCTTCAGCCCCTTCTCGTTGGCGGGGCCGCAGCCGAAGCAGGCATTGCCCGGTGCCCAGGTCTCTTGAAGACTCCTTCCCCCCGCGCCCGGCGGCGCGTCCGGCGGCGGGGGCGATGACCCCGTCATGGGCGCTCCGCAGGGGCATCGGTTTTCGTCGATTCATCCCTGACGATCTTCCCGTCCACCATGACGAAGCGGATCCTCTGGAGCGCGGTCATGTCGGCGAGAGGGTCGCCCTCGACGGCGATGATGTCGGCGCGGAACCCGGGCGCGATGCGGCCCAGCTCCGCTTCGCGGCGCAGGAGCGCCGCCGCTTCGAGCGTGGCCGAGCGGATCGCGTCGATCGGCGGCATGCCGTAGCCGGTCATGAGCGCCAGCTCCCGCCATCCTTCGCCGTGGGGCATCGAGCCGATGTCGGTGCCGAAGGCGATGCGCACTCCGGCCTTCATGGCGCGGCGGAAGGTGTCCTTGTGCATGGAGCCGATCGTCTCATGGAACGCCACGTCCGCCGGTGGCGTCGCCGCGTCGGGAAGGTAGACCGACATCGTCGGCACCCACCAGGTCCCCATCTTCTTCATGAGCGCCAGGGTCGTATCGTCGAGGAACATGCCGTGCTCGATGCTGCGCACGCCCCCCTCCGCGGCATTCCTCGCCCCGATGCCGCCGTAGGCATGCGCCGCCACGTCGAGCCGCCACCGCGCCGCCTCGTCCACGATCAGACGCACTTCAGAGGTGCACATCTGCGGGATCGGCTCCATCGTGCGCCGATCGATGTGGCGCAGCGTGCCGGTGGTGTAGATCTTGATGATGTCCACGCCGGCCTTGGCCTGCTCGCGCACCGCGCGGACCATCGCTTCGGGACTGTCGGTCATGATCGCGAGCTGATCCACCCTGCGGTCCACCGACGGGCTCAGCCCCGTGACGTTCATGTGCCCCGCGGTGATGCTGAGCGCCCATCCCGCGACGAAGAGCCGCGGGCCGGGGAAGAGGCCGTTGCGGATCGCGTCGCGCACGGCGATGTCGGCCATGTCGGCCCCCTCGTTGTCGAGGTCTCGCAGCGTCGTGAAGCCCGCGTTCATCGCGTCCTGGGCCGCCTTCACGCCGTAGACGGCGCGGGAGGCGTGCGTCTTGTAGAGGACGGGGCTCTTCTGCGCGTCCTCCGGAGCGAGGCAGACGTGAGTATGGGAGTCGATGAGACCGGGAAGGACCAAGGCGGCGGAGAGATCCACGAGACGCGCGCCGGCCGGGATCGGAAGATCGGCGCCGACGGCGGCAATCGTCGTCCCTTCCACGCGGATCCGAAGGTTCTTCTCGACCCGTCCGGTCTGGACGTCGAGGAGGCGGCCCGCCTTCACGATGGTGACCTGCGCCGCGGGGACGCTCGAGACCGGCAGATGCGCCACGAGGATGGCGGCCGCGAGATGGAGGACCCTGCGCGCGCGTGTCATTGGTTTTCCCCCTTTCCGTCGGCCTCACGCAGCAGATCGCCGAGTGTCGTTCCCGAGAGCGCGGCGTCCGCCGCCTCGCGATAGGTTTCCATGACGCGATCCACCGTCGCCGGGATGGGCTCGGCGGTGCGCGGCGGCAGGCCGCGCTCTCCGGCCCGGCGGATCGATCGGATCAGCTCGTTGACCTCGATGGTCGCGATGTCCCGCGAGGGGAGCCACCCGCCGGGATCGTCCGACGTCTGCATGATCCACCTCTCCAGGCGCAACAGGTCGATCAGCTTCTGGACGATCTGCGCCGGCAGATCCAGATGATCCGCGAGCCCCGAGACGGTCCAGGGGGGGCGGTTTTCGTGATGTCCGCGCGCGATGAGCAGCATGATGGAGAGCGCCAGGCGTTCCCTGAGCCTGTTGCTCAGCACGACGGGGACGGGGGGATGCAGCAGGTAGCGACGCGGATTCTGGATGAAGTAGGCGATCTGCGCTCCCATCAGGAGGATGAGCCAGCTCGTGTAGAGCCAGATGAGCGCGAGGATCATGATCGAAAGGCTCGAGTAGATCTTCGCGTAGCTCACCGAGGTGGCGATGAAGGCGCCGAAGAGCAGCCCCGAGGTCTGCCAGAGCACGCTGGCCACCAGCCCGCCGAGCGCGGCCGCCCGGAACGTGACCGGGACGTTGGGAACGAACGCGTAGATGAAGCTGAACGCCGCCCACACGAGCACGTAGGGGAAAAGACGCGTTCCCCAGAGAACCAGGACCCCGAAGGGCTGGATCTCGAGCAGGCCCCTGGCGCCCGCCGTGTTCAGGACGAGCGCCGTGAGTGCCACCGAGATGCCTATGAGCAGGGGACCCACGACGACGACCGAGAGGTAGTTCGTGACCCGATGGCCCAACCGACGCGGCGTTCCGACGCTCCACACGGCGTTGATCGACATCTCGATCTTGTGCAGGAGCGAGAGCCCGGTGTAGATGAGCGTCCCCACACCGATGGCCCCGAGCAACCCCACGTCGACGCTCTCCACCAGGACCACGATGCGCCGTGCCGCGTCTGCAGACTGCTGAACGCCCAGAGGAGAGAGGAACTGGACGAGAAGAGGAAGGATCTGGTGATGAACGCCGAAGGACTTCAGGACCGAGAAGCTGACCGCCATCAGAGGGACGATCGACAGCAGCGTCGTGAAGACCAGGCTCATGGCATGGAGAGTGAGCTGCCCATCGACCAGGGCTGTGGCCAGAGCGTGCCCAATCCTCAGCACGGCGATGAGGAAGCGCCTGCCGCCGCGCAGGGACCTGATGTCCACGTCCCAGACCCAGGCGGCGGCCCGTCCACGCATTGTCGCGAGCGTCACGCGCAGTCCTCCTCGGCGCCCATCCTACTGGCACGGGCCCGCCTGTCAAGAGGAGGCCGCGTCTGGCGCCGCTTTTGCGCCGGTTGCTTCCCCGGGGCGCCGGGGTGGAATCGGGTTTTCACCGGATGGCATCCTCGCGCTGCGGGACTAAAGTTATGATGTTGGGTCTGCCAGGCGGGCGGCGCTCACGCGTGGGCGCTCAACAGAGGCGACCGCCCGGCGAGACACCCCCGCGTCGGCAGACATCAACCTGTTGTCATCAATCGAGGAGGTCATCGACCATGCGACGTTCGCGATCCACGTCCCTGGCCATCGCCGTCATCTGCGCAGCGTCACTGCTCGCAGGCTGCACCAAGCAGCAACCTGCATCGCAGCAGCAGCCGCGCACCACCAAGCGCGACAAGACCGGGAAAGGAGCGGCCATAGGCGCCGCATCCGGGGCGGTGCTGGGCGCGCTCCTGGGAGAAGGAGAGCTCGACGAGATCCTGATGGGCGCGGCGATCGGCGGCGGCATCGGCGCCGGCGTGGGCGCCTACATGGACAAGCAGGAAGAGGATCTGGCGCGCATCCCCGGCACCAGCGTCGAGAGGGTGGGGGAGGACATGCTCCTCGTGCACTTCGAATCTGACGTTCTCTTCAGTGTCGACTCCGCGGTGCTGAATTCGACGTCGCGCTCGAGCCTCGATCAGGCCGCGGGCGTGTTCACCGAATACCCCAAGACCGCGATCCTCGCGCAGGGACACACGGATTCCACCGGAAGCGAGGAGCACAACCAGGACCTCTCGGAGCGGAGGGCCCAGGCTGTATCCAACTACCTGGTCGCACGCGGAGTCGATCCGACGCGCATCACCTCGCTGGGCTATGGGGAAGGAAACCCGGTGGCCAGCAACGAGAGCGAATCAGGGCGCCGGCAGAACCGCCGCGTGGATCTGCTCCTGAAGGCAAAGGCCCGTTAGACGCAGCGGGTTCCGCTGGTCTCATCCCAAAAACCCGACAGCGAGAGCCTGCCCGCAGGGCCACGAGGATTTTTCTTGGGTTCGACCTCACCTCTCTCCCCGTTTCGCTTGACACGCCACGGGGATGGTCCTACTACGGCCCCGTCACTGGAGCGGGCGTAAGTGGCTCGCTGCAGGAAATCAAACTCAGATTCCCAAGTGAGGTGAGACGACCATGTTGATTAGACACAACCACGATCTGTTCGACCTGTTCCACGAGTTCGACGGCGCTTTCCGCACCTACTTCAACGAGCCCCCAGTCCTGAACGCCACCCGACGCATGATCCCCGCGGGAAACCAGATGCCGCAGCGGCGTGACGAGTCGGGCGAGGGCTGGTTCAGGCCGGCCGTGGAGGCTTTCACGAAGGACGGCAATCTCGTCGTGAGAGCGGAGCTGCCTGGCGTCACCCCCGAGAACATCGAGGTGATCGCCGACGGCAGGACGCTCACGATCCGCGGCGAGAAAAAGGACGAGCGGACTACGGGCGATGAAACGACGCACATCCGCGAGTTCGTGAGCGGGCGCTTCGAGCGCAGCTTCACTCTCCCCGAGGACGTCGTTCAGAATGACATCAAGGCGAACCACGTCAACGGTGTGCTGGAGCTGATGGTTCCGCTCAAGAAGGCCGCAGAGCCGAAGCGGATCGCTATCCAGACCTCCGATCTCAGGGCCGTGAGCAGCAAGAACGCCGCCTGAGGTTCAGGAACAGCTATCGAGGATTTGCTGCGGACGGCACGAGGAGACAGAAGCAGGTCTCTCCGTGCCGTCGCTTTTCTGGCCGTAGGAGCCTTCGGCGCCGGGGACCACCGGGACGACGAGGTAGTAGGTGCTGTGTCCCGGGGGGATGAAGGTGCTCGAGGTGGCGCCGCCGGTGGAGCATGTCACGGGGACGTGCGATGAATAATCTCCCAGCGTCCCTTCATAGATGGCGTAGTCGTTCCCGCCGCCGCACGAGGCTCCCCAGGTCAGCGCCACCGCGTTGCCCGGCGCGTGGGTGACCATGAGCGGAGTCCCCTGGACGTTGTCGCCATCGGGGACCTGCCCGGCACCGGTCGCGTATTCCACGGCATCGATGCGGAAGCCGTAGGTTCGCACGGAGGGGTCGGCCTTGAATCGCGCCACGATCGTGTCGCCATACACCGCGGCGCCGCTGAAGGGGTTGCCGCTCGAAGGTGTTCCCGACAGGACCTGAACCTGCCGGAAGGCAGGGTCGCTGATGCGCAGGAAGTCGAATCCGTCTTCCGTGCCCACGCGTGTGAAATGAAAGCGGATTCTGGTCGCTCCGGGCACCGTGAGGCGGCATTCCTTGAATTCAAGGTTCAGATAGTTGTGCGCCGTCTCGCAGACGAACGGAAGCGTCTGCGTCAAACCCTGGGGTGGGGCGGGGAGCGCCGAACGGGGGATCCCGCGCGCCGCCATGGCGGCGTCGATGGCGGCCGCGTGATTGCCGCCATGGAGCGAGACGTCGGCCGCCAGGAGCGCATCGGCGCCATCGGTGAAATCGGCGTTCGTGGTCAGGAATGAGTGACTCCTCACCACGACCGGATCCGCAACAGGGCCTCCCACCGCCTGGCGCAGGAGCCACAGCGCGGAGCTCCAGATCTCGCCGTCGTCGTGCACCTGGAACACCTGGTCGCGCGGATACTGCTTGATGCCGTCCAGGCGGCGCAGGCATCCCGTGCCGAAGCCCCCGTTGAACGGGTTGTAGGCCGTGGCGTCCCACTCGGCGACGCACGCGGCGCCGAGTGCGGTCGCCGCCATGCCGTCCATCAGGGATGATGCCCAGAAATCCCCGAACCCTTCTCCCATGGCCCCCGCTTCGATCGACTGTCCGAAGCCGGGGACCTGATTGTCCTGGATGGCGTGGCCGTACTCGTGATAGATGACGTCCGGATCCTGGGCGTCGTCGACACCACCGGTTCCGAACTCGATGATCTTCGTTGCGGGGACGTAGTGGGCGTTGTCTCCCAGGGAGGTCTTGCGCGCGTCCGCGTCGATGGAGAAGTTCATCACCGCCGGGAACCCCATCTGGGTCAGGTATCCCTTCGCCCTATCCATGTGGTAGTAGACATTGACTTCGTCCACGGCTCCCTGGCTCACGCTGCGCAACGAGCTCCACGGCGCGGTCGCGCGCGACGACGTCAGGGAGGTGGAGGCATAGAGCCCATCGAGCAACGTCGCGGACGTGAGGTTCGGAAGGAAGCATCCGGTCTGCGCGGCGTCGACGTTGCTCCCGTCCGAGAGCGCGGGATTATCGAGCACGACGACGGGGTTGTAGAAGAAGATGCGCCCGCACGCGGGATCGATGGCAGGGTTGCAGGGGACGCAGGGGGCGCCGGTCTCGCGGATCAGGTCGTGAGTGCGGATGACGTCGCCGGTGCGCGCGTCGACGAAGACGAGCCACTCCCCGCGTGGTTGTGCTGCGGCGCCGTGGATCCGCCACGCCAGACGATGACCGGGGTGTCCCTTGCCGCCGGCCGCGATCGTCAGCGCCGCGGGCTCGTGGAGAATGTGAAGCGGCCCGCCCAGGGCTTCTTCGGCGCGGGCGAGAGCCTCCGAGGCCTGCAGGCGTGGTGCCGTCTCCACGTCATCGAGATGGGGGACATGGGCGTTGACCAGGTGGATCACGTGCCCCGAGGGATCGAGCCCCACGACGACTGTTCCACCATCGACGGGAAGCCCCTGGTGCCGCTGCTCGAACCTCACGACCGCACCGCCGCGATCATCGGTGCGGCGCGCCAGCGTGAGGTCACCGAGGTCGGGGCGCAGCCCGAGGATCGCCGCGTGGCGCATCAGGAAGTTCCTCGCGCTCGTTCCGGCGTCCTGAACTTCGTCTCTCCCATCATCACCAGGGAAGCGTCCCCGGAGGGCCACGACCTTGCCGTCGTCATCCACGCGAGCCGTCATGGGAGTGATGCTCTCGCGCGCCAGCCGTTCGAAGTGTTCGGAAGCGTGCTCAGGGCGCCCGGAGCGTTCGGCGGAGGCCGGAAGGAGGGACGATGCGACGGCCAGGAGCGTACCAAGGACCGTGATGACAGACCGCTTCATTGCAGCGACACCTCGCTCCAGAGGAGCACTGCGGGCGGCAGGGGGGGAGAGGAGGAAGCCCGCCCGGCGTATCTACCGCGAAAAGGGCTGACAGTCAATGAGGTTACGACCGGTTCCTCGGTCGGGGCCCGACCGGTCAGACGTGGACGGGGCCCGACCGGTCGAGCATGGACGAGGATCAGAGGTGCGTCTCGACGCTCACCTGCATCGTCGTGGCGTGCTTCGCGTAACGATTCAGGTCGGAGAAGGTCAGGTCGACCTCCTGCGCCTCGCCGGGCTTCAGCTTGAGGCTCTCCGAGGCGACGCCCACGAGATTCCCCGAATCGTCATACAGCGCCACGGCGAAGGAGACGTCCTGCGGCTCGGCGTTCCCGCTCTGGACCGACAGCCGGATCACGGGGCTGTCGCTCTTGAAGAGCTTCTCCACGCTGCGGAGCGGACGGAGGAACTGGTAGCCGGTGATCTTCACGCCGACGTGCTCGATCGCGATGGTTGCGGCGCGGTCCTGCACGAGAGGCCCCTTGAAGGACTTGAGACCAGCCTCAGAGGGAGCCGCCGAGAGGATGGCGGCGAGTGACGCGACCATGAGAGTGCGAAGGACTGCGCGCATGATGGACCTCCTCGGGTTCGAGTCGGGGCTTTCGGCGGAACGGGGCTTCGGACTGGGTAAACATAGGGCGCTGCCGCCCGCGCGCAACCTGAATTCGGACCTACCGGCGGGTGAGCCGCCGGTAGGTATTGAGATGCTGGAGGGCCTTGGCCGATTCGCCGCCCTGCTCGTAGAGACGCGCGATGTTGAAGTAGGCGTCGGCGTATTCGGGATCGGAGCGGATGGCGTCGCAGTAGACGGCAATCGCCTCGTCCCGGCGGTTCATGTCCTCGAGCGCCACGGCGAGGTTGAACAGCGCGGTGGGGTCGCCGGGGCGCGCCGCGAGCGCGAGACGGTAGTGCGCCTCCGCCGCGCCCGCCTCCCGCGCCTCGTGCATGAGACGCCCCAGGTTGACATGCGCGTCGGCGCTGGCCGGATCGACGGCAAGGGCGCGGTAGTAGGCCTCCCGCGCTTTCTCGAGATCGCTCGCCTCCAACTCCAGCCCCAGCTCGAACCAGTCCTCCGCGGTGAACTGTCCCGGGGAAGCGAACGCCTCTTTCGCGGCGCGGCGCGCCAGCGGCGCCACCTTCTCGGCGAGGTCTCCCACTTCGAAGTCGAAGACGGTCTGGCCGGACTCGGGACGAAAGAGCGTCTTGCCGTCGCGCACCACGATGCGATCGCCGTCAGCGGCAATGGTCAGCTCGGTGAGAGCGCGTCCCGAGGGGAGCTGATCCCGCAGCCGCTTTAGAGCCAGGCGGATCTTGCGCCCGGGGATCCGCGCGGCTACGAGCCCCTTCGCCGCGCGCAGCAGGACCAGATCCTGGAAGGTGAAGCGGTACTCGCCGCGAATGCCGCGCCGTACCTGGATGAATCCGGCGCGCGCCCATGAGCGCACCTGTCCCGGGGACAGATCGAGCATCCGGGCCACGTCGCTGGCGGAATACCCCGTCATGGAAGGGACAATCCTAGGACTTTTTCTTCGCGGCGCGCGCTGGGGCGGCCGCAACCGCTCCTTCAGCTTTCCTGGCCGGCTTGCGGCGGCCCTGACCGAGGCTCGACTTGAGAGCCTCCATCAGATCGATCACCTTGGCCTGCGGTTCCTCCGGCGTCACGGTGATCTCCTTGCCCTGGACCTTCTGCTCGATGGCCTCGAGCATCCGGGTCTTCACGTCGTCCTCGTACTGCTCCGGCTTGAACGTGTTGCTGATTCCCTGCTTGATGATCTGCAGCGCGAGCTTGAGCTCCTCGGGAGTCGTCCTGGTTTCCCCGAGCGGGACCTCGGACACGGGCCGGATCTCATCGGCGTAGTAGAGCTGCTGCATCAGCAGCGCGTTGCCGTGAGGACGGACCATGACGAGATACTGCTTGCCCCGCGCCGCGTAGCGCGCCAGGGCGGCGCGTCCGCTCTTGGTGAGCGCCTTGGCGAGCAGCGCGAAGGCGCGGTCGCCCCCTTTGTCGGGGCCGAGGTAATAGGTCGTGTCGTAATAGATCGTGTCGATCTTCTCCAGCGGGACGAACTCGCTGATGTCGACTGTTTGGGTCGCTTTTTCCTGAAGAGCCTTCAGCTCCTCATCGGTGAACAGGACGAACTGCCCCTTGCTGAACTCGTAGCCCTTCGCCATGTCCGCGCGATCGACGACCTTCCCGTCGTTGGGGCAGACGTACTGCTGCTTGAGACGGTTGCCGCAATCGCGGTGGACGAGGTTGAAATGAACCCCGCTGGAGGCGTTGCCGGCGGGATAGATCTTCACGGGGATGGAGACGAGACCGAAGGAGATTGTTGCTGAGGCGATCGGTCGGGCGCTCATGGCGGCGGAGTGTATCATAGGTCCCATGCCGCGAAGCAGGCAAGACGCGGGGCGAAAGCTGGCGGACTACCGTCGCAAACGCTCCGCCGAGAAAACCCCCGAGCCGTGGGGAGGCGGGGCCGATCGACCGGGACTTTTCGTCGTGCACAAGCATGCGGCACGACGATTGCACTACGACCTGCGGCTGGAGATGTCGGGTGTGCTGCAGTCGTGGGCCGTCCCCAAGGGCCCGTCGCTCGCCCCCGAAGACAAGCGCCTCGCCGTGAAGGTGGAAGAGCACCCCTTGGAGTACGCGGACTTCGAAGGAGTGATCCCGAAGGACAACTACGGCGCCGGCGCGATGATCGTCTGGGACCGCGGGCGCTGGCTGCCGATCGGCGATCCCGAAGACGGCCTGGTGAAGGGAAAGCTCCTCTTCGATCTGCACGGATACAAGCTCAAAGGACGATGGACGCTGTTCCGCACCGGGAAATCCGGGAAGGACGGGAAGGAATGGCTCCTGGTCAAGAAGCCCGACGCGTACGCGTCGTCCGATGGGGAGGAGCTGCCGCAACAGTCGATCCTGTCGAATCTCACCGTGGAAGAGATGGGGGGCACGGGGCATCCGGCGCAGAAGATCCTCCGACGCGTCGCGCGCGCGGGGGCGAAGCACGGCGACGTCAATCCCGAGCGGCTCGGACTGATGCTGGCGCAGACGAGCGACGGCCCCTTCACGAAGAAGGGATGGCTCTTCGAGCTGAAGTACGACGGTTACCGGCTCGTGGCGGCCGCCAGGGAGGGCGTTCCGCTGTTGCGCTACCGTCGCGGGCAGATCGTCACCGATCGCTTCCCGGAGATCGCGGGGGCGCTCGGCCGGCTCCCCTTCGCGAGCATCGTGCTCGATGGGGAGCTCGTCGTTCTCGACGGGGAAGGAAGGCCCCGCTTCCAGCTCCTGCAGCAGCGCGTCGGGATCAAGGGACGACGCGACGTCGAGCGCGCGGCCGTCGCTCTCCCCGCGACGCTCTTCGCGTTCGATCTGCTCGGTCTGGAAGGCTACGATCTGCGCCCCCTCCCGCTCGCCACGCGCAAGGAGATCCTGAGGGAGATCCTCCCGCTGTCGGGCCCGGTGCGCTACGCGGATCACATCGCGCAGCGCGGGGAGGAGATGTTCCGCCAGGTCGGCGCGATGGGTCTCGAAGGGATCATGGGGAAGAAGGCCGACGCCCCCTATCGTGAGGGGCGTCACGCGGAGTGGCTGAAGATCCGCGCCGATCGCACCGGGGACTTCGCGATCGTGGGGTACAGCGCGCCCAAGCGCGCGCGGGCCGGCTTCGGCGCCCTGCACATCGCGGCCGCGGAGGGGGATGCGCTGGTCTACGCCGGGCGCGTGGGGACGGGGTTCACGGCGCGCCAGGCGTCGGACCTGAAGACGGCCCTCGATGGCAGCCGGCGCGCGACACCGCCGTGCGGGGGGACGATCCCGAAGGAAGAGGGGGACGTGTGGGTCACGCCTCAGCTCGTGTGCGAGGTGAGGTACAAGGAGTGGACTGCGGATGGCTCGTTGAGACACCCGGTGTTTCTCCGCCTGCGTGAGGACAAGACGATCGAGGATTGCAGTCCCAGGGATATGTCGCTGAGGCAGGCGCCGGACCCGCCGCTGCCGGCGATCGAGCCTGTGAGCGGTCCGCCGGCGGCCCCCGAGGTGACCAATCGCGACAAGGTCTTCTGGCCCGAGGAGGGATACACGAAGGGGGATCTCATCGACTACTACCGGGCAGTCGCAGCCTGGCTGCTGCCGTACCTCCAGGATCGTCCGGTCGTGCTGACCCGGTACCCTGACGGCATCGAGGGGAAGTCCTTCTTCCAGAAAGATGCGCCGTCGTTCGTGCCGTCGTGGATCCGCACCCAGACGATGTGGAGCGAGCACGCGGAGCGTGAGATCCACTATTTCATCTGCGAGGACGAGCGCAGTCTCGTCTATCTTGCGAACCTCGGGACGATCCCCCTGCACATCTGGTCGAGTCGCTGCCGCACGCTTCAAAGGCCCGATTGGTGCATCCTCGACCTCGATCCGAAGACGGCTCCCTTCAAGGATGTCATCGCGATCGCGCTGGCGCTCAAGAAGCTCTGCGATGACATCGGTCTGCCCTGTTTCGTGAAGACGAGCGGCTCGACGGGCCTGCACGTCCTGGTGCCGCTCGGGCGCCAGTGCACCTACGAATGGTCGCGCACGCTCGGACAGCTTCTCGCGGGGATCGTCTGCGACGAGATGCCCGAGATCGCGACCACGGCGCGAACCCTCGCCGCGCGGCAAGGGCGGGTCTATGTCGATTTTCTCCAGAACGGACATGGCAAGCTGCTGGTGGCCCCCTACAGCGTCAGGCCTCTCCCCGCGGCTCCCGTCTCGATGCCGCTCGCGTGGTCCGCGGTGAAGCGCGGGCTCGACATGAGGCGCTACACGATCCGCACGGCGCCGAAGCTGCTGGCGCGCGGTGGGCCCGATCCCTTCCTTGATGTCCTGACGACCGTCCCGGATCTGAAGAGCGCCCTGCGCCGGCTGGAGAAGCGCCAGGTCAGCGGGACCAAGCGACGACGCGCATGAAGTCAACCTCGCTTCGTGCGTCACTTTCCCTGGCGTGCCTGGCGCTGCCGGCATGGGCCTGCGGACCGTCCGCGCCGACTCCCGATCCCCTGACGGTCGAGGAGCGCGCGGACCTCGCCCAGCAGGAGCGGTCGGAGAAACTCGATCATCTTCGCTCGCTTGGCTACGTCGCGTGGGACGCAGCCGCCGACACGAAGCTGAAAGGGGTCGTCCGGTACGAGAAGGACCGCGTCTTCCCCGGATACAACCTCTGGACCAACGACGACAGTCTGATCCGTGTGACGGATCTCGACGGGCGCGAGATCCGATCGTGGCGCCTGAACCGGCCGGGGCATTGCGAGCACGCCGAGCTGCTTCCGGATGGCGGGGTCGTGGTGGTCTGCGTCAACGTCTCCCTGACGCGGCTGGACAGGAACGCGAGGGTGGTCTTCGACGTGCAGATCAAGGTCCACCACGATGTCGCTCTGCTGCCCGATGGCTCCTTCCTCGTGGCGGGGATCGGGGAGGAGAGGGACTACCAGGGGCGCCGCGTCGTGTTCGATGCCATCGCGCGCGTGGACGCGGCGGGGGCCGCGTCCCCGTGGTGGCTCACCTACCAGAACCTGGACAAGCTGCAACGGCTCCACGCGGCCAGCGAGCTGGATGAGCCACCCGGCAGGCTGGGTCCCGTCGATCCCAACAAGGTCTACGACTACTACCATCTCAACACGGTCGAGGTGCTCCCGCCGACGCCCCTGGGGGAGCGCGATCCGCGCTTCCGGGCGGGGAACATCCTGATCTGTCTGCGCAACGCGAACCTGATCCTGATCCTGGACCGCGACGATCAGTCGATCGTCTGGTCCTGGGGTCCGGGAGAGCTGGACCTGCCGCACATGCCGACGATGCTCGACAACGGCAGAATCCTGATCTTCGACAACGGGACGTTCCGTGGCTTCACCCGCATCCTGGAGCTGGATCCCGTCGCGGAGACGATCGCGTGGTCCTGGCAGGCCAACCCCCCGGAGAGTTTCTTCTCCAAGTTCCGCGGGGGGGCGCAGCGCCTTCCCAACGGCAACACGCTGATTTGCGAGTCGGAGAAGGGGCACGTCTTCGAGCTCGCTCCCGATGGGAAGGTCGTCTGGGAGTTCTGGAACCCCGAGATCTCGAAGCTGGGGCGCAAGCGCATCTACCGCTTCACGCGCCTGCCGGAATCGAGGGTGGAGCGGCTGCTCGCGGCGGAGTGACGCTCAGGATCGTCCGCGCCAGGCGAGCCCGAGCTGGAGGATCCGCTCGATCAGGGCCTTGTACTTGAGGCCGGCCTTCTCCGCCGACACGGCGAAGTCCTCTCCCGCCGCGAGCTCGGGGTTGGGGTTGGCCTCGAGGAAATAGATCTGATGGTCCTCGGTGATCCTGAAGTCCATCCGGGCGTATCCGTTCAAAGAGAGGACCTTGAAGATGCGGCGCGTGGTGCGATGCACGTGCGACAGGATTTCGGGGGGAAGCTTCGCGACGACCGTCCTGATCCCCATCTTCTGCTGGTAGGCCTTGTCGAACTTCGCCCGGCGCGTGGCGATCTGCGGCGCGTCGGCGTCGGCCTGGGTGAACTCCAGCTCCAGCGGCGGGAGGGTCTTGAGCCGGTCGTTGCCGATCACGCCGACGTAGAGATCCTTGCCGGGGATGTACTGCTCGCCGATGGCGTGCGTGGCCACCTTCTCGTGGATGAAGGCGACGCGCTCAACCAGGCTCTGCTCGTCGGCCACGATCGACTGCTGGCTGATCCCCAGCGAAGCGTCCTCCACCAGGGACTTGAGGAAGATCGGGAAGGGGAGCGAGCGAGCGCGGCGCACCGTCTGGCCGCGCGGGAAGACCTGGAACTGCGGCACGCGGATCCTGTGGTAGGTGAGCAGCTTCTTGCTGAGCGCCTTGTCGCGCGCGATCAGCAGCCCCATCGGATTGCAGCCGGTGTGCGGGACCCCCAGCGTCTCGATGTAGCTCACGACATTCTGGTCGAGCACCGCCTCGCCGCCGAACTCCTCCAGCAGATTGAACAGGATCGTCGGGGCGTACTCCTCGACCGTCCTGCGGATCAGGCCGAGGTCGTCGTAGACCCCCAGCACCCGCGCTTCGTGCCCGAGCTTCCTGATCGTCGCCGTGACGCCGTATTCGGTCCTCCAGGGCTCCTTGGACGGGTCCTCGATCCCGGTGAGATCGTCGGGAGGGACAAGATCGCGATGGACCAGCACCAGCACGCGCTGGGTCTTCACAGGGTCAGTCTCCGCGGCCTGCTGTGAAGGAAGGTCATCGTGTGCATCGTCAGGACGATCCCGAGATTGGTCCTGATGCGCTCCGGGTCATCCGCGACCCTGAGGTTCAGCTCCTGGCAGCGGCCGATGATGTCGTGGATGACCTGCTCCAGGGTGTACTGGCTCTCGCCGGTCCAGAAGGCGATCCTGCGCCTGAGGTCCGGGGCGATGCGGCGCACGAAGACCGCGGCGCTCTCGCGCCACTGATCGTCGGGCGAATCGGAGAAGAGGCGCGTGAGGTCGCGGTCGTAGAAGTCGGGGTAGTTCGTCCCGTAGCGGCGCTGCTTTCTCTCGTAGTACTCGGCCAGCGTGCGCGTCATCGAAGAGACCGGATCCACCGTCTTGCGGCTGATCCGCAACGGCCTGCGCCCGGCGATCGACTTCATCATGGAATCGACGTATTCGAGCTTGCGCAGGGCGGGCCATCCTTCGTAGCGCCGCTGCCAGTGCGCGCGCGGCGTGAGCCATACCGCGAAGGTCTCCGCGAAGTCCTCGTCCGGATGCGCCTGGGCGTACCAGGAGGCGAGGTGCTGAACGTGGTTGCGGCTGGTGGGGCGGGGACGGTAGGAGATCGGATAGCGCACGGAGGTTCTTCCGAAGTGCTTGCGCCAGTCCTTCGTGCGGCTGAACCTGAACGCGTGATCGATGGCGTGGCCCACCTCGTGCCTCAGGATCATCATGCACTCGCGGAGCGACGATCCCTCCGCGGCGAGCATCATGCCGCGCTCCAGCCGCAGCAGCCTGGGATGCGTCAGATAGAATGGAACGGCGACGCCAGTCACTCCGGCGGGAGTGAACCACTCGTCGGAGATCCAGAAATGGGGGGTGAACCTCAGGCCCCGGGCGCGCATCTCCTCGAGAACCTGGTCGATCCTGGGCTTCAAGGGGGATCCGGTCAGGGTGAGCCCCAGGTCGCAGAAGCGCATGCGCAGCAGGCTTCTGGCGTCAGCGCGCGTCCAGGCAGGTTGTGTCGACCGTCGTCCCGCGCGCTTCATCGTCCCCGTGCGGCCCCTCGCGGCCTCTGGCGGCCAATCTCCGCCGGCGCGCAGGGTACTACGGGGACTGTCGCCGCGTCACGCGATGAGGCCCAGCTCCTGGGAACCCAGCCCGTAGATGGTGTAGCCAGGGAAGATCGCGTCGGGCGTGGGGGGTGGAGCGCCCATGTGATCGCGCAGGATCTCCCAGAAGATGGCGCGGTAGTCGGTCCGCTCCATCAGATACCTTCCGTCCACGGCGAACATCGAGCCGGCAGGCCACGTCGAGGCATCGCAGTTGTAGAGGCCGCCGTTGACAGGGCCTCCCATGACGAAAAGGCAGCTCGCGGCCGCGTGGTCGCTCCCGTTGCTTCCGTTCTCCTGGGTCGTGCGGCCGAACTCCGAGAGCGTCACGACGGTCGTCTTGTCCCAGATCGATGGATAATTGCGGAGGTCGATGGCGCCGCCCGACAGCACGATCCTCAGGGATCGGAAGCCGTAGCCGAGCCACGACAGCAGCTCGGCGTGGCGGCCGGCGGTTTGTCCCTGACCGGTGTGCAGGTCCCAGCCACCGACCTCGGTCCCCGCGACGCGCGTGCCGTTGTTCATGCTCCCGTCGCTCTCGAGAAGAGACAACGCGCAGACCTTGAGGGAGTTGAAGAAGCCGAAGGCCTCCGGCGAGAAGCCCGGGTTGGACGCATCGTCCATCACCGGAAACAGCGAGTGGCTCGGGCTGTCAGGGTCCTTCGGGTCCCAGGTGGCGAGACTCCACGACGCGTACTCGTCGATGGTGTCGATCAGTCTGACCCCCGTCTGCGAGAGGACCGGGCGGTAGGGATCGAGCCCCGCCAGTGCCTCGAAGCGGCGGCGCCAGGCGGTGGCGAACTTGGCCCTCTTGGGGTCGGGGTAGACGTAATTGAAGTTGCCCGGGTCGGCGATGTTGACGAACTTCTCGTCGCCGCGCAGCAGGAGCGGCGGCAACGGCTGCACCGAGATGACGGGGAGGTCCTTCCCCATGGAGAGCATGCTCTCGTCGATGTAGCGCGAGAGCCATCCCTCGAAGAGCTGGGGCTTCTCCGGGTCGCCGTTCTCCCAGATGCGCTGTCCGTCGAAGTGCGACAGGGTGCTGTACGGATAGCCGACCCGGTGGACGATCGCAAGATCGCCGGCGTTGAACGGTTCCATCATGGCGGCGAGCGATGGATGCAGCGAGGCGAAGCCGTTGCCCAGATCGATCGCCGAGGCCGGGGGGATGTAGAGGTTGGGCCGGTTCGTGACGTTGTAGTCGGCGTCGCCGTGCGGGATCACGGCGTTGATGCCGTCGTTGCCGCCGCGAAGAAAGATGAAGAGGAGCCTACGGTCCGTGAGGGGGGAAGCCATGGCATGCCGGACGAATGCGCCGGGGAAGAGTGACGAGACACCGAACCCCGCGAGTGTCATCCCGCAGCCGTGAAGGAACGATCGGCGCGAGCAGGAACCGGTGCGCGTGCGCTTGTTCATGGCATGGTCTCCTCACTGCTCCTGGAACTGCGGGTAGCCGAGCAGCAGCCCGACCGTCTCGCGGATCCGCGCGGCGTTGTAGGGTGACGGCACGCCGAGGTCGTTCGTGTCGAGAAAATCGATGGCCTCCTGACGCTCGGCCGGGGTGAGCGCCCCGCCAAAGAGCACTCCGGCGATGAAGTTCACGATGGCCGCGGAGTTGCCGGGCGCTGTGGAGATGCCGTTGGCGTTGAGAAGCCCGATGGGGTCGGAGCTAAAGCCCGTGCCGGACGCGGCGGACAGGTGCAGGCCGAAGTTCTGCCGCGTGAGCGTGTTGTTGGTGTCGATCCACTCGGGTCCCGTCTCGGCATAGCCCGTCGGGACCTCGTTGTAATGCGGGATGTGCTGGGCCGAGATCAGGTAGTTCACGATGACAGAAAGACCATCCGTGCTCCCTCGGGTGGCCCGCATGGCCGCCGTGAAGTGCTCGAATGGGGTCCTGATCTTGGAGCCGATCTGGTCGGGGCTCCTGAACGCGGTCATCTGGAGCGCGGCCCGCGTCACCTCACGAAGATCCCCGATCCCCTGCGGGTTGGCAGGGCTGTTCCAGACGGCAACGAGCCCGTCGATCATCGCTGGCGTGGGAGTGTCGGTGACGAGCTGCCGGAGGATCTTCTTCGAGATGAAGCGTGGCGTAGAAGGGTGGGCCACGATCGCGTCGAGCGCCGCGTGGAACTCGTTGACCCCCTCCTGAGGGCTCACGCACGGAGTCGCCGGGAAGTTGACTTGGTACGGCGTGTCCTCGAAGAGGATCTTCGCGCCGCAATCGTGCCGTTTGACACCGGGGGCGATATTCGACATGTCGAAATGAGCCACCCAGCGCCCGGCGGGGGACGGCAGCCAGTAGTTGGCGATGCAGGGGGCCGTTGGATTGTCCGCGTTGGCCAGCTCCTTCTTGCAGATGTTCCAGCCGGTCAGGATCCTCGCAAGCTGCTCGACGTCCTTCTGCGTGTAGCCGCCGTCCACGCCCATCGTGGAGAGCTCCAGCAGCTCGCGCGCGTAGTTCTCGTTGGGCCGCAGGTTGATGTTCAAGAACAAGTCGAGATAGACGATCATCGCCGGGCTGAGGGCGCTGGCCTGCGCGATCTCACGGAAGCTGCCGTTGAAGGCGAGAGCGCGGAAGTCCTCCATCTCGCGCCTCTGGGCGAGGCTGGCCTCGAGGTAGGCGACCTGAGGGAAGTTCTGATCGCACTCGGGGGGCTGGCCCGGGGCCCAGCACGGCGGGTAATAGAATTGGTAGACGTCCCCCACCTTGCCCCAGAAGGTGCTGAAGTGGTTCGTCCAGAAGACCGTCATCTCCTGCTCGAGCTGTCTGCGGGCGTAGACGGCCGAGACGACCTGCCGCGCGATGAGACCGAAGATGTCGGCCGGCGGCTCGTAGAGGGCCAGACGACTGCTCAGCTCTGCGTTGCTGGCCTCGTCGATGCTGGCCGGGTTCAACTGCTCGTCGATGTATCCCTGCATCCCCAGCGCCTGCATACGGGCGCTCGACCACTCGCTCCAACCGAAGCCCGTGCGGCTGAGGACGTGTCCTCTCATGACCGGCCCGCATGATCCGCGAAGCACGCGGGGGGTGCCTGAGGAAGCCTGCCCCGCTGTCCCCTCGCCGGTCGCCGATTCGCCCGTGACGAGATAGGCGAAGATCTCACCGGGAACGGCAGGATCCTGCGGCGTGGTGAAGGCCGTGGCCGCGACTTCATAGGCGTGGCATTGCGGTGGGGTGCCTTTTTTCAGATCCGTCAGGCGCCCCCTGTAGACGTTGTAGAACTGTGCGCCGGCGGCGGCATTCCAGACCAGCGTGTCCGTGTCCGCGAACCTGAGGTTCGGAACCTCAGGTGGCGCTTGCGCGAGCGCCGCCGCATGCGGCGCCACGAAGACGGCGAGCCATAGAAGAGCACGATTCCAGTTCATGGGTTGCATCCCGCGCTGACATCCTTGGACACGATGCCGCAGGAACCCGAGGAACCTCCCACAGCGGGACCATTGCGCTCGGCACCCTGCGAGTCGATACCCCACGATCCTTCCGTGGCGCCCTCGCCAGGCAGGATCAACCACCAGACGATGCGCTTCGGGACGGCGGCAGGATCCGGAGAGTCCGTCCAGACAAACGGCGTCGCAATCCCGCACACCGCGCCTGCGAACGAGAAGGCGCCACCGGGCGCCGCAGGGAGGTGGCTGCGATGGCCCCAGATCAAGTGATGGGAGGATGCCGAACCGCATGAAACGTCGTCCCACGCGATCGAGAGGGTCGTGGCGCCGGGGTCGAGCGGAATGACGGTCATCGGTGACCCGTCGCGCCCATCGGGGACGGGGGGCGGCGCGGGAGGGGCGGCCACGATCACCTCACCGATCATTTGCGTGGCGTGAGGCTCGCAGATGTAGGGGTTCGAGCCGGGCTGCTGAAAGGCGTGCGTGAAAAACCAGATTGTCGACGGGAATCCCGAGTGGAAAGACTCCGTGGCATCCAGCTCACAGCCCGACTGCCCGGCAATGCACGAGACGACGTTGTGAAACCCCGCGCTGCTGTTCGACCAGCGGACCGTGTCTCCCGGAAAAACCGTCATGGAAGCCGGAGTGAAGTAGTTGTTCTGGACCGAGACGGTGTGCATGAGCGCGGCGGGTTCATGATCGATGATCCGCGACAGCGCACCGTCCTCCCCGAGGATCGACACCTCCCGTCCGGCGACTGCGAGGGCCACCCCCGCGATCGGCGCGACATGGACCGGATCGCCGGGATCCTCATCGCCCAGATCGACGCGCCAGAGCCCCGAAGGGCCCAATGCGTAGATGCGTCGCGACGCCAAGGCAAGCGAGAGGACCGGCTCTCCCAGGGCGATGCGCCTCCATGATGCAGTTGCGCGATCCGAGACGGACCCTGCGCCCGAGCCGATCTCCTCGATGATGCGGAGCGAGCCGTCCTCGGAGCCGAGGACGATGCGATCGTCCTGCGCCGCCAGAGCGGTGACCCGGTCTTCGATCGCAATGAACCCCGCGGGCGCCAGCGCGATAGTCTCGTGCCGGCCGGCAAGAGCGCCCTGATGTCCCCCGTGGGGGAAGGAGGGGATCCGCAGGAGCATCAGCCCGCGTCCTTGATCCGCGATGATGAGGGTATCTCCCCGGGAGACCGCGAGACTTGTCGCGCGATCCCCCCGATCGGACGCGAGGCGATTCACGCCGGCCTCGGGCTCCTCCAGGTCGATGTGAAGGAGGCCCCCGTCATCGTCCAGGATCAGCAGCCGCCGGCCGAACAATGCCCCCGAGACTCCAGGCGCGTCCAGGACGATCTCCCGGAAGCGGGACGTTGCGCGATCCTGGATCGAGAGGCGCCTTCCGTGGCCGATGGCCAGCACCCTGCCGTCAGTGGCCAGCCATCGTCCCACCGAAGCGTCACGGGAAAGGGGAACGGACGGCGTCCTGGTGCCGGACCAGGCGGACGGAGCAGGAGCCGCCAGCGCGAGAGACAGCGCGATCGGCATCCACCTGTGCGTCGTCGGAGTCCTGTTTCGAATCCCCAGGAATACACCCATGCTGAAAATGGTCCGCTTCATCTGTTTTTACAACGGGACCCTCCTAGAAGCAATGCGGTGTTCACCCTATGGATTGGAGGTTGGGCCTCAAAGACTCCCGATGGAGGCGGACCAGCGTGGGCCTCGCGCTCGCGCTGTGCTGGCCGCGGCGGCGCTACGAAGGATGGCCGGCGCTAGTGGGACTGTCGCCGCGTCACGCGATGAGGCCCAGCTCCTGGGAGGCCAGCCCGAGGGAGGTGTATCCGGGGAAGATCGCGTCGGGCGCCGGGGGTGAGGCGCCCATGTGATCGCGCAGGATCTCCCAGAAGATCGCGCGGTAGTCGGTGTGCTCAATCATGTACCTTCCATCCACGGCGAACATGGAGCCGGCGGGCCACGTCGAGGCATCACAGTTGTAGATGCCGCCATTGACCGGTCCCCCCATGGCGAACAGGCAGCTCGCGGCCGCGTGGTCGCTTCCGTTGCTTCCGTTCTCCACCGTCGTGCGGCCGAACTCCGACATGGTCACTACGACCGTCTTGTCCCAGATCGATGGGTAGTTGCGGGGGTCGATGGCCCCGCCTGAGAGCACGATCCGCAGTGAGCGGAAGCCGTAGGCGAGCCACGAGAGGAGCTCCCCATGACGGTTCAACTGCGTGTTGTGTGTGTCCCATCCGACGATCTCCGTCCCCGCGACCCGCGTGCCGCTGCCCGTGCTCCCGGCGCTCTCGAGCAGCGCCAGCGCGCAAGCCTTCAGAGAGCCGAAGAACCCCAGGGCCTCCTGTGGGAAGCCCGGGTTGGTCGGGCCGTTCACCACCGGAAAGAGCGAATGCGTCGGGCTGTCCGGATCCTTCGGGTCCCACGAGGTGATGCTCCACGAGCCGTACTCGTCGATGGTGTCGATCAGCCTGACCCCCGTCTGCGATAGGATCGGCCGGTAGGGCTCCAGCCCCCGCAGCTGACTGAACCGCCCGCGCCACGCCGCGGCGAGCTTGGCCCTCCTGGGGTCGAAGGAGTCGTCGTAGTTGAAATTGTTGGGGTTGGCGACGTTGACGAACCCCTCCTTGCCGCGCAGCAGCAGGGGGGGAAGCCCCTGGACGGTGATGACGGGAAGAGCCTTCCCCGCCGAGAGCTTGGTCTCGGCGACATAGCGCCCCAGCCATCCTTCGAAGAGCTGCGGCTGCGCCGGGTCGCCATTCTCCCAGATCCGCTGGCCGTCGAAGTGCGACCGGGAGCTGTCCGGATAGCCGATCCTGTGAGCGATGGCCAGGTCGCCCGCATTGAAGGGCTCCATCAGTGGCGCAAGCGCCGGGTGCAGTGAGGCGAACCCGTTCCCAAGGTCGATCGCCGAGGCCGGCGGGATGTAGAGGGTGGGACGGTTCGTCACGTTGTAGTCGGGATCGCCGTGCGGGATCACCGCGTTGATCCCATCGTTGCCGCCGCGCAGGAAGATGAAGAGGAGCTTGCGGTCCGGGATGGTGGAAGCCATGGCGTGCCGGATGAAAGCGCCCGGAAAGAGCGACGAGAGGCTGAAGCCAGCGAGAGTCAGCCCGCAGCCGTGCAGGAACGAGCGGCGCGAGCAGGAGGCGGTGGGCGGTCGCTGTGCCATTGTTTTCACTGCTCCTGGAACTGCGGATAGCCGAGCATCAGTCCCACCGTGTCGCGGATCCGCGTCGTGTCGAGAGGGGACACGACCCCCACGTCGTTGGTCGAGAGGAACGTGATGGCCGCCTGCCGGTCGGCCGGTGAGATCGCGCCGGCGAACAGGATCTTCGCGAAGAAATCGACGATGGCCGCCTCGTTGCCCGGCACCGGAGAGACCCCGTTGGCGCTGAGCAGCCCGATCGGGTCGGAGCCGAACGCGGCGTCGGCCAATTCGGTCAGGATCAGGCCGAAATTCTGGCGCCAGAGCGTGCCGTTGGTGTCGATCCACTCGGGCCCGGTCTCCGGGTAACCGGTGGGGATCGCGTTGCAGTAAGGGAGCTGCTGCGCGGTGGCCAGGTAGTTGAAGATGAGCGAGAGCCCGTTGGTGCTGCCGCGCGTGGCACGCATCGCCGCCACGAACTGCTCGAAGGGGGCCTTGATCTTGGAGCCGGCCTGGTCGGGACTCCTGAACTCCGGGAGTTGGAGCGCCGCGCGCGTCACCTCCCTGAGCACTCCAACCCCATCGGGGTGGTTGTACCAGACCTCAAGCAAAGCGTCGATGGCGACAGCGGAGGGGTTGTCAGCGACGAGCTGCTGGAGGATCTTCTTCACGATGTAGCGCGGCGTGGAGGGGTGGGCGACGATGGCGTCGAGCGCCGCGTCGAGCTCGTCGACCCCTTCCTGAGGGCTCACGCACGGCGTCGCCGGGAAATGCGTCTCGTAGGGCGTGTCCTCGAAGAGGACCTTCGCTCCGCAGTCGTGCCGCCTGATCCCGGGCTCGATGTACGACATGTCGAAATGCGCCACCCAGCGCCCGGCGGGGGCAGGCTCCCAGTAGTTCGCGATGCAGGGAGCCGTCGGATTGTCCACATCGGCCAGCGACTTCTTGCAGATGGTCCAGCCGGTCAGGATCCGCGCCAGCTCCTCGACGTCTCTCTGCGTGTAGCCGCCGTCCACCCCCATGGTATAGAGCTCCAGCAGCTCGCGCGCGTAGTTCTCGTTCGGGCTCCCGTTGATGTTCTTGAAGGAATCCAGGAACACGATCATCGCCGCGCTCCGGGCGCTGGCCTCGACGATCTCGCGGAAGGTGCCGTTGAAGGCGAGATGGCGGAACTTCTCCGTCTCGTGGTGCTGCGTCGCAGTGGCCTCCCGATAGAGGATCTGCGGGAAGTTCGGATCGCACGAGGGACCCGGCGACTCGCTGCAGGGGGAATAGAACGGCAGGAGCATGTCGTGGAGCTTATGCCAGTAGGTGTTGAAGTGGTTCGCCCAGAAGGCCGTCATCTCCTGCTCGAGCTGCCGGCGCCCGTAGATGGCGGAGAACAGCTGCCGGGAGACGAGGCCGTAGATGGCTGCAGGCGGATCGTGGAGGGCCATGCGGCTGTTGAGCGCAACGTTGTCCGATTCGTCGATGCTGGCGGGGTCGAGCTGCTCGTCGATGTAGCCCTGGATCCCAAGCGTCTGGATCCTGCTGCTCGACCACTCACCCCAGCCGAATCCGGTGCGGTTCATCACATGTCCCTGCACCACTGGACCGCAGGAGCCCCGCGTGACGCGAGGCGCCCCCGAGGAGGCAAGCCCCGCTGTCCCTTCGCCGGCCTCCGACTCCGCGGTGACGAGATAGACGAAGATGTCGCGCGGTGCGGGAGGATTCTGCGCCGCGGTGAACGTCGTCCCTACGACCTGGTAGGCGTGACACTGCGGCGGGGTGCCCGCCCTCAGGTCGGCCGCGCGCCCCCGGTAGACGTTGTAGAAGTCGGCGCCCGCGGTGGCGTTCCAGGCCAGCGTGTTCTGGCCGGTGAAGCGGAAATTCGCGACCTCGGGAGGGGCCTGTGCGAGGAGAGCCGCATGGGGGAAATTCGCGACCTCGGGAGGGGCCTGTGCGAGGAGAGCCGCATGGGAGGCTGCGAGGATGACGAGCCGGAGCAGATTCCTTGCGACCGGGCGGGCCGCCGCTTGTCTCATGCAATGTCCCGAAATGAATGAGGGAAAGACATTATGTCACGAGTCATGCGATGATCCAATGATCGCAATGGTTAATTCCTCATCATGGATTGCATCCCGCGCTGACCTCCTTGGACACGATCCCACAGACCCCCGAGGATCCCCCCGCCGCCGGGCCCATGCGCTCGGCGCCCAGCGCATCGACCCCCCACGACCCCTCGGTGGTCCCTTCGTCGGGGAGGATCAGCCACCAGATGATGCGCTTCGGGACGGCGGCAGGATCCGGCGAGTTCATCCAGACGAACGGCGTGGCGATGCCGCACACCGCGCCGGCGAGCGAGAAGGCGCCACCGGGCGACGCGGGGAGGTGGCTCCTCTGGCCCCAGATCAGATGGTATGAGGAGGCCGTGCCGCATGAAACGTCGTCCCACGCGATCTCCAGGGACGCGGCGTTCGGGTCGAGCGGCTCGACCGTCATTGGCGCCCCGTCGCGCCCGTCGGGAACCGGCGGGGGCGCCGGTGGGGGAGCCACGATCACCGTCCCGGTCATGTCGGGCGCGTGCGGCTGGCAGACGTACGGGTTCGCGCCGGGCTGCTGAAAGGTGTGACTGACGACCCAGAGGGCGCCTGGGAAGCCCGAGGTGAACGACTCCGTGGCGTCCGCCGTGCATCCCGACTGGTCGGTGGTGCACGAGAGGACATTGTGGTAACCCGAGGCGTTCGACCAGCTGACCGAGTCGCCGGGAAAAATGGTGAGCATGTTCGGGGAGAAGCGGTTGTTGAGGACCGCAACGTTGTGCTCGAGCGCCGCGGGCGTGTGGTCGACGACGCGCGTGAGCGTCGCGTCCTCGGAGAGAACAGTCACCTCCCGCCCCGCGACCGTCAGGGCGATCCCTGCGACCGGGGCGACGTCAATGACTCGAGGGGAATCCTCGCCATCGCGCAGATCGATCCTCACGAGACCGGTAGCGGCCAGGGCGTAGAGCCGTCCCGAGACGAGCGCCAGGGCGCGCGCCGGCATTCCGAGGACGATGTGTCGCATCGTGACGGTCGCGGGGTCGAAGGCGCTCGCATTGCGAGCCGCGGTATTCTCAAGGACGACGAGCGTGCCGTCCTCCTGCGCGATGGCGGCGCTACCATCCTCGGCGGCCATCGCGATGATCGGTGAAGTCATCGGAATGAAGCCCGAGCCGACAGGCTCGAGCCCGTGGCGCCGCGGGGATGGCGCGCCGTGATGCCCCCGATGAGAGAGCGGCGGGATCGACAGGAGCGCGACCCCCCCCCGCTCCCGATCCTCCACGAGCAGCGTCGTTCCCATGGCCGCCAGGGACGCCGGCCGCTCCGCCGGACGGGCGGAGAGGCTCGTCACGCCAGCGGCTGCATCGCCCACGTCGAGGTGCAGCAGCGTCCCTTCCTCGTCCAGGATCAGCAGGCTGCGGCCGACCAGCGCGCCCGAGACTCCCGGCGTGTCGAGGAGGATCTCCACCAGCCTCGTCGCTTGCCGGTCGTGGATCGTGACACGCCTGCCGTGCCCGATCGCCGTGGTCCTGCCGTCCGCGGCCAGCCACGGCATCGCCAGCCGGCTGCCGGAGCGCTCCCCGGGGCGATCCATCGGGACCGACCAGCCCGGGGAGGTCAGCCAGCACTGCGCGAGCGCGAGGACCACCAGGATCGGCATTGGATGCGACGTCGTTGAAGTCCCG
>Ga0137325_1000049_pt1 | contig 27401 bp, 19 predicted proteins | sample EasRivERMZT469_2_FD_102294 | JGI IMG/M metagenome (GOLD analysis project Ga0137325, IMG submission 102294) | Soil microbial communities from meander-bound floodplain in the East River, Colorado, USA - East River MetaG ERMZT469_2 | ecosystem: Environmental > Terrestrial > Soil > Floodplain ...
GGATTCCGACCGGCCTCCCCATGTCGAGACAGAGGACGTCCCCCGCCGATCCAATCGCCCCGGCCTGGAGCAGCAACCCCACCGCCTCCTCGATCGTCATGAAGTACCTGCTCGCCTCCGGGTGGGTGACCGTGACGGGCCCCCCGTCGGCGATCTGCTTCTCGAACACGCGCACGACGGAGCCATCGCTTCCCAGCACGTTGCCGAAACGCACGCAGACCATGGCCGTAGGGCCGGGGATCGCCAGTACGGCCATCTCCGCGAGCCTCTTGGTGGCCCCCATGATTCCGGCCGGGTTCACCGCCTTGTCGGTCGAGATCAGGACGAAGCGCCCCGCGCCGCACGCGGTCGCGGCCGTCGCAACGTTGATTGTTCCGATGACGTTGTTGCGGAAGGCTTCGACCTCGTTGTCCTCCATCATCGGGACCTGCTTGTAGGCCGCCGCGTGGAAGACGACCTCGGGACGGCAGGCGGCGAGAACCTCCGTGAGGCGTCGCGTGTCGAGGATGTCTCCCACCAGCGCGTCCACGGGCACGCCGGGAGCCCTGCGCACCAGGTCCACGCGCGTCATGTAGAGGCCGCTCTCGCTGCGATCGAGCAGCGTGAGCCGCTCCGGCGATGCCCCGGCAATCTGGGCGGCGATCTCCCTCCCGATCGAGCCGGCACCTCCGGTGACGAGGACGCGCTTGCCGAAGAACCCTGTGGCAAGTGACGTGGGGTCGGGGACGAAGGCCGCGCGCCCGAGCAGGACCGCCGGGTCCAGGAGACTGGGGGCACGCGCCGGCGCGCGCGGGCTCAACTTCGCATCGACTCTCAGCATGAGAGGTCGCGACCCCCGGTTCTAGCTTCCGGGGCCCAGCAGCCAGGTGACCCCGACGCTGGTGATGTACTCGTCGACCAGCTCATCGAAGCTGTCGTGGTGGATGTAGCGGATCTCGTAGCGCACGCCGAAATTGTCCGTGAAGAAGGTGCGGGCGCCGACGCCGATTGTCAGAACGGCGGACGAATCGAACCGCTCATTGACCTCGTCGCTCCTGGTCTCTTCCGTGAAGTTCTGGGGGGTGTTGGGATCGGGAGTGGTGCGCACAACGTAATCGAACGGGAACCCCTCGCGGGTCTCCTGGATCACTCCCAGCCCGGCCGTGACGTAAGGCACGGTGGAGCCGTCACGATCGGTCAGGAAGTTACCCGTGATGGCCAGAACGGCGCGCAGGACCGTGACGTCTTCGGACTCCGCCAGCCCGGGGGCGACCCCCTGGAAACTCTCCATCATGTTCGGGTCAACTAGGTTCTCGGGCATCGCAGAGAAAATGACCAGGCCCTCGGAGGTCGCCGCCTCGGAAGACTGGTAATCCGCGAAGAGCTCGGCTTCCACCGCCGCGGTGAAGTGATAGCCGAAGCGCAATCCGTAGGACGGCGAATTGTCGATCTTCGTGAGCACATCGCTGTCAGGAGTGTCGGTGTCCATATAACCGAAGAGAGCTCCGAACTCCCACGCCTTCTCTCTGTTCTTCGCGGAAAGTGACGTTGGAAAGGTCATCAGAACGACAAGCACGAGCGCGAGGGACGTCTTCCTCATCCGCATCTCCACGAAGTGCCGTTGGTGTCTTTCCTGTCTCGGAGGACCACGCATTATAGTCCGAAGGTCCTTCGTGTCAACGTGATATAGTCCGCGCATGACGATGGGATTCCGACCGCGTTTCGCTCACAGGGTCAGCGATCTGGTGCAGTCCGACATCCGCCGCATGAGCCGTGAGTGCGAGCGCGTCGGCGGGATCAATCTCGGCCAGGGAATCTGCGATCAACCGACTCCCGACCTCATCAAGGACGCCACGATCGCGGCGATCCGCGACGATCGCAACGCCTACTCGCGGCTCGAGGGAATCGACCAGCTCCGCGAACCGATCGCGGCGAAGATGGCCTCGTACAACAACGTCCGCTGCGACCCCGAGACCGACATCGTCGTGACGGTGGGGTCGACGGGCGGGTTCGCCATCGCCTGCCTCGCGCTGCTCGAGCCCGGCGACGAGGTGATCCTCTTCTCACCTTTCTATTCTTACCACCTCAATCTGATCGCGCTGTGCGGCGCCACGCCACGGTTCGTCAGGATGCGCCCGCCCGGCTGGGAGTTCGACCCTGACGAGCTGCGCGCCGCGTTCACCGATAGGACGCGCGTGGTCGTCGTCAACACTCCATCCAACCCGAGCGGGAAGGTCTACACCGCGGAGGAGCTCCGTCTCATCGCCGATCTGTGCGTCAAGTGGGGAGCCACCGCGATCACCGACGAGATCTACGAGTACATCCTCTACGACGGACACCGCCACGTCAGTATGGCGTCGCTTCCCGGCATGGAAGACCGCACCGTGACCCTCTCGGGATTCTCGAAGACCTACAGCATGACCGGCTGGAGGCTCGGGTACCTCGTCGCGGCCAAAGACATCGCCGCGCGCCTCGGTGTGCTCAACGACCTGCTCTACATCTGCGCTCCCACGCCGCTGCAGCATGGTGTGGCGGCCGCTTTCTCGCTGCCCCAGTCCTACTACGACGAGATGAAGGCATCGTACGCGGAGAAGCTCGTGATGATCGTGGACGCCCTCCAGGACGCCGGCATCGGCGTGTTCCGCCCGCAGGGGGCCTACTACCTTCTGGCGGATGTGTCGCGGCTCGGCAAGGGGTCGGACAAGGAAGCGGCGTCGTGGCTGCTGCAGACGGCGGGCGTCACGTCGATCCCCGGCTCGTCGTTCTACGCGGACCCCGAGGACGGCCGCAACCAGGTGCGTCTCTGCTTTGCGAAGAAGACGGCCGAGATCGAGGAGGCCTGCCGCCGGCTGCGCCGGCTCGGGTCCCAGGTCAGCTAGGACAGGGGTTTCGCGGTACCGGGCGCGATCCGGGCGCGCCACGCGGCGTCGATCGCGTCGAGACTGCGCCCCAGGACGTGCTCCACCACGCGGGAGAACTCCGCGCGATCGTGAGCCTCCCGGCCGAGGGCCGTGAGGAGCAGGCGGATGCGCGACAGCCCCCCCTTGCCGGCCATCTCCTCCACCGCCAGCAGGGAGGCATCGAGCGCGTCGAGATACACCTCGGGATCGTTCCACGAACGTTCCATGAGATCGTCGAGCTGGGCCAGCGGCGGCAACGGCGCGACCTCGAGGCGACGCGCGAGACGCTCGCGATCCACGGCGGCGGAATCCCCCTGCACGAACCTCGCGACCCCCTCGCTGAACCAGCGCGGCGCATTGCCTGACGCCAGCCTCTCCACGCCGTGGTGGGTCATCTCATGGGTGAAGACCGAAATCCACTCCAGCACCGTGTGGCTCGGCTTGCGATAGACGCTGATCTGCCCGAGGCCGTAGTTCCCCTTGACCAGGGCGCCGACGCGGTACCCGGCGTTCTCGCGGAACGCGCGCTGGTTGGGATAGACGATGATCCCGAGCGCTCCGGTCAGCGCGTTCGCGCCGAGGGCCGTCGTCACCCGCAGCCACGACGCCTCGATCGCCTCCACGAGGTCCATCTCGACGCTCGGGTCATAGTGCACGAGATCGATCTCTCCCCCCGGCACGGGGATCGAACGGCTGCGCTCGATCAGCGCCTCCGGCCGGGTGACGGCGGCGATCCGATCGGACAGATTGTCGACGTCCGCGGAGATGCCGCGCAGCCTCTCGTAGTAGATCAACGCCTCGTCCCAGGACCCGAGTCCAGCGTAGAGGTCTCCCAGCGCCAGCAGATCGACCGCCCTGTCCGGGTCCGCCGCCAGGGCTTGCCGATGGGCGCCCACGGTGCGCTCGAAGGTCTCCTTGCGAGCCGCCCCCAGCGCTTTGAGGGAAGCGCAGGCCTGCTCCCATGCCGGCCCGCCGCGGCAGGCGCCCTCGATGAGGGGCCCCGCGGCAGCGAAGTCGGCGCGGTTGAGGGCATCGACGGCGAGGTTGTAGTCCGCGGCGGCGATGTTCCCCTTGCACGACGCGATCGCCTGGCGCCAGACACCGGCATTGCGGTCGGAGGGGCGCTCCGCGACCAGGGCCGACAGGATCGTCTCCGCCTGCGCGAGATGATCGCTCGCCTCGTCGTAGCGCCGTCGCTCGAACAGGTACATCGCGAGATCGATCCGCCGCCACGGCGCCGTCGGGTCGAGGGTCACCGCGCGTCTGTAGGAGACCTCCGCATCCCGCAGGCGCAGGCTGGCGTCGCGCGCGCGGCCGGACCGTGCGAGGGCGGCGGCGTGCGCCATGAGCGCGCCGGCCAGCTCGCTCTCGCGTTGGGCGCTCATCGTTTCCAGATCGCGCGCCTTGCCCAGCCAGTGCACGGCCTCTTCACGCGCGCGCAGGACGCGCGCGTCCTCTTCCTCCCCGCCGCCGTCGCGCGGCGCGGGACGCTCGGCCGCAGCCCGCGCGACCCGTCCCATGCCCGCCGCGGCCTCGGCGGATTTCGGCGAATGCTCCGCGGCCTTCTGGTACATCTCGCCCGCGCCGGCCGTGTCACCGAGGGCCATCCTCGCCGCGCCGGCGGCCAGCAAGGGCCTGACGTCGCCGCCGGCCAGCGTCCCGAGCGCGGTGCTCGCCGCGACGGCGCGTTCAGGGCGTCCCGAGGCGACGAGATAGTCCGCGACCTTGAGGGTCGCCTCGACGAGCTGCTTGCGGAACTCGGGGTCCCGAAGCTGCGGCACCCGCCGCGACAGCAGCGATGCCTGGAGGAAGCTCTCCACGGCGCGGTCCACGTCGCCGGAGTTGTTGAAGCGCACGCCGAGGTTGTAGAGGCTCAGCGCCAGGAAATCGACGAGCTGCCGGTCGATGATCTCCGACCGATCGACGGCTTCGCGCGCGAGACGGAAGGCATCGAGCGCCTGGATCGGATGGTCTTCGGCGAGATGCTCGCGGCCCGTCTGGGCGAGGTCGCGCGCCGTCGGACCCTGCGTCGCGGCGTATCCCGCCGGCGCGCCGAGGGCCACAACGAGGGCCAGAGTCATGAAGCGACGGACCATTCTCGAGGACCCCATCACGAGGCGCATGCTCCAGGACCGGTTGCCCCCGGCTTGGACACCGGGCCGCATCTCACCGCGACGGTAATATTGCACCGGGGAAAGACCCGGGCCAGCGGACGCCGTTGAGTCGGAAGGCCCGTGTCATGAGCCATCCCGCCCCGTACTGCGCCCCATCCCGAAGGAGGACTTCTATGGAGTCGGATCGATTCAAGGAGATAAGGGCCCTGTTCGGCACGATGGACGACCTGTGCCAGCAGCGGCGCCGGACATGGTCTGGCTGGATCGGCAAGACGATCCCGCCGGCCGAATTCGTCGCGACGATGCGGGCCAACCTGCGCGACACGCACGCCGCGACCGAAGCGCTCGAGGCCCTGATCGAGGTCCCGTGAGGGATGCGGCGCGCCGGAGCGCGGGCCGCACTGCGGTCGTCAGTTGCGGGAGAGCACCGTCCGCATGAGGGAGGCCATGTTCCCCTGGTAGCGCCCCGCCTCGAAGGCGTCGCCACCGGCCACGGCGAGATTGAGGATCCTTCCCTCATCCAGCGCGTCCGACACGAGCCCGCAGGGGTCGACGCCTTCGGGTTTCGTTGCTGTGAACGCGGGGCCCGCCAGAACGGCGAGCCCCGCAATCCAGGCCATCGTCTTCAAGCCGATCAAATGTCGTAGACCGCGTTGACCTGACGTGCGCGGATGGGGCGATCGCGATCCCGCTCGCTCATCTCACGCATGCGCTTGCGGATCTCCTCCTGCGATTCCTTGAGCTTCTCCTGCTGGAGCTGCATCTTCTCCTGGAACTTCTTGATCTCTTCCTGGAATTTCTCGTTCATCTCCTGAAGCTTCTGCTGCAGCTCCTCCTGCTGCCCCGCGGACCACACGTAGCTGAAGCCCTCGCCGTCCCAGTCGAAGTCGTCATCGAAGTCGACATTGAAGTCGAAGTCCCCATCGAAGTCGAAGTCGCCGTCCGCGAACGCGAACGCCCGCACGCCATGCTCGCCGCCAGGGAACATCGGCCCGAAGTTGCTGCGCTCCTCGTCGCGCTCCTGGAGCGTCACTTCGAGAGTCTTCTCTCCTCCATCGCGGATGACCGTGATCGGGACGGTGTCGCCCGGCTCGTTCTCCATGAGCGCGTGGCGGATGTCGCCGGGGCGGCGCACCGGCCGTCCGTCCACCGCGGTGATGATGTCACCAGCCTTGATTCCCGACGCCGCCGCGGGAGTCTCCTCGTGCACCTTGTTGACCAGGACGCCCGCATCCTCCGAGGCGCCCAGAGCGCGCCGCAGGTCCGCACTCATCGGATGGACCTCGACGCCGAGGACCATGCGCGGCCCGCCGAAGATGTGGATGTCCTGATCGCCATCGTGGTGCCCGGGATGGATCATCGCAATCCGCTTCCTGACGGTCTTCTCACCCAGCGTCACGTCGAAGGTCTTCTCCGAGCCGTTCCGCTCGACCACCACGTCCACCTTCTGCCCCGGCTCCATGGTGCGCATCGCGTCCACGAGGTCTTCGTATTCTTCGACCTGCTTGCCCCCGATGCTGACGATCCTGTCCCCGGAGCGCAGTCCTGCCTCTTCGGCGGGGGTCTCATCCATGACGGCCGAGATCATCACGCCGTCCTCGTCCACATCGAGCATCACGCCCAGCCACGCCCTCTTGTCGCGCTCATCGCGGTCGGACCGCGAGCGCGAGCGGCTCTCGGGAGCAGGGGGAGCCGGCGGCGCCGGAGGGGCCGGCGGCGCGGGGGGAGCCAGAAGGGCGACCGGTGCTGCATCATCGACCGCGATGGCCGAGGCTCCGACTCCGCTGACAAACCCGGCGATCGCCAGCGCGGGGACGGCGCCCATTGCCGCGAACTTGGCGATCCTCTTCAGATTGAAGGACATCTGCGTCACCTCCTGATGGAGTTCCATGGCAGCCACTCTCCGGCCGGTTCGTGGATCGTGGCACTCGAGTACGTCGATTCCAGCCCTTTCAACGAACGAGGGCCCGAGGGGGTTGATCTTTTTTGTGGCGTCCCCAACGGGATTCGAACCCGTGTTGCAGCCTTGAAAGGGCTGTGTCCTAGGCCAGGCTAGACGATGGGGACGTTTGGGTGCTCAAAAAGGGCGCTCAGATTACACCAGCGCGCCCATCCGCTCAACGGCGTCGTCGCAAGGCCCATGGGATCATGAAGATCCGCGGAGCCTGTAAGATGCCGGGTCCCTGGAGACCTCACACGCCCGCGCCCGGGGGGGCGATAATGTGTCATCCGTATCGGATGAGCGCCCGCACGACACGGCGCGCCGCTGCATGCCGGCACAAGGAGCTCGAGGACCGTGCACGATTTCGACGTCGCAATCGCGGGAGGTGGGCCGGCGGGGCTGACCGCCGCCTACGAAGCCTGCAAGGCGGGCTTGCGCCCCCTGGTCCTCGAGCGCAGCGACGTGATGGGGGGAATCGCGCGCACGGTCAACTACAAGGGCTACCGCTTCGACATCGGCGGGCACCGCTTCTTCACCAAGGTCAAGCGCGTCCAGGACCTCTGGGTGGAGATCCTGGGAGACGAGTTCCTCTGGTGTCCCCGGATGTCGCGCATCTATTACAACGAGAAGTTCTTCGCCTATCCGCTGCGCCCCATCGACGCGTTCCTCAAGCTCGGCCCGCTGGAGTCGGCGGCCTGCGTGGCGAGCCTGCTGGGAGCGAAGATGAGACCCCGCAAGGACGAGTCCCACTTCGACGCCTGGGTGATCAACCGTTTCGGCCAGAGGCTCTTCGACACTTTCTTCCGCTCCTACACCGAGAAGGTCTGGGGCGTCCCGTGCAACGAGATCAAGGCGGAGTGGGCGGCGCAGCGCATCAAGTCGCTGTCGCTCACCAGCGCCATCATGAACGCCTTCTTCAAGTCGGGGAATCACACGTCGCTCATCGAGAGGTTCCAGTACCCACGCTTCGGCCCCGGGCAGATGTGGGAGGCTTGCCGCGAGAGGATCCGCGAGCGCGGCGGCACGGTATTGACCGGAATGGACGTCGTGCGGCTCACGCAGCGCGGCGGGGCCATCGAGACGATGGTGGCGCGCGACGCTGAAGGGCGCGAGCATGTCTTCCGCGCGCGGCACTTCGTCTCGTCGATGGCGCTGACCGATCTCTTCGCGTGTCTTTCTCCCGAAGCGCCACCGGCCGCAGCCGAGGCCGCCCGCCGCCTGCGCTACCGTGACTTCATCGTGGTCTCGCTGGTGATCCGCCAGCAGGACATGTTTCCGGACAACTGGATCTACGTGCACTCCCCCAAGGTCGAGATCGGACGCATCCAGAACTTCAAGAATTGGAGCCCGGATCTCGTCCCCGATCCGACCACGACGTGCCTCGGCCTGGAGTACTTCTGCTTCAAGGACGACGCGATGTGGAACCGTCCCGACGATGTGATGATCCGCGAGGCGGCGCGCGAGCTGAAGGCGATAGGCCTGCTGCGATCGGTGGACGACGTGGTGGATGGCAGCGTCGTCCGCATGGAGAAGACCTATCCCATGTATGTCGGAGACACCTTCAACCAGGACATCCATGCCGTGCGCGACTATCTGACGACGATCAGCAACCTGCACTGCTGCGGGCGCAATGGCCAGCATCGTTACAACAATCAGGATCACTCGATGTACACCGCCTGCCTCGCGGTGGAGAACATGCAGGGGGCGCGCCACGACATCTGGGGGGTGAACGTCGAGCGTGTCTATCACGAGGTCGTGCAGCCCTACGAAGAGAGCTGAGGCCGCGCCACGACGCGCGGAGGAGAATGACGATGGGGAGGAGCATTCTGGGGTTCCTGGCAGGCGCGGCCGTGGCCATGGTCGTCATCGCCCTGGTCGAAGGGATCAGCAGCTTCATGCATCCCATCCCGGAAGGGGTGGACATCAGAGACGCGCAAGCCATGAAGGACTTCGTGGCGACGCTCCCGCCGAGCGCCTTCGTCATGGTGGTGCTGGCGTGGTCGCTGGGGGCGATGGCCGGCGGGTGGCTCGCAGGATGGATCGCCGCGCGCTCGGCGGGGCTGCACGGCCTCGCCGTCGGGCTGCTGCTGGTGTTGGGGGCCATCATCAATATGGCGTTGATCCCGCACCCTGGATGGATGTGGGCTGCCGGGATCGTCCTGCCGCCAGGGTGCGGCTATCTCGGCGGACTGCTGGGGCGACGCCCCAAGCCCCCGAGGGCCATGACGCCCGCTGGAAGCGCACCGGTGCGGCACGGATAGGCGCCGCGGCGGCGGCCGCGGGTGCTGCCGCCGGGATCCCCGTGGTGAAGGTGCAGGCGTTCACGGCGCTCACCTGATACCAGAAGACCTCGCCGGGATCCGGCGTCACCTGCATGTCGGTCCACGTCTGCGCGGCCGTCGCGGCGACGGCCGCCGGCGTGCAGGGACCTGGCGCGGCGCTGCACCTGCCGACGTGGTATCCGGCGGCCCCGACGTCGGGCCAGCTCAGGACGGGGTATCCGCCTTGAAGCTGCACCGCGAGCCCGTCACCGATCGGATCCAGCGTTTCGTTGGCCGGCACAGGGACCCAGCGGATGGACAGAGCCGCCGTCCTTGGATCCGGTTCGGCGAGGAACACCTGGGTCCCCGAACAAGGAGCGCCGTCGTCGTAGGCGACGTGCCCGCCCGTTGTCAACGGCCCCTCTGAGGGCGCGGATTCAGCCGACCAGACGATGATGTCGCTGACCTTCGCCACCAGGCGGTACCGGCGCCCGGGCGCCAGCACGATGTCCGCCGGAATGCGGCTGCGGTTGTTGCGCGCCGACGTGGCGCTCGTCAGCCTTCCACCGGGGACGAGGGTAACATCAGGTGCATTGGTGACGTCCCACACGGCGATGTTGAACGGCTCGGAGCAGGTGACCGGTGGATCGAGCTGACCGTCAAGGATGATCTCCTTGATGCGCAGGGGTCCCGAGGCGGCCAGCGTGTCGAAGACCAGCCCGATCCATGAGGCAGGCGCGGGGGCCCGCGCGCTGCCAGCGGATTGCGCAAGCCCGGATTGGGCGCGCCCTCCCTTGGCCGCTGCCGCTTCGGCGCGACGCGCCGGCGCCGTGTGCAGCGCGGGCGATGCGAGCGGGATGGGGGGATGCGCGACGCCGTTCACGATCGCGCCGCCGCAGCGGCTGACCTGAATCTGTCGATCCGCGAGCCCGGCGAGATCGATGCCCCCCAGCGCGGGATTGACGTGGCGGTCGACGCGCCACACTCCTTCAGCGGGCAGGCCCGGGAAATCCACCGTCACGTCGAAGCGAAGATTCTCGTTCGGATCGGCAGGGAGAGGATCCGCCGGCAGCGCGAAGTGCAGGCTGTACTGGTTCTGATTCAGGTAGCCATGGCCGCTCGCGGTGAATTTCCGGCGCCGGATCGCATCGGTTGCGTCATTCAGGTGGATCTCGGCGGCCGCCCCGTACTCGACCTCCAGTCCGCGTGGCAGCCACGGCGCGTCCCGCACGATGCGTACGCTCACGTGGCGCCGATCCTGCACGGGAGTGGCCGTCGTGTGGGTGACATTCTCGTAGAAGTGCCCCTCGAAGGACCAGTTGCCCAGCGCGCAGTCGAGGTCTCCGTCGGCATCCCAATCCCCCCACGCCGGCGTCGCCGAGGTCAGGTGCTCGTCGGGAATCTGATGCGGCGCGACCGCGAAGTGCCGGCTCCCCTCCTCCATGAGCATATTCCGTCTGAACACCTGGCGGGTCGTGAAGTCCACGTCGCCGTCGTTGTCCCAGTCTTCAGCCGACAACCCGAGATTCAGGCCGATGAAGGGGTCGTCGACGATCCCCGTCGCCTCGAAGAAGGTCCCCTCGCCCCGGTTCTCCCAGATCGTGACGCCATGCTGGACGTAGGCGACCACCAGATCGTCGTCCCCGTCGAGGTCGTAGTCGAAGAACGCCGCCCCCTCGTCGAGCGCCGCATGCAAGCCGACCCCGGACTCCTGCTCCGACAGCGCCACGAACGACGGAGCGCCGCGCACCGAGACGTTGCGGTGGATCGTGCCGCTGCTGAAGAGATCCAGATCGCCATCGAAATCAACGTCGGCGAACTGCGCCCCTTCGGGGCGCGCCGTCCCTGGGGGGTTGTCGAGCCCGGCCGCCGCGCTCGCTTCCACGAAGCGGCAGGCTCCGTCCGGCCCCGTGGGCCCCTGGTTGTGCAGGAAGAAGTTCCCGGGCCCCCCCGCGGTCCATGCCGGGTAGATCGGGATGAACAGATCCAGATAGCCATCGGAGTCCACGTCGGCCCAGCCGAGAGTCTCCGATTCGCCCCAGGGCTGTACGTCGACGATGGCCGTATCGCCCGCGACATCCGCGAAGACGGCGCCACCCATGTTCTTCATCAGATGGAGCTTGTCGTCGCCGACGAAGATGCGCGGCTCGGTGGCGATGTCGGGGAGCCCGTCGTTGTCGTAGTCGCCGAAAGAGGATCCGTAGCGCCACTCCGCGGCGGGCAGCGCCGCATCGAGATCGGCGGCGAGCGCCCACCCGGCGCCGCCGAGGTTGCGCCAGAGATGCCCCGACTGGAAGGAGAAGAGATCGATGTGACCGTCGGCGTCGTAGTCCCCCCAGGAGATTCCGTTGGTCGCGCCGATGGGAAGACCGTCGGGGAACTCGGCGCTGCTCCACAGCGCCAGAGGCACGTCCCCGGCCGCGGCGGTCATGCGCCCCGAGCCGGAAGCCTCATGTGCTTCGCCGCTCTCATACGCCAGGATCAGTCCGCTCGAACCGCCGGGCGCGAGGTCGTCCAGCCACCAGAGCTGCCGCGCGATGTCGCGCGGCGATGGCGCAAGATCGCGGACCCCCGGCGCGACGGTCCCGCCGATGATGCCGGCCCCCCGCCATTCGCGGCTGTAGCGGACGTCCTTCAGCGTCGTATTGCCGCGGTTGGTCACGGTGACCCTCATGACCAGGTACCGCAATGTCGGGGCGAAGGAGAACTCGGTCCGCACCTCGAGATCGCCAGCCCGCACGAGGGCGGTGGCGCTGCCCCCCGCCACCGAGGCGTGAAGCGGTGCCACTGGGCTCCGGCGCGCCCAGTCCCGGGAGCGCCCCAGTCCAACGAATTCCACGCGCCCCGCGCCGTCGGCGGCCGCATGGCTCACGCCGAACCACTCGGAGAAGCCGCGGGTGAGGGTGACCCGCCTGCCATCGACCGTGGACAGCTCATGGCCGGAAATCCCGGTCAGGACGCCATGAGGGCTCACGGCAACGCTTCGCGCGCCGGCCCGGATCTCGAGGTCCGGCGCCGGCTCCGCCGCGAGCGACAGCGCGGTGGCAAACGCCAGGGCTCCGAAGCGTTTCATCGCAGGGTGGCCACGCGGTCGTTGAGGAGGTGTAACTTTCCCTTGCAACCAGCAATCTGTGGTTCAGTATATATGCCGGGTGCCGCGGCCAACCCCGGATCGATGGAGTCTTCAATGCTTCAGCGCACGCTCACCATCAACTTCAGGGTCATCCTCACTCTCATCATCGCTTCGACTGGGGTGGTCTCGTCAGCCTCGAGCAAGACACTCGTCAGCCTCCAGGTCGGGTTCATGCCCAGCGAGGACATGGCGGAGCTGAAGCCGACGACCTCCCGCGCGATGCTGGCGCGGCCGGTCGTCGTGAACGTGCTCGACCGCCGTCAGGGGGACAAGGCGTACCTCGGAGACCGGACCGACGATGATGACGGGGTCCATCAAACGAGAGCAACCAACGAGATCAAACCGTTCTTCCGGATGGTCGTCATGAAGTCTCTCACCGAATGGGGTATCAAGCAGATCGAAGGAGCGCCGCTGAAGCTGGAGGTTTCGCTCCTGGAGCTTCACATGAAGGAGACCAACGAGGCCATCGGCTCGATCTACGACGGGTCCGCCCGGGTCGAGCTGGCTCTGAGCGATGCCGATGGCGAGGTTCTCTGGAGAGGCTCCACAGCGGGGAACGTGACGACAGAGGCACCGAAGTTCAGCGATGAATATTGCAACGAGGTCCTGAGCGATGCACTGCTGCAGGCTCTCGTCATCGCATTCAATGCGCCGGGACTGCACGGCGCCTGGGAGGGAGTGCGTCCTCCCGTCGTCGCGAACGGGCGGACGGGCATCGATCACGGGGGCATCAGCCCTGAAAGGCTCCTCGAGGAGATCCGGAAGCTCTCCAAGGATGGGTTCGAAACCTCCACGCAGGCCGAGTACGCCCGGGGCCGCACCCTCACGCGCCGGCTGACGCTGGACGACATCTCGCTCTGGAGGCAGATGGAGGTCCGCGAAGAGGTGATCCGCGCCGCGCTCACCTGCAAGGTGCACGAGTAAGCCGGAGCGAGACGGGCAAACCACAAGATCGCCTTCGTCCGCCCGAAGGAATGAATGGTGAGCCGTGCTGGACTCGAACCAGCGACCCTCTGATTAAAAGTCAGATGCTCTGCCACCTGAGCTAACGGCCCACCGGGGCTATCCTACTATCCCCTCATCCGCCGGGAAAACGCCGTACCGGTCAGCGCGGGCGGTATCGCCGGGAAGACCTACACGCGCCGCGGCTCCGCGATGGTGTCGTCGACCGCATCGGAACGTGCGATCTCCGCCGACGTTGAGCGACGTCCGGCGCGCAGCAGAGCGAGCGCAGCGGCGGCGTAGCATGCAACTCCGGTCCAGAGCGAGGCGGAGATCCCGGCGGACAGGGCGATGACCACCGCGAGGACCGACGCGCAGACCGACGCGGCGCCGTTGATCCCCCAGAGCCACGGGGTCAGGGCCGCCGCCCGCGCGCCCGCCGTGCGCATGCCGATCGGGAAGCACATCCCCATGAAGACTCCCGGGATGGCGACCAGCGCCGAGGAGATCGCGATCCGCGTCCACGTCGCGCTCCCCGCGAAGACCGCGACGATGGCTGGCGTGACCAGCCCCACCAACGCGAGCGCCGCAAGCGATGCGACGACGAGCAGGAGCGCGAATCCCCGGGGCCGGCCGGGAAGGTACCTCTGCGTCAGCCAGCTTCCGGCGCCCCCCGACAGCAGCAGGCAGAAGAGCACCACCGACAGAGCATACGCGGGATGCCCCAGGAACATGATCAGCCTCTGCATCTGGGCAATCTCCACCAGCAGGAACCCCAGACCTATCGAGGCGAAGTAGACGAACAGCGGTGTTGCGCCCGAGAGCGTCTTTCGGTCCGCGGTGAGCGCGAGAGGTACGACGATGCAGAGCAGCGTGAGCCCCGCCACGGCGAAGAGCAGGGTCGTGAGCACGGTCACCGCATGCATCTGCGACACATTGGCGCCGCGCGCCCAGGAGGCGAGAAACTCCGCGTCGAACGCCTTGGTCATCTTCATCATGTGGAAGAAATAGGGGCTGTCGTCGGTCGGCGGATCGAGATTCAGCGGATAGGCGGCGACCGCCGCCTCATAGTCCTTCGGCGACGCCAGGGCCGCGAAGGTCGCGTCTTTCGCCGCGCGCGGGCTCAGGACGACCTCGAAGCCCATCCTGCTCACGACGTACTCGAAGGTCTGAAGATCGATCTCGGTCCAGGGCTCCCTGGCCACCATCACAGTCCCAACGCCGTCAGTTTCCTCCCCCTCCGGGGTCCGGCGCACGGCGCGGGCGATCAGGATGTGATCGCGAGGGTTCGCGACGCCGAGCCGTTTGAGCGCGACGGTGGCCAGCGCCGTGGTCCTGTAGATCTCGCTGGGCTTGCCCACGGTGTACCAGCGCGAGACGGTCAGCACGCCGCGCGGCGTGAGACGATTGAGGAACAGCGTCCAGGCCTCGGTGGTGTAGAGCGAGTTCTCGGTGAGGGCCAGAGCGCCAGCGGCCGTCGCCGCCCACGTGTCGATGAGCGAGATCTGGATGATGTCGAGCTTCCTGGGAGTCCTCGCCAGATAGCTGCGCGCCTCGTCGTTGACGAAGGTCACGCGCGGGTTCGCATCCAGGTGTCCCGTGAAGTCGCCGAACGTCCCGGTCACGGCGCGGATGATGTCTTTGTTGATCTCCACGCCGATCACCGCCTTCTGCTTGAAGGCCAGCGCCGCGAGAACGTCGCGCCCCCCACCCGACCCGATCGCCAGGACTTCGGCGTCCGCGCGCAGGTAGTGTACGAGGTTCACGATGTCGTAGCGGAGCATGTCGGCCTTCGCGAGATCCCCGTCGAAAAAGGGAAGCGGCGTTCCGGCCGTGGAATCGATCCAGAGCTTCAGCTCCCGCACGCCCTGGCTTGTCGGATAGCGGGGGCTGAGCCCCCATCCCGAAGGCATCCAGAGCGTGTCCATCGCGCCATCCACGGTGATGCGTGAGTGTGAGTTCCAGGCCTCGAACAGCAGCGGCTTCTCCTTCTGCCCCTTCACCCAGATGATCCGCAGAGGCGCCGAACCGCTGCCGGCGAGCAATCCGTTGGTCAGAGCGAACGCCGCGAGGGCGACCGCAAGTGCGGCCGTTCCCCGCCGCAACGACGCTCCGCCTCCGTCGGCAGCGAACAGGTACGCCGCCAGCGCCGCCAGCACGGCCACGAGGATCACGGCTGTCGGGCCATCGGTGAATTCGAGCGCGACAATGAAGGCGATGCACCCGAGCGCCGCGCCGACCAGGTCCGCCGCGTAGAGCCCCCCCACCTGAGTTGGGAAGCGGGTCAGCGCGAGACACACGCAGATGCCGCCGAACACGAAGGGGATACTGGCGGCGATGTAGGTCGGCACGAGCGCCCCTGCGGTGAGCGTCTCGCCACCCGTGAGGGACGGAATGCGCACGTGAATCAGGAAGCCGACGATGGCGCCCAGACCGAAGCCCGCGGCGCTCAGCGCCATGTGGCGTCGCGTCCGCTCCGGGAGAAAGAAGCGCGGCAGCTGGTAAACCAGCAGCGCCCCCACGGTCATGCCGAACATGGCGACGGAGATGGCCACGAACGCGAAGTGGTAATTGAGGGTGACGCTGAAGATCCGCGTCAGGAGGGTCTCGTACATCAAGGTGGCGAGGGCCACCAGGAAGAGACCTGCGTATGTCGAGCCCCCGGGGACGGTTGCCGCGTCCCGGGCAAGCTGCTCGCTGGGATTGCTCACTGTCTAGTGTCCCGTCTCCGGAATCGTGATAACCCGAGGACGCCGAGGCGCCCGGATGGCGTCGGGAGAGGGCGCATCATACCAGACGTCACTTCACCGGCTGCGGCTGCCGGACGGGCGGAACGAGCGTGATAGAATCCCGCTTCTTCTGCAACCGGCGCGCGCCCAAAGGCGTCGCCGATCGGATCGGAGGAGCGCGCGCATGAGCAGACCTGCCATCGCCATTCTGCTCGTAGCGCTGTCTCTCAGCGCCCCGCTGTCATTGAGCGGCGCGATCCCCGCCTCGGCCGCTATCCCCTCGCCCCGCGAGTTCCTGGGACACGATGTCGGAGAAGACCGCTACCTCGCGCCCTGGGACCGGGTGGTCGCCTACATGCGCGCCCTGGACGAAGCCTCCGACCGCATCAGCATCGAGTCGGCGGGAACCTCGACACTCGGCAACGACATGCCTGTCGTGATCCTGACCTCGGAGGAGAATCAGCGGAATCTCTCCCGACACCGTGATACGGCGCGACGGCTGGCGCTGTCGGAGGATCTCTCCGAGGAGGAGGCCAACACGCTGATCGATCAAGGCAAAGCGATCGTCCTGGTCACCTGCTCCATACACTCCACGGAGGTCGGCTCGACGCAGATGGCGATGGAGCTCGCGCACCAGATCGCGACCACAACGGACGACGACATGCTCCGGTGGCTCGACGACGTGATCCTGCTGGTGATGCCGTCCATCAATCCTGACGGCCAGGTGATGGTCGTCGACTGGTACAACAAGCACCTGGGCACCGAGCATGAAGGGGGACGGCTCCCCTGGCTCTACCATCATTATGCGGGGCACGACAACAACCGCGATTTCTACATGCTCACGCAGAAGGAATCCCGGGCCGTCAACGACGTCCTCTACAAGCGCTGGTTCCCCCAGGTCTTCCTCGACGAGCATCAGATGGGGAGCACGGGCCCGCGCATGTTCGTGCCGCCCCAGACCGACCCGGTGGCCCCCGAGATCAGCTCGATGACCCTGATGTTCGCGGATCTGATGGGCACCATGATGGCGCTGCGGCTCGAGGAAGCGGGCAAGCGCGGCGTGGGGCGCGACATGATCTTCGACAGTTACTGGCCCGGCGGCACGCGCAACACCGCCTGGTGGAAGAACGTCGTGGGGCTGCTCACCGAGGTCGCGAGCGCCAGGATCGACACACCCCTCACCATCGAACCGGGAGAGCTGGAGGGGGGTCAGAAGGGGCTGCCCACGCACGTGCGCCGGGCGAACTACCTCTCGCCGTGGGAAGGGGGCTCCTGGCGCCTGCGCGACATCATCGACTACGAGCTGATCGCCACCAAGGCGCTCCTGGAAGGATGCTCCCGCTACCGGCGTGATCTGCTGGCGAACGTCAACCGGTTGGCACGCGAGGAGACCAGTCGGGGACGCACCGAGAGCCCGTACGCTTTCCTCGTGCCGAAGGATCAGCACGATCTCTCCGCCACCGCCCTGATGATCGACCTGCTCCTGCGCCACGGTGTGCACGTGGACCGCGCTGACGCGGACATCGTGGTCCAGGGAGTCGGCGGGGCGAGCACCATCGTCCCTTCGGGCTCCTTCGCCATCAGGACCGCGCAACCCTATCGCCCTTTCATCCTCACGATGCTCACTCCTCAGCGCTATCCGGAGATCCTGGACACCGTCGGCGGAAAGAACATCCCGCCGTACGATGTCACGTCGTGGAGTCTCCCGATCGCGATGGGGGTGGACGTGCTCCGGGTCGACGCGCCCTTCGACCCGGTAGCGGCCAGGCTGCGCCGCCTGGAGGAACCGGTATGGCCCGGCGGGAAGGTCCCCGCGGCGCCAGGCGGATACCTCATCCCCCACGCCGCCGACGCGGCCTTTCTCGCCATGAACCGGCTCATCAAACAGGGCCGGCCCGTCTACTGGCTGCAGGAGACGGGTGACGCGCCTCCGGGGGACATCTGGATCCCCCACGACGCGGCCACGCAGAAGGAAATGTCGGATCTCTCGGTCGCGGCGCGCGTCCCGATCCACGCCCTCGCGTCGAGGCCACGCGGCCGCGCGCTGCGCGTCGAGCGCTCGCGCGCGGGGCTCTACAAGCCGTGGGACGCGAGCATGGACGAGGGGTGGACCCGCTGGCTCTTCGACACGTACGAGGTTCCCTACACTTCGATCGACAACAAGCAGATCACCTCGGGGCTCTTCACGCGCAACATCGACGTCCTCGTGCTCCCCGATGTCGGCAAGTCGATCATCGCGGAGGGACGCCCGCCGGAAGGGACGCCGTACGTCCCTCTCCCCACCGAATACGCGGGTGGCCTCGGGACCGACGGCGCCCGCGAGATCAAGAAGTGGGTGCGGGAGAAGGGCGGGGTGGTCGTCGCGCTCGACTCCTCGGCCGATTACATCATCGACATCCTGGAGCTTCCCGTGCGCAACGTGCTGGCCGGCGAGGACAAGGATCGGGTCGACTGCCCCGGCTCCATGCTGCGGCTGCTGGTCGATGCGACCCATCCCGTCGCCTACGGGATGCGCGCCGAGGATGCGGGGTATTTCGCCGGCTCCCCCGCGTTCGAGACGCGCGTCCCCGATCCCCGGTTCGATCGGCGCGTGGTGGCCTCCTATCCCGAGCGCGCCGAAGATCTGCTCGTCAGCGGCTATCTGCGTGGCGGAGAGATGCTCGCGCGTCGCGCCGCCGTCGTCGATTTGAAGGTGGGCAATGGACGCGTCGTGCTGATCGGCCTGCGCGCGCAGCACAGAGCGCAGCCACACCGGACATTCAAGCTCCTGTTCAACGCGGTTCACCTCCCCGGACTCGAGGAGACGTCGCTCCCATGATCGCGAGCCTTCCGATGACATGGACACTCACCGCCGCAGGCACGGGCCGCGCCATCTGCATGGCCGCGTTCCTGACGATGGTCTTGTGCGGGATGGCCGGGGCCGCGGACGCCGCGTCCTCCCCTCTTGCCGGCGCCGCCGCCGAGGCCCGCCGTCTTCTTCTGGAGAAGCACGCCGCGGGAGAGGCGGCGCGCATCGAGAGAGGTGTCGCGCAGGTCATGAAGCTCTGGAGAGCTCAGGATGGCGATGCCGAGGCCTTCAAGACATTCGTCGTCGAGAGCTTCATCCCCGAAGGAGAGGCGCTGGACGCCGCGTTCGCGCGCCTCGAGTTCGCCTTCGAGAGGATCGGCGGGTACTTCACCTCGATGGAGCGGGATCTCCGCCGTGGCACGGACCTCGACATCGGCCCCATGCTCTCAATCGACCCGCTCCTGGCCTCCTTCAGCCCGCGCGCGCACCTCATCGACGACCTGTTCTCCAACAAGATCGCCTTCGTCGTGCTGCTGAACTTCCCGCTCACGACGCTCGACCAGCGCCTGGCTGCCGGAATGACATGGTCGCGGCGCGCGTGGGCCGAGACGCGCCTGGCGGGCAGCTTCTCCGTGCGCATCCCCGCGGACGTGAACCAGCGGATCACCGCCGCTTTCGCCGAGGCGGACACCTATATCAGCACCTACAACATCTGGATGCATCACCTGCTGGCTTCGGACGGGTCGCGCCCCTTCCCCGCCGGGCTGCGGCTGATCACCCACTGGGGTCTGCGCGACGAGCTGAAGGCGCGCTACGTCGATCCCGAGGGGCTGCCGCGCCAGCGGATGATCCAGACGGTGATGGACCGGATCGTGCGCCAGCAGATTCCCGCGGCCGTCATCGACAACCCGCTGCTCGACTGGACTCCCTCGACCAACGCGCTTTTGGTCTCCAAGGTCGAGGACGCCGTCCCCCCGCCCCAGGGAAAGAGCGCCGTCCCCGACAGCGCGCGCGAGGACGACGAGCGGTACCGCCATTGGCGGGGCATCTACCTGGCCGTGCGCGAGGCCGACCCCTACGATCCTGTGGCCCCCACCTTCCCCGACCGGCGATTCCAGCGCGACCGCGAGATCCCCGAGCGCGACGTCGAGGCGCTCTTCACCTCGCTTCTGGATTCGCCGCTTGGAGGGCGTGTCGCGCGCCTCATCGCCAGGCGGCTGTCGCGGCCCCTGGAGCCGTTCGACATCTGGTACGTGGGGTTCCGTCCGCGCGGCCGCTACACCGAGGAGGAGCTCGACGCCCTCACACGGAAACGCTATCCGACGGCGGAGGCTTATGCGGCCGACATCCCGCGCCTGCTGACCGACCTGGGATTCGACGCCGCTCAGGCCCGTTTTCTCGCGGAGCGGATCGAGGTGGAGCCATCGCGGGGGGCCGGCCACGCCTTCGGCGCGGCACGCCCCGACGACAAGGCGCATCTGCGCACGAGGGTCGGCGCCCAGGGGATGGACTACAAGGGATACAACATCGCGGTGCACGAGATGGGGCACAACGTGGAGCAGGTCTTCTCACTCTCGAAGATCGACCACACGCTGCTGCAGGGAGTCCCCAACACGGCCTTCACCGAGGCGCTCGCCTTCGTCTTCCAGTCACGCGACCTGGCGTTGCTCGGCCTCGCCGGTCCCGATGAGAACGCGGCGGCCTTGCGCGCTCTCGAGACGTTCTGGAACGCCCGCGAGATCGCAGGGGTGGGTCTGGTGGACATGAAGGCCTGGCGCTGGCTCTACGCCCACCCCGACGCCACGCCGGCGCAATTCCGCCAGGCCGTCGTCACCATCGCCGAGGAAACCTGGAACCGGTGGTACGCGCCGCTTCTCGGGAAGCGCGACGTGGCGCTCCTCGCCGTCTACTCGCACATGATCGACGCGGGCCTCTACACCCCCGACTACCCTCTGGGGCACCTCATCGCCTTCCAGATCGAGGAGCACTTCAGGAAGCACCAGCCCATCGGCGCCGAGTTCGAGAGGATTTGCAGGCTCGGTTCGATCACGCCCGATGCGTGGATGAGGCAGGCGGTCGGCAGCCCTCTGTCCGAGAAGCCGCTTCTCAACGCGACCGGGCGCGCGCTCGATGCGATGGAGCAGGCCGGCGACTAATTTAGCCTTGAGGGTGGCTTGCTGCGTTCCCGAATGGCCGGGAATTCCCGACGCACTGGGCTGTTTCGCCTCATCTGGATCGTCACAAAAAAAATGTTGCCCACTGTTTCAGTCCGTGGTATTAGGAACTCAACAAACACCATCCAAGCTAGTTGGCGCTATCGGATCCTGCTCCAACGCTCCTATTTCACCGCACGGGAGCGGACGAGTGATGATCGTTCACTCGGGCTTGGAGGTGAGACCTTGACAGAGTCCGCCCGTCCGGAGAGCGACCTTCCGCTCGCCTTCTTCAAGGGGACGAGGTGACCATGCCGCCGACAGCGGGGCAGACCTTCATAAGCGGAAAGACCCGAGTCTTGGGTGGCATCACGGTGGTCGACACGCCGCTTGTCACCGGGGCAATGGATCTTGCCAAGACCCATTCCGAACCGTTTCTCTTCAACCATGCTGTCAGATCCTGGCTCTTCGCGGTCCGGCTCGGGCAGCTTCGGGGCATACCTCACGACGCGGAAGTCGTCGCGGTCGGCTCGCTGCTCCACGACCTGGGGCTCACGAACAGCGTCACGGGTCCAAGGCGCTTCGAGATAGAAGGAGCCGACGCAGCGCGGGCTTTTGCGCGCCAGGAGGGCCTCGACGATCGCCGCGTGCAGTTGATCTGGGACACCGTCGCTTTGAATTCCACACCTTCGATCGCCCTCCACAAAGAGGCGGAAGTTGCGCTCTGCACCGCTGGCATCGGTCTTGACTTCGGCGGGCCTCAGTACGACCGAATCCCGCGAGATGAGATGAAAAGCGTCCTCGCCGCATTTCCCCGCCTCGACATGAAGAGAGGCTTCACGGACTCGATCTGCCGAATCGTCAAGACCAGGCCGGAGACCACTTACGACAATTTCGCGCGCGACTTCGGCGAGCGCTTCGTACCGGGCTACAAGCCGCAGTCTTCCGTGGACTTCCTGATGAACGCTCCGTTCGAGGAGTGAGTAGAGGCTTTACGCGCGATGGCGTGTCGCCTTTGAGATGGACTCGAGCGCCTCTCAGAAATCAGCGTGACGTCGGCCACGAGTTTTGACGATGCGATCAAGGAGGGAAATGGCAGGGCAGACGTTCGTTAATGGGAAAGGGCAGAGAGCGGGCGCGAGACCACCGGTACGTGAGCCTCGGGAGGAATTGATGGAAAAGCCTCGCATTTTCCTGGGATCGTCAGGAACGCAGGCGAAGCTACTCGAGGCGCTCACACGCGGTCTCGAAGACGTCGCGCACGTCGAGCCTTGGATGACGTCTTTCAATCCCGGGACAACCACTCTGGAGCGGCTCCTCGAGCTTGCCCACGAAGTCGACTTTGCGGCCTTCGTGTTCGCTCGGGACGACTGGACGAGCACGAACGTGTCGGCGTCGCCGCCTCCCGAAGCCGGTCAGGCTTCCCCAAGGGACAACGTCGTGTTCGAGGCCGGCCTTTTCGGCGGAGTCCTCGGAATGCGACGCACCTTCATCCTGCATTCGAGCGGCACCAAGCTTCCGAGCGATCTCCTCGGTCTGACGTGCATCCGGTACGGCGAAACGGCGACCGGCCCGGCGATGAGGGCGATCAACCAAAAGCTTCGGACGGCGATCGAGAACAGTGGCCGCGTGGCGCGGATCGAGGGTTGCTGGTGGCAGTATTCGCTGACGGAACGAACGGCGCGGGAGCCCTCCGCCGTGAGCCTCTTGCGAATAGCCCGCGACCGCAATGGCGCTCTCGAGGTCACCGGCCGCGGATGGCAAGAGAACGGAGCTCTCTCGTCGAGATATTGGAGCGTGGCCGTGAAAGAAAAGGAAAACCCGGCGAGGGTCTTCTACTACTGGAATGGCGAACGCCCCATGGACCCCGACGCTCCGCAGTTGCACGGGATGGGAGAGATTCGGCTGGAGTCCGTAGACCGCGCATCCGGGTATTGGACGACGCGGTCGGACACGCAGCCAGATTTGAACGCTCGAACCTCGGGCGTCTACTGGCGGACAGATCCGGAGGATTTGGGCATCCTGGACGGGCCCGACGATGGGCGACGCGCGGAATTGATCGCAGAGCGGCTGAGGCGTTGGAGGTCGATGGCAACCAAACCCTAGAGGAGGTTCCAATGAGCACGATTACCACGAAGGACGGGGTAACGATTTTCTACAAGGACTGGGGCCCCAAGAACGCGCAGCCGATCGTCTTCCATCATGGCTGGCCGTTGAGCGCCGATGACTGGGACACCCAGATGCTCTACTTTCTCGGGAAGGGATATCGAGTCGTTGCTCATGACCGGCGCGGCCATGGCCGGTCGACCCAGGTGAGCGAAGGCCATGACATGGAACACTACGCGGCAGACGCGGCTGCGGTCGTCGCGCATCTAGATCTGCGCGACGCCATCCACATCGGCCATTCGACGGGCGGCGGCGAAGCAACGCACTATGTCGCGCTTCACGGGAAAGGCCGTGTCGCCAAGTTGGTGCTCATCGGAGCCGTGCCGCCGCTCATGTTGAAGACGGCGTCCAATCCGGGCGGCTTGCCCATCGAGGTCTTCGACGGCCTCCGCCAGCAGCTCGCCGCCAACCGGGCCCACTTCTACCGGGAGTTCGCAAGCGGTCCCTTCTACAGCTACAACCGGCCCGGAGCGAAGGTGCTGCAGAGCGTGATCGACAACTGGTGGCGCCAAGGCATGATGGGCGGCGCGAAAGCACATTACGAGGGCATCAAGGCCTTTTCGGAGACGGACTTCACCGAGGACCTGAAGAACATCGACGTGCCGACCCTCGTCCTGCACGGCGACGACGACCAGATCGTCCCGATCGCGGATTCCGCGCTGCTCTCCTCGAAGCTGCTGAAGAAGGGCACGCTCAAGGTCCACAAGGGGTTTCCGCACGGCATGTGTACGACGCACGCCGACGTGATCAATCCCGAGCTTCTCGCGTTCGTAGAGGAAGGCAAGGCGGCGCGGCCTTCGGCTCGGCCGCGGAGCGGCGGGCCAAGGCCGACTCCCCCGGTGAGCTGAAGCCACGCGTCCGGCCGGCGGCCATCATGATGAGCAGGTCCGTGAGCGAAGCGGCGGGCCCAGCTCGACTCCTCCGGCGAGCTGTGGCGCGGCACGGCCGCCGGCCAGAGGCATCGAAAAGGAATCCCAGCCCGCGGAGACATCCGCAGAGATGCTGAGGGCCGCGGACCGCCTGACGGAGAACTTCCCGAAGTTCACCGTGCCCGTTCTGATCCTCCACGGCACCGCCGACAAGGCAACGAGGCCGGCGGGAAGCCAGCGCTTCTACGAGATGGCCGGCTCGAAGGACAAAACGCTGAAGCTCTACGAGGGCCACTTCCACGATCTCCTTAACGACGTCGACAAGGAAATCGTCATGGCGGACATTCAGGCCTGGATCGACGCGCGGCTCCCCCGCCCGACGGCTAAGCCGGCTGCCGCCTCGGCCTGATTTAGCCCGCGGTTGCCTCGAGCCAGGCGGCGAGCTTCGAGACCTCGCGCGTGAGGCTGGCCTCGGGGCCCGGGCCCACCGAGACGAGATCGATGTCGCACTCGATCAGATCCTCGATGGTGCGGATGTAGTCGGACGCCGCCGCCGGGAGGTCGTCGAACGTGCGGCACTGCGTCGTCGGCGTCTTCCACCCCTTGAGCGTGCGGTAGACCGGCTCGCAGGAAGAGACGACCCAGGGCTCCGACGGGAAGCGTTCGAGAACCTGCCCCTTGTGACGGTAGCCCACGCAGACCTTCACTTCGTCGAACGCGTCCAGCACGTCGAGCAGCGTGAGGGCCGCGCTGTCCATCCCGTTGAGCCGCGCTGCGTAGCGCGCGGCCACCGCGTCGAACCACCCGCAGCGGCGCGGCCGTCCCGTGACCGTGCCGTACTCGTGCCCGCGCTCGCGGATCGTCTCGCCGACGGGGCCCTGCTCCTCCGTGGGGAACGGCCCCTCGCCGACGCGGGTGGAGTAGGCCTTGAAGATCCCCAGCACGCCGTCGATGCTGGTGGGGCCGACGCCGAATCCCGCGCACGCGCCCCCGGCGCTCGCCGTGGACGACGTCACGTAGGGATACGTGCCGTGGTCGATGTCGAGCATCGTCCCCTGCGCCCCTTCGAACAGGACGCTGGAGCCCGCCGCGATGCGGTCGCGTATCATGTCCGCGGTGTCGGCCAGGTAGGGACGCAGCGCCTCGGCGTGCGCGCCGCAGGCCTCCGCGGCTGCTGCAACCGCGTCTCCGGCGGGGCTCCCCGCGGCCGCGAGCGCCGCGGCGGAATCGTCCGCGAACAGGGCCAGCGCTTCCTTGAGATGCCCCTCGAGAGTCGCGCGATCGTAGAGATCGATCAACCGCAGTCCGGTGCGCGCCATCTTCGCCGCGTAGGCGGGGCCCACGCCGCGCCGCGTCGTCCCGATACGCGCGCCGCCGGCCTCCTCACGCCGGGTCTCCCAGGCGATGTACGCGGGGAGAATGACGTGGACGCGATGGCTGATCCAGAGGCGCCCCTTCAGGTCGAGCCCGCGCGCGGCGAGATCCTCGATCTCCTTGAGCAGCGAGACGGGCTCGATGACCACGCCATTGCCGATCATGCAGGTGATCCCGGGGGTGACGGCCCCGGAGGGGATGTGCCGCAGGGCGTATTTCTGCTCGCCGCGTCTCACGGTGTGCCCCGCGTTCGGGCCGCCGGCGAAGCGCGCGACGATGTCGAAGCGCGGCGCCAGCAGATCGACCACCTTCCCCTTGCCTTCGTCCCCCCACTGCCCGCCCACGAGGACGATGATCGACATCGTCTGGTTCCTTTCGAGATGAATGCGCGCGATTCCGCGTCCGGGGCGACACGATACCACAGGCATGAAACGAAGATGAGCGTTCCGGCGCGGCGTCGTATGGTAGGATGCCGGCGGCGACGCGCCACTCCACTGTATGACGACCCTCTCGATCGACGGCGAGCACCTCTCACTCCATGACGTCGCGCGCGTGGCCCGCCGCGAGGTGCGCGTCTCTCTCGACGCCGCGGCGCGCGAGCGCGTCGGGGCGTGCCGCGCGGCGCTCGAGGCGATGGTCGCCTCGGGCGCGCCGATCTATGGCGCGAACACCGGCTTCGGTCTCCTGAGCGACGTCCGGATCGACCCGGCCGACATCGAGACGCTCCAGGCGAATCTGATCCGGAGCCATTGCGCCGGCGTGGGTCCGCCGCTTTCCGCCGACGTCACCCGCGCGATGATCCTGCTGCGCGCCAACGTGCTCGCGCGCGCCCATTCGGGAGTCCGCGCCGAGATCATCGACGCGCTCCTCGGCTTCCTCAATGCCGACATCGTCCCCATCATCCCGTCGCAGGGGTCGGTCGGAGCCAGCGGCGATCTGGCGCCCCTCGCCCACCTCGCCCTGGCGCTCATGGGTGAGGCGAAGGTCATCCACGACGGACGCGAGCGCGAAGCAAAGGAGGCGATGACCCTGTCCGGCCTGCGCCCGGTGAAGCTCGCGAGCCGCGAAGGGCTGGCGCTGGTCAACGGCACGCAGACCATGACCGCCGTCGGGGCCCTCACGCTCCTTCGGGCGGAGGATCTTCTCTGCCAGGCCGACATCTCCGCCGCGATGACCCTCGACGCGCTGCTGTCGAGCGTCCGCCCGTTCGACGAGCGTCTCGCGATGCTGCGCCCGCACCCGGGCCACCTCGCGGCGGCGTCGAACGTGCGCCGCCTGCTCGATGAGAGCGGGTTGCTCGCGTCGCACGAGGGCTGCGGGCGCGTGCAGGACGCCTACTCACTGCGCTGCACGCCCCAGGTTCATGGCGCCGCGCGCGACGCGACGAGCTACGCGCGCGGGATCCTGGAGATCGAGGTGAACGCCGTCACCGACAATCCGATCTTCTACCCCGAGGACGGCGAGGCGCTCTTCGGGGGGAACTTCCATGGGCAGCCCGTCGCGCAGGCGATGGACGTCCTGGCCATCGCGCTCACCGACGCCGCATCCATCGCCGAGCGGAGGCTCGAACGGATCCTCAATCCGGCCTTCAGCGGTCTGCCGGCGTTCCTGGCGCGCAGCCCCGGCCTGGAATCGGGGCTCATGATGGCGCAGGTGACCGCGGCGGCCCTGGTCTCGGAGAACAAGGTCCTGTCGCACCCCGCCAGCATCGACTCGATCCCCACCGGCGCGGGGAAGGAAGATCATGTCTCGATGGGAGTGACCTCGGCGCTCAAGGCCGCGCGGGTCGTCGATCACTACGAGACGGTGCTGGCCATCGAGATCCTCGCCGCGGCCCAGGCCTTCGAGCTGCGCCGTCCCCTGCGCTCCAGCCCCGCCCTCGAGGCCGTCTGCGCGTCGGTGAGAGCGCGCGTCCCCGCGATGGACCGCGACCGCGTCTTGAGCCCCGACATCCTGGCGATCGCCGGCATGCTGCGCGAGTCCGCCATCCGTAGCGCGGCGGAGTCGCTCCTTGGAGATCTTCTGTGAGCACGTCGCGGACGATCCGCGCC
>Ga0137325_1000054_pt1 | contig 26508 bp, 22 predicted proteins | sample EasRivERMZT469_2_FD_102294 | JGI IMG/M metagenome (GOLD analysis project Ga0137325, IMG submission 102294) | Soil microbial communities from meander-bound floodplain in the East River, Colorado, USA - East River MetaG ERMZT469_2 | ecosystem: Environmental > Terrestrial > Soil > Floodplain ...
TGATCACTTGATCCTCGCGGGTGACACCGTGCGGATCGCCAAGGATGCCGAAGAGCTGATGCGGGATGCCGCCGAAGTGTTCGCGACCGAGGCGAGCGACGTCGCGGGCGTCGGGGGTCTGTTCACCGTCGCTCTCGCCGGTGGCTCGACGCCGCACGGACTCTACACGCTGCTCGCAGGCGAGCCCGCCTTCCGGGCGAGGGTGCCGTGGACGCGCATCCATTTCTTCTGGGGCGACGAGCGCCATGTGCCACCGCACCATCCAGAGAGCAATTACCGGCTGGCCCACGAGACCATGCTGTCGCGTGTCGGCGTGCCTGAGGACCACATCCATAGGATCAGGACGGAGCTCCCGGACGCGGCCGCAGCGGCTGACGCATACGAGGAGACCCTCCGGGAGCTCGCCGCACCGCGGCGGCCCCGGCCCTTGTTCGACCTGGTCCTGCTCGGCATGGGCAGCGATGGGCACACGGCGTCCCTCTTTCCCGGCACCGCCGGGCTGCGCTCGACGACCCGACTCGTGGTTGCCCACTGGGTCGAGAGGCTCGGGTCGCATCGCATCACCTTGACGGTGTCGGCGCTGTCCAGCGCGGTCCACGTTGTGTTCCTGGTGAGCGGCGTGGACAAGGCGGCAACGCTGCGCGATGTGCTGATGGCCGAGGCGCCCACCGAGGCGTTACCCGCGTCGCTCATCCGGCCGATCCGCGGCGGACGGTTGACCTGGCTCGTCGACCAGGACGCCGCGCGCCTGCTCGAACCCCCTCATTTGCGGGGGATCTCCCCCTGACCGTGGGGGGATCCCGCATGGCCTTTTTTCCTGATCGGGCCGAACCGCGGATCGCGTCCCGGGATATAGTGTTTCGACCCCAGAGACGCGGTTTTCATAGAAGAGAGGACCTCCACGATGCCGTTTTCCCGATTCAAGCTCAACGCAGCCCTTCTGAAAGGGGTGAAGGAGCTCGGGTTCACCCGGCCAACCCCGATCCAGGAGCAGGCCATCCCCCCGGCCGCGGACGGGAGCGACATCCTCGGCAGCGCCATGACCGGCAGCGGCAAGACCGCCGCGTTCCTGCTGCCGATCCTGCACCGGATCATGGACAAGCCGCGCGGCACCACGCGCGTCCTGGTGCTGACGCCGACGCGCGAGCTGGCCAGCCAGATTGCGGCTCACATGGAGGAGCTGGCGGTCCACACGCCGGTCACGGGGGCCAGCGTCTTCGGCGGCGTGGGGATGGGGCCCCAGGAGCACGCCTTCCGGAGCGGTGTCGATGTGATCGTCGCGACACCGGGGCGGCTGCTCGATCACATGCGCCGTCCGTACGCGCGCCTCGATCATCTCGAGATCCTGGTGCTCGACGAGGCCGACAGGATGCTGGACATGGGCTTTCTCCCCGACGTGCGCCGGATCCTCAAGCACCTGCCGCGCACGCGGCAGACGATGCTGTTCAGCGCCACCATGCCGCATGAGATCATGGGGCTGGTGCGCGAGATCATGCGCGACCCGGTGATCATCAACATCGAGCGGAAGATGTCCGCCGCCGTCGGCATCACGCACGCGGTCTACCCGGTGGCCCGCGACCTGAAGCCGGCGCTGCTGCTGGAGCTTCTGACCCAGAACGTCATCGTCGACGCCATCGTCTTCACGCGCACCAAGCACCGCGCCGACCGGCTCTCGGCCTATCTCGGCAGGAACGGCATCGCCTGCGCGCGCATCCATGGCAACCGCAGCCAGGCGCAGCGCACGGCGGCCCTTGCCGGCTTCAAGACGCGGCGTCACAGGGTGCTGGTGGCGACCGACATCGTCGCGCGCGGCATCGACGTGGAGTCGCTCGGCCACGTCCTGAACTTCGACGTGCCGGCCGACCCGGGGGCCTACGTCCACCGCGTCGGCAGGACGGCGCGCGCCGAGGCGACAGGCTCCGCCTTCACGCTCGTCAGCCCGGAGGAGGAAGGGGACATCAGGGCGATTGAGGCCGCGCTGGGTCAGCGTCTGCCGCGTGTCACCCTGCCGAGCTTCGACTACAAGGGGAAGCACGAAGGGGCCTTCGGCAAGAGCGGGAAAGCGCAGGCCGGGGGGAGAGCCGCAGGCGGAAGGCATGGGGGAGGGCGGCCTTCAGGGAACGGAAGATCGACCGAGGGAGGCGGCCACAGCCGAGGGCATCACCGCGGCATGGGGGGCGGGAAGAGAAGCAAGCGCCCCTCGTCGGGCGGGCACGGGCTGGGCCGTGAGAAGCGGTTCCAGGAGATCCTGGACAAGTACGCGCCCGTGGGCTCCGCGCCCAAACGGCGGCTGCGGGGGCGCTGACGTTTGCTCTCGATCTACATCGATGCCGACGCCTGCCCCGTGAAGGACGAGATCTACCGGCTGGCGCGGCGTCACGAGCTGAAGGTCTTCGTCGTCTCGCACGGATCCATCCACGTCCCGCCAAAGATGGCAGGTTCAGGACGCGTGGAGTCCATCAAGGTCAAGCGCGGCTTCGACTCCGCCGATGACTGGATCGCCGAGCACGCCGGCCAGGACGACGTCGTCGTGACGGCCGACATTCCGCTGGCGGCCCGCTGCCTGAAGAACCAGGCGCGCGTCATCTCACCGTCGGGTCTGCCCTTCGCGGAGGAATCGATCGGTGACGCGCTGGCGACGCGCGACCTGATGGAGCAGCTCCGTCAGTCGGGCCTGCAGGGGGGCGGTCCCGCTCCCTTCGCCCCTTCGGACCGGTCGCGCTTCGTCTCGGTCCTGAGTGCCCTCATCCAGGATTTGCGGACCGGAGGTTCGCGCACCCGAAAGCCCAAGCTCGCGTAGAGTTTGGTGCGCGGGCCTCCGGCCCGCAGAGATCTCGCTCTTGTTCCTAGGAGCCCGAAGACTCCGACGCAGCGGCGCGCGCGGCGCAGGGCTCGGGGCGCTGGACCTTCGCGTCGGCGCCGGCGTAGCTGCTGCTCAGGTCGGCGCAGGCTCTCCCCAGGGCGACGGCGTCTCCCGTCGCGCCGGCGGCGCGGGCCAGGCCGGCGAGCGCCAGGCTGCGGCGCGGGGCGCGCGCCAGGGCTTCCTCGAACTGCGCTTTGGCATCCGCCGGCCGCCCCAGCTTCAGGAGCGCCTCACCGTACAGCTCGTGGGATGGCTTGACGATGATCGGTGGGCCGAACTCGTGGGGGAGGCTCTCCTCGGCGGCGGTCGATTCCTCGAGCAACGCCAGCCCCGCCGTCGTGTCGCCGCGGTGCAGGGCGATCAGCCCGCGCAGGCTCTTCTGCATCACCTCGGAGACGACCAGATCGGTCTTCGAGGTGTCGAGATAGCTTCCGGTCTGGGCGCAGAGATGTCCTGCTGATGCCGCCGCGTCGCGGCGCGCGCCGATGCGCGACAGCGCCTCTTCGGCCGCAGCGACGTCGCCGGCGATGATTGCCGCGTAGCCCGTGGCGAACTGATCGGCCGCCGCGCCGGTGATCCCCATCTCATCCTTGGGGATCGCCGGGGGAGCACTGCGTCCCGAGGTCTCGACGATCCACGCCGCCCGCATCGCCGCGTGGTGCCACAGGGCGCGTGATGTGCCGCTCTGCTCGGCGTAGCGGCGCATCTGATCGAGTCGCGCTTTCGCTTCCTCGAAGCGCCCGAGCTGCAGGTACGAATACTCCATCCAGTGGAGCGCGTGGTAGTTGAGAGTGTCGACCCCAAGTCCCTTCGCCTTCATCCGTTCCTCGGAAACATCGAACGCCTTGACGTTGGCCGCGACGGTCTCCTCCCAGCTCCCCAGCGCGACGTAGATGTGCGAGATCATGTGCTGCGCGTGCGAGGCCGCGGGGGCGATGCGGGCGTAGACGCGTGCCGCGCGCAGCCCCAGAGGCGCGTGCACCGGGTCGTCATAGGAATGGATCAGGTAATGGGGCGCTCCGGGATGCTGCGGGTTGGCGGCGAACACTTCCTCGGCGACGGCCGCGGCGCGCATGTAGGTGGGGATGTCGCGGATCCCCTGGGCCGTCCCCAGGATCGCCAGGGCGCAAAACGAGCGCGCCTCGAGATCCTCGGGGTGGCGCCGCGCGAGATCCTCCATCGCCTCGGCGTAGGCGCGATCGCGCGCCGGCTTCTCGCCTTCGCCATAGAGGGCCTCCAGGGCGCGCAGGTAGCCGCGCTCCCGATCGGTCCCTGCCAGGCGCAGCCGCTCCCCCAGCGTCGGGGCAAGGGCGTTCATCGCCGCGAGCGCCGCGGCGCGATCCTGCTCGCGCCACAGGGGATGGTTGTGGGTCATCGCCTCGCCCCAGGCGGCGAGCGCAAACCTCGGGTCGATGGCGCGGGCCTCGCGGAAGGCCTCGCGCGCGTCCTCGTATTCGAAGCTGTGCAGCAGCAGAACGCCGCGGATGAAGGGGGCCTGGGCCTCCTTCGCCCCGGAGTTCGGGAAGCTGATGGTGCCCAGTGCGGCGCCACTCTCCGCTGCCGGCGTCAGGGCGGGCAGCGAAGCCATCAGGACCGCGATCAAATGTGTCTTGAGTGTCATGCCGGTAATCAGGATATCATTCCGGCGCAACAGGAGAGCATCCATGACCTGGATCAAGATCGTTCCCATGACGGAGGCGGGCGAAGCGCTCAAGAGGGCCGTGGCGGCGCAGCGGGATCTCTACCCGGTCGAGTATGCGCAGCCCGTGCACCCCACCGGCGACGGCACATCGGACATCGTGGCGGCGCACTCGCTCATCCCCGAGGCGCTCTATCACGCCTTCGCGACCTTCGGCGCGCTCATGGCGCCCGATCTGCCGCTCGCCCGGCGCCAACACGAGATGATCGCGGCGCGGGTCTCCGCGGTGAACCGATGTCACTATTGAATCGTGTCCCACGCAGAGTTTCTGCGTCGCGTGACGTTGGACGAAGCGCTGGTGAAGGCCATCACCACCGACTACGAGCGCGCCGAGATCACGCCTGCCGAGAGGACGATGCTCGACTACGTCGGCAAGCTCACCCGCGATGCCACGACGATCGCCCCCGCCGATCACGAGCGGCTGCGAGCGCATGGGTTCGACGACCGGGCGATCCTCCAGATCACGCTGATCGCGTCGTGGTTCAACTACATCAACCGCGTCGCCGACGCGCTGGGAGTCGGCCGGACCCCTTGAGGGGCGGCTCGCGGCGTCGGACCGTGAAATCAGGGAGGCCCCGCGCATGAGGCGCTTCCTCATGTCGGTCCTCGGCCTGACGACTCTGGCCAGCCTCATATGGGTGGGGACGCCGGTCTACATCATCCGCCCCTTCTCGCCCCAGACGGCGCGCGGGCTGGCCCTGTCTTATTCCATGCGCTCCTGGAGCGGCCCATTCACGCTGGCCGCACTCCTCCTTGGTGTTCTGCTGTGCGTCGCACTCTGGAAACGCCTGCTGTCGCGCCGGGGACGCGCGCTCGCCGCGATCCCGATGTTGGTGCTGGCGGGGTGCGCGTGGCTCGCCAGGCAGAATCATTTCGAGTGGATGTTCGGCCCGCTGCGGCATCCTGAGTTCGTGGCCGCCGGTGAGGCGAGCCACGTCGCCGACGACGAGCTGGTGCTGGGGGTCGCCCGCGACGGAGAGGCGCGCGCTTATCCTGTGAGGGCGCTGGCCTACCATCACCTCGTCAATGACGTGGTCGCCGGTGAGCCGGTCGTCGCGACCTATTGAACGCTCTGCCACACCGGTCTGGTGTGGAAATCAACGGTGGATGGCAGGACGCTGACGTTCCGCCTCGCGGGGATCAACAACCAGAACTTCATCATGCGGGACGAGCAGACCGGGACGTGGTGGCAGCAGATCAGCGGCGAGGCGATCCTCGGACCCCTCAAGGGGAAGAGGCTGGATCACATCTCCTGGGATGAAGTCACCTTCGCGGTCTGGCGCGGAGAGCACCCCGAGGCTCTCGTGCTGCTCCCCGACGAGGCGAAGGAGGAAAGCTACGCGAAGGACAACTGGGAGGAAAGGATCGCCAAGGCTCCGACGGTGACGCCGGTGGACCCGGCCGACGCACTCCAGCCGCGCGACCTCGTCGTGGGCGTGGTCTCGGGGGATGCAGCCAGAGCGTATCCCTACAACGCGCTGGGCGCCGACAGACCCATCGCCGACAGGGTGGGGGAGACGCCAGTGATCATCGTGATGCACACCGATGGCCGATCGCTGCGCTGCTTCGACCGGCGCCTCGATCCCGGATCAGGAGACGATTCGCTGGAGCTCTACCTGATGGCCGGAAGCGACCCCCCGATGATGGTGGACGCCGGCACCGGGAGCCTCTGGGACTTCTCAGGGGCCGCCACGGAGGGACCGCTTGCCGGAAGACGCCTCGAGAGGGTGACCTGTCTGAAGGACTTCTGGTTCGACTGGAAGCTCTACCACCCTGACACGAGCGTCTTTGACGATCGTCCCTGATCCACCGGGGGATCCGGTTCGGCTCCTCCGAAGGGCCTTCAGCGCCGGGGGGGTATCGTGGAGCCGCGCAGGGCACGCTGCTCGAGCGCCCGCCCACGCAGGAGGTCGATACGCCTCTTCGTGCCACGGACGATGACCTCCATCACGTCGAACTGCCAGCGACCGTCATGCTTGCGGGCCCGGACGCAGAGAGCACCGTCATCGATGGAGCCGTGGAGTGTCGTGGCGAGCCTCGCCGCACCGGATGGCCCAGCGACGCTGAGGCTGCCGCTCACCCACCATCCTTCCCGGACGGGATCGCCGAGATGGCGCCGCACCTCGGGGTCCGATGTCGCCCTCGAGATGGCCTCGACGTAGACGTCGGACCGCTTGAAGACGCCGAGGAACCACGACAGGACGGCGCGCAGAACCGAGAGGAAGAGGAACGAAAACGCCCGCTGGCCGAGGCGCGCGAGCCCCTTCCTTCCGGCCCGCTCGGGCTTGCCCGGTGGTGATGGTTGCTCCAGTGCAGTCGTCATGCCCTTCGCGTCTCCATCATGGATCAGGTTATTGCAATTCCAGGCCGGTGACCGACCTTGGGGGGCGCGGCGAACGCGCCGGTCGAGGCCATGAACGCCCTCGGAGAACCGAGCGGACAGAGGGCTGGCGGCCACGACGCCAGCGGCCTGGGCTCAGAGGTTTTCGATGAGCCACAGGTCCAAGGACAAGGATGAGACGGTGAAGGCCAGATAGCGGCCGTCGGGGGATGGCACGGGGTCCTCGGACAAGTCGTCTTCATTGTCGTCACGGTCGAGAACCACGGTGCGGCCCTCGAGGTCGGCACGCATGAACCGACTGTTCCCACCAGCCGGACGGCCTCTGATGAAAAGACCCTTCCCATCCGCCGTGAAAGCGAAACTGTCGTAACCTGTCACCCCCTGGAACACGATCTCGCGAACCTGTCCACCGGGCACTGCAATGTCCCGGATCACGGGCTTCATGGACGGATTCCACTCGCCGAGCGCGAGCCTTTCGCCGTCCGGTGACAGCTTCCATTTCGGACCACCGGTCCGCAACGGCAGCCGGGCGAACTCATCGCCCTTTCCGAGACCGGGATCAAACAGGGAAAAGACGATCTCCCTGCCCTCGAACTCGCCGAGCACGCAGGGAGCACCGGCGCGGGAGGGACACCCGAGACGTCCGCTGGATTTGATCTTCCCGAGAGTCCGGGTGGTGCTGTCGGTGAGATCGAGACGCATGAGTGTCCAATCGTCCGTGGGACGCGCCTCGGAGTCGCGGACCCCGTACAAGACCGCGTTCCCATCCGGGCTCATGGAAGCACCTGACACCACCTCGGGTCCCACCACGAGGCCCGTCGCCTCCCTGCTGTCGAGCGCCTGGATGAAAAGATCGGGCGTCCCATTCCGCTCGGACCACAAGATCACCCGGCCGTCATGGCTCCAGGCTTCGACACGGTCGGTCGCGCCTCTGAAGGTCAGCCGCCGGACGTCGCTCAAGCGCGCACCGTCCACCGAGAGTGATCCGGCGAACGCATCCTTCCGCGCGGTCGATTTGTAGGCAAGCACACGCGTGCCATCGGTGATGGCCATCGCCACGAGGAGCGCGGCGCCCGCTCCATTCGTGATCCGCGAGGGCTCTCCCTCGGCGCGGCCGGTCGCAAGATCCAGCGGCAGGCCCCACAGGTTCATGTCGTTCGCGTTCGGAGGCGGTTCCGACAGTGAATAGAGCAACCGGCCATCGGGGAGCCAGCAGAGGTGACTGACTTGACCATAACCGGCTTTGAGCCTCAGGTCTGACAGCAGCACCGCCCTCTGCCCCCCCATCGGATCCGAAACCTCGATCACGAGCTGCTCCTCGGACTCGGCGTGCGACCGTTGCATGAAGGCGAGCCACTGGCTGTTCGGCGCCCAGGCTGCCCTGATGATCGTGCCCTCTCCGTGCAGGGAGACAACCTGACGGGGTGATTTCCCCTGGCTGTCCATGACCCACAGCTCATTGCCGTTGGGATGTCCCTCCCGAGGGGGGACGAACGCCAGGAGCTTTCCGTCCGGAGATGGCCAGGGGCCGGCCGACACATCCTGGCCCAGACTGTGGACTGTCCCGGTCAGGACCGACACGATCCAGATCGAAGAGCGGGATTGGCTCCCCAGACCGACGTAAAGGTGGGTGCCGTCAGGCGACCACCTGGTGAACCAGGCGCCGCTTCTGCCCTCCGGCAGGGGGAGACCTCGTGTCGCCCCGCTCCCCAGCTCGCGAATGAACAGCCCTTCCCCGGTCGTGAAGGCGAGATGCCTGCCGTCGGGAGAAAGGGAAGACCCCCTGGGCTGTCCTGTCACCTCCTCATCAGAGAGGATCAGGCGCTGGGTCAGCGGACCGGCCTTTGGCGTGCCGAGCCGCAGTCGCCAGGCCCCGAGCCCTGCGACGACGAGCGCCAGGGCAATCCCGGCCAGGAGAGCCCCGGTCACTGCGCGGCGCCGTCTCGTTTCCTTGCGGACCGCCTCCTGCCCCGTCGCCTGCCGGGTCACCGCTCCCGAGTCGGTGCCCTTCTTCAGCCTGCGCAAGTCCACGACAAGATCGCGCGTGTCCTGATATCGTTCGTCGGCGTCCTTCTCCAGGCACTTGCCGATGATCCGCTCGAGCTCCGCGGGCACCTCGGCGTTGGCCTGGGACACCGGCCGTGGCTCCTGGTTCAGAATCGCCGACATCACGTCCATCGATGTCGCACCCCGGAACGGCGGGGCACCCGTCGCCATCTCATGCATCACGACTCCGAACGCGAACAGGTCCGACCGCGTGTCCACGCTCTGGCCTCGGATCTGCTCGGGACTCATGTAGCCGGCCGTGCCCAGCACCCGGCCGGCCTGCGTCATTTCATCCGAGATCGTCGCGAGCCTGCTCGCCTCTCCGGGCGCAGGTTCTGCGCGCTCCTCCAGCATCTTCGCAAGGCCGAAGTCCAGGATCTTCACCCGACTGTCGAGAGTGATCATGACGTTGTCTGGCTTGAGATCGCGATGGACGAGGCGCGAGAGATGCGCCGCCGAGAGCCCTTCGGCGATCTCAACACCGAGGCGCAGCAATTCTCTCAGTGGCATCGGCCGGCCGCTGATCACGGCGCGAAGCGTCCTGCCCTCGATGAACTCCATCGCGATGAAGATGACCCCGTCGGATTCTTCGACCTCGTGCACGACGGCAATGCTCGGGTGCGTGACGGAGGCGGCCGCCCGTGCTTCACGAAGGAAGCGGAGACGACGCTCCTGGTCGGCGAGTCGGTCGGAAGGCAGGACTTTGAGGGCCACGACGCGCTGGAGATTCTCGTCCCGGGCGCGATAGACGACTCCCATGCCACCTTCGCCGATCCGATCGAGGACTCGAAAGTGGGAGAGTTTCTGGCCGATCATCTTTTCTCCCGCGCAAGATCAGATGCGCAGGATATCAGAGAAGAGTCGGTTGAAGTTCACCGGTCAAGAACCTGGCTGAACTCTCCTCTGAGTTCAACGGGAGTCGACCCGCCGTTGCCGCGGCGCACGAGGATGTGGTCGGTGCCGGAGAAGGACTGGTCATCCATCGTTCCGGTGACCGTGACTGTGACATCGTCGCCTTCGGACACGGTCAGCGCCACCGCCACCAGGTTGAATTTCACCATCAGATCGAGGGTGCCGTTGCCGTCGCGATCTCCGAGAGTCGTCGGAGCTGCCGGGTCCACCGAAACCGTGCCGTTGAGCCGGATCGACGCAATGTCGATATCGCTGGCATCGAAGGGTGAGACCGGCTCGAGAAGTCCCGTCACCCAGAGACCCTGGGAGACCAGGTTGAGGACGCTGGGGGTGAAGGTGAAGGTCATTGCGATCGGCGTAGGTGGTGCGCCGCGATTGAGCAGCACCGAGACCGTGCTCCCCTGGTTCGTCACCGCCAGGTCCGGCCGCCCGTCAACGTTGAGGTCGCCGATCGCCACCGCGAGGGGATAGCGCCCGGTGCCGTAGTCGGTGACGGCCCCGAACGTGCCGTCGCCGTACCCAAGCAGCACCGAGACGGAGTCCGAGGAGAAGTTCGCCACTGCGAGGTCCGGCCGCCCGTCCCCGTTGAGGTCCCCGATCGCCACCGAGGTGGGACTGATCCCGGTGCCGAAGTCGGCTCGCGTAGCGGCCCCCGGAGATCAATACGAGCAGGAGGGCGAACGCATATGCGAGCTGCCAGCGACCCACATCAGACGGATCGCCAACCGTCATGGCGGATCGGTCTCGCGGAGGATGGCTGGGCACGCGGGAAGTGCCGCCGCGTTCCTACCCTGCAGCACGCCGTTCATCGACGTCCTTCCAGCTCGTCCCGTCCGCTGGTGGTTCACCGCGGCGACATAGTACCGCGCGTCGCCGACCGCAGGGTCAGAGAGCAATCCCCCCCCAGGGCGGCGGCCCCCGGCCCACTATCGGTTTTCAGGTTCGATTGCACGGCGAGCCGGCCGGAGCGATGTTTGCCCGGGTCGAACCCCCGGCACACCACATGGGCCAGCGATGCGGCGCATCGGACGCTACGAGATCGAGACGGAGATCGGACGAGGTTCCATGGGCGTGGTCTATCTCGCCCATGATCCGCAGGTCCGCCGGCGGATCGCCCTCAAGACCTACGCGGTTCCTTCTGGCCTGCCCGCTGAAGAGGAGCAGGCGTTCCGCGGCCGCTTCCTGAGGGAGGCTCAGGCCGCGGGAGCCCTGAATCACCCGGCCATCGTCACGATCTTCGACGCCGGGGACGATCCCGACCTGGGGGCCCCCTTCATTGCGATGGAGTACGTCGAAGGGCAAAGCCTCAAGGATCTGCTCCGGACGGACGGGTCGCTCGATCCGGAGCGGGCCTTCGCGATGGCGGAGACGCTCGTCTCGGGACTCGACGCGGCGCACCGCGCCGGGGTGATTCACCGCGACATCAAGCCCGCCAACATCCTCGTGCGTGCGGAAGACGGAGCGGTCAAGATTGCCGACTTCGGCGTCGCGCGCTTGGAGACCTCGGAGCTGACCCGATCAGGAGACACCCTCGGCTCGCCCGCGTACATGTCACCAGAGCAGATCCGGGGGAGCACGGTGGACGGGCGGAGCGATCTTTTCTCCCTGGCGATCATCCTCTACGAGGCGCTTTGCGGGGAGAGACCCTTCTGCGGCGACGATGTCTCGGCCCTCGCGTACGCGATCGCCCACGAGACACCGTTGCCGGCCTCACGTCGGCGGGCGGACCTTCCACCGGGCATCGATGAGTTTTTCGATCGGGCGCTCGCGAAAGACCCCGATCGGCGTTTCCAGGACGGCAGGGCGTTTGGCGAGGCGATCGTGGCGCTCAGGAACGGCCAGAGCTTCCGTCGATCCGACGCCCCCGCCCCCGACGCGACGCTGGTGGAGGTCCCCGCCCTCGGACGCTTCGGTCGGATTGCGTCGTTCGCCGCGGTGGGCCGCGGCATCGTGCGCCGGCATCGGCGGAAATCCGCCGCCGCAGCGCTGGCGCTGGTCATGGGCATCGGCGTCTGGCTCATCGTCGCGGGAAACACTGCCACCCTGGTCCTGGTGGGAGAGAACCGCTTCGAGGATGCCGTCCTGACGTTGACCATGGACGGCGAGCGCGTCTACTCGCGCACGCTCGCCGCGGGAAGGAAGCGGGCCCGGATGTTCGGCAAGGAGCTCTTCGAATACGGAAAAGAGGAGTTCGAAACCACGATCCGTGTCCGCGGGGGCGAGCATGAAATCGTCGCCGAGGTGGCGGCGGAGGGAAGCGAAAGATACAGGGACAGGGCGATTGTCGTCATCGCATCAGGCGAGACCCGCCGGTTGAAGCTGCATGCCGGACGCTCCATCCGGGGCGGCGTCTCCCTGGAGACCGACTGAAATCGGAGAGCCGCATGAGCAACGATAGCGAAGAGAAGGACAGCAGCGAAACGCGCGTCGACAGGAGGCTTGCCAGGCCGCGATTGAAAGAAGGATTGATCCCGGCCGACAGCGGCATCTTCCTCCGGATCGAGGTGGGCAACGAGAAGGGGCGCACGTTCGACCTGTCACGCGGTGGGACCTACCTGATCGGGCGCGACGGAGCGGACATCGCGCTTGACGATGCCAAGATCTCCCGCAAGCACGTCGAGATCTCGCTGCTGGGGCCCGACGCCTACTTCCTCCGCGACCTGGCGAGCACGAACGGCACGTTCATCAACGGGAAGCGGCTCCAGGATTGGTCCCCGCTCCGTCACGAGGATCGGATCCGTGTCGGCGACACGGTCCTCTACTTCGCCATCGTCGAGGGCTCCATCCGGATCTCACGCTGAGGCATTCCCGTTGAAGGCGCCTGCCGTCCCTGCGGCTCTAACCCCCGGCCTCGGACACGCGCACGACGTTCTTCTGACCCGCGATCCACTCGTCCATCTTGGTCTTGAGCACGCCCATCGGTAGCGAGCCGTCGATGAGGATGGCGCGGTGGAACGCCTTGAGGTCGAACTTGCTGCCGAGGGCCGCCTGCGCCTGCGCGCGCAGCCCGGCGATGACCCGCTGGCCGACCTTGTAGGAGAGAGCCTGACCGGGGATGGCGATGTAGCGCTCCACCTCGGCGATCACGTCGCTCTCGGCCATCGACGAGTGGTCCATCATGTATTTGATCGACTGCTCGCGCGTCCAGCTCTTGTGATGCATCCCCGTGTCCACCACGAGGCGCATCGCGCGCAGCATCTCGTCGTTCAGGCGCCCGAAGTACTGGTAGGGATCCTCGAAGAGCCCGATCTCGCGCCCGAGTGACTCGGCGTAGAGAGCCCACCCTTCGAAGAAGGCGCTCTGGCCGCCGAAGCGGCGGAAACGGGGGAGCTCCTTCACCTCCTGCGCGATCGAGATCTGGAAGTGGTGTCCGGGAGCCGCCTCGTGGATCGACAGGGTCTCCATCCCGTACTTCGGCTGCGCCTTGAGGTTGTAGGTGTTGACGAAGAAGCGCCCCGGGCGCGAGCCGTCAGGCGTGCCGGGCTGGTAGAAGGCCCCTGCCGAGGAGGCGGCCATGAATTCGGGCACCTCGACCACCTCGTAGTCGGCCTTGGGGAAGACGTCGAAGGCCTTCGTCAGCTTCGGGTTGATCTTCTTCTGGAGATCGCGGAATCCTTGGAGCAGCTCCTCCTTGGTCGTGTAGTAGAAGCGTGGGTCGGTCTCGAGGAACCGGAAGAACTCCTGGAGATCTCCCTCGAACTTCACCTGCTTCATGACGTCGCTCATCTCGCCCGTGATCCTCTCCACCTCGGAGAGTCCGAACTGGTGGATCTCGTCGGGGGTCATGTCGGTGGTGGTCTGCGTCTTCACCTGGAAGGCGTACCAGGCTTCACCGTCGGGAAGCGCGGAGAACGCGATCGTCTCGCGGCACTTCGGCAGGTACTCGTCGCGGATGAAATCGTGCAGGCGCCGGAAGGAGGGGACGACGGTCTCCGTGATCATCTTCGTGTAGGCGGTCGTCAGTTCCTGGCGCAGGGCCGGCGAAAACGACTCGGGCATGTTGACGATGGGCTGATAGAAAACGCTCTTGGTCGGGTCATCCACGAAGTGCGCCTCGAGCTGCGGGAGGACCTTCTCCATCAGGATCCTGGGATTGGTGATGCCGCGGCGCACTCCTTCGCGCATGTTGACGATCGCCTGATCGAAGATGGCGGCGCCGGCCGTTGCGCGCGACAGCCAGTCGCGATAGTTCTTCTCGGTCTGGAAGGGCTGGATGCTCTGCCCGGAGCCCATCTGCGCGAAGAACGAGTGCAGACTCGACATCTGATCGATGGGGATCAGCTCGCCGGGGAAGCGGGCCCCCTCCAGGGACAGCTCCTGGTTGCGCACGAAGATGTCGTAGGAGAGCCGGTCCTGCCCCGCCAGAAGCGACCGATCCAGCTTCTTCATCTGCTCGAGCCAGCGTCTGGCGTAGCGCTCCTGTCTTGCGATGTCCTCCTTGGACAGGAAGTTGGGGAGAAGGTCGTTGTAGCGCGCGTCGCCGATCGCCGTGGCCTGGATCGGATTCAGCTCCAGGTTCTCCTCGAAGGAGTCCTCGAGGAGCTGCTGGAGCTTCGCGGACTCGGCCGCGGCCGCAGGCGAGGGTGAGGCCGCTTCGGCGTGCGGCGGGGCCATCAGGAGGACCGGCGCTGCGAGCGCGAGGACCAGGGCGTTGAGAAGGACGAACCTGAATCTGGGCATGAGTCTCTCCATGGATAGGGGGCCTCACCGACTGTTGCCGGCGTGCGCCGCGCCGCTGCCGCGGCGTGCAGTTCAATACGGGCGCCCCGGCCGGGGGGTTGCAGGGCGCGTCTCGCCGGGCCCTTAGAGATGTTTGACATGGTCCTCGAACGCGGTCTGGAGCGCCGCGGCATCGATGCCCAGCGCCTCGTAGAGCGCCGTAGCGCCCGATACTCCCGCGGCTTCCTGCGCGATGTAGCGGGCGAAGCCCTCCCGATGGCGTCCCCCCTCACCCTGCATCAGGAAATGCACCAGCATCCACGATGCGGTGTAGCGCTGCAACAGCCCATCGGAAAGGAACTGCCCGGGATCCCGCATGTTCACCAGCACTTCGACCGGAGCAGCGATCCCCTTGGAAAGCTCCTTCTTGTATTGTCTCAGCTCGTCGCTCCTGATCTGCGGGCCGGACTTGGGACCATCGCGGAACAGGGCTACGCCCTTGTCGCCGAATCGTTCTGGCTGGAATCCCTCCTTCGGACTGCGCTTCATGTTGCCGTAGTACTCGGCCAGCCCCTCCATCAGCCAGGGGGAGCCGTAGGTGCCGGGGCCCAACAGCGTGATGTGCGTGAGCTGGTGCGTGGTCTCGTGGATGAGCAGGTCGGGGAGGTTCCCAACGTCCACGGTGTCGGTGTGGATCGCGACGATGTCGGCCTGCGTGTTGTAGTGCCCGGGGGCCGACACCCCCGTCTCGCGGAACTGGGGGCCGCCCAGCTGGCTGTACTTGAAGCGCGAGTAGAAGAGGAAGAACTGCGCCGGAGCGTCGTCGGTCTTTCGTCCGGGGAATGCCGCCCAATCCGCCTCGAAGTACTGGCGGAACGATTCGAGCAGCTCGGCGGTCTTCTTCGTGTCGAGCCTCGGATCGTCCGAATGGACCCTGAAGTGGGGCGTGGATCCGATCGTGTAGTTGCGATCGCGGATGAGCGCCTGGGCGCGGGGGAGGGCCTCCTCAGGGAGATCGGACGTCTGCGCCATCGCAGCGTCTCCCGGTGGCGCACACAACGCGACCAGGCAGATGGCCGTGACGAGCGCGCTGTTGGCGTGCGAACGGGTCACTTGCGCTCCGGATCGGCAGCGTCGCTGGCCGTCCGCACGGCGCTGGCGGAGTCCACCAGGGGCGTCACGATGACCGGTGCGACGTCGCGGCCGCGGATCGTCTCGTTGAAGGCCGCGAGTTCGGTGCGGATCACGCCGGACAATTGCGCCAGATGTCCGTCCAGCTCGGCGCGCAGCTCCTCGTAGCGCTTGCGTGCGGCGTCGGTGGGCCGCGCGTCGGCGCTCTCCACCACGCCAAGGAGGGCGACGAGCTGGTTATCGAGCATCGGCGTGAAGTTGAGGACGTCCTGACCGGAGGTGGCCTTCGTCTGGTGAAGGGCCTCCTCGATGGTCGTCAGCTTCTTTTTCATCGGGTCGGATATACCTTTGAGCCCGTCACCCTTTCCGGTCAGATCGACTCTCCTGACCAGGTCGTCCACCTGCTCGCGGATGTCGCGGATCTGCTTGAGGGCGCGATGACTCTGAGAGATGCTGTCCCGGATCTCCACGCTGAGCCGGTACTGCTGCACCAGATCCTCATCCTGCAGCGCAAGACGGGGATCGCGCTTCACCATGAACTCGTGCGACTGCGTGACCTCTCCCACCTTGAGGACCGCCTTGTAGCGCCCCGGCGGCACTCGCGGCCCCTCGACGCTTCCCCAGAGCACGGAGCCCTCCGCGATCTCGGCGTCGTGAAGCCGGAAGTCCCAGACGTAGCGGTTCATCCCTTCCTTCGCCGTGAGCTTGCGCGGCTTCTGGGAGTCCGGCGGCCTGAAGCGCGCCTCGGGATCGGGAGCATAGGGCTCGTCCTTCAGGCTGGAGAGCCGGCGCAGGAGCGTGCCGTCGGCGTCGAGGATCTCCAGGACAATCTCATGCGCCTTTGGCGACGCGGCCGCGTCCGTGCCGGCCGCATCGGCGACCTTGGCGGTTTCCGATGCGCCGGCAGATTTGGCCGGTTTGGAATCCGCCTGAGGGGGGAGCGTGTACTGCACGATGACGCCCGTGGGGGGATTCTCGCCGGCGGGGCCCCGGCCGCCCCCACCGCCGCCCCCCGAGCCGAAGCGTACCGTGTCGCGCGGGCGGAAAAGACGCACGCTGCCTGCGGCGACGCTCTTCACCTCGTGCAGCGGCGTGACGTCGTCGAGGATCCAGAAGGAGCGTCCCTGCGTGGCCACCACCAGGTCCTGGCGCGTGACGGCCAGGTCGGTCACCGGAGTGATCGGGAGGTTGAGCTGAAGGGGTTGCCAGCGTGCCCCGTCGTCGAAGGAGACGTAGAGCCCGAACTCCGTTCCGGCGTAGAGCACCCCCTTGCGATCGGGGTCCTCGCGCACGACGCGCACCGGATGATCCGCGGGGATGCCGTTTCTTCCGTCGGTCAGCAGCTCCCAGGATTGTCCGAGGTTGTCGGTGCGGAAGATGTAGGGGCGAAAGTCGTCCAGCTTGTAGCGCGTGACCGCGATGAAGGCCCTCGAGCCGCCGTGCGCGGACAGGTCGATCATGTTGACCTGCCCCCACTCGGGCATCTTCGCCGGCGTGATGTTCTCCCACGTCTCGCCTGCATCGCGCGACAGGTGCACCAACCCGTCGTCGCTGCCGGCCCAGAGGAGCCCCGCCACCTTCGCTGATTCCTCGAAGGCGAAGATCGTCCCGTACACCTCGACGCCGGTGTTGTCGCGGGTGATGGGCCCGCCGGAGAAATCCTGGCGCGCGGGATCGTTGCGCGTCAGATCCGGGCTGATGATCGACCAGCTCTGCCCTTCGTCGAGGGAGCGGTGCACGTGCTGGGACGTGTGGTAGAGGATCGTCGGATCGTGCGGCGAGAGGCGGATGGGGGCGTTCCACTGGAAGCGGTACTTGAGATCGCGAGGCGCCTGCCCCACCGCAAGCTGCGGCCAGGCCATGATCTCGCGTTCCTGCCCCGTGGCGTGATCGTAGCGGCCGATGGTGCCGCCGTAGCAGCCGCTGTAGGTGACGAGGGGATTGCGCGGATCCACCGCGACGTGGCCGCTCTCGCAGCCGCCGATGACGTACCAGTGAGCCTGCGTGATCCCGCTCGACGGTGTCCGGCTCGGGACCGACACGCACGTGTTGTCCTGCTGGCAGCCGTAGACGCGGTAGGGGAACTCGCGATCGACGGTCACGCGGTACATCTCCGCGGTGGGCTGGTTGGTCTGCGTGGACCAAGACTTGCCGCCGTTGTAGCTGACATTCGCCCCGCCGTCGTTGCCGTTGACCATGACGCGGGGGTCGTCGGGGTTGATCCAGAGGTCGTGATGGTCGCCGTGCGGCGCGCGCACAAGGTTGAAGGTCTTGCCGCCGTCGTCGGATCGCCACAGGCCCACGTTCAGGATCCAGACAGTCCCCGCGTCGACGGGGTCCGCGTAGACGTGCATGTAGTACCAGGCCCGCTGCTGGATGTTGCGGTCGGAGTTGATCAGCTTGAATGTCTTGCCGCCGTCGTCAGAGCGGTAGAGCCCGCCGTCCTTCGCTTCCACGAGGGCCCAGACGCGCTTGCCGTCGGCGCCGGAGACGGCCACGCCGATCCTGCCGAGCGGGCCCGCCGGGAGGCCATCTTTGAGCTCGGTCCAGGTGTCGCCGCCATCCGTGCTCTTCCACAGCCCGGTTCCCTCACCGCCGCTCACCATCTCCCAGGGCGTGCGCCGGGCGCGCCAGGTCGAGGCGAAGAGGATCCGGGGATTTTTGGGATCGAGGGCGAGATCCACCGCGCCGACGTCATCGCTGACCTTCAGAACCTTCTTCCAGGATGCGCCGCCGTTGGCCGACTTGAAGACGCCGCGCTGCGCGCTGGGACCGAACGCGTGTCCGAGCACGGCGACCCAGACGGTGTCGGGATCCTGGGGATGCACGCGGATGCGCCCGATCTGCCCCGCGTCTTCGAGACCGGCGCGTTTCCAGGTTTCGCCCGCGTCGGTCGAGCGGTACATGCCGTCGCCAGGGGACACGTTGCCGCGCACGCAGGCCGAGCCTGTCCCCGCGTAGACGACGTTGACGTCGGAGGGAGCCACCGCGATCGCACCCATCGATGCGGTCTTGAAGTCCTTGTCGGACATCGGAGACCAGGTCACGCCGCCGTCGGTGGTCTTCCAGACCCCCCCGCCGGTGGAGCCCATGTAGAACGTGTCCCTCGCGCCGGGGACTCCGGCCACGGCGGTGACGCGTCCCCCGCGATGCGGGCCGATGTTGCGGAACTTCATCTCCTGGAAAAGCTTCGGGTCGACGGGATAGTCGTCGTCATCGGCGGGCGGGACGCTGCCCGTTGAAGCTGCGAGAACGAGAAGCATGGAAAGCATTGCGGCCGGTACGGCGAGGTTCCGCCGTCTTCTGGGGTATGCCATGGCAGGATCCTCCCTGGGAACTGGAAACAAAGGGTACCAGAAAAGGGCGCTCCCGAGAGCATGGTTCGGCGTGGTGGCCAATCTGATACCCTCGCCGCAAATTCATCGCAAAGTGGAGCGGGCATGGGCATGGACAAGGCGGCGATCGTCCGGGCGCTCGTCGAGATGGCCGACATCCTCGAGATCGTGGAGGCCAACCCCTTCCAGATCATGGCTTACCGCAACGGCGCCCAGACCCTCGAGGAATACGACGGGGATCTCGAGGCCGCAGTACGCGAGCGCACCCTCACCGATCTCCCCGGAATTGGCAAGGGGCTGTCCGCCATCATCTCCGACCTCCTCACTGCGGGGACGAACCCGGAGCGCGATCGGGTGCTCGGGATGGTCCCGAAGGGTCTCCCCGAGCTGCTGCGGGTCCCGCGCCTCGGCCCCAAACGGGTGCGGCGGCTGCACGCCGAGCTGGGCATCGACAGCCTCGAGACACTCGAGGCGGCGGCGCGGGAGCAACGTCTGCGGGCGATGAAGGGGTTCGGCGCCACCACCGAGGAGCGGATCCTCCGTGGCATCGCATGGGTCAGGCAGAAGCGATCGTGAAGGCTCTCACGTTCCACGCCGAGCGAATCGTCCGTCACGAAGAGGTCCCCGAGCCCGGCATCCTGCATCCCCAGGATGTCATCCTGAAAGTGGAGGCGACCGCGATCTGCGGCTCCGATCTGCACGTCTACTGCGGCAGGGAGCCGGGGCTCGACGCGGGGACGCCGATGGGGCACGAGGCGGCCGGCACCATCCTGGAGATCGGATCCGCGGTGACGCGCTTCAAGAGCGGCGATCGCGTCGCGCTCCCATTCTCGACCTGCTGCGGTGACTGCGCTCTCTGCCACGAAGGACTGACGAGCCGGTGCGGGAAAGGGGAGCTGTTCGGATGGGTTCAGGAGGGGACGGGTCTGCCGGGTCTCCAGGCCGAACGGGCGCGCGTCCCGTTCGCCGACGCGACGCTGGTGCGTCTCCCCGATGAGATCACCTTCGAGCAGGGAGCCCTGCTGGGGGACATCGTCCCGACCGGGGCCTTCTGCGCCGATCTCGCCGGCGTGCGGCAAGGCGCTCGGTGCGTCGTCATCGGATGCGGCCCCGTGGGGATGATGGCGGTGCTCGCCGCGCAGGCGCGGGGGGCCGCGCGCATCTGGGCCATCGACATGATTCCCGAGCGGCTCGCATTGTGCGCCTCGTTCGGCGCCGAGCCGATCGACCCGCGCACCGCCGAACCTGTCGCCGCCATTCTTTCCGGGACCGACGGACGAGGGGTCGACGCGGTGATGGAGGTCGCCGGGAGCTATGCGGCCGCGCGTCTGGCCTTCGACCTGGCGCGCCCTGGCGCGACCATTGCGTCGATCGGCGTGCACGTCCCGGGGGAGGTCCCCGGCTTCACGGCGGCGGAGGCTTACGCGAAGAACCTCACCTACCGCAGCGGACGCTGCCCCGCGAGGCGCTACATGGAGCGTCTCCTGCCGTTCATGGGCGCGGAGAAAAGCCGGCTCGCGAAGATCGTCTCGCACCGTCTGCCGCTGAGCGACGGTGTGGAGGCCTACGCGATGTTCGAGGAGAAGCGCTCGGGGTGCACGAAGGTCGTCCTGACGCCGTGAACCCGCCCGCCGCCGCCGCTGCGCCGTGGCGGCCGGGTCTCAGTTGCCGAGCTGACGATTGAACTCGTCGATCTTCTTCTGAAGGCGCTCGGCCCGCTCCTGCGCCGCCGGCGTCTTGAGAGTCTTCGACACCTCTTTGAGCCTCGCCTCGATCCGTTCGACCTCGGCGGCAGCAGCTCCGGCATCAGCGGTGGTGTCCATGCCGGACATCCCCGCAGTCCTGCCGGCCTGGACCATCTCGCTTCTGGCGGCGTCGAGCTGTCTTTCGAGCTCCGCGAGCTCGCTCTCTCCCGCCTTCGCCGTGCGTGGCGCGATGACGTTGTTCCATACGACGTATCCCGCTGCCGCGAGGATCAGCACGATCAAGACGCGCTTCATGTTGTCTCCCTTTGCGATGGGTGCAGGTCCCGGGCCCCAAGGGCCCGGGCGGCGGAAGATAGGGTCCGCCTCGTGCGGTGGGCAAGGGGGCCGGGCGGTCGCGCGGCCTTTGGGTTTTCTCGTCACGGGGGGAGTATGCTGTCGGTAGGTGTGGCCCGGGAACAAGCGCGGCGTCGGGTTGCGGGCCCCCCCAGGAAAGGATCGTCCCCGTGAAGGCCATCAGGGCCCTGCGCGCGTATCTCATGGCTGGTCTGGTCGCGATCCTCTGCCCGCTTGCCGCCGCGGCCCAGACCCCCCCGGTGACGCAGGGTGCGCCGTCCGGGAGCCTCGTGGTGCGCGTCGTTCTCGTGGCGACCGATCACACTCTCAAGCCGATCCCGCGTCACGCGTTCCGGATCGTGCCGGACGGTGGCGGCGCGCCGATCGACGCGCGGACCGATTTCGAGGGGACGTTCACCCAGGCCCTGGCGCCGGGGAGCTATCGGCTTCAATCCCCTCGACCCGTGACCTTCGTGGGGACCGACTACACCTGGGATCTCCCCTTCACGATCGAGGCCGGAGCGCAGATGCATCTCGATCTGTCGAACGACAACGCCACCGCAAGCGCCGCGTCGCCGGGGCAGGGAAGCCTCGAGGGATCCGAAGGGGAGGGGGATCTGTACCGAAGGCTCTCGCCGGGGGTCTTCAAGGTCGTCGCCGATGACGGACATGGGAGCGGCTTCCTGATCGCACAGGAAGGGCTGATCGTGACCAACCATCACGTGATCGCGGACGCGACCTATATCGCGGTGCTGGTGGACAGCAGGAGCAAGCATGCGGCGGTCGTGCTGGCCGAGGACGCAGCGCGCGACATCGCCATCCTGCGCGTGCATCCCGACGTGGTGGCCGACCGTCCCGTCCTTCAGCTCGCGCCGGATGCCGCGGATGCCCCCGCCGTCGCGGTGGGAGACAAGGTTCTCGCGATTGGCAGCCCTCTCACGACCGACACGATCATGACCATGGGCCTCGTCAGCAAGGTCGAGGCCGATGCGATCTTCAGCGACGTGAGCATCAACCCGGGCAACTCCGGGGGGCCGCTGTTCGACGCCAAGGGGAGGGTGGTCGGGATCAACACCTTCGGGTTGGGCGGAGATACCGGCCAGGGGATCTCCGGGATCGTGCGCATCCAGCGGGCGGCGGATGCGATCGCATCGGCGCGCGCCCGCCTCGATCAGAGCGCGCCCCCCGACCCAAGGAAGCTCCCGGTGGAGGACCCCTACAGGTTCGATCCGGAGGCCTTGCGCGATCTGGCGGTCGCGCGCGCCCCGGAGCCCGACAAATACCACCTCGAAGCGGGAAAGCTGGACCTCTACATCGTCACGCCGGTCCTGCTCGCCAACACGGTCGTGATGGCGGAGCGCGAAGCGGCGGAGGGACGGGCCAAACGCCGCAAGGAGAAGCAGCCCGATCCTCAGGACAACCCCGGCCAGCAGTTCTACGCGTGGCAGAAGGATACCGACAACTTCCGTCCGGTCGTGCGCATCGTCGCGCGCCCCGAGACCAAGGTCAAGATGGGCTCCGCCCTTCTGGGTGTCCTCTCCTACACCTTCAAGACCGACTTCGAGAAGATGGAGCTCAAGCGTGGCGGCATGGTGATCGAGCCGATCCATCCGGGGCGCGTCAAGCAGGTCGTTAATATCGAAGGGGCCGCGACGATGAAGGACATCGCCTACTTCGGCTATTACGAATACGCACCGGAGGCCTTCGAAGGGACCGTCCCTCTCACGCTGACAGTCTGGGAGCAGGGGCTCGAGACGCCGAAGGTCATCGCGCTGACGCCGGAGATGGCAGCGATGATCTCCGGGGACTTCGCCCCGTACCTGGAGCATCGCCGAACCGCCGCAACGCCGTAAGGGATGTGGTTGGCAGGAGCCCCCCCCGAGGCTCCTGCCATGGGACGCGGCTGAGCGTGACTGGCGTCAGCAGCCAACGGCCCCCACTGTCCTTACCGGACCCGAGCTGCGTCTCTCCCCCCTTGCTGCCCGCCTCCTGCGAAGAAGCGGGTCCGGTGCCCGTGCTGGAGGGACGCGGCTCTCGCGCGGGTGCCTTGCGATCTTCATGCCACAGGCCCGTGCGACTGTTCTGAATGCCGCATGACGCGACGGATCCTCAAGGGGAGCCGCGGGTTGCGGTTCCTTCGCGGTGTACCGCGCGCTCGATCGGCAAGCGCAATGCGCGTCAAACGTCACAACCACCGCGCAGAGCATCGCATCCAGGACTGCAATGACGTGCACACCATGAACTCCGCTTCACAACGGCGCATCCCTGCGCGCGCCGACGCTTTTATCGCTGCTGTACGACAACCATCGATGGAGAAAGAGGTTCTGCTTCACCGCGGTCGATCCACTGTCTCTCTCTGCGCGTGGTACGGCGATTGCGTAAGAGGATGGCGCGAAGTCACACGCTCACTGGGGGATGGAACCGATGAAGAAGCTGCTCGGTCTGTTGGGAGAGGAGAGACAGGATCTCGCGGAGTACGCTCTGTTGGTCTCGCTGATCGCTCTGGTCGCGATCGCCTGCGTGACCCTCCTCGGCGACCGCATCGACGCCCTTGTTGCCAGCGTCAGAACGGTCTTCTAGATGATCCATCCCATCGACACCGCCCGGCGCCCGAACATTTCGTGTTCCGAGGCCGAGGACGGCGAGCGCTTCATCGACGACCTCACCCGGCTGTTCTGAAGCCGGCCGATCGATGGCCTCCCCCGGGCGCATCCTCGGACCACTCATCTTCACTTTGCTCGGCTCGGGCCTGCTCGTGACGGCCGCGCTGGGCATCGATGCGGTCCTTATCTGCTCGGCGAAGGTCTCGACACTGCAGGCCGCGCGCTCCGGGGCGCTGGCCGGCGCGGAGGCCCTGGCCGCGGACGCGGGCGATTCCCGTGGCGCCGCGCGTGTGGCCCGCGCGTTCGGCGAGAGACGCAGGCCCGGCGGTTTCGCCGTCACGGTGAGCGACCAGGACGTCCGGGTGGATCCGGAGCGAGGAGAGGTCGAGGTCACAGCGGGCACTTCGGATCATCTGCCGACGTTCATCGCGCACGTTCTGGCCGCAGGCCCCGTGCAGGTGCGCGCTTCCGCGCTCGCCGAGGTCGTCACAGGCACCACGGCGACCTGTCTGCGACCATGGATCTTCCCCGACGGATTCGCGGACGCCGCGCCGGGCGACGACAGATTCGGGCCAGGAGATTCCTATCAGCCTGGCGTCACGTCGTGGGGAACCGGGTTTCGGGACGGGGCGGGGGATCGTGGAAGGCGGCTCACGCTGCATCTCGCAGGACGCTCCGACGAAGTCGCAGCAGGGAGCTTCCACGCGATCGACCTGCGCGCGCCCGATGATCCGGGCGACGCTGTCGGGGCGTACGCCAGGAACATCGCGCGCTGCTCCGAAGCGGTGGTCTCGGTCGGCGACTCGGTGCGCGTGCTTTCCGGGCCTCTCGAGCAGGCGACGCGCGAGGCGATGCGCGCGCTGATCGCCCTGGATCCCGGCGCGCGCTGGGACGAGACCGTCGGGAGCGTCGCCGGGAGCGCCTACCCGGCAGGAGCGAGCCCCCGGATCGTGCGGGTGGCGTTCTTCGACCCGAGGGCGACCTCTTCCGGGACGTTCACGGTCGCCAACATCGGCGCGCTCTTCATCGAGGCGACCCCCGGGGGAGACTTCGCGGGAAGGTTGATGCACGCCACCGGGATGGCCTCGGCCCACGGTGCGGCCGCCTCCATGATGCGGAGCGTCCGGCGCGTGCGCTGAAGGCCGCGCGGTATCTGGCTCAAAGCGAAGACAGGTGCTCCCATTCGACGAAGACTTCGTACGCCCAGAACGCCACCACCAGCAGCACGAGCAGGATGCACAGGGCGCTGGCGCGGCGGCTGAGCCGCACGACCCCTGCGCCGCGCGCCACGATCCCGGCGGCCGCGGCGGCGAGAAACGCCGGCAGGAGCGGGACGTGGTAGCGCGCCTCCGCGTTGAAGACGACGTGCAGGGCGACGCTGAATCCGGCCAATAGAAGGATCTCGCGCCGCGCGCCCCCCGCGGGCGCAGCCGCAAAACCGACCGGCGCGAACGCCAGCCACAGGATCTGCGTCGCGGGGATCAGCAGCGCCGCGACGAGCACGGCCCATCGGGGCACCGGCCCCCAGAAACCCTCTCTCACGCCGATGAAGAAGAAGCGCTCCAGGCCGAAGAAGTGACCGATCTTGAGCGGCACGAGCCCCAGCGCGCGCCAGGGATGCTCCCCGATGAAGCGCAGCCCCTCCGCGTAGCCGGCCGCGTCGTAGTCGGCTTCTTCGAGCGCACTGAAGAGCGACAGGTCGAAGCCGCTCTCGGTCCCCGTCGAGGCGTCATTGAAGGATTTCCAGAAGTTGTAGCCGCCGTTCGTGGAGATGGGCACGAACTTTCCGAAGAGGAGCTGATTGCGCAGCGCCCAGGGGAGAACGAGCATGATGGCCACAGCCGAGACCGCAAGCGCCCGCGTCACCGTGCGTCCTGGCGCGGCAGGCAGCGCCGGACGCACGACGGCATAGAGGAGCATCGGGGCCCGGCACAGAGCCATCAGTCCCAGCAGGATCCCCGGGACGATGGCCGCCGCCCAGCCGGAGCGAGGTGAGGCGGGGCGCGATACGACGACGAGCCAGGCGGTGGTGAGAAGCGCCAGCAGCGACTCGCTCATCACGGTCAGATCCGCGAGCAGCAGCGGGGGAGCGAACGCCACCAGCGCGGCCGCGAGGGTCGCGGCGCGCCCGGACACCCGCTCGGGAGCCAGCCTGCGGGCGAGCGTCGCCGCCAGGAGGATCGTCGCGCCACCGAGGATCGACTGCGTCAGGCGCAGCGGAGCCAGCGCGGCCGTTCCCGCGAGCGCTCCCACCGCGCGGATGAAAAAAGGATAGAGAGGAGGGATGAACGCCGTCCCCTCCATGCCGGTCGCGGCGAGGCGGACGAAGCGCACACCGTCGGTGGAGAGCGACCATGCGGGAGTGGCGAGCACGAGGAGAATGCGCGCCACCACACCGGCCAGAGCGATGAGTGCGAGCCGTGTCGGGATGGTCTCCCTGCGGCGCGCGAGGGCGCGCTCCCACCAGCCGGTCACGGTCCGCTCAGTGGGCCCAGCCGTAGGCCCTCGACTTCCTCTCGATCCAGGCCTGAGTCGCCGGGTGGATCGTGTCGCCCCCTTCCTTCTCGAAGAAGAAGGGCTGCCTCGCGACCTTCTCCGGCGCCACCTGGTTCATCGTCGTGGCCTCGTAGAGGCGGCCGTTGATCATCGTCCAGACGACGTATTCCGACCGGTGCAGGTCCTCGAGCGGATTGCCGTCGATGATGGCGAGATCGGCCAGCTTCCCGGGCTCGATGCTGCCGATGTCCTTGTCCATCCCGAGATAGCGCGCGCCGTCGATGGTCCCCGCGCGCAGCGCCTCCCACGGCGAGAACCCCCCCTGTTCCATCATCCACAGCTCCCAGTGGGACGCGAGCCCTTCGCGCTGTCCGTGGGCGCCCA
>Ga0137325_1000061_pt1 | contig 25264 bp, 36 predicted proteins | sample EasRivERMZT469_2_FD_102294 | JGI IMG/M metagenome (GOLD analysis project Ga0137325, IMG submission 102294) | Soil microbial communities from meander-bound floodplain in the East River, Colorado, USA - East River MetaG ERMZT469_2 | ecosystem: Environmental > Terrestrial > Soil > Floodplain ...
CAATACGCGCGGCGGCGGTTATCGTCAATGGCTCAGGTCGTTTTTCTTTGTCGGGTTGATTACGGATAGTCCACCGGTCCACGAAACCCCGCCGAAGCGCGGCGAAGTCACAGCGATGCAGGACCTTGCCGGTATGCACGTTCACAAACCAGTTGCCGGCGTCTTCGTGCTCATGCTGGATGTCCGCCTTGATCCAGTCAAATTCGTTCCAAGACACCCCGCACTTGCGCCCCACTGGCCATTCCTTGAGCTTCTCCGACTCCAAGGGGACGCCCGCAAGCTCGTAATCAATCCAAGTCAACACAGACCGCAAGCTGGGCGTTGCGATGCCGCCACGGGAAAACCAGCGCGTCCACCGGGCAACCTGCGACGTTCGGTCAGTGGGGAACGGAGGCCGGACATCCAGCCGAAGCTCGGCTTCAATTACCTCGCCGCGGTAGGTCATGCGTCCAGTGACGGCACGCGCTGAAAAGTATCGGGGATACTGCACGTTACCAAAGCCTCCCTTCCTTGGAGGTCACGCAGGACCCGGGCTCGCCGGCCACTTGGAAAAACTGTTCGCCATTACTGCCACGGCCAACCGAGTGCAGCGCGGACTTGCCGAACATCTTGTTAATTTTCTTCTCGAAGTTGTTGGCCGCGCGTTCGCACCATGCCGTGTCAAGATTGTTATACGGATCCAGCGGCGCGAGGCATATAGCCACGAGCCCGCAGTATTCAGAAACGGAAACTTCGCAGCGTCCGTTCTCCATTATGACGTGGTCCTCGCGGTCCATCCAGCGGTCACACTCGCAGAGCGACGGGAAAACTTCGGGTAGCACATTACTACGCAGGTCGTCCAAGAAATCGCGGAAGGCGTCGTCGTGATCCTCGAATTCAGGCGAGAGGTAAACGGTTGCGACCGCGTGCCGGTGAGTTGATACAGAGCGTCCCATAATTTTGTTGTGTTGAATGTTTCGGTTGTTGTGCTTACTTGCCCGCCGCGTCAGCCTCGTGGATGACCCGTTGCGCTACTGCGTGCGCGTTGAATACTGAGAAGTCCTTTCGGATGTTGAACCGGTGCAGTGGCACCGCCGCCACGAGCCCGCGCAACGCTTCTAAAGCTGTCACTGGCGCCCAAGGTGTCGGCGCGGGGCGAATCTGGATAGGCAACGCAGAGAACGTGGAGTCGTTGCGGTAGGTGTCCAGCGCCTCGGCCACTGAGTCGCACTCCGCGGTTGTGCCTCCGTCCGGCGTGGTCAGTTCGATTTTGCGTCCGCGTTTTTCGCAGACGATACCCTTGCCGGCGCAGAGGGTTTCGAGATGTCGGAACGTGTTTGTTTTCATGTTGGTTGGAGTATCGGTTATGGTGTGGTGGTTGTCAAGCGGACTTGGAAAAATAAACCAGAAACAGGCCGGTGCGGTAAATGGTCCAGCCGGTTGCCTTCAATCGTTCGGCCAGTTTCAAGCCGGCCAGCGTGCTAGTGTCAACGGTGCGATATTTTGTTTTCATGTGTGGAGTATCATCCCGGCCAGCCCGGAAGTCAATACCCTGAGCATACTTTTTTCCTATACTGAACGGGACAACAAAAAAGGGCCCCAGACAAGCAGCCCGGAGCCCAGACAATTTTGGTATGGATGTGGTGTTAGAATTTCATGGTGTCCTCCGTTTGATGTTGCTTATTCATCGTTCGAGAAAACAGTGGACCTAACCGGGCGATTTGTCAACTCCTGATCCAGCCGGCGCATGTCCTCGGCGTGTTGCTCCGTCCGGGTGCGGCCAGCGTTGCGCGCGGCAGTGCAGACAGGATCACACGTCGTCACCTTCGGATTGTGATTGCGCACCCGGGCGCCACACACCACACAAATTCTCATGTGTTGATTTCCTTCTCCACCTTGTCGGCCAGTTCGCGCAACATCTCAACCAACTTTTCAGGCGGCGCGCTGCTATCCATATTCACGAAGGAGTAATAGAGAAGTCCATCGCGCTTGCGCCAGCGGATACCCAGTCTGAGAGCGTAAGGTTGTGGGAGATTTGTGATTGTGATTTCCATGCTACCTCACAGACATAGAACTGCCAATTGCTCGGCGTAGATGATTACGTTCTCCAAATTTGGCTGGCGGTCAGCGATTGGAGTTTTCCACTCGTGCTCGCGCAACGTGCGCGCACTCTGCAACAGTGCGACGAAAAGTTCTTCTTCAATTTCAATTTTCATTTGTCCTTCTCAACAGGCAACCAGTCAGGCGGCGGCTCGGGCGGGGCTTCTTCAACCTTGCGGAGATACAGGATGGGAATCACATGGCGCCCCGGAATAAATCCGACTGACTCATCACTGTTAGGTGCGGCAGGATCCACGTTCGCCTTGAGTGCCGGGAAAGGTTCCTCGGGAGTCAGCAGAGAAATTTCCTTTCGCTGCGCTTCGGTCAGGTCCGTGGACGAGTTGCTCACGTTGCCGGCAGGAGTGAACACAGGCGCACGATTTGTCTCCAAGGCTTCCAGCCTCTCCACAATTGCACCAAGCGCATCAAGCAATTCCTGATGCCGCGTCTCGGCGGCGTGCATCTGCAACCGGTGACATGCCATGAATTCACCGCGCGCCGTCTTACTCTTGCGGGGATTCTGGCTGACGCCCGTGCCCGGAATGTCCGGGTCACTCAGCACGTCAATGTTGAGGAAATGTTTTTCGACCTCGTCAATGAGTTGGATGATCTCAGGCCGGTCAGTCTCGAAGTCAGTGAGATCCTGCACCGCATTCTGCACCGAGAAGTTCATGTCTTCGTCGCTCACGCCGCGGTGCCGGTTGCGATAGCCGTATTTCCAGAACCGCACTGTCACCATGTCGGCGAAGCGCAGCAGGTCCACTTCCTGTTTCATCGTGCCGTAAGCGATGATGCGATTGCGTCCCTTGAGATAGAAGCGAACGCCAATCACGCGCCCGCCCGGCAGGGCAGAAAAGTGTTTACACGTTTTCGCCGTGAGGTCAGCGCGCCACTCCGCCATGTGGCCATCCTCATCCGGGAACGGATCGAAGGTGTTGAAGATCATCGCGAGGTCACGAAGGACCGGGTCATGTGTTTCTTTGCTCATATTTATTCGCTGTTTAGATGTGGTGTGGGTATCTGGCCGAGATCCTCCTGCATCTTGCGGACAGCTTTGAACAGATCGGGATGAAAGTGCTTTGGGTGTTTGCGTCTCTTGTCAGTCCACTGGCGCGCATTCTCGCGGAAGCGGCGACCGCCCAGCGGACGCTGGCAACATCCATCCATGTTGGCGCCCGTGAAGATCGTTGTCTCGTCAGTTATCGCGTCGCCAAGGTCAGCGCAATACAGATTGGCGTTGGTGAAGTTGCATCCGCGCAGGTCAGCCATGCACAGCCGGGCACTGGTGAGGTCGGCGCCAGTGAAATCAGATCCACGCAGGTCGGTGCGAAGAAGCACGGCGAACCGCAGCTTGGCGTTACGGAAGCAACACTTCTCGAATATGGCGCCTGAAGCATAGATCTTGAAGCCATCACACCCGGTTAGATCCTGCCGGAAGAAGCGGGAATCATGGAGATCCACGCCACGCATGACCAGTCCACGCAAGTCATCGTTGCCCAGCGGATAGATGTTCGTCACGCAGCCACGTTCATTCCGTCTCACTCTCATGTCGTCAACAAGGTGCGAACCGCAGGACGATTCGTCAACGTATTTATTGATCCTGTCTTGTTATCGGTTAGACCCCCCCACCTAGGGGTATAGGGCTATGGGGCGCAGCGCTGGACGGGCCTATATTATCTCTTAAATTTTTTGAGAAGGATCACTATGAAGAATCTCATCCTACTTTTGCTACTTACTACTCGTTTATTGATTGTGGTCGTGCGGAGGGCATAGCCTACTTTTCATTAGCGCGTTTACACGCTCTGATGTGGTCCGTTGTCACACCATTCCGTTGTTACGTTGTCCAATCGCCATATCGCCAAGCAGCCCAATCGCCAGATCGCCGGATGGTTGTGTCGCCATCTCGTCGCGGTGCGCGCACTATTCGTGGGCGTGGACCTCTACTCAAAATCATCTCCTGCAATCCAGAAGCTCGCGAAGCAAGCGCGCAGTGAGATGCGACTCAAGAAACGAAAAGAATATGCCCGACGATTCCCCGAACGAATTGGACCAAGGAACCGAAGCCCCGGCGAAGCTCGATAAGGAGAACGCCTTCCTACTCTATGCCGTGTTCTGCGGCGACGCCGAGCGCACCGCGCACGCATTGGATGTGGATCCAGATTTGATTCGCAACATCGCGCTAGATAGCAACTGGGACAAGAAGCTCAAGCCCATCATTGATCTGAAGCAGAGCGCGCGTGCCGGCGACGTGGAGCGCGCAATCAATCGCGCACTGAATTTCACTCAGACCCACCGCTACCGGTTGTTCCTTCAGCGCGTGCTGAAGAATCTCACCGGCATGTCAGTTAGTGACATGAAAGCTTTTCTGTTCCCACATGAAGTGATGAAGGGCAAGGACGGCAATGAGCGAGTGATCCAGAAGTTTTCGACGCGGGCCCTCGCTGACTTCGCGAGTGCGTTGGAGAAGTGTCACACGATGTCCTACCTCGCACTCAACGACACCGCGACGGAGCGCAAGGAGCGCAAGGAGAGTGGCGACGAGGACGCCAGCGCTTCGGAGATGCACATCAGGCTTGCGGAGGCTATGGCGAAGGCTGGAGGCGCATCCAAGTCTATTCGCGGGCTCGTGCTGGACGCACAGCTTGAAATGGCGCAGGAGCACGCCAAGGTTGACTTGTCGGTTCCGTTTGCCCCACCTACGCCGAACGATCACTTGCGGGAAGAAGCGGAACGCTATAACGTTAACGTTAAAGCTGTGAAGTAGAGTCGTGCTTGCGTCTCGTTTAGGGACATACCTTTAACGTTACCGCTCAAGCGAATCGAGATCCGGCGCACATCTGGCTTTAACGATAAAGATCTGCTAAGTAGTTGAGTATCAACAGGGTAGCTTCTTCTACATTTCTTCAGTAATCCCGAACAGCGTCCGACGACACCCCGGCGACGTGGCGATCCGGCCTCACACACCCAGTCTCAACCCACTGAGGCTCAAAGACTTACCGCGGGAACACCGACCGGGGGGTGCTGGGGTCTGAAAAACTTCGCTTAGGCCCTCGCGCGCGAGAATAAAAATCGAGATCGGGGAAATCCCCCATGTCTAACTCGGGTGAATTCTCGCACGGTTTGTTGGTGAACCTGAGAGACGCCCAGTTGTTCGCAATTGGGTTGGTGTTGCTGCCGATTTTCATTTTTGACGTTCTGAAACATGATTATGCTCACCGACCGTGGATAAGAATTCGAGGCGAGGGGCTTTGGTGTGGTATGTGCCAGAGCTACTTGTCCATCGAAACGCTTCCGCTTTCTCACAAGCTCCGCTGTTTCCGTCGCGCGGCCAAATTCTTTCGTTACCAACCTCGGAATTGGGTTCGATATTGACGTAGCCTTTCTTACAAGACACATTAGTTTGTGCCTTCTTTCGCGGAAAAAATTATTCGCCTCGCCCGCGCTCAGACGAAACCTATACCCGCGGTCCCCGAGCCTCTGGCCAAACCGTTCTTTCGCAAGGCAATCGGGGCTACTGGGCCGGCTGGTGCCACCGGACCTCAAGGTCCTGCCGGCGCAACGGGAGCAACCGGGCCGCAGGGGCCTCAAGGGCCTGCTGGCGTAACGGGTGCGACGGGAGCAGCAGGTTCCGCGGGTCCCCAAGGTGAAACTGGACCACAGGGTCCGCAGGGAAATCCGGGGTCAACTGGTCCGCAGGGTCCGCAAGGCGCAACAGGCCCCCAAGGTCCTCAAGGTGACGCGGGTGCAGATGGTGCAACAGGCCCGCAAGGTCCTCAAGGAGCAACCGGATCGCAAGGTCCTCAAGGTCCGCAGGGTATCCAAGGTGATACGGGTCCCACTGGTGACACCGGCCCGCAGGGTATTCAGGGTATCCAAGGCGCTACTGGGGCAACCGGTTCTCAGGGGCCAGCAGGGGCGGACGGCGCTCCGGGAGCCGATGGGGCAGATGGGGCTGACGGCGCGCAGGGACCGCAGGGAATTCAAGGCATTCAGGGGATTCAAGGAATTCAGGGAGATCCCGGGGCGCCGGGGGCTTCAGGAATCACTGGCGGCGCGATGTCGTTGGTCAAGAAATCTTCGGATCAGACTTTCAACAGCGCGACACCCGCGAACGTGACCTCGTTGAGTTTTTCGGTGACTTCAGGGGTGTATTACCATTTCAAATTTGTGTGTCTCGTCCGGTCAGATACCGCCACAGTTGGCGTCCGGGCAACGGTGACAATTCCCGCAGTCACGCGATTCGGCGCAACCATGCGAACGATAATCGCCGCCGATGGAGCCGGGGCGGAGTTTCAAGGAGCCATCACGGCGTCTGCTGATGCCGTCGTTCCAACCGCGGTGCCCGCCATAAACACCGACTACATTCTGATTGTGGAAGGGTGCATTTTACCCAGCGCGAACGGCACCTTGCAGCTTCAGGCCGCGACAGAAACCGGAACAACGGTGGTGACAGTTCGGCAGGGATCGGTGGGAATTTTGACGACTGTTGATTGAGCACTTGACAGCGCGGCGATTCGGCGACACTTTACGAGCATGATGTTCTTTGTCGGCGTCGCCGTTGGACTCGCCATCGCGGCAGTAATTATCGGGGTGGTCCTCTGTATCGCAGCCGCAAACTCTGGCCCGTGGCGGTGAAGCCAGAACCAAAAATGCCGGATCGGTTCAAGGACGGAATCTATCGCGTCAACCTGTTGCTCGGCACTGCCAACATCGTCGTGAAAAATCGGGCGATTGCGGAAGTGGCCCCCGCGCTCCGGAAGAACTGGTCCGCTGAAAAAGCGATCCGCCTGATGAGCATGGCAACTTATTTTCCACTCCCCACTTGACAATTCGGCGACCCGGCGATACTCTGACGCGACATGAAAAAATTATTGTTCCTCACAACCGTCGTTCTGCTGGCTGGGTGCGAAGGCCGGCCTAAACCAAACGTGGTGGACACCCTTGGGGGCGCCTACTACATCGTAAAAATCGAGGACTGCGAGTATATCCGCTTCTCATCCTACGGATCTAACTACGGCATCACGCACAAGGGCAATTGCAACAATCCGATCCACCGCCTTCGTTGACATGAGAAAATTCACCTACAAGGTCACGAAGCCGATGCTGCCGCCCGGTGCAACCAGTCCGATAATGACGCACGAACAAATGGAAGCGTGGTTGAACGACATGGATGCGCAGGGTTGGGAATTCGTTGGCTTCGGTCAGAAACATTGGCTGGAAATCCCGACGCAGGAGTGGTGGATTTTTCGCAAGCCCGTCGTCCCCTCCAATCTCTTTCCCAAGAAAAAGAAAAGTTGACAACACGACAAACCACTGATAGCCTTACTGCCATGAATGTAATACAAGAAATTGACGACATGCTCGCCCGGAACGCAGTTGCTTTTCCGGAGGCCAAACTTACCACCTTCAACGAAGAACGGCTTCGCCAGATCAAGAGTTACCTTACGCTCCCGTGGGGCCACTTTCACGTCGGAGTCAGTGAGAAAAGACTTCCAATCTATCTAGCCATCCGGGACGAGCGCGAATATCAAGACGAGCGCTGGGGCAAGACGGCGTCCAGCGACCGGCCCGGCAATGGCGAGCGCACACTCGACGAATTCGCGCTCTACATCGCCGGCTACGCGGACAAGCTCACCGGTTTTTGCACGGAGTTTGCGGACACAAACACCAAGCTCCACATGGTCCGGCAGATCGCGGCGTTGTGCGTGTGGTGCATGGAGCAACACGGCGTCGCAGAGCGCAACATGACAAAGACAAGGACAAAAAATGAGATTACAAGGTGAGGTTGGAAAGCTGGAAACTAGCGGTGATGGTGTGGATGTGACTATCACTAATGTCAAACGAAAACGTCAAGCCGGTTGGGCGGGATACGGTCACGAAATCAGAATCTCGATGCCCGTGTCGAAGGCCAGAAACTTTCCCATCGGTAGGATCGTGAAACTGGATGTGAAGGCATCCTGACAAGTGATTACTTTTCTAATCGCGATTCTTTTACTCGGTTGCCTCGGCTGCGGATTGCTGGCGTGGGCGGCGAAGGACGGGCGATGAAAAAGCGGGTCCGTCGTGTGCGAGGCGTGCGCCGCATCAAGGCTTATCGCGTGACTCGATTGTGCGGGTGCCGGGAGGATCGGTCGGCAATCAGTTTTCGACATGCGGTTTGGCTGACGACCAAGCCCTGCGAGTATCATGGGAGCTAGGCAACGAGAGTGGGCGCGGCGCAAGCGGGATGAGTTATACTCTTTGCTGGGCAACGTGTGCAACAAATGTGGGGCGACGGAGAATCTCACACTTGATTGCAAGATTCCCTGCGGGCCGGATCATCAGCGGCGGATGGAGTGGTCGGCACGGATGTCGTTTTACACGCGGCAGTATGAGCAAGGCAACCTCGCGCTGAAGTGCAACAAGTGCAACGGAACAAAAAGCGATGGACTGGAGTTGACCGGCGAACCAAAAGCTGATATTCCTTTTTGACCATGAGAATCATTCACAATAAACGCTGGGACGAATTTGTAGTTGATCCCGGCTGGCGGTGGTTGCGCGCGATTACTCCACACGGCCCGCCGTGCAAGACCCGGCGTGCTGCGATTTGGGGGTGGATTCGCGCGGCACTGGGCGCCACGTCACACAAATAATCATTGATGAACTGGTGCCTTGAACTTAGCCAGTGGGACTTTATCATTTTTGCCACGCTTGTCGCGTGTGTGACGTGGTGGTCAATGCAGGATGACAACACCCCGAAACACTAGCTTGACATTTTTCAAATCGTGATGCACTTTGTTTTACGCGCATGTGAAATCCGGCACGGGTTACTGACCCGTTGCGAGTCGCGACCGGATGAATTGCGTTGTATGGGGTTCGGAGTCATTCTCTCAACCCCCAACCGGGTCCCGTTGCAACGGGGTGGGTGTTTCCATTGGGCGTTAGCCCAACCCGGATTTGATTTTTGCAGGAAGAATGAGATTCAAGTCAGCCTCATAAGCTGGCCTCCGCAGGTGCAACCCCTGCTCCTGCAACCAGTTTTTATGAACGAATTGACGCCCCATGCCGGCCAGATCCTCCTGTTCCGAGGCCGCGGTTTTCTTTCCACACTGATCCGCTGGCAGACGCGCGGCAAATACAGCCACGCCGCGATCCGCGTAAACGAGGACGAGTGTGTGGAGGCGTGGCAGGGGGCTGGCGTCCGGTTGAAGAAAATCACCGACTGGTCCAACGTTGACATTTTTCGCGTCCCGGCCACGGAGCGGCAGCGCATTGTCGCCGTCAGCTTCGCCGGCCAGCAGATCGGTAAGAAATACGACTACCTCGGGGTGCTGCGGTTTTTGTCCCGGCGCCACTGCAACGACGTGCAGCGGTGGTTCTGTTCGGAACTGGTCTTTGCGGCTTTCAAACATGCCGGGGTGGATCTGCTTCACCGTATCGCGCCGTGGGAGGTTTCCCCCGCGGTGCTGTCCACGTCGCCGTTTCTTTTCGCGACGAATAAAGGTTGACACCGCCGAGGATTGGGCGCACTGTCTTAGCGTTGTTGTGTTCATGTTGGCGGGGGTTGCGGGAAACTGCAACCTCCGTTTTTCTTGAAAGGAAAATTATGAAGACCTTGATCGGAAAAATTGTCCTCGGCGTATCAGATCGGATTTGCAAACCGCTGATCCTTTGGTCATCGGGGGCCAAGAAAACCAAGCTAGGGTATCAATTCTCGCCGGGTTACTCATTGCGTCGCGAGTTTGCGGTGGAGCGCGCGGAGAAGTTCATTCGCCGGCAGTCGAATACGGAAGCGGCGACGGATCTGATCGCGCTGGCGGTGATCGGATTCGTTTGCGCGCTGGTTCTCGGCTTCATTGCAACAGCGGTTGGGATCCTGCTTTCGTCGTTGCTCGCCGCCCGGTTGATTTTTCTTCCACGACGATGACGACCGACACCCTCACTCAGTTTAGTCCGGATCGTCGGCTTCCGTGGAGTTTTGACGCCGGCTATACCTCGGACGCCTACTCGTGGCACATAAAGAACACGCAGCCCCTCAATCGTCTCTATCTGAATGACGCGCTGGTCAGTTCTGAGACGGGAAATCTAAGCATGGACTTGCAGGATTTGTGGAACACAATCGAGCGTGTGAATGGCGCTACTTGCGCGGTGATTGACGGATCCGGTTTCGATTATGAGCATCCTGATCTGACCTCGAATGTGATCTCCGCTGAAAAAGCGACTGGCGGCGCAAATCCGGACATCGCAAATCACGGGACGCAAGTGGCTGGTCTGATCGGCGCGGTGGGGAACAACGGGATCGGCGCCGCGGGAGTTTGCTGGAGAGTGCCCTTGATTCTTTTGCAAACTGATTCCCGATTGGACGCCGAGGCGCGAGCGCTGGACATGCGTCGCGCAATTCTTCGCGCGGCGGATCTGGGCGCCAAGGTGATTTGTATCCCACAGTCGGTTCCAAACAGTCCTCTGGTTTACACCGCACTTTTGGAAATCGGGGCCCGCGACGTGATGGTGGTGTGCGCCGCAATGAACTACCCGGCAGACCACGATACCGTTTTAGACTACCCGACTTCGTGGCGGCTACCCCACGTTCTGACGATCTCAAATTGTATGCGCGACGGTCAGTTGTTGCCGGGCGGCGCGGGTTGGGGAAAGAACACCGTTTTCGCGGGCGCCCCGGGGCGGCGGTTGCCGGTGCTCTTGGCGGGCGGCGGATACGGCTTCGCCAGCGGGACCTCGGAAGCGTGTGGTGTCGCCGCGGGGTGGGTAGCTTTCCTTCGCAAACGCTTTCCATTTTCGTCCGCAGGTCATATTCGCGCGCGACTGGCGGCGGGAATTCTTCCAGTGCCGGCGTTGGCCGGCAAGACGATCACGGGCGGGATGTTGCACGTAAACTCTTTCTTCATAAACGTCCTGACACGGGATTATCCCACCGACAATTCGTAATTTACGGTCGGATGTCAAAACGGCACGATTCCTTGTATGGGGATAGCCTATCTGACGACAGATCCAAAGCCCGGTGACAGCGACAACGTGTTGCTGGCAAAAATTCTTCAGTCATTGGGCGGCGTGCCTGAGTCTGGGGACCTTAGAAACAATCTCCTTCGTAAAAGTCTGGAACAGTGGGGTGGATCGTTTTCGCCCGGCGACTGGGATCATCGGATCCTCTGGAAAATTTTGGAATCTCTCGGCGGCGTCCCGCGGCTGGGTGATCGGCATTACAACCTGTTGTGGAAAATCCTCGAAGATCTCGGCGGGGTTCCGCGGCTGGGCGACACCCACAACAATCTTCTCAGGAAAATTCTGGAGCGTGTCTTGGTGCTTGCTCCCGTGAACGCCGCGGTGAATTCTTTTGTCACGCGAGCCGGCATTTCAAGTCAGACTCAGATTGACGCTTTGCTTGTTTTAGTTGAAGCAGCGATAGCGCACGGCTGGTGGGATCTGTGTGACTTGATCTACCCGCATGTCGGTGCGACGGCGGGCGCCCACGCGCAGAATTTGAAGTCAAGCAATTTTACCGTTACATGGGCGGGCGCGGTGACTCACAACGTCAACGGGATTACGGGAGATGGGGCGACGGGGTATGGGGATACGGGGTATAATCTTCGCAGCAGTGGTCAGATCACCTTAAATTCCGGTCATGTCGGAGTTTACCAAAGAACACTTCCTACCGGAGCGGGCGGCAAACACATTGCCGGGGCTGCTATTCTAGGTGATGCGTTTTTTGGGGTTAGCAGAGCTTTTAGCGGGGCGTTCACCGGTAATGTAAACGAGCTCACTCAAAGTTCGCTTACTAATTCTGTGGGGTTTGGTGCTCTATCGCGAATTTCTTCGACCGGAAAATCGTATTTTCTTCCGACAGGGTCAACGACCGACGCCACTAGCTCAATCAATACCGTCAATCTTACTCTTTTCCTTCTGGCAAGGAATTTGTCCGGTGTAATGAATGCTCCGTCTAACGGAAACGTTGCTGGACTTACCGTTGGTAGCGGAATCACGTCTGCGATATACCAGCTTATGAAGGCTGACTGGCAAACTTTCAACACAGCGAACGGAAGGCAGGTTTAACATGGCGAAGAATTTCACAAATCTCAATCCCCAACATGGGGACGACGAAATCACACTACTCGGCAAGCTGCTTCAAAAGATGGGTGGGCAACCCAACTGGGGTGATACCGTAAAATCGTTGCTGGCTAAAATTCTGTCCGCGTTCACGGCATCGGGTTCTGCGGAACAGTCGTTTCAGTTTTCCTCCAGTGCGATTGCCCCTAGCGATCCACCCGCGGACGCCAATTTACCGGCGCAGCATTTCAACACCGCGACAGGCTTCGTTTACAATTGGAACATTTCCAGCGCGGCATGGGTTCCAGTTCCGAAAGTCTATCGCGCACTGCTGACGCAGAGTGACGTAGATGCGCCGGTTGCGGTGGTTTTGGAGAACACGCTTGGCACCATCACCTACGCGCGTGTGGCACAGGGGGTCTATAGCGCCAACTCTGCCGGATTGTTTGTCGCGAGTAACAAGATGGGAGTGATCGGCACGCAGTCTGGTGCCGGGGGAGGCTTCAGTGCGTTTTTCGATACGGCTTCCAAGATAACCTTTGAGACGACGAGTGTCAGTGGACAGGCCGACGATCAGTTGTTTTTCAGTCTGTTTGAGATACTCGTTTACCCCTAAGGAAAAATTATGGCAAAGAATTTCACGAATCTCAATCCCCAACACGGGGACGACGAAATCACATTACTCGGCAAGCTGCTTCAGAAAATGGGTGGGCAACCCAATTGGGGCGACACCGTAAAATCGTTGCTGGCTAAAATTCTGTCCGCGTTTGCCGCGGCTGAACAATCTTTTCAGTCGTTGTCCGGTGCTGGCGCTCCCGTGGCCGCACCAACAGACACGACGCAGCCGGCTCAATATCGAGACACAACCAGCGGGTTCAATTACCGCTGGGATGTGCAGTCGCAATCGTGGGCGGCGATACCCAAGGTCTATCGGGCTTTGATGGCGCAGAGCGGAGTGAACGCCCCAGTGGCTACAGTGCTTGAAAATACAATCGGTAACATTGTGTGGACATACACGGGTGCGGTTGGTGTGTATGATGGCACTTTGGCGGGGGCATTCCTAGCAGGGAAAGGCTTTTACAAGGGACCGTCTAACTTTGTAGATTCACCTGTTGATGTCTTTGTAGCTACGAGACTCTCCAGAATTTCAGATAATGTGGTTCAATTAGTTGTTGGGGATGGCGCCGGATCCGGGTTGAACGGGGAGCTATCTGTTTCAGACGGATCAAACATTGAAATTCTCGTTTACCCTTGACAGCCCATAGACCGTGTGGTAGTGTAGCCGCATGAAAGTTTACGGCTACGTTAGAGTCAGCGGTGAGTCACAGGTTGAGAAGGACGGTCCCGTCCGACAGGGGATTGCCATCGAAAAATTCTGTGTAGATAACGGGTTCTTTCTTGCCCACACATTTTCCGACCTCGGCGTGAGTGGCACCGTCGAAGGCATGAACCGACCCGGGTTTTTCGACATGCTGGAAACCGCGTCCTACGAAGGGGTGGAGATCGTCATCGTGGAAAAGTTGGAGCGGCTCGCGCGTGATCTTATCGTCAGCGAAATGATGATCCGGGAATTTCGCAATCGCGGCATCGTGCTCTACGCGATTGACCAAGGCAAGGTGGATCTGGTGTCCACGGATGCTGACCCCAGTCGGAAGTTCATTCGCCAGATTTTTTCCGCCGTCGCCGAGTATGAGAAAAGTTGCCTCGTGCTCAAGCTTCGCGCCGCGCGGGCCCGCAAGAAGCAACAGACTGGCCGGTGCGAAGGCCGGAAGCCTTACGGGCGGGACAACGCGGAGAAGCGGCTGATCGAACTTGTGTCCAACCTGCGAAATTCGGGTGTCAGTTGGCGCGGCGTTGCGACACTATTGTCTCAGGATCGGGTGAAGAAACGTTGCGGTTCGACCAAGTGGTCTGGATCGGAGGCGTTTGAAATATTTGCCCACCGCATACCGAAAGCGATACCTGAATGAATGCCTGTTTGCAGACTGTTTACACGAAGGTCGGAAACCGATCTGTTTCGGTGGACACCTTGCTCGAAGCGCACTCGAAGCAATGCGCCGACCGCCTCGCCGAAGCCAAAAAGAAAAAGAAGCGCAAGAGTTATTCCTGCTGACGCATGTTGGTAGGTGCGCAGGCGAAGCTGGCGACGGAAGTCTCCCGGCTGGTTCACGAGCACAAGATGCGGGCTGCGGCCCAGCTTGTCTCGGATGAATGCCATCTGGAGTTGAAGATCGCCAGTGATCGGCTAAAAGACTACGGGCCTCCCCTTCAGACCTATCTTCACTGGTTGCTTAATAACGGCGCCAAGGAGGAAGCGGCGCAACTTCTGTGGACACCGAATCAGTTTGACCCCCGCCCGCAATACACGCGCGATGCGTGGAAACTGGTTGAGCAAACCAGCACGGGTCTTTTGATGGGTGGTGCCTCGTGTTCCAAGTCTTACGGAACCGGGGTAAACTTTTTTCTGGAATGGATCCGAGATCCGGAATATACCACTGTCCGGGTGATCGGGCCTTCAGAGGATCATCTCGAAACCAATCTGTTTTCACATCTGGTCAGCCTCCACTCGCAAGCGAGTCTCCCCATGCCGGGCAAGGTGGGAAGTTTGTTCATCGGACTCGACCGGCGAAATCTGGTTTCATCCATCAAGGGAGTTGTCATTCCGGTGGGCAACGTGAAGAAGGCGGGCCGGCTTCAGGGAACCAAGCGCAAGCCGCGCAAGACGGTTCATCCGATTTTCGGAGAGTTGTCCCGGCTGTTTATTTTCCTCGACGAAATCGAGAACGTTCCCGCGGGCGTGTGGTCGGACATTGACAACGTGCTCTCGAACATAGATCAGGTGGACACGCAGGGGTTGAAGATTTTTGGCGCTTACAATCCGACGAACCAATACGACGAGGTTGGCATCCGCGCGGAGCCAGAATTCGGCTGGGGCGAATTCAACGTGGACATGCACTACCGTTGGAAATCCAAGCGCGGCTGGGAAGTGCTTCGCTTAGACGGAGAAAAGTCCGAGAACGTGGTTGCCAATCGAATTATTTTTCCGGGCTTGCAAAGTCGGGCCGGCTTGGATCGCATCGCGAAAAATTCCGGAGGCCGGCAGTCGCCGGGCTATATGTCAATGGGGCGGGGCGCCTATCCCGCGCAGGGCGCGGCGATGACGATCATCCCGGCAGGAATGCTTCCGAAATGCCGCGGCGAGGCGATCTGGTATGATGTCCCCAAGCCGTGTGGATCCGTGGACATGGCTTTGGAGGGCGGTGCAATTGCGGTTTTCACCCTCGGCAAGCTCGGCCTCGCGACCGGCATAAAGCGTCCGCCGTCCATCGAGCATCCGAATGGTCACACGGAAATGTTCAAGGGTCCGACTGGAGCCGTGACCCCGCGCTGGATCGCTCAAGCGGATCAGCAATTTCCAATTCCCAAGGGCGACACCGTCGCCATGAAAAACGCGGTCGTGGATCTGGCGAAGAAGGCCGGCATCCGTCCGGAGTTGCTTTGTCTGGATCGAACGGGTAACGGCGCCGGGGTTCACGATCTGGTCAAGCATGAGTGGTCCTCGGCGGTGATCGGCGTCAACTATTCGAGCAACCCGACTGACATGAAGGTCATGCAGGAGGACGAGAAGCCGGCCAAGGATGAATACGACCGGATTGATTCTGAATTGTGGTTTGCGACGCGCTCGTGGATGGAATTTTCGGTTCTGCTGTTGAACCCGGCGATGGACTTGTCAAAGGTTTCTCCGCAACTCACGGAACGGTTGTTTCGGTCAGCGGGAGGCAAACGAAAGGTGGAGTCGAAGAAGGATTACAAAGCCCGGGGCAACGAATCTCCCGATGAGGCGGACTCACTCACGCTTTTTGTTCACGCCGCGCGCAAAGGTGGGCAGATAATCCCGTCCATGCGCGGCCAAGGCGAGGGGACTGGCAACCCGGATGACGACGATTGGTGGGAGGGAGATTATCACGAGGGCGGCGTCAGAATTGACCCGTCAAACATGAGTCAATCACTGGAGGACTCCAATGGTTAGAATAAATTGCAATCTGTATCCCAGCGGGGGTTATTATTTCGACGAGTCAGACGGATCCCGCCAGCGCGCGGGAGGCTGGCGCGCAGTAATCAAAAAAGTGACGGCTTACCGGCAGCGCGCCCGGCTACCACTCGGCGATGTGGAAAATGAAGTCATGGCGCAGGCGTGTTCCCGCAATCCGGCACTGTGTTACGATGACCGCGCGGTGCAACCTCCGAAACCCGCGGTCACGGTAAAGGCCCGGGTATTGAAATGGTTGTTCGGCTTCAAACAACTTCAAGAGCGGGAACCTATAAGCTACGTCGGCGTCGCCGAGGCGGCGGCGCGGGCGGCAATTTGTGCCGGCTGTCCGCAGAATACCCCCTTGGGGGTGCATACGTGCGCGACTTGTAAAGCCACGTTGAAGGAATACCGAAAGCAGTTGCTCGGCGGTGGGCGCCCGCGCGACGCTCGTCTCGGCGGATGCAATGTTTTGGGGTGTGATCTGGTTACGGCGGTGCATCTGGACGAGATCCGGGTGGACAACGGCGCGCTACCGGCGCATTGCTGGCGGAAGAAGACCATTTGACGCAAGTTCTTCAAATCGGCACTGTTTTTGGGATTGCAAATGCGATTTCCCAACCCTTTTCGGCTGGCGTGGTCTTGGTGCGTAAGCGCTTGGGCTAATCTTTCTGGATACGCGGCCCTCACCAACGTTCCGGAACAAATGTCCCGCTGGGCGCAGTGTGAGCCGTGCGAATTTAATGCAGACGGGCAGTGCCAGAAATGTTCCTGTTTGCTTCTGGCAAAAATCAGTCTGTCAATGGAGCGGTGCCCGGTCAAAAAGTGGGATCGAGTTTGGAGGAAGAAAAAAGTATGTCTTTGAGTTCAACATCGGAAAAGGGGATCGGGGCACCGAAGGATGTGACGGGCGGGCTGATAAACAGTCCGGAGATCAACTCAGCCGGCGAGCCGACGCAGCGGTCCATCAAGAATATCCAGCAGGCGCGGGACATCGTTTTCACTCTCATCAGCGCCAATCGCGACCGGCAAATCGTCAATAGCCGGATCATGGCGAAGTATAACGCGGAGCGCCCCTACAACACCGCGCAATTGAAGGCCGAGGGTCTGGGCTGGAGATCAAATTTCACGACGAAGCCACTCCCGATGATGATCGAGAAGGTTTCACCGCGCTTCGACGAAGCAATCCACGGCTTGAAGTATCTCACAAATTCTTCGCTGTCGAACAAGTGGACCAACAACACCGAGAAGACCGAATTGTTCCGTCAGAAGATCACGGACACCATCCGCGCCCGCAAGGGATGGAAAACGCTCGTCAGCGACATATCGCTCGACAATGCGATGTTCGGTCACACGGTTGTTGCATGGCTGGACGAGTTTTCGTGGTTGCCTCAACATTTTTCTCAGGATCAGTCTTTCATTCCCGATGGCACCAAGCAATCTTCCAGCAATGCGCAGATTGCCGTTCTGGAAGAAGTATATCTCCCACACGAGTTGTTCGATTACATCAAGGACGCCGAGTCCGCAGACGCGGTTGGGTGGAATCTGGGGAACACGCGAAAAGCAATCAACGGCGCGTCTCCGAGTCAACTTCGAGAGCAACTCCACGGTGCTGCCACGTTGGAGGCGTGGTATCAACATGCCCGGCGCGAGTTGACCGTGGGCGCCTCGTATCAGGCCGGCGCCAGCGTTATCAAGGTCTATTCGCTGTTGGTCCGTGAAGTTACCGGCAAGGTTTCCCACTATAGACTTTCCGGTGCGTCCACTCCTGATGATTCGATGGAGCTTTTTTCCAAGGACGACCGTTTCGATAGCATGGTTGAGTGCCTTGCGTTTTTTGCCTTTCAGAAGGGCAACAAACGCCTTCATGGATCCAAGGGGGTTGGGCGGGATATTTATGAACTGGCCGCGATGCAGGACCGGATGCGCAACGAAGTTGTGGACCGCGGAATTTTGTCCGGCAAGACTTTCGTTCAGGGCGACTTCAAAATGTTGCACAAGTTCAAGATGTCCGTGGTTGGTGCGACGGTAATCGTCCCTACCGGCTGGACCTTCTTGGAACAAAAGGTGGATGGTAACATTGACAGCTTCTTGAAGCTGGATGCCTACTTCACGATGTTGGTGGATCAACTCATCGGCTCGGTGTCGCCGCGGACTTTTCAAGGTGATCGGGTTACGAAGGCGGAAGTTGATCTCTTTGCCCAGCGCGAGGAAGAAGGCAAGGACGCGCGCATCACTCGATTTTTGGAACAGTTCGTGGACATGGTGGGAACCATGCAGCGACGCATGTGCAATCCCGATACCACGGAGGACGATGCGAAAAAACTCCAGAAGGATCTTCTGGAAGTAATGACTCGCGAAGAACTGGACGAACTGGCTGAGAATCCAGTTGCCGGAACGGTTCGCGACCTAACCCCGCAGCAACGGCAGATGGTTGCCGCCCTCGTGGCGGAGAAGCGTGGAAATCCTCTCTACAACCAGCGGGCCCTCGAAGTTGAAGATCTGGCCGCGCGAGTCGGTTCCGAGTTTGCGGATCGTGTTCTTTTGCCTGAGGAAGATCCGACCGAATCCGCGGAACAACAGCGGTTACAGTTGATGGAGCTTTCGCTTCTGACCACGGGTCAGGCGATGCCGGTGTCTCCGAGGGACAACCACGAGATTCATTTGCAGGTTTTGATGCCTGCGGCGGAGCAGATGGCCAGCGCGGTGCTTCAGGGCCAGTCAAATAGTTCTGCTTTTGAGGTTATCATTCAGCACATTTCTTCGCACTATGATATAGCCTTGCAGAGTGGCGTGAGCAAAGAAGTTTTGAAGCCGGTTGCGGATCTGGTCAAAAAGGCTGGTCCGGTTCTTGCCCAGTTGAAAGAACTGGATGCGCAGGCTGATGAACTGGCCGCACAATCGGCGGCAGAGGCGGCGCCCGTGGCTTGATATGGAAGTAACGAACGACTTAGTAGAGTGGGATCAACAGGAAGACTTTGAGATTCTCCGACAGTTCTTGAACACGAGAACTGGAAAACGAGTGATTCCAAAAATGCTGGAGTCCATGCCGGCACTCTTGGCCAAGGGTGACGTAAGCGAAATTTTTATTCGTAGCGGTGAGGTCCGCGGATGGCAGGCGGCAGTTAGTTGCTTGCTCGGACTGGCGACGGTAGTTCCCGAGTCGGACATCAAAGACCTCGCAGTGACAGAGTATGCCGCCCCCGAAGACGATTCCAAATGGAACGATGGCCAAAGGCTTAGTTCCTCCCCCAAACCCTAAACCCGATAGCAGATTATGGCTGATGAAATCACCGACCCGAAATCCGTAGCAGAACACAACGCTGAGGTAATTAAACAGCAGGCCGCGCAGGATATTTCCGGCCAACCTGCGGGCGGTCCTACTAATCTCGACGGCGCTTCTTCGCTGGACGCTCTGCGCGAGGACAAGATCAAGGAAGCGAAAGAATTGGTGCAGCCGAATCCCGAAGACGCGGCTGCGGCGGAGGCGGCAGCAAAAAAGAAGGCTGAGGATGATGCGGCGGCAGCGGCGGCTGCAACGGGAACGACAACGGCAACACCCCCGGTGGTGGATGATGCCGCGGCAGTGGCGGCAAAAAAGAAGGCCGAGGACGACGCCGCGGCTGCGGCGACCAAGGCCGCGGAGGACGCTGCGGTTTCCAAGCGCGCCGAGTTGCTTTTCAAGGACTCTCCGGGCCTCGCGCCCAATGCGAGTGCCAAATCGGGTGAGGCTTTTTCATCGGTGAAGCTGACTGCTGCCCGTGAGGTTAGCCGGCTGGAGTCGGAGAATGCCGAACTGCGAAAAAAGGTCAGCGAGGCGGAGGAAAAACTCAAAAATCCAATTCCTCCGGAGTTGGAACAGGAGTTGAAGGCACACCGCGAGTTTCGCGCCAAGCTGGACGTTGACTCGGATCCGAAATTCAAGGAGTTCGACAAGACCGTCGCGGACGCAAACGAATTCATTTACTCCCAGTTGAAAAAATCTCCGGTCGTGACCGACGAGATCATCGCCGACATCAAGAAATACGGTGGGCCGGCGAACGTCAACATGGAAAAAATTCTGGAGGCGGTCAAGGATCCTCTGATTCGTCGTCTCGTGGAGTCCAAATTGGCCGACGTGGAGATGGTTCGCTACCAAAAAGAGCAGGCGATCCAGTCCACCAAGTCAAATATCGCGAAGTATCTCGAAGACCGGGAGAAGGAACTTCAAACCGCGGCCACGTCGCACAATTCCAGCACGAAACAGAACCTCGAAGCGATGGCGTCCAAGATCGAGTGGCTGAATCCCAAGCCGATTGACCCCAAGCTCGACGCCAATGCCAAGAAGGCGCTTGAAGATCACAACGCTTACGCCGCGCACGCGCGCAAAGAATTGGATCTGGCCATTACCGACGACTCTCCGGAGATGCGCGCGACTCTTTTGGTCGGCATGGTGCAACTTTTTCGGTTGCAGGCGGCACACGATGTCGTCACCAAGAGGGCGGCAGAGCTTGAAACCAAGTTGAAGGCGGTGGAAGAAGCGAATGCCAAGCTGAAAAGCGCCAGCGTCTCTCGTTTGCGCGATTCCGGTGCGCCAATAACGCCTTCCACGGCTCCGAAGAAGGGTCCGGACTTCACTGAATCCGCCGCTGTGGCGGTGGATCGTATCCGTCAGGAAAAACTTAAAGCCCAGCAAGCGGCATGACCGGCAGTGACTCCACAGCCGGTGTGGAACCCGTCCCGGCGCCGCCTCGCGCGACGCTGAACGCGACCACAATGAACGCCAAAGTGTTTGTGGCGCTTCCTTGGCAGAAACAAACCAACCCCATGACTGCTTTTTGTGTCATGGGGCTTATGGACCGTCGTCGAACCTCCACTTGTTTGAATTTTGGTGATGCTTTCGTCGCCCACTCGCGGAATACTTGTGCGGATCTGTTCCTTGCATCGCAGTGTGAGTGGATGTTGTCCATTGACGACGATATGTTGATCCCGTTCGGCAACGCACGATGGTTCAACGCTTATGCGGGGACGAATTTGCCGGAAAAGTTCGCCGGCATGAATGCACTCGACCGGCTTTTGTCACACGGGAAGACTTTGATCGGCGGATTGTATTGGGGGAGGCACAAACACGGCGCCGCGATGTATGCCGAGGGTGCCGCAATCCCAAAAGAGGCGGAATATGCCCGCACGGCGCCGATTGACCTGATAAAACCGACCCGATGGGTTGCAACCGGGTGCATGTTGGTTCACCGATCTGTTTTTGAAGCAATCGAGAAGCGATTTCCGCGACTCGCGCGCCGTCCGGACGGTAAAGGCGGAAATTGGTTCACGTCTTCAGAGCATCACATACTGGACCGCGTGGATGCGTGTCGAAAAATGCTTTCGGAGGGGGCGATGGACGGAAACAAGGCGTTGAAGGCCCTTCAACTTCTGGAAACCGCGGCGTCAGAGGCCCGGAACAAGTCTGCGATGGGTATGGGGGAGGATGTTCAATTCTGCGTGCGCGCCGCCGAGGCCGGGCACCAACCTTTCGTGGATTTTGGTCTTGTGTGCGGTCACATTGGTCACGAGGTATATGGACCTTGGAACACTCGCCGCCGATGAGTCGCCCAGTGCTTCATAAACCGGAAGATCGCGTTCTTCTGTGCCTCCAGTTTTACTCGGGCGACAAAAAGCAGGCGATGGAGCTTGCGCGCTTCATTGCTGACCTTCAACCGGGCCGGTGCGAGAATGCGGACTTCCTTTTTATCTCCCGGTTCGATTGCGATCACGACATGGCGGTGGTCAAGGAGGTTTCCAAGAAATTTCGTGTGTTTCACTACGTTAGCAAGCGGCGGGGCACTGGCTGGCCGATAGGTCCGAACGAATTGTGGTTTGGGACTCTGGAGTGGGTGTTTCACATGATGCAGGCCAAAAAAATTCCCCAATACAAGATGGCGTTCACCTTCGAGTCGGATTGTGTTCCACTTTCTCCGAATTGGGTGAGTGAGTGCTCGCGCGCATGGGATCGCGAGTGTGCGAAGCATGAAACTTTCGTGTTCGGCGCGCTGCTTCAGTATCCCGGTTGGCACATTAACGGCAACGCCATGTTTTCGGGCAATCCTGCATTTTTGCACTGGCTGGTGAAGCAGGTAGGCGGAGTCCGGCCCAGCGGCGGATGGGATTACCTCCTGTATCCGGATTTCAAGCGTTGGGGCGCCCGGGACTTCCCGCAACTCAAAAGTTACTGGAATTGCAAGCACATGCCTGAATCGGCTTGTGAATTGGAGCTTGCCAAGGGCACTCTTTTTCTTCACGGCGTCAAAGACCGATCTTTGTTGAATTTTGCTCGCAAGAAGTTTTTAGGTTGACAATCGGTCCTCTGGAATAGCACTGTTCTTTTGTCGGGCCTTACACCGCTTCCGTTGGCCCCCGGGGGACGACCTAAATACGCTGCTGTTGGTCACAGTGGGGAAACCAAACAGTAATTTGCTTCACCAGTAGGTGAGGTCAGTAGAAAGCGTATTTTTATGGCAGACTTCCTTTGTGATACACCGCCCGAGATCAGCGACATCGCGTCGAAAGACACTTCTCGGCTTGTTGGCGCCATTGCGAAAGCACTCGCGGCCAATTCACCCTATCTGAATGTCATCGGCGGCGGGACCTTCCCGGCTGGTGTTTCGGACGAAATCCGTTCCGTGGTTCAGATGCAAGCGGCGCCCGGCGATTCGCTGGCGATTCCTCAATTTGTGTGCGACACTGAGTTGTGCGGCAACCTCGGCCACGAGGATCTCGTGGACACGGTTGACTTCACCGCCCGGCTTGAATCTTTCCGCGGTCGTGGTCCTCGTATTTGCGTGAAGAAAGGCTATGCGGCCTTCAAAGGCAGCTACGTCATGGCTGAAGACAGCCTGAAGAAACTGATTACGCAGTATATCAACGCGGACGTTCGCGCCCAGTTGTATCTGCGCTCGGCTTCCAAGTTCACGGCGGCTGCGGGCTACGATTTCGCGTCAATCTTCACTGGGGGTTCGGAGACGGACCTCGGTGTGAAGTTTGCGCCGATTCTGCCCACCGGGCCGATGACCTTCAAAGCTCTGCACTACATTGCGCGCTACATGCGTGAAGTGCTGTTTGCGGAGTGGTTTACGGGAGGCAAGAGCGATTGTTCGGGCCACTTCCGGTTCATCGGCGGCTCCGATCAGGTGGAGTATTTCCGATCTGAGATCGGCGTCGAGAACATTATGATCGCTCTGACTACGGGCGGTTACAAACTCGGGGAGGTATCGCTTACCGCCTACAGTTTTGAATGTGCTCCTGCTTACCGCGGCATCGCGTTTGGTGTGGACCAACGTCCGCTTCGTGCGACCGGTTTCAATCCGGATGGCACGCTCGCCATTGTTGACCCGGTGACGATCATCAGCAATCCGGCCAAGAATACCGCCTACGCGAAAGCGAATCCGGTTTGGCTCGCTGCGGACTACGAAGTCGGCACGTTGATTGCAGACGGTTCTTTTGAACGGCTGGTGCCGGAACGTTATGTGGGCGAAGGCAGCTTCAAGTTTGCCCCGCAGCTTCACATGGGAGAACTGGACTGGCATTACGTAATTGACAACGGCTGTAACACTTGGGGTGACTACGGCTGGCACAAGTATCAGATTACTCGCGCCTACAAGCCCTTGCGCCCGCAGCACATTGTCCCGATCCTTTACAAGCGCTGCGAAGCTGACCTCGGTCTGGTTGAATGCACGGACACTTCGTCCCTGAGTTTCACCGGCGCTGACAGCTACGTGACGGTCGGTGTCTGCGAAGACGCTGAATAACCTTCTGGGTTGAGGGGAAACAATTCGGGGCCGGTGGTTGACTCCATCGGCCCCGTTTTTTCAGAGACGTATGAAGAAACTTTTTTGTAATCCGGATCACGCTGTCGGCTTCCTCGCCTCTGCGAATTTGGCCGGCGCCAGTATTGGGGCTGGGATTGAAAAGGTCGTTGTCGGAGCGCAGCCTTTTCTGCACTTTCTTATGATGGTGGGTCAACTGGCGGTTGCTGCCGTGACAGTTTACTACATTTGGAGCAAAACACGCGCGCTCACTCGGGGCGTAAAACGAAAGAGAAAACGATGAAACGAATCACTACAGTTCTAGCGGGCATCGGCCTCGCCTTACTACTCGGATGCAAAACAACTGGCGTGGACTCAGGCCAGCTTTTTACCTCGCTGGCGGTCTATAACGGGACGTTTTACGTCTTGAGCAATAACCCGGATCTCAAGCCGCAATTTCAAACGGTGTGGAATGGCCTCGACGCCGCCGCAACGGGTGGGACCTCAGCGGAGGGACTTTTGGCGTTGCTGAATCAAATTCCGCTTGGCAAGGATGCCGAAAAACTTCGTCCAGTGATTGGCTCGGCAAAAACTTTGATTCGGACTTATGTTGGAGTGCCGCAGACCCCCGAGATCAGCGAGAAACTGAAATCGTGGGCCAGAGTGATCGCGGACGGACTTCAGCAAGGTATCGTGGACTCGAAGTAAAAGTGTATGGGGTGTGGATGTTCAGATAATCCGTGTGGACCGGATCCGGTGAATACCGCCGCGGCGGAGCTTTTGCCGTCGCAGATCGAGAATTTCACGAAGCACTTTTTCGGCACCGTCGTCAAGACGGAATCGAATGGGCAGGTTGAGTGGGTTCTTCCTTGTAACCTCGGAGTTGGACTTCCGAATAACGCGCGCGGTGCCGACGAGGGGCTTGCGTGCTATTTTCTCCGTCTATTCGAGGAAGGGATTATCGGGCTGACCGGCCCGACCGGTGCGACGGGCGCCGCAGGCACGAATGGGGCCAATGCTTTTACTGTAACCCTTCAGGGTTTCACGCAGCCGACGTTGGGGGCGCCGAACGTCGTCCTGCGCACGGCTTACAATCCCGCCATACTGGTTGGGTTGAATGTTTTCGTTCAGACTTCTGGATGGTATGAAGTCACGGCGACGGAGACAGATGGCCGGGTGTTCGCCACTTTGACGCGGGCGCTGTCCGGTGCTTCTGGAACCATCACGGCTGGCAAGCTTGTGGTGCCTTCGGGGTATCCGGGGGCAAGTGTGACGGGCCCTCAAGGTATTCAAGGTCCGCAGGGCGTTACAGGTGCTACGGGCGCCACAGGTGCTACGG
>Ga0137325_1000066_pt1 | contig 24271 bp, 21 predicted proteins | sample EasRivERMZT469_2_FD_102294 | JGI IMG/M metagenome (GOLD analysis project Ga0137325, IMG submission 102294) | Soil microbial communities from meander-bound floodplain in the East River, Colorado, USA - East River MetaG ERMZT469_2 | ecosystem: Environmental > Terrestrial > Soil > Floodplain ...
TAATTTAATGTTTATATAATATATAGTTTAAAAATGAATATAATACAAACTTCTTAGGAAGTCATAATGTGATAAATACATTAAGTATTAAATAATCATCTACTACTAAATTAATAAGTAAAAAATCAATATTTTTTTTTTGTTAATAAAATGAGGGATAATTACATTACTTAAATCACTTATAAAATTAACAAGAAAAATAGCATGACTCTTTTTTATTAACCCTATATATTTTACCTATATTAAAAAAAGCTTGTATTTTTTTTTGTAATAAAAATAAATTTTTAGTATGTAATTCTATAATAAAACATGATACGAAATTTCATTTTTGTAATATTTATTATTTATATATATGATTACAGAAAAGGATGATTATCCATCTGAAAATATAATTATTCAATAAAATAATAGTTTTAACTTATTTACCTTATTATTTGTACTGTAATTTCGAAAATGTACTAAATAAATTTGTTTATTTACAAAACTTAATACAAACTTTTATGACAATTTATTATCAGGATTAATTGTTATTACAATAGAACCAATCATGGCTAATAATAAAATAATTGAAACCATTAATAATCATATACTATATGCACTATACATAATATTACCTATACTTGTAATATTTGTAACATCCGTTAATACAGCATCTCAATTATTAGCACTGGCGTAGATTATTTGTTGTTTATAATCAAAAATATTATAAAAATATTGATTTTGTACTTGTTTTATATTATACAATTTTTCAGAAAAGGAATTATAAAAATAATTTATAAAACCAAATTGTATAGAATTAAAAGATATATTTTGACCTAATATATATACAAAAGGTATTACACTTAACATAGCTAAAGGTAAATAATTATTTGTATCACTTAAAAGCTCCGAAATACGAATATTTATTAACATTAATATAAAAATAAATAAAATAGATATAGCTCCAACATAAACTAATAAATATGATATACCTATAAAACTTAAGCCTATTAATATTAAATAACAAGAAATTGTAGAAAACACTCCAATTAAAAATAAAACAGAAACTACAGGATTTTTACTTATAATTGTATAAATTCCAAACAATATACAAATTAAAGATAATATATCTAAGATTTCTACCAAAAAACCATTAGTATTTATATCAGATATTAAATACAAATAATACATTATATTCATAATTTACCTCATTTCAAACATATCTTATATAATTAAAAAAATAAAAATGAGAATGCAACTAAATAATAATAATAAATTATTATTTTTATAGGAAGAAAAGGTATTAATTAAATTTCACGACATTAACTCATGATAGTTAATAAGTCAGCCAACCATATATACAGCTTTAATTTTAGAATATTCAAACAGAAATATTTAATATATTACTCAGCAACCTGCACTATAAACAAAGATTACTTTATCCCTAGTTTTTATTAACTTAAGCTTCATATTAAGTAATTTTAAAAATGAAACTATAAAATATATAAATTTATATATACTTCTTATACAAACTTTTATAATTATATATAAAGCTATTTTAGATACAAATACAGCTATAAATAACATTATATAACTAAGTATTAATAAAAAATTGCTAGCTTTATTTCATATTTTTAAATATCGATTTATTATAAAATTTAATATTTTACCAAATATATCTTTTGGTCTAAATTTATCATAATTTATATTAAAAATATATCTACTAATATATATATATAAAATTATATATAAAAATAATAAAGCACCTTATAGTAAAATGTTTATATCAAATAATAAATTTAAAGGATAATCACTTAAATTATTAATACCATTGTTTTCTGAATTTACAGAAAAATAAATAAATTCAAGCTTACCAATACCATTATTACCACTATTGTTATTTAAAACACAAGACATTATAACTGTTGTACCTTTAACAACAGCCATAGTACCTAAACCAGCTACTACTTTAACAACAGGAGGTCTCCCTACATATTGAGCAACTTTAAACTAAAAAGTAACACCACCTCCATAAGATATCGCTCCAGCTAAACTATTGATATCCTCTTTACTAAAACTAGTTTTAATATTTGGATTATTAACATTAACAGTAGCACCAGTACCTACATTAATAGTGTTATTTTTATCATCTGTTACATTTAATATTACATCATATATTTTATCTAAATCTAACTCTACTAAATATGGAACAATAAATAAACAAAAATATAAAAAATAAAATAATATTTATATTTGGATAAGACATATTTTTAAATTTTATATAAATATTTTTATTTATAAAATTTTAATAATTGTTTACAATAAAATAATCTAAAAAGATAGCCAAAATAAAGAAACTTACAAAAAATGGTATTAATTGAGGCATAGTATAATATGTATACAAAATATTTACATATATATCATAATTTTACATTTATAAAAAAGCGAAAATAAAAAAAAAAATTATTTTTTTTTTTATAGGAAGAAAAGGAATTGAACCTTTGATAGCTAAAAGCCATTGAGTTTACAGCTCAACCCGTCAACCAACAAACGGACCCTTCCTTATAAAGAATATATAAATATATATAACTAAATAAAAATAAAATTTTAAAAATAATATTAATAAAATAATGAAAATCTTTTTTTGGATTTGAACCAACAGAAATAAAAATTAAATTTCTTTACCTTATAAAGATATGTAAAATAAAATAAAAATAAAAATTAATTTTTATTTTTATTTTATATACAATATTATTATTAAGTTCTATCCATCCCGTGCAATTTCCATTACACGAACCTTATTTCGACTTAACACCAATTAAAGTCATGCATACGAAAATTACAAATATATTTATATATATCAAATTATATATACTAAAATATACAATAATTAAACTTATTGCACATACTCCTTTCAGCGCCTGACGAGTAGTTAGTACCTAACTGAGATAAAATTCACCGTGACGTGGTGATTCACGATTACTAGTAATTCCTTATTCATGTAGTCGAGTTACAGACTACAATTCATATTATAACCAATTTTAAGGATTAGCTCCATTTCACAATATTGCATCCTTTTGTTAAGGTATATGTGGCACGTCTATAGCCCACAATATTTCATAGCGATCAAATTTATCATATAAATAAATATATTAAAAATATATACCCAAACTATATAGTTATATAAACAAGAAAATATTATGTTATTTTAAAAACTAATTATTTATTATTATTTGAATATTATCTAATTTTTTTGGCAAGATCTGCAGATAAATCTGTTATTTTTACTTGTTCTGCATTTTTAGTTTCTTTTATAGCATGTCTTAACTCTTGTATTTCTGATTTAGTAAAATCACTATTTTTATCTAAAGCTTCTTCTGCATTTTTTAATATACTAGCTACTTCATCAAATCTTTTTTTACTAACTTCAAGATTACGAGTATCATTTTTAATTCCAAGCAAGATTTCATCGGCAGGTTTACCTTTAACAAAAAACTTTACACCTTTACCTATTAGAGGTGTAAAAATCTTTTCTTGATTTCCAGCTTCTAACATACTATCAATTAAAAATGATGTACCTACTAAACCCAGACTTGCAGAGCCAGCTTGACAACCATATTTTCAACAATAAAGTAATTTACCTGCGGTACCTGCAAGTTTATCTATTGGAGAGTTTTTAACTTCCAATTTATTACTTCTTAAAACATGAATACCATAAAACAATTTTATGAAACTAATAATAGTAATATAAATAAAATGTAATAAAGCAATGAACAATATAATAAAATTAAAAGGATAAGAAAACAATAAATACTTTTTTGATAAAAAAGTAATTATAGATATACCACCCATAACTCTAAATATACGTGTTAAAGGGTAATTATGAAACTTTTGTACAGATTTAGGCAACATTGGAGCATTTCAACCTACTTTTAAACCTAATCAAATTCTTTGGGAAATTGTTTTTTTTTTCATATTTTTTTAGTATAAAATTTTTTCGATTTTAATTTTCATTTTTATTTTTATTCAAAAATTTATATTATTATAAATTTATATCTTATCTAACTAAATAAAGTAAATTTTTAATTGTACTTTATTACATATTTCAATTGAAATATAAATTAAGCATTTACTTTTTACTTGTATACAACTATAATTTTTCTTCATTCATTGAAGCTTTTATCTTAAACCCGATAAAAATCAAGGGTTTATCTTAGATATATGAACGATAATTGGCTCGTGGGTAACGATTGTAATATATATTATTAATACACTTATTCAATTAGAAAGGATTTTGAGTTGACGATTTCTTTCGAAATTCATTAGAGTACACCTTAAATATGTCTTATTTAAATTATTATTATTATTGTATAAAGAAGAATATCAACTACCGTCTACTCGTTGCTCTTTTACAGATTTTAAAAATTAAATCTGACTTAGATCCGCGATATTCCATTTCTTTTTCAATCATATTTTGGCTTATTACCTTACATGAGTGATTAATTCATCCACTGATAGTTTTTCAACTATAGTTTGGTACCAAAAGCTTTAGGAAGTCCCCGGAATTTGATAGTTTTACCCACACGAGCGATTTCCTACATCGCTCAGCAGGCCATGATGACTTGTCTTGGTCCCTCTTATCTAGTCCAATATAGCGGCGAACCACTTTATATAAACAAATAAAGTGAGGGTTTTCGTTAATTAAAGGAGTTAACCAGATCTCACGACACTAACTGACGACAGCCGTGCAACGCTTGTAATAATTTAATATTATACAAATTGTGGTAAGGTTTTTCGCGGATTATCGAATTAAATAGTTGAGATAGGTAGGCTTTCTCAAGCTTTCCCCCTCTAAGAACCGTACGTGCAACTTTCATCGCATACGGCTCAAGCAGAAATCTTCAGTTATATTAACTTAGCAGCCATCGCCGCAAACAAAAATCATCCATCAACATACTAAGACAATTTTTATCAGTTTCCACCTTATGTTAAGTCAGCCATTTTTAAATTATAAAAAAGTAAATATATTTTAATTATTTTGTCTTTTTGTATACATAGAATTTTTTATTTTTTTTTTTTAATTTTTTATTTTTTTTTTTCAATTTATTATTATTTATATACTCTCTAATTCTTTTGTCAATAGCTGTAGGTGAATTTATTCTTAAATATCGAATAGCATAAAATAATTTTATGAAACTAATAATAGAATTATAAATAAAATATAATAAAGCTATAAATAATATAATAAAATTAAAAGAATAAGAAAACAATAAACACTTTGTGAATAAAAAAGTAATTATACATATACCACCTATATGTATAGATATATAACCTATAACTCTAAATATACGTGTTAAAGGGTAATTATGAAACTTCTGTACGGATTTAGGCAAGATTAAAAGATATCATACATCTTCTAAATATCATCAAATTCTTTGAAAAATTGTTTCTTTATTTGTATATTTCATTATTATAATATAATTAAACCTCATTAAATACATACTTTATAAATAAAAAAGTAAAAATGAGAAAGCAAAAAGAAATATCCAATTATAGATAAAATTATCCCTTAGGTAGCTTAATTATCTGAACTAATAAAAATAAATACTAATTTACAAAATAATCAAAATATATTTATATCTAAAATTTTTATTTACTTCAATTGAAATAAAAATTAAGCATTTGCTTTTTAACTTATCCTCTTTCCTTCATCTGATACAATAATTTTGTAATAATCATTACTTATATATTGCCTCTTTAATTTATCACAATTAAATTTAATATATTATTACAACAATATATAAATCTTATAATAAATTATAAGAAGATAAAGGAATTACCAAGTTCATATATTAGCACAATTTATATAAGACTTAGGAAAGTAGCTTTACTCCGAGGGGATTATGGTTTTTCTTATAAATTAGCATGTAAAATTTATAACCTCCCCTTATTTATAGTAATGTTACGAAGCGTCACTGCTACTTTAACTTTCGCTTTCCATATCTTACTTACACTAGCTCCTGAAAATATAATAAATATATTTACATTGTTATTTAAAACAGGCTACATTGTCTCCACAGCTTCACACAAACCATTACTGTTTTGCATGTGTAGATAGTGTTAGGTAGAAAAAACCTAGCGATATCACATCGCATTACTAATATATGCTTCTTGTCGCACACATACTTCACTACTGGTTTCAGAAACGGTCTAATGATTTCAGTTTCAATGTTGCCATCTTACTCTTAAGGTGGAATGCTTACACTTTCATTTATATGCTAAATATAAGTATCTAGCTTATGACATTCATAATTTTCTGCTTGGACTACTAGGGTATCTAGTTGAGTAAAATAAAATTATCTCAAATTTACTTCCTCATAGAACCGTACAAGCCACTTTCATGGCATACGGCTCAAACATTATATACGATTAAATACTATTACCTTTTTTTCATTCATTATATTGGATATTTTTATATCCTTGTAAAGGTATATTATTCTTATCATCTAAAAACATAATTAAATTTTCAATATCTTTTTTACTAGATATAAATAATTGAAACATTTCTTTTCTTATTTTACCTATATATCGAGCTCTTTCTGATCTTTTTAGAACATTAGGGCCAAAGCATAACCTTTTTTTTATTATTTCCAAAGCATTTTTATCTAAATGCTCTATGTAAAAAACAAGTCTACTGTTTTTGATATTAAAAGAACCTTCACCATTAATAAAACCAATTATTCAATTATCAATATCTAATTCAGTAAAAAGACTTTTTTTTATTCCCACTTTTTTAGTTATATATAATAAACGTTCGGATTTATAATTATTATACTCTTCTAATGTTTTAAATTCATTAATATGATTAATTAATCCTTCTTTTAATAATTGATATCTAATTAATTGATTTTTTGTTAATAAAGGATTAAGTTCAAATACATTTTTAATTAAATATAATAAACCTTGTTTATCGTTTACTGCTAAACGTGAATCTGGCTTATTAGTATATTCATAAATTGAACCTATACCTTTTAATTTAATTTGTATATTTTGTATCATTTTTATATCTCTTTTAAGCATAGATAAATGATAAGAATAACCTACATTTATTTTACTAATTTCACCTGATTTTAACAACCTTTTCTTAGGATAAGTTTGAAAATTTCCTTCAGCATCATTTAACCCAATAAATCACTTTAGCCAATTATTATTAAAATTTTTATTCATCTCCATATTTTCCATGTCCATAATACTTTGATTAAAAATTAGTGAAATTAATAATATAATTATTTAACTATAAAAATTTTAATTTTTATTTAATTAAAATTAAAATGAAAAAAATAAATTATAAATAGTATAAGCAACGTAAATAACATCTATACGTAAGTCTGCACTTTTTCAAGTTAGGTAATAAATACCTTATCTACTCCATTACAGAATAGCCTTAGCTTTTTACGTTATCCCTTTACCTCTAATCGATAATTTATTTTACAATAAATCCTGCAAAATGTTATGTTTCATTTGCGAATTAAAGGTATTATCCTGTTTTCTAATAAAAACAAAATTCTTCCTTAGGTTCCAACTTTACTTTATTAATTATTTGTTTATCTTCATTTAGCCAAGGACACGCTAAATGCCTAATTAATTATAACAATATATAACTTCCTTGGTATATAAGGAAACAAAGTTTTAATTACATTGGTTCAATTTATTTAACCATAGAAGAGAGTCTATATATATAAATATAATTTATATAATTTATATAATATCTAGAGCTTTATAAAAAATAGTTACCTATTAAATATATCTAGTTAGACTATTGTAAGATAAAATACAATCTATAATCAATATAAAAAAAGGTTATAGAATTTTTATTAGAACTTTTCAGGTCGCACATCCTTATTGCTACCCAAGCCTTCGTCCCTCAACGTCAGTTTTTACATAGAAAGCAGCCTTCGCCTTTATCAGTCCCTTTAGTATCATAAAATTTTATCTCTACTCTAAAAGTTCTCCCTTTCTCACATAAAACTCTAGTAAAGAATTACCAATTAAGGTTTAATTTACCGTCTAGGTACCCTTTAAACCTAATAAAGATGAATAACACTAGTCTTTTACGTATTACCGCGACTGCTGGCACGTAGTTTGGTCAAGACTTATAAATAGAAAATTGTCATAATCATTAATCTATTTAGAATTTTATACGATTTATTCGTTACTGCATTAATTTTTATTAATACAAATTCATTCTTCCAAGTTGCTGGTTCAGCCGTTAGGCCATTGACCAATATTCCTCACTGCTGTACTAATGCGTATTGGGGTTTTTTCAGACCCAATGTGGTCGATCAACCTCTCAGTTACGACTACGGATATATAGCTAGTTAAGACATTACCTTTTCTACTACTGTCCGAAATATTAATTAACATCTTAAAGTGAAACTATTTTGTTTCTTTTTTATTATAAGGTATTTTACCTATCTTTAAGGTAGCCAAAATATTAATTACTCACCTGTACACCACTTCTAATTAATAGTTATAACTAGACGTACGATTAGCATGTGTCAAGCACTTAGATAGCGTTCAATCAGAGCCATCATCAAACTCAAAAATAAATAATATGTTATGTATGTATTACACGCATAACATACTATTATTTAATTTAACATAATAATAATAAATTTATGACATAAATATAATAATAAATATAATTTTTTTTTGTATTATAATTATAATACAAAAAAATTGTTTTTTATTACTTAATAAGGTATATACCTATAATAGATACAATTAAGCCGGATTCTGTCACTATACATAATTCTAAAAAAAAATTTAATGTGGGAGTAATGTTCGTATTATATATTATTATAATATAATATTATATAGTTATATAATAATTTGTTTCTCTAAATATTCCATAATTTTTATCATTATACTTGTAATATATTTTATATTAATTAATATAAATATACATATATAAACACTTAACAAATTTAGGACTTTCCTATCCTTTAGTGGGACTGTATAGTTTGTATCATATTATTAATAATTAATTTTATTAATTAAATGTAAATCTAAATAATCTTTATAATAAGCAGTCAATACCACAAAAACTTGAGATTCAATAAAAGCAATACAAAATTATAAACCAGAAAAGCAAGATTAAAAGCTATAAATAATAAATATATAAAAAATAATAAAAAACCAGTAAATTTTAAGTTTTGATAAATAAGTCCTTATTACTAGATAGATCTTATATCTATAAGGATTATTAGAAATTTTTTAATAATTGCATATTTACCACTACCCTATCAGTAAATATTAAACATTACTAAGAACATATTTATATTAATGTTATTAAATTAATTTAAATATATACTTGCCTTTAAAAGGTTTAGTTCGTATATCTTTTAAATATAAAGATATACTGACTCGATGTATACCTAAAAATTTGGCTACCAAAGTAATTGAATTATAAATAATAATATAATTTGTTATTACATTTATAACTTCTATTTTTTTTTTGAAGTTTTTGAAAACAAATATTATTTTCAATAATACCTTTTTCAATAAGAAGTTTAAAAACATATTTACCAAAAACAAGCTTTTTTTGTTTTAAATAGATCTATCTTTCAATATATTTTCATACACCCGTCCCTAAAGACACTATAAACTCAATTATATTAATTATTATACCTGTTTTTATTCATAGAACTTATATAATATTCCAATTTATTGATACTATCTGCTGATAAATTATTAAATCCTTTTCCTAAATTATTATATAATATAGTTATTACAGTTGCAAAATTAATAAAATCTTTATGTTTTTCATTATTTATATTATACTTAGTAAAAAAGGAATAATAATATTATATAATTCTTTTTTATTTATTAGAATTAAGTATCTCATATTACTACTATCAGACTTTATATATCCACAGTTTAATACTTTGATCATTCTATTAAATAATCTTACATCCCTTTTATCTTGAGCTATAGAAAACGTAGCATCATAATTAGGTCACTTATTACTAAGCGATGGTCTTGATATAAAAAATGAACCAGATGCAGCTACAAATCCTACTATATAATTAGGATCTAATTTAAAATTATCTTTAACAATAATATTCAATGTATCAAATGGAACTATATTTGAAAACTCTTTAACCTTAAAAATAGTAGCATTTAATCCTTTTTTTAACGCAGCTTTATATGATAATACTTCTCTATAACCTTTTAAATTTATATGATTATTATTTTTCATAATTGTTGCCACAGCATTAAATAAATAATAAGATACTATTTTAGTTGATTGCAAAGGATATGCATTAAAATGAGATATTATTACATTTATTAGATATAATAAATTTGTTACTATGTATGAAACATAATCTTTAGTAATTATTATACTTCCTACATTATTAAAAAATGATTTTTATTTATATAATATTTCTATATCACTATGATGTACTGTGATTTGATATATTAATCCAACAGTATATCCTATTTTTGTTGTTTGTTTTACTTGCTATAGTTTTTATAGTAAAACATCCTTCACCGTCAGTATAACCTGTTACTCATCAAGATCAAGTATCAATTCATTTTTACTTGATAAATATCTTTTTGTTAACTTACTTAATATTTTCATATATTAATGTAAATCTAAAGAATCTCTTATATATGAACAAGTTAAAACTACAAAAACTTGGCTTTGTATAAATGCAATAGCTAATTCTAATCCTGAGAATGCTATAATAAAAGCTAAAGGTATTAATCCTACAAATAAAAATAATATACCTGAAGTCATTATTTTATAAGTAAATCCACTTAAGATATTTAAAAGCATATGACCACTCACGATGTTAGCAGCTAAACGTAAACCTAAAGATATATTTCTAGCTAAATAAGATATAAATTCTATTAATACTAACAAAGGCAATAAATTTAAAGGACAACCAGAAGGTACAAAAAAAGAGAAAAATTCTAAACCATGTTTTTGAAATCCTAAAAAAGTAGCACCTAAAACTACAGTAAAGCTAATAAAAAAAGTTAAAATAAAATGAGATGTTGAAGCAAAACTATAAGGAACCATACCAATCAAATTATTTATTAAAATAAATAAAAATAATGCATATATAAAAGGAAAATATATTTGTCCTTTATTTGAATTTATTTGATTTATAACTATACTATGTATAGTTGCGTACAATGATTCTTGATTTATAGATCAGGTATTAGATATCAATTTGTTATAATTACTAGCTAACTTATTAAAACTTAAAATTAATATAGTACTAATTATTAAATATAATCCAATATTTGTCAAATATATATGACTATTATTTAATATATTTAAATTTATACTTATTAAATCTCTTATTTCAAATTGATCTAAAGGGCTTAATACAACAAAATTATTCATAGAAAAAAAAAATTAAACTTATATTTAAATTAAATGGTATTTACAATTTGAAATAATTAATATATCAAATATTAAATTAATTACTTACTTATATTTATTTAATAAAAATTAAAATATTAAAATAATATAAAAACTTTTTATATTTATTATAATTTATTTATAAACATACGTGTTATAAATAAACGAACAAATCTTGGTAAAATATATTTACTAAATGTAAAGACTAGAATAGTTAATAAAACAAAACTAAAAAGTGCTGTATTTACAAAAAAAAATGGTATTAATTGAGGCATAGTATAATATGTATACGAGATATTTACATATATATATCATAATTTTACATTTATAAAAAAGCGAAATAAAATAGTAAAATTAATTTGAACAAGATATAAATTATGTAATTTTATATTATATAATATAAAGTCAATTTTATAAATGTTCAAATTGCAAAAAAATATACAATAAAAAGAATTAGAAGATAATTATATAATATTCAATTAATTTAATTTAATAAAGCTAAATATATTTTTAAAATATATAAATACAAATTTAATAAATATTAAAATTATATATTAAAGAAGAAACTGAATAATGTAAACCATCTAAAATAGGAGCAGGATAAAGACCAAATAGTACTGTTAATATAACAAGAACAAATAAAATAGTAAATTCTCTTTTACTTACATCAGTAACATAATTTATAAAATAAGAAGAATAAGTACCACCAAAAGCTATTCTATTAAACATAAATATAGTATAAGCTGCAGAAAATATAATGGAACTACTAGCTAAAACACCTAAAATAGACATTCTTTCAAATACACCATAAAGTGACATAAACTCACCTATAAAATTTAAAGTAAAAGGGGCACCACAATTACCTAAAGATAATATATAAAATAAAATACAAAAAATAGGCATTACTTGAGCCATACCTCTATAATATGTAATTAATCTAGTAGAAGATCTATCATATAACACACCCCCAACACATATAAATAGACCAGAAGAAACAAAACCATGTGCCAAACCTAAAGTAATAGCACCTTCTATTCCTTGTATACTATTACTAAATGCACCCATAAGATATACAGCTGCGTGAGATACAGATGAATAGGCAATAAGCTCTTTAATATCTATTGTTCTTAATGTACTAAAACTAGCATACAAAATAGTTATTACACCTATAACATACACTATATATGTATAATTAATAGCAGCTTTAGGTAATAAAGGCAAGATTAATCTAAATATACCATACAAACTTAATTTAAGTACTATCAAAATTAAATTTTTATTTTAGCTTACTTCCTTTCCAGGACAATATTAATATCTAATAATATAATAAATATACATAAATAATATGTATTGGAAAATTAAATATATATATTAGGTAAGCACTCCATTATTTTCATAATGGATGGACCATATCTTAACAACATTATGTAAAATAATTATATATTTTATTCAATATAAGAATAAAAGTTATTTAAATGATTTCAATTAAAATAAGTCATTTTATAATTAATATTTTTTTTGTATTGAATTATTGAAGATAAATTTATGTTTTTTTTCTAAAATTAAAATTTAGTTCAATAAATAACATCTAAATATTTACTATTAAATAAAGGATAAGTTTCAAGATATTTTATTAATACCAAATTACCTTCCACATTACTAGTTATAATTCAATATTGACTATATTTGGATCTAATTTTTAGTATAAGCATGTTTATTTTGTGTAATTATAAAATAAAAATACCTATCAGCTTCAATAAATCCCGACAATCAAGCATTTGAATCTAAAGTTGAAATGTCTAAAGGTAATTTAATAATATTATAATTATTATTATTAATTAAATATATTAATTTATATAATTGAACAATCTTCTTTTATTAACCCTGCTAAATAAGATCCTAAATTTTTATTATTAACTTTATTACTAGTAGTATAATTATTATAATTTTTAATTGTTTTTAGCATATGGTCTCTGAAGAATCTATTTATATTTTTATTAATAAATTTTATGTAGATATTAATAATTTCTAACTTTATATCTTCCCAAAATATATTATGTAAATTTTTATTAATAAATAGTTTCCTGCTGATTAACCTAAATAATAGGTTTTTCCAGCAATTAGCTAAGTTTAAAGCAAGCATAGTTTTACCTGCTAAAATTATACTACCAGCTAAAGGTGATTCAACATGAGCTTTTAATAATCAAGTATTTAAAAATATCGTAGGAGTTTTTACAGCAAATGATAAAAAAATACCGTAAAATAAAAAAAGTTGAATAATATAACTATAATTTGCTTTAGATAACGCATCAAAATCAGTTGTACCCATTATAGATGACATTGTAATTATAGAAAGTAACATAAATAATGAACCTAATAAAGTATATAAAAATAAATAAAAACTAGCTCTTACTTTATTACTAGATCCAAATAACCCTATTAATAAAAATAAAGGAGGTAATATACTTTCAAAAAATATATAAAATAATAATATATCCAAAACTAAAAAAACAGCTAATAATAGTGTTTCTAATGAAAGTATTATTACTACAAATGATAATACATTATTTAATCTTATTGTATTTCAATTAGATATTAAAGATATAGGTATAATTATTGTTGTTAATAATACAAAATATATAGATATTCCATCTATACCTAAATATACATCAAAATAATTTATTTTATAATATTCTTGTATTTGTATAAATTGAAATTGTTTACCACTAAAATCAAATAATATAAATATTATTAAAGATACAATTAAATTAATAATCGTAGTAGTTAAACCAATATATTTAATCTGTCTATCTGGTATAAAAGATAAACCATAAGATGTATAAATTAAAATAATAAATATTCCTAATAAAGGAATTAATAATAAGGATAAAAGAGATATCAAAACAATTATTTTTATAAGTATAAATTCCCTCCAGATTAAAATTTGTATATATATATATATGTATATTAACCTTATGTAACACCATGTATATCTATATGGCTATAAACATATAATATATAATTAAATAGTTATATATTATTATATATAATTTTATTATTATATAAAAACATCTTATAATAAAAAAAATTATAATATTTATTATAATTTTTATGTAAATATATACATATAATTATTGAAAAAGCAATAAATAGAGATAAAATATAATTTATATTTATATTTTATAATTTAATAGTAAGTTTAAAATTAATATTTTTATAAGTTAAAAGTATAATAAAAATATTAATTTAATAATAATAATTTTCAAAAATTAAAAACATGAAGATTAATTTAGAATAAAATTTAATTACAATTAAATGATAAGTTAAAAAAAAATTAGCAATTATAATAAAGAAAAATTACAAGGTAAAATATTTAAACCAATAACAATACAAGGGATTGTAATTATATATGCTATAATAATAGGTAACAATATAGTTCAACAAGCTGACATTAACTGATCAAATCTTATTCTAGGAAATGAGGCTCTGGCTCAAATGAATATAAAAATAAGAATAGATGTTTTAAAAGCCAAATTTAAACTGCTAGATGGACTAAACAAGAAACCAGATAAAAGAAAGTTATAATTAGGTTGAAAAGAAATATATCCAATATATTGTGAAAAATAATTAAATATATAAAATAAAGAGTTCAAATGTAAAAAACTTAAATAACCACCTAAAAATAAAACACTAGTTAATAAACAAATTAAAACAATACTAGCATATTCTGCTAAAAAGAAAAATACGAAAATAACTGCAGAATGCTCTGTCATAAAACCACTTACAAGTTCAGATTCCAAAAATAAATAATACTGTATTAGGAGATCATATATAGGATAAAACCCAGTAAGATTAAGCTTTATTAATTTAAAACAATATATACTTTTAAACCGTTATTTAAACACTTACCAACTGTTACCTTAGATATATTTAAATCTTTAGCTAATTATATATTATTATTAAATTTTGAAACTAAATTGTCATTTAAGTCATAAATATCTACATTTAAAGATATTTCTTCATATTTTTACTTAAAAACATTTATGTTTTTTATCAAACATAAAATTTAAATAACGAGATTTATTAATTAAAATAAGGACTTTTTAGTATGTTTTTATCAAACATAGGATGATTATTATTAAAAATTCTATCTTTTTTTTTTACATACTCAATATATTTATAACTTAACATACTTTGACAATACCTTTTAAAGTATGAAGAGTATTTAAATCTCTTTATATAACTTAATATTAAATCAATTAAAACTATTTTACTCTTAACTTTAAATAAAAAAGTTAGATTTATTTAAATCTTATTTATTAAATGCAGCTTGTAGAACTTAAATTTTTTATTTTTAATATATTTATTAAATTTTAAATAAAACCTTTTACCTATATTGTTTACCATGAACAATATAAAAAATAAATACTTTCTTTATTTTTAATATTTTTCTATAAAATTTAACAGAATCCTTAAATTATTAAAAATTAGAAATAAGAATTAATTCAGATAAGGTTTATAAATATAAATTTAAAGCAGAATAATATATTCTAGATATTTAGTAAACTTTTTACTTTAAACTGAATATTATAAATAGGTATAAATAATTATATTCAATTCTAAAGACAACTGTATTTTTGTATATTTTAATTATTTTACATTTTTCATGTAAAGTTGGACTATATCTTATTTAATATAATATTTATATTAAAGGATCACACGTAGTCTCTGAAGGCTCAACTAGAAAGTTAATTCCTTGCTGATTATCCAATAATAGGAGTTTCCAGCATATAGTGATCTTTAATGAGACCAAATCACTTGCAATAGCCTCTGCTAAATCAAATGGAGCTCTATTAGTTTCCGCTATACAACCTATAAAAAATACAATAAATATAGGAAATAAAGGTAATAAAAAATAAATAGTTTTTTGAGCTTCTATTATTGCAGTTAAATTTAAACTACCTGTTAATAATATTACTAATAATATTATAGAACTTAAAATTAATTCATAACTAATTAATTGAGCTGTACTTCTTATAGAACCTAAAAATGCATATTTTGAATTAGCTGATCAACCAGCTAATAAAATACCATATGTTGATAATGAAGAAACAGCTAACAGATATAATATTCCTAGACTAAAATCTGAAATATATAAACCTGAACCATAAGGTATAACAGCATAACCTAATAAAGAAAAAATTAAGGTAATTATAGGCCCAAGAAAAAATAAAATAATATTAGCTTGTGTAGGTGAAACATATTCTTTTAATAATAATTTTAATGCATCAGCAAATGCTTGTAATAAACCATAATATCCTACTATATTAGGTCCTAATCTTCTTTGCATGCTTGCCATTGTTTTTCTTTCTGAAATTGTTACAAATGCTACAGTTAATAAAGCAGGTACAATAACTAATAAACCTTCAATAATAGATATTATTGATAATATCATTCTATTTAATTAGTACTATAATTAAAAACAATTAAAAATTCTTATAAAATATAATTTTTTTCAAATCAATAATTTTTTATTTACAAGTTTATAAGGTAAAAAATTATTAATTTTAATTGATTTAATTTAATGTTTATGTAATATATAGTTTAAAAATAAATATAATACAAACTTCTTATAAAGTCATAATGTGAAAAATACATTAAGTATTAAATAATCATTTACTACTAAATTAATAAATAAAAATTAAATATTTGTTTAATTTTTAATGTATTAATTAAACTGATAATTAATACTGCTAATATAATAAGGAGTTAGGGGAAGTCGAATCCCTATAATTTAATTTGCAGTTAAAACGCAGAACCTCCTGCTCAAACTCCTGCTTTTATGTAATAATATATTTATTATATAATTAACATAAAAAAAAAGCAAATAAAATAATATAAATGTAATAATATTATTTTACTTTCAATTTTTAATTCATTTCTATCTAACTAAAAAATAAAACCAAAAATCAATACAATAAAAAAAAAAGTACAAATATAATAATTAAATCATGTAAGCCATTAAAATAAGCATTTATAACATAATAATATATTAATAAAATTTCCAAATTAAATAAAAGAAAAGAAAAAAAATAAACTAAAAATATAATAAATTGTGTTCTAATTTGATTTAAAAATAATTAAATATTAGTCAAAACATTTTAAAACTAAATTATTTATTATAATTTATTAATTACAATACATTATATTCGTATTATTTTTATATTTTATTTTATATAACCTTTATTTTTTTTTTTACTAAAACAAGTAGAGATTTACCATTATTAAAGATTGTATAAAATCTACCTTATAATAAAACTCCTTTTACTCCCAAATCTTTTATTGCTCGATTTTTGCTTATTGTATGGACTATCAAATAAAACAGGATAAATAATAGAATTATTAGTTAATTGATTTTGTTTTGAACTAATTTTTAATGCGTTTTTACCTAATTCAAATACAAATCCTAAAGTTAAAACTAAAAAAAAGACTAACATAATAATTAAACCATATAAGCCATTAAAATAAGCACTTACAACATAAGGATAAACTAATAGAATTTCTAAATCAAATACAAGAAATAATAAACCAAAAATAAAAAAAGAAACACTAAATTGTGTTCTATTTTGGTGAGGAAAGGAATGAAAACCACATTCAAAGGCACTATCTTTTTCTATATAAGGATTATGAGGAGAAATAATTAAATTAATAACCAATAATAAAGAGGCTAAAATAGGTATAACTATAAAAAAAAAAGTAGTTGTTGACATATTTAAAAAATTTTTAGATATATACTAAAACGTATATAAGCAAAATAGTAAGCAAATAAAAACAATTTTTGAAAACATATTCTTGTATTTAATTAATTTCTTTAGTTGTTAAATTTATTAAACTATTTTCTAATAAATTTACTAAAGGTACTATTATTAGAAAGTGAGAAAAATATAAAATTGTAGAAATTTGTCCAAATTCAATAAAAGGAGATTCAACATGTTTAGCTCCCAATTGCATTAAAATTAAAAAATTAGCTACAAATATATAAAAAACTATTTTACTTAAAGGTCTAAACTGTATACCTCTTAGTTTAGATATATCAGTAAAAGGCATAACTAATAATATTAAAAGAGCCGAAAACATAGCAATAACACCTAATAATTTATTAGGTATAGATCTTAATATAGCATAAAAAGGTAAAAGATCAGTTAAATTTAATATACAAAATTGGTTATTTTTAATAACTATATTGTAAATGATAACTTCCTAAACCTAATTTATATAACATTTCTTTAATAAAATATAGGCTAATCAAAGATTTTAAATTAACCATAAATTATTTGAAAATATAAATACTAAGTTTTTTATCCTTGTTAGAATGTATTGAACATCTAAGATTAAATTTATTTTATAATGTAAACATTAATTTATCTACGTCTTTATTAGAAAAAGCATAAACACTAAAATGTAAACCATCCTAGATGGCTCCTATTTTTCATTATTCAAAAAGCTAATTCTATGGTTGTTAATAATTAATATATATATTATTAGGGACTATTTTTACATAGTATAAAATATTTATTTAAATGCATTAAAACAAGGAAATTGCATAGTCGTGAAAGATATAGTACTATACATTTTTTAGTTCTATTATATTTAACTAATCTAGATTGAAGTATATAATATTTAGCACAATTTAACACAAAAAGGCTTAAAAAAGTATATACATAATTAAAATATTATTTATGAGCTATAGCAGTTTGAGCTTATATTAATCTAGAATTAGATAAAGGTGATCTTTTCACTATAAGGGTATCACTGAGTAATATACCTACTAATATTTCCTTTACATAATAAGGTATTGTAATTAAGGCTCTCTTAATAAAAGATAAACATTTAATACCTTTTGTATAACGAGTTGCAAACAAAACAAAACTAACTAATAAAAGAATAGTGGTATATTAATCATATTAAATAAATATTTATTTAAATATTTAAATCAATTATATCACTATAATGTTTGGACTATATATTATTTTATATATTTTATTAAAAACTTACAAAGTCTTACGTATAGTCTCTGAAGATCCCAAATATATACAATTATTACAATAAAATTTATTTGGTTTCTTGCTGATTGTCTTAATAAATCTAAGAGTTCCCAGCAAATAGCAAGATTAAGTGACATCTTTAATATCACTCTGGAACTATAGCAGGTGGAGTTTGCATAGGATTAGCCCAGATACGCCCTAAAGTATAAATATTACTATATTTATTATCATATGAAAAAAAAAAATAAATATTTTATTATTATAAAAAACTATTCTAAAAAAACTAATCTAAATTATTAATTAAATTTAAAACAATTTTATTTCTATATTGTACAGCTAATTGAAGTGCCTTTTCTTGGCCTTGATTAGTTGAACACATAAATGCTTTATTAGATTTAGCAGGTACTTTTAAAGAAGAAGGAAAACGAACTTGTCACCCTTTTATTTCCTTAGTATTTGAAATAAATAAAGGATATATATAGTATTCACCTCATTTTCTATTATCCAAAATTGCTTTTAATCAACTATTCAAACGATTATTCCATATTTCTTTATCAACAAATCGCTCATTTGTACTACTATATATTTTATTAATAAGTGTATTAAGTCCTAAATAAGTATGATGTCCACCTATATCCATTAATCGTTTTACTCAACGTAATAAATTAAAGCTATCTATTTTTCAATATAAAAAATGTGAATACTTTTCTAATAAAGGAAATAAATTATTAAATACATTATCTATACCTTTAACTGTTAAATTAAAAGTTTTATTACCTTTAGATAAAGAAGCTTTTAACCCTAGATTATTTAAAACGTTAGTAATTATTTCCATTATTTCCTTATTACATTCAATATTAGATTGAACAATATTAAATAAAGGAATAATTACTACAGTACTATTTTTATCTCTCCATTCCAATTTCAAATGTAAACTACCATCTCCTAAAAAGAATCCTAATACAAATAAAAAAGAAGGAGAAACAGTATTTTCAGAGTAACAAAAATCAGATAATTTATCTAATAAAGTAGGATCAATATTAAGGGAAATTAATTTATCTTCTAAACTTAATTTATAACGAGATGTATGTGCAGTTAAAGAATAAGCAAGTTTTATTAATAAAACCTTTAACATTATATCTGAGTTGTTTTTAATTAAATTCTTTAATTCAAAAATTTTAATTAATTTTTGAATTGCTTGATATTTTGCTCCGTAAAGCATATAAAAATATGGAATAAATACATAAAAAAATGTATTTCAACCTGATAATCTATATTGAATAACAAATTTACCCAAACTATTTAAAGTTATATTAATAGTACCTTTGTTAAATAAAGCATAATCTAATTCAAGGAAAAATTTAACACTTTCTTCCGAAAATAATTGAGTTGCAGTACAAATAGGATAAAAATTTAAATCTGATCGAAAAATACCTCCAATATAACCTTCTGCTTGTCAAAATCCATTAGCAAGCAAACAAAATTCTTTATAAGAACCTTTATTTGAAAATTTATAATTTTTTTTTATAGTTAAAAAATAAGTTTTTACTTCATAAAGAGTTTTTTCTTTATCTCCAATTTTACCTTTAAAAGGTTTAACTTCCTTTAAGGAAGTTAATGTGTCTGCATAAGGTAAGGATATTTTATATAATGTAAAAAGATTAGTTTTTTCAAAAAAGTATTTAAAATAATATAGATATATGAAAATAATAATATAACAAATTTACCTAACAAGGCCTTCTCCCTAAATAGTTTAAAACTATCCATTTAACAGAAAAATCATAAGAAATTTTTCCTGCATCCTTTCGGATGAGGCTTGACTATATCTTAAGCACATAAATAAGCATATATCTAGTGCCAACCAACGTTTAGTCGATGAACTGCATACCAAATTATGGTACTTGGCTGCGGATTACCCATTAATCAAAAATAATTTAATAATCAATTTCGATTTTACCTTACCACGAGTCATTACCTGTGCCACAAACTATGTTACCATGTTTATTTGGTTGAAATTGTTTTAGGGCTTCCCCGTCAATTTGATGGTTTGTTGCCAAAAGTTCATTTTAACAGTAACTAAAAAACTCTCTTTCTAATTACATAATTTTCACTATCACCTAAAGCATTAGGTATAAAAAAAACAAAAATAGATAAAATAAACATAAAAATAAAGATAGTAATTAAATCTTTAAAAATAAAATAAGGAGCAAATGGTAATCTATCATAATTACCTGAAACACCTAAAGGGTTACTGGACCCTACTGTATCATGTAAAACAATTAAATGCATTAAAGCTAATGCAGCTAAAACAAAAGGTAATAGAAAATGTAAAGCAAAAAATCTATTTAATGTAGCATTATTAACTGAACAATAATGTTGATAATTCGATAATCAATAAATTTTATCAAAAATTCTCATTATACTCAATAAATTTCTTTATTGTTCGGACTATATCATAATCTTATATTAATACTTATTAGGTATATTGAACTTTTTAGTATACCGTGGGATTGTACGAAATTGCTTAAGTTATAATAAATATTGTAATTTTTTTTATAATCTAAAAATTCAACTGAAGCTTTTTATAAATTTAATTATATTTTTTATTGATTTTATATTAGAAACTTTTAATTTAAAACTATTAGTTTTATCCTGTATAATTTTTGTAAAGATAAATATTTAGAAATAGCTAAATTTAAAACATGACCATTTGTTTAAATATTAAAACTCGTAATTAAAAAAGGATTAATAGTAGGTTTATATGTATACTAAAACAACTTTATTAAGCTTCTATAAATTATATAAATACAACATAAAAATAAGGTGTTTTTAATAAATATTAAATATAATTTAAGTATTTAGTAAGTATAATATAATTTGGTGAAAATACACTGTATTTAATATTAGATAATAATCCATTTTTAAATCACATATTATCATATTATTTGTTTAACAATAAAAAATATTTATCAAAAATAGGTAGGATATATTTAATAAAATGAGATTTATTTATAATTCTTAAAAACACTGTTTTAGATTTATTTTTAGATTTTATAAAAGTAATAACACCTAATATTTTTTTTAATATTATATATAAGCTGAATATTTATAATAGATAATTATATACCAAATTTATAAATTAAATATTTATCCTTTTTTAATATAAAATCAACCACTTTATTCAATTAAGTCCACTAAATAAATATAAATAAGATTTTCTGCGTTTAGTCTCTGAGAGGCTTCGATAGTAAATACATATCTAACCCCTGCTGATTGTCCTTTTTTTTTTTATCTTTTCACGCTTAAATATATATTAATAATAAAGACGTATATAACTTTTAAATTTAAGGAAATTCCAGCAATAAGCAGAATTTTTAGTACAATATAGTTATTGTATAGCTCTTTTATTAATAATATAATTAATATACATAAGCCTCCTCAAAGAAATTCAACAATATCTTGACCAACTCAAGGTATGGCACTCATAAGATTAGTGATAACTGTTGCCAAATCTTTAATTTATTTATTTTATTAGTTTTTATAAATAAATCATGTACTTATTACTTATTATTATAAATTATTAGATATAAATTTAGTAGATAGCCTTGTGTTTAATTATATAATTATAATTAAAAAAGATTCCGACTGTACATTAAGCATCATTTCAGACACCTACCAGTGAACCAGTCTGTAGCGATATTTTACTCTATCGACGGTCTTAGTACAAAACTAATACTTTTAACCGTTTACACTAGTATTGCTATATAATTTATAATATAAATTTTTAGTAAAAATTACTTTATATAATTATATAACTATATATAATTTTTATATTTATTTTAGTAAAAAGCATATAAATAATAATAATTTATTAATTTATTATTATTTATATACAAAAAACTAAGTATAAATTTAAAACAAATTCAATAAAAAGAAAATTATCAAGTAAAGAAGCATTTATTTCTTTTTTAAAAGATCTATAGATCTTCTAACATAATGAAGTACTGGCTCTATTTGATAATCATTTACTTCCACAGTACCAGGTTCTAAATAGAAATGTTTAAGTTTAACAATGGTATGAAATTTTTGTCTCATTCAAAGCCATTTACGACCACATACATGCATTTTAGCAATACAATATCTAACATCAGGTCTGTTCTTAATACCTGCATTAACAATATTATTAAAATATTTAGCTTCAAGAGTTTGCATATCACCTAAAATCATTCTTAACCTACGCCTATATTGATCACACTTTCTTAACTCATGAAGATATATTCTCATAAGATCATGATATTTAAAAGGTTTATCGCCGTCGGGTCATTTAGGTATAATTTTCATAAACATAAAATTATTATGTTCCTGATAATTAAGAACAAAAGTTGAAGTTGAACCAAATTGAGGACTTTTTGCAGTATCTTCAATTCACACATCCGGATGTTGTTCAGTATAAATAACATTTGTCTCATTTGCAACAAAACTTTGAAAATAATGTAAATGATGATTTAAAAGCGTAAAACTTTCATTAAATTCATTTACATGATCAATAAATTGTTGAATATGTTCTGGTCTAAGAACAAACGCAGTTGGAGCTAAATCTGGATACTCTATTACGCAAGTAGTAAGATAAACCATAAATAATTAAAATTAATACTATAATTAAAAACAATTAAAAACTCTTAAATATAATTTTATTTCAATTAAATTATATATATATAATTTAATCAGTTTAATTTAATGTTTATATAATATATAGTTTAAAAATGAATATAATACAAACTTCTTAGGAAGTCATAATGTGATAAATACA
>Ga0137325_1000070_pt1 | contig 23941 bp, 20 predicted proteins | sample EasRivERMZT469_2_FD_102294 | JGI IMG/M metagenome (GOLD analysis project Ga0137325, IMG submission 102294) | Soil microbial communities from meander-bound floodplain in the East River, Colorado, USA - East River MetaG ERMZT469_2 | ecosystem: Environmental > Terrestrial > Soil > Floodplain ...
CAGCACCCGCAGGAGCAGTGGCAAACCCACTAATCTGTGTATAAGCGGCAACGGGTCCGGCAAGTGTTGCAACGGAATCAGAAACAATTTGAGAGGGAGCAGCATCGCGCCAGCGAACAGCTAACCACATGGTGCCAGGACTTCCTACTCCTTTAATCCAGCAGAAAACAAACACCTGATCGCCCGCTTCTACTTTAGTCCTGATGTTATCGTTTAAGACGTTGGGACCACCAACACCATCAGTAGCGTACTTCAGGGCAAAGCTGCCAGTGCGTGCGTTGCCATCATTTACAATTGTCGTGCCAGGTACTAAGGTCCAACCTATTGAACCGAGTTCAAAACCTGGGTTCTCTAATAGATTGTCCCCTCCGGTGCGGAGCTTCTCCGAGCTAATCTCGAAGTTGCCAACCTTAGCCAGAGTTACTGCGAGATCATTGATCTTCGCCGTAGTTACAGCGAGTGCGGCGAGCTTGCCGCTATCCACCGCGAGTGCCGCGATCTTTGCAGTAGAGACAGCGAGATCATTTAGTTTGGCAGTTGTAACTGCAAGGTCTGCGAGCTTCGCGGAGTCCACCGCCAAGGCATTAATCTTCACTGTAGTAACTGCGTTATCAGCGAGCTTCGCTGTATCGACTGCCAACGCCGCGAGTTTCCCGTTATCTACTGCCAGCGCGGCAATCTTCGCCGTCGAAACGGCGCTAGCGGCGATCTGTGCGGTATCAACAGCAAGCAACGCAATCTTGGCGTTGGTGACGGCGAGATCGGCGAGCTTTGCCGAATCTACAGCTAACGCAGCCAGCTTCCCGTTGTCCACCGCCAACGCTGCGATCTTCGCCGTAGAGACAGCAAGGTCGTTGAGTTTGGCGGTGGTAACAGCGAGGTCGGTGATCTGCGCGGACGTGACTTGACCGGTGAGATCGACCGTAGGAACAGCGACAGTCCACGCAGTGCCGGTGCTGCGGTATAGCTTGTTGTCAGTCGTCAGAAAGACGACGTATCCCTGCGGCCACAACGGATCGGGCAACGCAGGAAGCGCCGACACGATCTGCACAGGCACCATTCCAGGCGCGAACGTGCTTGGGACGACAGCCCCTTGAAGGTCTTTCTCCTCTACCCGAGGAATAACCTGTGTAGTCGGGTAAGGTTCCCCCGGATGACTCGGTAGAAGGTCGTCTGTACGAGGCTGAGACATCTTTGCTTTCTCGAATGAGGTGAGATTTACTGGCGCTTCGTCCAGCGAAAAGAGTTGTTAATTGGTCCGCCGAAGTGTATTGAACTTCTCAGCGTACCTTCCATGAACTTGCGAAGCTCTTCATCTATTAATGATTCCTTGTGTGTCTTCAGCGCTCGATCCTTGTCAATTCTCATGCGCTCAATCCAGTACTGGCACCCCATACTCACAGCTTCGAGTCGGTCTTCATGAGGAAGACAACCCTTGATGCGCGCCATGCGGGTGAATTGCTGGATAAAGGAGTACTGTGACTTGTCGTGTTGTGTCTGAAGGTCAGTTTCGATGACTCTACGATCCACCACGAGCCTGTGCGACTGCACTAGAGGTTCTAGCGTGTCGAGAATTCGCATCTCTTTCTGCGTACTCGCCCAACCATTCCACTCCTCGTCAAACATCGGAGGGCGGGCGTTGGGGTTTGGATCAGCAGGATTGAGACGCGCCATCTCTGCTACTTTACTCATCACAGGTTTGAGCAACTGCCTGAACATCCCGCCGCCGTAGTTGGGCTCGTCAATGAGGTAGTTGACTCCGAACCTGATGGCGCGAGTTGCTAGAGAGTGTAGGGTCTCTTCAGAGAAGCCTGAGATAAATCCACCGACATCTCTGAGATAAAGCATCCCATGCAACGTGCTGATGATAGAGTAGGAGGTCTCGTCTTGGCCGCGTCCCGATGGGTCGATAGCCATGACTGTACCTGCATACTTCGCCATCTCTTCACTCTTCCAAGCAGCGCGAACGTAGAAATCTCCGTCGAACCCGCCGCTCTGAAGGTCTTGCATCGCCATCGTCTTATCGCCGCCCCACACCAGTTTGACGTGACCCTGTTCGGAATCACAGTCGTGGATGATGAGGTCGCGAGTCTTGAGCGGGTGTCTGTCGGCATCAGACGGATTAGTGTCCAGCATGAACTGGAGCGCGTAACCGCTTGCGCCGAATGAAGCGAGACGCTCAGTAAGGTCTTCTTTACTGAAGCGCTTAGGGTCTACAAGGTCTCCAGGTTTGGCTCCCTGCTCGATCCGTTTGATAACGAACTGAGCGAGCCGCCCGACATACGCCTCGATGCGCTTGGGAATCTCTGCGGGCCACACCATGATGGTGTAACCGCGTTGCCCCAGGATGCTATAGAGCGTTGCTTCGATCTGCGGTGTGCCGAGGTAGATGACTCTACCTTCAGGCTTGAGCACGGCATCAAACTCTTTGACTAGTCCAGACAGCCTATCACGCATAACGTGCGTGTAACTGTTCTTAGGAATCTCAATGTCGTCTGCAACGATAATGTCAGCGCGGTTGCCGGTGATTTGACCGGTGATACCTGCGCTCTTAACGGACGGGTCTTTCGAGGGTGTAGCAGGACCAACGTCGAATGAGATAGCAGAGTCTCGCTGTCCCTCTCTAGGAGCGAGATGCTGAAGTATCGGCATTCCGTGGATCAACTGCTTACAGAACTTCGAGAAATCATCGGCCAACTGTTGGTTGGCGGACACCACGAGAATCTTCAGTTGAGGATTGAGCAGGAGGCACCACAGCACGAATGCCACAGTGATCCACGTCTTTCCTACACCACGGAACGCCTGAATGATGAACCGGCGAGGGCCGTGTTGAAGATTGTACGCGATGTCATTCTGAACAGGCGTGGGGGGTGGAAGCAACAAAAAATCCCACACCTGTCTCAAGAAGACTCTGAAATCGTGGAGACCCGCCGCTTTGATTTCGTCGGCGGTATACACGTCTTATCTCATCATCCTGATCTTTGGCTCTTCATCATCCTCTTCAAACGAAAGATGTGTCGTGAGCTTGTCTCGAAGCTGTTGAGGCAGTTTGTTAGCGTCGATTACCCACCCATTCTGCATGAGCACGCGGGCGAGAGTCGCCATGTCTGTGGACGTGATCTCCCCACTATCTATCATCTTTTCCATGCGCTCTAACCACTTGGTTTCGAGCCGCGTCTTGATGTCGAGTTGCTTCTTGAGTTCAGCGTCGTGCTCAGGGCTCTGAGGAGTTTCAGCCACGGACAATCCTTACTTGTTTTGAAGAGTGAGATACTTGAAAAGAAGACCAGCAATGACTGTTATCGTACTACCAACAGTGATAATACGAGTCTGCCACTTCTCAACCTTGCCGATGCGTTTTGATAGGGCCGCGCCAACACTGATGTGTCTGGCATTAGATGTTCGGACTTCATGGATAAGAGCATCGAGCTTCGATTCCACGCGACCGACTGACCGCTGCAGTTCTAGTTGTGGTTCGTCATCCATATAGAGGAGGGGGAGAGGCAGGCCCCCGCCCGTAGTTGCTACCGGTCACCTTTAGAGGGCCTGCTGTTTTACCTGGGAGAAACGCCGAATAGTTGTTCAATTTGTTGAACACCAGATTCGCCGCTCGTGATGGCTGCGCCCCGCATCCTTCGGACGGCCCGCATCTGGTTCATCAGCTTCGGGTACTCGTCCATCACCTGTTGTAATGCGCGGCTTTCGTATTTGTTCTTCAATGCTGCTGCTCGAATCCACCGCTCCCCACCGGGGAACAGGGATGTGCCATCGCTGCTTTCCTGCCATGTCGAGGACTGCACAAGCTCGTTCATGGCTTCGCGCAACGACTGGTCACCATTCGCAGGACGGCGAATTAACTCCATCATTCGGATATACGGAGACTTGCCTGTGCCGTTGTCGAACGTATTGCGATCCTGAAGGTTGATGAGGCCACCTTCAATCTTTGGAGTCAGCGGAGACAGACCGTGACCGAGAGTCAGCAGATCGTCTTCTACCGAACGTCCTGTATCCTTGGCTGTGAGAATCTGGTTACGATTCAAGAGCCCAGGCGTTTTAAGCACCGGCTCACCAAAGATATCGAACCTAGGATCGAGCGTTTTACTCCATCCTGGAATCCTGGCAATGATAGCGTCAGACATGCTTTGCACATCGCGGTAAACGCTATCGGGATTCAGCGAGTTCACTGCTTGCGGCACAGTGGCATTGGCGGCGAAGTTCTGCATCCAACGCGCTGTTGCATGTGGATCATTGCTGCCCCACGCTTCAGCGAACTGCGTGATACCCGACAGGTATGTTTTGCTAGACAGATTATAAAACAGTGCTGAAACAGTCGCATACGCCATGTCTGTAGGCTCTGCCGCCTTCTCGTCAGACTCATGAATAATTGTACTGAGATCGGACATTAAACCTAGAGGCATAGCCAGCGGATCAAGCCGACCGTAGCTGATCCATTCCCCGCCGACTCTGATCGAGTACGGTTGATGATTCTTCAGCCACAAACGCCGAAGGTCTGGATCAGACGGGCCACGACCGGTGAGGTTGCCAGCAGTCGCTTGGTAAAGACCGAAGGCGTAGATCGAACCCGCAACAGCCGAGCGAGTATGAATGATTGCAGCCTCTTCTCCCCCACGTTTCAGTGCTTCTCGCACTTCGCGATTCAGGAGATTGAGACCTGGTATGCTCTTGTGAACGTATCGGAAAATGTTGACTGACGCCTTCACGAACGGAGCAATGAACCGCGCTTCGAGGTGGTTGTTCACGAAGTGCTGAAATCCGCCGCCGAACGTCTCACGCCCTAGGGGGGCAGCCATCGTTGGCACTTCAGCGTACCTCAACGCTTCTGGCAGAGTAGCGATGCCAGTCTCAGCATCGAATGAGGCACGCAAATCTTCAGCGACACGAGACTCCAACTCTATACCAACGAGTCCCTGCTCTCTTCCGAGTCGTAGAGACTTGGCGCGCACGAACGCTCTGTACGCAGTAAGGCGGGAAAACTCATCTGCAGCACCGAGTACACGACCGGGAATGCGAACGATATCGCCGGTGACCCCGCCGATAGCGATGTGCTGCGGCTGCGGATTGATAATACTGCGGCCAGCATTGAGAGAAGTTCTCATGCCCTTGATGTTGTCCGAGATATACTTGAAATTGCCCCACATGATGTCTGCGCCTTCACGAAACAGCGCGCGATTACCTGTGGCAGCACCGGCCAGCATCCTGACAGACGGCTCGAAAATGTTGAGTCCTGCACCAGATGCGAAGACAGTTTGAACGGTGCGGGGGCCGGAAAGTAGGAGGTTAGCGAATAGCTCAAACGCCTTGCTCAGGTTGCCAGTGTTCTTAATGACTTGGGCAGCGTGTGCAACTGCAAATACATCGCGGGGAGCACCACCAGCCATACGAATCATACGAGTCTGCGCGGCGATCTCACGATGAGACATCCCGGCAGTAATTTGAACCGGTTCAGTGGGGGCTGTCGCTTTAGATTTTGCTGCAGCCGTTGCACCTTCTGCTTTGAATTTAAATGGCTTTGACAGCGCTGATGCAGATGCACGCTCTTGTAGAATACGTTGCGAACGACCGACTTCACTATTGGCTCCCGCTACTTCGCGGGTAGTCTGATAGAAGTTTTCCAGAGCAATTCGAGCTTCCTCGTGTGCGATCACATCATGTGGTCTTGCATCGAGAAGCTCAGACATTCTGGCGAGCCTTTTACCCTGGTCGCGCATCACCATGTCACTGGCAAGAAGCCATGCATGGAGGTCTTCAGTAGTCTTGAGCTTTGCCCGGATAACAGCAGGAGCTTCACGCTCCGTCATACCACCAATGGCTTCGCGAGCAATGCGGATAGACTCTTCTACAGGTACGCCACCAGGACGGCTCTGAACTTCATCCATCGCGCTTCGAAACTGCTTTGAGATGGCTTCAATCTGAGCCATGACTTCGGGCTGCGTAGCGTAGTAGGATAGGTTGAAGTTCGCTGTCTCAGCGCGAGCAGCAATCTCTGCTGGCGTTTGAGCAGCGAATAACTCCTTAGCAAATTGCTGGTGCTGTGCAAGTTCAGCAGAAGACACGCCCGATGCCTGAATGCGTGCGTCGAGTGCGTCATTCATTACTGCTGCTTGCGTCTCTAGTTCTCCACGACTCGTGGATTGGACTCCGCTATTGCCAAGAAACTCTTCAGCGATCTGACGTTCTTGCCGAATCGTTTGGCGCTTTGCTTGAGCAACAATTTCATTGGGAACTCGGTAGCTGAAGCGCCGAAGATTTTCTGCCGCTTGTTCAACCCCAATGCCCTTGTTTTGCGACATCTCAATTAATTGATCGGCAGTTACCTCGAATCGCGCACGCTCTTTGGCGGCGTGAGCCACGTTGAGGTTATTTGGGTCTACGTCAGTAAGAAGCGATGGTGCTCGCCGGTCCACATCCACTGGCTGTTGTACTCGACGCCGTTCACGCTCGATGATGTCACGAGGCAGCGGTTCAGGAATCTCCGCTGCGCGCGCGACTTCTTCTGCCGTCCGAGCGGGGGGCTCAAGCAGATCGGAGAACTGCTTTTTCAGCTCACCAACTTCAAGGAGACGAGCAACTTGTTCTGGTGTCCGTTCCGCTTGAGGAATGAGCGACAAGTCACGAGCTTCTGTCCCTAGAGCATCGAACTCTGCGTGGCGTCTTGCTTGTGTCGTACTAACACCGCCAACAATGGGTGACTTAGGATTCACCCCTAGAGTAAACTGTCCGTTAGGTGTGGGTTTGACAACGACGTGCTGTCCTTCAGATGCGTGAAGCCCTTCGGACACACGTTCTAGTGTTTCACGCGCCTCACGCATTGCTGCTTCTCCAGCAGCACGGGCTTCTGAAGTCATACCTGTCTTACTCAGGGCGCGACTCCAACGAATGAAACGCACTCCGGCGATAAGTCCGTCAATCAAGGCTCCTGAAATTGCACCAGCAGCAGACCGTTTGATTCTTGCCACTAAAGCGTTGTCATCTCCTTCAACGGAGAGCAGCTTGCCGAGGAGGCCAATGCCTGTCCAGTTCGGCGCACGAGCAGCGAGTTCTGCGAGTTGCGCTTCGTAAGGATTAAAGGCAATGGCATCAGAAAGAGCTGCTCTCACGATGATGCCGGGGCCTTTGGTGCCGCCGAGCAGTGCCATCCCGCTGACAAACTGCACAGTACTTTCTGCAAAGGAGGCAAGCGGATCATCACTGCGCTGACCGTAAGCTTCGTTTGTATCAACGATGTCGGTATTTTCATCTGCAAGAAACTGACGTGCGCCCCCTGCTTCATCATAGGCTGCATTGTATCCGGGCGTTGTCCGTTCACCAATGCCGGTTCTCCGGCTGATGACCGCGCCTAGTTCAAAAGCAGCGCGCCCAATGCTGTTCGCTGCACCAGCAAAACCACGAGGAACACTTCGCGCAGCTTCCTTAACACGGCTTGTTCCCTCAACACCGAATAACAGACGATGCCAAAAACCATGAATTGGTGTCTCTGGTGATTGCTGCTTATCAGTCTGAGAGGTTGAAGTACTATCACTCTGAAGAGACTGCATTAGCGCTGCGTTGTAATCTTCAGCCGACGCCTGCGACCAGTCAGTGGGTGGTTGTTGCCTTTTCGTCGGAAGCGCACCTCCGGTGGACTGCTGAATCGGGTTGCTCACTAGTGTCCTTCAAGGCCCCGCAGGGCGTTAGTTGGGAATAGAATCGGGTGGAACGAAATCGCGAATGAGAAGGTTTTGCTGCTTAATGAATGCAGCGATGGCCTCTCTTGTAGGCTCAACGCCTGCGTATTGAAGGACTGAAATAGCCTGTGAAGAAAGCGTGTTCCGCTTCCCTTGACTAATCTGTTCAACTTCTGTTTCCAGTAGTCGAATGTTTGTAGGATCGGTGACTAGCTGCTTTGCTGGATCAGGCCGCTGCGGATTCAAATTAGCTTCAGGAATCTTGTCGAAGTCTTTAACCTCGGAGCTTCCCGATTTAGACCGGAACACTTGAAGTCGAACATCATGAACGAACTGACGCGCTGCCACTTCATTGGCATCCTTACCAGGACCACTACGCCAACGAATGTACTGCATTGAAACTTCATCAACAGCCTCTTCAGCACGCTGCCGCATGGCAGGATTATCGAAACCGAACTCAGCTACGAACATGGTTCGCATTTGCCGCTGAAGCTGTTTAAATAACGGATCACGCTCGAACCTGCTGGCACCGCCAGTGGTGTCGCGTTGAATGATTTCATTCACTAGCCCGCGGTAGGTCGTAACACTAATACCGCGATTCGCTAGAAGTGCGGACGCATCTTCTAGACTTGTGGCACGCTCTCCTTCATTAGGAGTGTAGACGCGCCTGAATGCGCTGGCGACCTGAAGCGGGTCATCAGTAAGCGTCCTATCACTCCAAGCATCTTGAAGTTGATGGAGGAGGACAACCTTATCGGGAGCAACAGCGCCCATTGCCTCTCGCAACGCTTTGAGATCAACGCTATGTGGATCACGAGATTGATCGAGCGCAGTCACCACTTGTCCGATGATGGTATCAACCTGGCCCTGTTTAGCCCGCTGCTGGTTCTCGTAATCTCTGTTGTTCTGCGCCTGATTGTCGGACGCGATCTGATTCTGCGCGTCTTCAACTTCTTTCGAGCCATAGCGAGTCGTACTCAGCATGGCCCGACCGTCCATGCGGTTCGTCGGCCCGGACTTCACATGTTCAAGAATGTTCAGAATTGAGGAGTCGTTGTACCGCTTAGCAGCGGCCACGACAGCATCAACCGTCATCTGATTTACGAGATCGCCGCCCATGCCGCGAGCGACGGCAGCATCATTCAGCGCCGTGATGCTTGCGCCCATCGCAGTGACATCGACAGGACGACCCTGCTCGACAAGAATACTGTTCATTACTTCGCTGAAGTGCCCGTCACCCGCAAAGCGGACAACGCGGCCAGCAAGCTGTGCAGCGAACTGCCGCTGGTGATCTGCGAGATAAGCGTCGGTCTTAGAGCCGAAGCCCTGCTCGAAATGAGCGTCACGATCTCCATCATTGAGATTCGTTTGCTGCCACTGCTGAACGAACTTCTGTGCGAAGCTGTCAAAGTCGGCAGCATTAGTAGTTGTCCGCAATGTCTCATCCTGAGCAGCAGCGACCATCATCTCGAAGTTCATCCTATCAGCGGCAAGACGACCAAACTGCTCGCGTAAACCGGCCATGAACCACGGAGATTGATCCGGCGTAATTCTCCCGCTTCTGATAGCCTCTTTGAAATCCTTTGCACTCTGAGCTAATTCACGAGCTTTCTTCTGACCGGCAGCAAACTTTTCTTCGGCGCTGCGCTTTGCCAGCGTATCGCTGAATCGGCCCAGGGCGGGCGATAACTGCGCCAGCCCTTGAGCAAGTTGTTCGAGCTTCCTTCCCTCGTCAGTTTTGACGAAGGTATCTACCGGTGAAGCAGTCGGCTTCAAGCCCGCAGGCGAGATGCCGCTGTCTACTTGCAATCTTTGACGAGGCATCCGTTATCCTTTGGACGGCTTTCTAGAAACGATCTTATCAGCGAAGGTCACGCCCGCACTGGCGATCTGAAGCCCTGTTGCGAATGGATTAGCACGAGGTACTGCATTGATACGATTTTGTGCGACATTCTTGGCACTAACTTTCTCTCGCTGTAACTGCGAGATCGTCATGTCCAAGTTGCGTTCCTGCGTCACTTTGAAAGTGGACGCCTGTGCTGAGATATCTCCGATAAGAGCATCGACACTAGCCCCCGAAACACCAGCTTCACCCGCTGAGACACGAGCAACGGCATCTGCCGAACGCGCCTGTCTATCCGCCTGCATAATGGTGAGCGAGGTGGCATCCTGCTCTTGAACTTCTCTAAGAGAGATGTCTTTCCAGGTGTCCTGCATCGCCTGCTGAGCAGCCTTCTTATTTGCCTTCGACGCTTTGTTCTGCGCCGAGGCATTCGCAGCGGCGCTGCCAGCCTCAATTGCTAGTGAGGCGCCAGTGATGATTGTGATTGGATCACACACTGCTTGGATTCCTGGTAGGAGAAAAGAAGAAACGGGTGACCGTTGATCTGCACAAGTTCATCAAATTGACAACCTGCTGTACATAGCCAGCGGCCATGAAGGGAATTGCATAGATACACGATGTTACGAAGGAGCCCATATTCACGAGCCCATTTGTTCAACCAGCGCGGTGCCTCACGAGCAATCGCGATAGCTCCTCTACTAACTTCAGATGTGCAGAGCATCCAAGGGACGCCGATGCGCGCAACTAAAGACGCCGCCGGTGTAATACCGAAGAGAGCGACAAGATCGGAAGCTGCGTCGTTGAAGCGAAGCGAATAGCACTCAGTAGAAATATCAAATGCTTTCAACAACACTTCCTTAGCAGATTGTCCTGTAGCTATTTCCACTTCTCGTCGATCTAGCGGACGAAGCCGAGAGGAAAGCCAAATGGCCTCCTCCCGGTTCGCTGATCTAATCTCTAATTTCAAATGCGTCTGTCCCTCATGGAGAAGTCTCCCTCCCAATCGAGCGAAGAGAAGGCACAGACTCCAGGTGAGAAGTTGACAAGCTCGATAGTTGCGTTCTCATTCTTTGAGAGAATCGGAACAGTTAGTCTGCCCGAAGTAGGAAGTGCGAGCGCTGCTACCTTGAACGAGTAAGTGATCGGATTTCTACCTACAAGCGTGACCACGACATCAAAGTCCGTAGTGTCGTGATACAACACGTCGATCATGCGGAGCGTGAGCCGCCCACGAGTCTCAGGCACTTCGTCTTTGAAACGAGCGTAGATGCGCGAAGGCTTGTAACGAAACTCATACAACACGCCAATGAAAACGCTAGCTCCAGTCAGGTTGCCCTGTCCGGTAGTCCGAATCTGATTTGCGGCAGGTCTCGATGACGCCAACACAAGTCCAGTTCCGCGGTTGACCACCACCAACGTTCCTTCAGTGCCATTAGTTGCCACATTGAACGGAATTGTCCAGGTCGTTGTATCCGGGCCAGCACTATACACAGAAGACACGCCAGTCGTTGTCTGATCAACACGCCGGTCGAGATACAACAATCCCTCATCCGACGTTGGAGAATCCAGCGCCACGTTCAGATCAATGGTCTCTAAGAAAGCGCCATCTGCCCGCACTGTTATGACGCCTAGCTTCCCGTCTACAATGTCCAATCCAACAATTGGACCAGTCACAAACTCCCACTTGCTCCACGACGATTGACCCCGACTTCGGTTGTTGTCGTCAGAGAAACGAGTAGAATAGACGTAGAGGTTTTTCTGACCGTCAGCATCCGTCAAGAGCGCTAAGAAGCCTAGCGTATCGTCTCCGACCGCTGCTAGCGGCTTACCCTTGATATACTTCGGAACGTCCTCAGTGATATTCACCGAGTCTACGGTCTCACCAGTTGAACCGGTGACGAAGAACTCTGAAACCTGAGTGAAGCCGCCCTTGCCGCGCGTGAGATACATGACATTACCATTTACAACAGGCTTAGGGCCTGGGGTATTTGGTATGCTACTCACCAAATCAATGCGAATTGTTGTAGGAGTCAGGACAGGATCACCTGAGAGTTCCCACACGCCGTTGTCTGAGACACCATACAGAGCGCCGTTCCATAGCACGAGGCTATGGAAAAGAGCAACCTCTTTCCGAGATGCTCTCACGTCGATCACGTCATCAGCCAATAGCTGTGCTGCCGTGTACCTGAAGAAGTTGAATAAGTCACCAGCAGAGGAAAACACAACGTTCTCACCTGAAGTAAACACGAGCCGATTCTGATAGAACGTTGTATCGCTGATTACATTGTCAATGAAAGAAGGGAACGGAACAACATCAACATCCCCGGCCACTCTATCATTCCAAGGGCACGGTTCGAAGACGAAGTATTTTCCACTTCCAACAATTTCAACGAGATCGCCAGACTTGAACTTATTGTCTACGCCGCCCGTCAGCGCATCGACTGTAATGGTCTGCGCCGTATTGGACTGAACAGTTCCTTGCGATCTGTCTGTCAGGTTCTTCAGCGTGCGTCCATTGTGTTCATTCGTCACCAACGAAAGCGTTGGGTTGTTGAATACTGTGGGGTCGGAAAACGTGATCGTCATAACAAGCGTCGGAATCGTATTACTTGTATTGCTAACTATGATCCAAGACGTAGGCGTGCCGAGCACAGCAATCAATGATCCGTGTGCATCAATGGATGCCTGGAGTGCAGCAGCGACTTCCGTGCCGGTCTTTGGTGCGCCAGCCACGTTGTAGTTGAAGGCGTTGCCATCTACCGTTGCAGTGACAGTCGCGCCAATAGGAAACGTGTCCGCCGCATTAAAGCGAATGACCCGCCTACCGGTAGCAATAACCGTCAAATCCCCAGGTGTGAAGTACGCTCTCCGGTATTGATCGGGAGTAGCCCCGCCAGAGTAAGTGAGCTTCATCTCGATCACATCGTTTGTTGCGAATGTTCCCGATATGTCGAAGCTTCCAGCACCTTCACCTTTAGTAGTGGGACGCAACAGCGTGAGATCGCCGGTTCCAAAATCTGTGCCGGGAATAACCGGAGGCATTATGAACGGTTTGCCGCCACCGCCAACATGAGTCTTGACACCCTGCGACACACTGTTCTTGTAGAACGTGACTGTAGCGATTGTGTCCGCACCCATCAACGCTGTATCAATGGTGTAGGGGACGGTAAGCCGCGTTGCACCGTTAGCGAGTGTGAGCTTTACGCCAGCATTATGATCGCGGATCGACGCACGAGTCCCTGCAGGAATTGAAACATCACCTGGAGTAGTCAGCGTCCAAGGAACAGTTGAAATACCCGTTGCACTTCCACCATCTGTGACTGTAGCTGGGGGCAAAACAGTGGGGCTGACGTGAGGAACGCTCTGCACAAAATGCCCACTTCGCACGAGGCGATGGGGCAGGGTTGTTTTGTCCAACGCAGTCAGCGTTCCAGGCTTGGCGCACTCGCGCCACACACCTTCTAGGGAAGTATTCCCCTTATCATCAAACTTCACCCAATAGTTATCTAGAGGAGACTCGGGATCACCGGCCACCTCAACGACAAATCCGTTGGGAGCTTTGCGAGGAAGATCAGCAAACGCTTGTACAGAACTTTTAACGGCCTTGAGCCCCTTATCAGACAAACCATCGAAGACGGCCAGTCTGAAGTCAGTAGCTCCTAATGACCCAATGATAATGTGAATAGTAGAACCGTATCGCGTGAACGTAAACGAAGCGAGCAAAGGCTCTGCCTTCAGCGCTGTGTAAAGATCAATCGCGATCTTCTCAGTGCTGAGAGATTCGCGAGATTGAGCAGTTGCAGCGGCAACAGTTTTGATCGCCACAGGAACATCATTCAGCGTGACCTGATAAGTCGTCGCGTAGTCGGCTTGTCTGATGTAGACAAGAGCTTCGTACTTGGCGGTATCAGTCTTTTTTGCGCCACGCTTAACCGTCATCCCTTTGTTCACAATGATAGTAGTGTCACCGGCAGTCGCTGCACGAAATCCTTTATTACCGGCGTCCGTTAGATACGCCTTCCCTTGGGGCGCTATCACTGTGACCGGTGCGTAAGTCAGGGCGTCAAAGGCGAACACATCGCCATTAGCGATAGTTATGTGGTAGCGTTCAACTTCATCTCTGTTGATCGAATGTACGAACGCTGTTGACCAGCCGGTAATAGTCCCTGTGAGCTTCCCGAGATATACAAGCGGGGGGCGCTTCATCAGCCCGCGCACGAGATGCGAGAAGCCGTTCTTCTGTGCCTCTGCCTGCGAGGAGTGTCGCTGCTCGTTAGGACGCTGCGACACACCATTCAACAAATTGGCGAGTGACTGTGCGATGAGCGCCATTAGGACGGACTCTTCCGACGAGGATCGGTGCTGATGTAGCCGCCGAATCTCGGACGATTGCCGAGATGCTTCGACACGTCGGTGTTCCTGAGCATGTTGAAGTCATCTTCTTCACCAAAGGCTCTCTTGAGATTCCTGAAAGCGAAACGTTCATCCTGATCGGTGAAGCTGGCGAGCGTTTGTGAACCCACCAACTGCTGTACGAACTGACGAGCAGCATGAATAGTGCAGAACCTACGAGCCTCTTCGGGCATCTTCTCAAAGTCGAACGCCCACACGGGATCGATGTAGAGGTAAGGGCGTTCGGTGGCGGGAAAGCCATCGCGGTTAAGCACGCGGTCGTAGAAGACCAGGATGGGGGCCGAAGCAACAACCACTTTGCGCGACGGACGAATCACTGTGTCTACGAACTGGTAACCCTGTTGCTCGATAATCGGGGAGACGGTGAACCCTAAAAGATTAGCAGGTGGTAGAAAGACGTTGAGGTTCGTGTGGAGGCCAGTACTATCCACCCAATCAAAAGGCGAAGCAGGATTAGCTGTGGACGGTATTAGTTGAAATCCGAATTCTGTGTTGAACTTCCAACCCATGTTTTGAACATCGCGTGTTGCATTGCGTAAAATGTTCAACGCCATGACTACATCAGAATTAGTAACGGTGCTGAGATCAGTGCCCACAGGAAGTGGAGCTTCCCCGGCAGATGACAGCATTGCATTGACTGCCTCAAGCTCTGTCATAGGAGCGAGGTTGGTGATAACTGAAGGCATGGTCTCTTATAGTAGAAAGGGGTAGAAAAAAAACCGGAGGACAGGGAGTGAGCCCCATCCCCCGGTTTGAGGTGATGCAGTGCCGGTCTACTTACTTCCAAACCGGAATTTTACCCAGCGTTCCGTCGCTAAGGACGACGACGAGGAAACGATTCACCGTGGCGGGAGTTGCAATCCCACCGGGAGTCGTTGCACCGAAAGCGATGGCAGCGCCAGCACCAACAGCGAGTTCCTCAGTTACAGCCTTGAGCGGAATACCTTCTGCGTTATCGAGCGCAGTCCAGCGATTGGCGAGGTTGCCCAAGCCGAAACTGACAGCAGAGAACGACTTCGATTCACCAGGGTTCACCGCAGCCACCATGTGGCCGTAGTTATCCTTGATGAAGACACCGCCCGTGCTGTTTGCCCACACGGTGATAACAGTGTCGTTCGCAACAGTCGCTCCGGTACCATCCCCAACAACAGGAAGGATTGCCGTCACCCAACCCGCGAGGGCAGAGGTGATCACCAGTTCGGTGTTGACGATGACTTCGTTATCCGCCGCAAGAGCGCGTACAGTAGCCATGAGTAATGCTCCTAATAGTAGAAGAAGAAGAGAAAGTAAAAGCAGCCTGCCTGCTGAACGGTGCCCGCATCCTCTAAGAGGACACGCTTCCAGGAACAGCAGGGCAGGCTACAGATTACGAAGTCTTCAACTCCACCCCGCACTCAGGGCGCAGAATGCCGTGACCCACGGCGTACTTCCCGAGGATCAGTGTACACTGGTAGTCAATGAGCCAGCCGCTTTCGACCGCGAGGTCAAGCAGCTTGACGGTGCCCATAGCACCCTTCTGCCACACGAACGCAGCCACGGTCGTAAAGTTGCCCTGATAGGCGGCAGGACCGGTAGCAATGTTCGATTGAGGCAGGTTGTTCGTCTTGACGATTTCCATACCCGCGATACGGAAGACTTTACCCTGAGCGTAACCACCGTTCGGAGTCGGGTTGTAATCGCTGTGAATAACCTTGGACGAGCTAGCGACCAACTGGTAATACTGTGCCGGTTTGATACCGACGTAGCGGTCACTCTCGGGTACATCTTTTTCGTCGAACTTCTGAGCCGCAGTGAAGAGACCGGCTTCGAGGTTCGCGACAGTCGTGAGGTAGGCAGCGTCCGTGAGGACCGACCCGCCGTTTCCACCAGACACGGTAGCCGCAGCGCGAGCTGCGAGGATGCCGACCTGGAGGAGGTTCTTGTCGAATGCACGAGCAAGCGCCATGCCGATGTCGCGCGAGTAAATCGAGCGAATGTCGTAGTGCGTCTTGAGTTCGTCGATCTGCGCGACAGAACGGTCAGCAATCAGTACATCGTCGATGATGAGCGTGCGCTCGTTGAGACCGACACCTGTACCAAGCAACTGCGTGCCGGGGGTGTGATACGCGGCAGTACCCTTCCACGAGGCGGGGAACTGTGCCGATTTACCGCTGGTAATCGTGCGGACCATGCTGCGCGACTTCGCAACGTTGGTCTCGTCGAAGGCCGTCAGGACTTCGCCTGCGAAGACCTTCAAGAACAAGGCATCGGGATCGCCAGCCTGGTTCAATTGCCCAAAGCGATTGGGCGTCATGTTAGCCATTTGTTACCTGTAGAGAAAAGAGGTTGACGTTGAACTACACAAACGTCGTCGCTCCCCTTCAGCGTGTCCGGTTTTCTCTCAGGGTGTCCACCGCAGTGGGCCTCAGTTACTTCTCGGGTTGTTGCTATGAGGGTGTGACGCATCTCTCTAAAAAGAGATGATGCTGAAAACAATCAGGACAACCCTCCGTGGTGAGCGGATATGGGCCAAGGTTACCACACCTTGAGCTATCTCAGCCGTCCTGCCGTGCTCGCTTGCAGGCGAAGCACGAATGCACGCAGCGAGATTCGAACTCGCAACCGAGGCTATCCCGATGAACCGGTGTAAGGACCCCCGCGCTCTAGCCAATTGAGCTATACGTGACCACAGAAAAGCTCCCGACAGCCATCTCCCTGTCCCCAAGGAAAGGAGGGGGAACCCAGGGGGTAGGGCGCTGTCGGGAGCCGGAAGGATTTTATTTCTTAAAGATTTGTGCGACTGAAGGTGCAATCTTTTCAGCAGAACGCCCAACGACGTAACCGCTCAGACCATACTTGATGATAGAAAGAATTTCCATCACGAAGTCCCGGTCAAGTTCGCGGCCATTGAGGTAACCGCCAGTCCATACGATGGTACTTAGGATGATGACCAACCAGATCATCACGATAGGTCGCCAGTTGCGTTGTAGCCATGAGTGACCGTTGGCTTCTGCCACGATTACATCACGCTGCATCTCAGCGAAGCGCTCATCTGCTTCCACCAGCTTCTCTTGGAACGCTGTATGAAGCTGTGCAAGAGCCAATGTCGCTGCATTCTTCTCTTCAGGCGATCCGCCCTTGATGCTATTGATGATGCCGATAGCCCCATCAAACACATTTTTCAAAGGCCCCATCAGAAACGAAGCAATCTTACCCATCGGATTACCTGTTACTCGTGCGAACGTTGAACACGTTTGATCTTTCCAAACGCCGTTCGACAGTCTTGCGATATTCAGGATCATCAGCATATCGAGAGTCACGCATCGCTGCTGTCACCTGAGAAGGAGAGGTATACGGCTGGACGCCGCTATCAGCACTGGCATCTCCGTTGAGTAGCGCGGGATCAGTACCAACAGCTTCGTTGTAGCTGTTTCCTAGAACTTGAAGAGCAAGCTTTGCTACAGTCACATTTCCAGAGTCAATAGCATCATTATATGCCTTGACTGCCGTGGGATCGCCGCTCGTAGCGGCCCATTCCAGCACACTCTTCAACGCCTCTTCGCTACCAGCAAGCTGCGCGAACTCCTGGCGCATCTGCGTGGACTGAGCCTTCAACCCGTTGACATACGTGTTAACTGTCTCGGGGGTGATACCTTTTGCTTCAAGAGCCTTGATAGTCTTGTCGGAGAGAACGCCCTTGTTAGTAGCGTACTCCTGTGTGATGGCGGCTATGTCGAGACCGGCTTTTTCTACAGCTTCACGCGCTTGTTCGGGAGTGACAGTCTTTTCACCAAGCTTCTTCTCTAGAGCTACGTGAGCCGCTTCAAGATCAGCCTGCGTTTTGTACTTACCAAGGATCAACTTCTCTTCAGACTTGTCGCCTGCTGGCTTATTCGGATCGACGACCACTTTATTTGCATCTCCGCTAATATTCGCTTTCGGAGTTGCATTAGGATCGGGAGCGATCTCCGTTGAAATCACGATCTCGGGCATTAACGGTCTTCAATCGTTTGCTTGATTGAAACAGGCCCTGCGGGGGTTATGAAAGTTGTCACCTGTTCATATTTCGCAGGCTGATACTCACCATTCTTCCCAATCTTCGGGCCAGCGCCGAGTTCAGACAACGACTCTCCGGAGCGCTCACGCGCAGACACGGACTCGTTCTGATCGGCCAGACCCTCACTACGACCATCCTCGCCCATTTTACCTGGGGCGCGAGGAAGTCTTGGATTCAGAGGCATTCAGTACTACTCCTTTTCACGTTGAGTTACTGTTCTTGCGTGGAAGCGGCAGCGCCTTGAGCAGCCACCGCTTGATCTGACATCGCTTTGATACCAGCAGGCGCAGTCTTCTCTAGCATCGCCTGTTGCGCTTTCTGCGCGCGGGATTGCTGAACTTCTTGTTCAGAACGAACGAGACCCTCGATGTCAATACTGAGAGCCGCTGCACGACGCTTACCATAAGCGCCTGCGCTGAAGTACTCAGCAACAGCTTCAGGTCCGAATGCCTGCGCGACACCTGCCAATAGAAGATCGAGCTTCATTAGATCGCTCGAACGTCCAAGTCCATCAAGACCAGTGATAATCTGAGGACTGACGAGATCAGCAGGAAGCGTAGGAAGCTTGCGCTCCTTCTGCATCTCCAGCATCAGACGTACCACGAGCGGACGTTGTAATTCTTGACCAAGGATCGAGTAGGTGCCACCGAGGGCTTGCTCCAACTCTCCTGCCATGAACCTGATTTCTTCCGCAGTGACGCGCTCAGCTTGACGCTGGATGCTACTATTAAGAAGGAAAGCTTGCTCCAGTCGATGCTCAATCTCGTCCGCTGTCGCTTTGACAACTTGGAAATCGGGATACTTCTCCATCGACAGAATGGCGATGTCTTTTGGCTTGCCATTACTGACAGCGCCATCAACCATACCACCGCTTGGGGCATCCTGAATCTTCTTCTTACTCGTTACACCGCCCTCATCAAAAATCCAGATGATCTTCGCGGCATTAGCAGCAAATTCAACGATGGATTGACTGAGAGATTCAAGAGAGTGGAGGTCTCCGAGGTACTCTTCGACATGTCCGCGCCCATAGTCGGAACCAGAAATTGCAGTCCAACGAGCAGCAATCCAAGCGTTCTTATCTTTGGGATATGTTCCTTCTGTCCCTTCAACAAGTACGTCGAGTACTTCTTGATGCACCTTCCACGAGCCGTTGTCCTGTCTTTTCACCCAGGTATACAGCCAGATCGTGTCGCCATCTTTATCCGCAGCAGGCGGCGCGCCCTGAGCGCTGGTCTTTCGTTCAACGATTGTTTTGACCAACGGTGGCAGCGTCTTCCTACTGAGACCTTCGCGAACGATGATCTCGAACGGTTCACCAGATACGTCGCGCTTAACGACGTAGTTAGCGAGGTTGTGAAACTTTAGCCCACCGCCCTTAAGTATCTGCAGAAGACCGTTGCCTGCCACAATGAGATGCTTCTTGCATTCACTAAGGACAGGACGCCAAGCCTTCTGTTCCATTCTCGTAAGCGTGGCGCGTTCCACCTTCGCCAACGCTGCTTCAATCTCTGCTGTAGGATCATCACCACCGCGCGCTTTCAACTTGTCCATCAAGAAGTCTTCCACTTTCAAGCGAAAGAACGATGAACCAGGAGGAAACAGCGCGAGCAAAAGCTTTGAGGAAAGATTGTTGACGCCTCTAGCACCGACGCTCTGAAACGGCGTTGGCAACTGTGAGGTGTCGTTAGTGCTTTCCGGTGGAAGTAGCGCAGGAATCGTTAGCGCAGAACACTCGCGTGCCCGTGCAAGCACAGGGCTTCGGAGGGTTTCTAACTGCGTATATCGACCCGCAGCAGTCACCACAGGGAGCTGCTCTTGTTTGTTGTCGTCAGGCATCCGTAGTTATCTCGGGAGGGTGATCTTCAAATCGTCAAAACCAACCTTCGGCACCTCGATGCGAGGCCCAAAGATGGCTCCGGCATCCGGGGCTGGAGGCACGCCTGACTGATCGGTGGGGTGCTGTAGCTGCTCGATTTGCTGTTGCTTCTTAGTGATCTGCTGTTGTAGCGACTGACGCTGCACGTTAGCAAACCAACTGTTCTTTCCTTCGTATGTCGCGAGACGCGCCATGAAGGCATTCAACTGCGTCGTTAGCTCTTCTAATGAAGGGAGCTTCGTACTCACCAGCAGCGACGGCTGTACAGGACTGCTCATCGGATTAAGGCTCCAAGACGCGGATAGCTTGTTGATTGTGTTCGTGAACCAGCTTACGAACCACATCAGCACGACCAGCCCTGAACCAAATTTCTCGATCACTCATTTCGAGGTTTGGACATTGATTCGGAAACAGGCGATCTAGCCAATCGACCAGGGCCTTGGAAATCGGGGGTATCGGGGTGTCTGCCACGGGGGGTCTATGGTTCCTACCGGAGCCTGAACTACAACAGTTGGGGGCCGGAACCCCCTAACCTGTTTGCTAGCAGGTAGCTAGCACTGGATTATGCACGAGCAATGATTCGACGGTGTAAACCGCCATACCACACGCTTTTGCTACATAGATTTCGATTGCCGCGCCACGAGATTTCTCCCATCCCGGCAAGACAGCTATAGCATCTTGCTCAAGTAGAGCAGGGAGATCAACACGCATTGCAGATTTGGTTGTAACTTTCTGTGCAGTCTCTTCTGTGATTCCAACAGCAATGTCATTCTCTGCGGGAGACCACACCGTGTATCCAGCCGCTCGTAGTTGAGCAGCACCTTCGTAGAACGCTGGAAAATTACATTGGGGGAGACCGCGCATCGGCCCCGCGAGGTACAGCTTCATCGAGCACCTCGCGCCTGCGGAGCACCAGCCGCTTCCAGCTCTTCTTGTAGAAGAGCAAGAGCGCGCCACGCAACTTCTACAGTGTGAGACATTTCTGTCTCTGGATCAATAATGCCACGATCTGTGAGATGACGGCCAATGCAGTCCGCATGATCTGAAGACTTGCTACGTGCCCAATGCAGTGGCTCGCCTGGGTTGTGCTTGTTGTTTCCGTATTTTGAAAGACGAGCAACAGCGGCGAGTGCCGCAGGAAAGTAATCCAACACACCCGTCACAAGCGGAACATTCTTTCGTTCAGCAGAACCCACAGGCATCGTCTGTTTTACTTCGGCTGCCAAAGTACAACCTCCTTCTTCTTAAAGTCGTAGTCAGTGTAGCGGCAGATGCGCGCCACACGAGCATTTTGAAGTGCGATCTCTTCACCGAGACCAGCCTTCGCATACGTTGCGACAATGACAGGCCATGCATCTGTGAAAGCCTGACCCAACAGGAGCTTCTCAGCCTTTACCGGTCCAATACCAGGACAGCCTTTGTAGCCGTCCGAAGTGTCGCCAGTCAGGGTTTGAAACAGGTGGAAAGCGTCAGCCTGCTGCTCTGTGACCGGCCTGACGAACAACTCGTAGTTCTCACTGCCACGCGCACGCGCGTAATTGAAGTGGAGGCCTGGAATCGTCAGCATGTCCTTGTCGATTGAGACGACGATCTTCTCACCTTCAACCAACTTTGGATGCGTGGCGAGAATACCGAGCACGTCGTCGCCTTCGAGCGTAGGACGCTGGAAGACGTTGTAAACTTCGCGGCAGTACTCACGCAGTGCCTTGTAGGTAACAGGCTTCCTCGTCTTCCTGCGATTGCCCTTGTACTCTGGCATTACATCGGGGCGCCAGCGCGTGTCATCACTCAAAGCGACAATCATGTCGTCAGCCTTGAGCCCTTCTTTAATTTCAGCTACGGCATCATCGAGGTGGTTGATGCTGGCAGTAAGATTGCCATGCACCGTCCACAACCACTCATCCCACTGAGCTTCATACTCGTGGGCTGCGGCTGCTTCGTAGATCAGCGTGTCACCGTCGATAAGAAGTGTTCTTTTAGGCACGGTAGACACACCCTCTCCACACAGCGAGGCCGTTGTAGATATAGATGGGTTCAGCTTGGAAGGCACCAGTCACGGGCTCGAAGGTCAATACGACGCAACCTTGCTGCCAATCTGGATCGGACATGTACTCAGGCTCAAGCGAGCAGGTACAGCCGGTTTCAACCCAACAATGATTTCCATTGTGATCCTGGCGCATATGAACGCCAAGTCGGTGCGAATGTCCCGATGAGCCGGAACGCCCGTACTTCTCCATTTCTCCTCTGGCCGTATAACCCGAGTACTTCCGCACGATATTGCCGTGCTTGAGAATCCACTTCGGCAAGAACTTCTTCTTCGCCTGCTTGCTGTCGTAAGGCACGAACGTTACACCCATCTCATTCAGCCCGAGCAGGGAAGGCCATGTGATAGCCTGCTTGAATGCGGTCAACTGAGCGAGCGCCGCCGATGGACCCTTGAGCCGCCACAGCGTGCGCCGCAGCCGGTCCTCATGGTTCCCTTCAAGAAAAAGGAAGGATGACTCCGGCGAAGCCAGCCGCATCTGCGCGAGATGACTCCGGCCCAGGTCGATCTCCGACTGGATGTTGTCTATTCGATAGGGGTTCTGATCGAAATCGGACAGTTCGTAGCAGTCGAGCAAATCGCCCATGTGAACCAGGAAGTTTGGCCTCAACATCTCCGCGATCTGACGGACGATGGCGAGCACAGCATTGTCTTGATTAGGAAAATGCGTGTCGCCCCACAACAACGCCGTGAGGATATCTCCAGTATGAGAGGTCACTTCCACCTTCGAAGGAAGCGCGACATTCAACGGACGAATTGGCACGTCGAGCCCACCTGTGCTCACCAGCCCCTCTACTCCTGTGACGGGTGGGGGTGAGATCGTTTGTCCTGGGGCATCCTGGCAAGGCAAATTGTCGCGAAGGAGAAAATCCCTGATCGTAGACTTCGCAATCCCGGTTTGCCGAGCCATCTCCGCGATGCTTAGCAGCCCCCTTAGTTCACGCAGATGTTGTTTCTGCGTCATTGTCAACAGCACTAGTGAGTCTCCATCCAGTTCCGACCGACCTTAGCTTCGCCGTCGAGCGGACACCGGAAGTTGAAATGTGAAGTCATGCTGCGAATTGAATCGACAAGAACAGTCTTCGTTGCGTCGATCACCAGCGGATCGTCCCACACAGCCAACTGCACTTCATCGTGGAACCAACCGAGCGCCGCCCAAGGATACAACCAGCCCCCTCCAGGAGGCGTATCGAACAACTCCATAAGTGCGCGATTGTAGACGACCATCCAGCGACGACAGACAAGTGAGCCTGCGGTCTGAATGAGACTGTTTAGTGCTGAGTGTTCGCTGCGGGTGTAGACACGGCGACCGTCGAGTGAAATGAGGTAGCCATTCTTGTTGTGCTTCTTCTTTATCTCGTCAAGCAAATGCTTGAGCGCCCTGAGCTTCTTCAAGAAGAGACTACGCGAATACGCGCCAATCTTTTTCTGTTGCTCCGGCTTCAGTCCTGGCGCGAGAATCTTGCCAAGCTTTTCATCACCTGCACCGTAAAGAAAAGCATACATCCAAGTCTTCGCTCGATCTCGCCCAGCCTTCACGAGATTGGAAACATCGACGAAATACTTAGGGTCTCCAACCCATTCAATGAGCGCCTGCTGTGTGACGCTATGAATGTCGCCTTCCAGCAGCACTTTCCCATAGGCTCCGTCATCGTACTTCGCCATATAGTGCGCGAGTACTCGAAGCTCTAGACCGGATGCGTCAGCGCCGATCTGCACCCATCCCTTCGGGACGTACATCAGCGTGCGACACTCGACTCCGAACGGATTACCAACCTTCGGGGCCTGAGTCATCGGCGGCTTGACGTGAGAAGCGCGATGAGTAACTGTGCCTGTCTGGATCACGCCGCCGTGAATGTGCTGAAGACCTGTGAGCTTCCCGCCTTCAGGCTCCTGGTCTGAATAATTCTTTAACCACGCTTGCTTGCCCTCGGCTAACATCCCAAGGAAATCATCAAGGATCAGGTACTCCCTGATCTTTGCGACAGGCGGATAGTTGAGACCCTTCAGCGTGTTCGCGTCTACCTTTGGAGCGCCGCTGTCG
>Ga0137325_1000071_pt1 | contig 23573 bp, 16 predicted proteins | sample EasRivERMZT469_2_FD_102294 | JGI IMG/M metagenome (GOLD analysis project Ga0137325, IMG submission 102294) | Soil microbial communities from meander-bound floodplain in the East River, Colorado, USA - East River MetaG ERMZT469_2 | ecosystem: Environmental > Terrestrial > Soil > Floodplain ...
AGAGTGGACGGCAGGCATGTGGGCGGGGGGCTTCTGCGAAGGAATAACTCATTGTGTATTAAGCAGATATGGCCCCAGCCCCGCCATTGCGCCCCCCCTGGCACACGACATGCATTAGTGCAGTTGTGAAGCGTGACACTGGCACATCACGGACCACCACGGCACTGTGCGAAAGGAGGCGGACATGAACACTCTGCGCGGAAGTCTCGTAGAGATGCTCGACCTGACCACCCACACCGCACTCGTGGATGGGGATACGGAGGATGGTCGCAGGGCGCTGGCGCGCACCACCCTCCTCCTGATGATGATCGAAAACCTGGACGCTGCCGGCTGGGACGAGGGGGGCGAGGTTGCAGGTGAGCTCCTCATGCAGCGATCGGTCAGCCAACTCCTCCCCTGTTGCTGATGTCTTGTCACGCAGCCGGGTGAGCGGGCCCGGCTGCGCAGCTCCATGAGCGGTTCGGTAACGGAAGCGAAACACACTCTTGACGAAGCCTCCGGATCGCGGTAGAAATGGTCAGCACATACCTGCCTGCCAACTATCTGTGGCGTTTTCCCAACAATTGATGTAGTCTGCCGCATATCCATCGTCTGCAACGCGTTGGATGATCGCGCTCTGAATCCGCGAACGTGAGGCCACGTATTGTGTTGCGTCGCCCGCGCTCGCGCGATTCTCCCCCCGCGAGTGGATCTGTCTTTCGGTTCAGTGGATTGGGCGTAAACAGTTCTGCGTCCATGGTGATGGCACGGGCCTTGCCACTGTTGGTCGCCGTTGGCAGGGGGGTCGCATCCGAGGTGCCGGCTCCCGCACACGCAGATAGCCCCGCATTGTTACAGCGAGTTCATTCCAAAGACACTCTGTAGCCACTCACTCTATGGTGAGATCGTGGTGAGATTCATGACCCCGCATTGCGCAGGAGGCACATGAACCGCGCCAGTCGTGCCCGACAGGGTTCAGCACTCAGCCGGTATCTCTCCGACATCAGGTCATATCCCCTGCTCTCCAAGGAGCAGGAGATCATCATCGGGGAGCGGATCTCGGAAGGGGCTCATGGCGGGCTGGAAGAGCTCGTGCTCTCGAACCTGGGCTTCGTGGTGAAGATCGCCAGCGAGTATCAGAACATGGGCCTTCCCTTCGAGGATCTCCTCAACGAAGGAAACATCGGCCTGATCCACGCCGCCTCCCGCTACGATCACCGCAAGGGAATCAAGTTCATCACCTACGCGGCGTGGTGGGTGCGCAAGTCGATCCTCAAGGCGCTCTCCGAGCAGGCTTCGATGATCCGCGTGCCGAGCTACCAGCGCAAGAAGGTGGCCCGCCTGCGCGCTGAGAACGAAGCGCTTCAGGCGCAGCATGGGCACACCATCCCGGATCGCGACTGTCCTGATTGCCTGCCTACACCGCAGGGACCGCGGTTCAAGGCGGTCTCGCTCGATGACCTCACCCGCGCGGATGGCCATGCGCGCGTCATCGAAGTGCTCGTGGACGACAGCAGTCGGGATCCCGAGCTGGAGATCATCAAGCAGGAGAGCCTGCAGCGGCTCACCAGCAGCCTCACCTGTCTCACCGACAAGGAGCAGGCTGTCATCGCGCGGCGGTTCGGCCTGGCAGGAAAGAAAGTCGCCACCCTCAAGGAGATCGGCCTGGAGCTCGGGTTGAGCCGCGAGAGGGTCCGGCAGATCGAGATGACGGCCAGAAAGAAGCTGCGCGCTCAGCTTCACCGCAAGCCGCGCGGCACTCACGCGTTACGCAAGCACGATCGTCGCACCTTGCCGGAACGCCGGCTTGCTCGAGTGCTGCCCCCCGTAGCGGATTGCTGACGCAACCACCGGTTTCGCGAAAACCCCCGCGTCGCCCCCGGTTTGACTGCGGAACCGCTCACCGCATTTTTCGTCTAAGATAGGGCCGCCTTCGACCCGTCATGGTCGTGGGGCGCATCGTCGGCGGACCGCCGGCTCGCACGACGCCGGCGCTCCCGCTCCCAGTCAAAACCAGCCAGGCCCTTCGGGATCGCGGATCGACACGGTCCGTCCGATCCCCCTGTGGAACCTGCCTGCTCCAGGAGGATGATGATGAGACCACGCGCCACTCTGGCGACGCTCGGAGTCCTGTCGCTCGCCGTCGTGTTTTCGCCGGTGCTCAACGCCCAGCAGCAGACCACCAGTGTCGACGCGGAGCATCGGCTCTTCCTGCGCTTCGCGGAGGATGCGGCGATCGTCCCTTCCTACTGGTTGGAGGGGCAGGCACGACTGGACCTCTCGCTCCCCTCCGTGGATGATTCGGGGGGTGATGGTGAGGCGGATCTCCTGGCCGTGGGACCGGTCTTCGCTTTCAACGTCGCCGAGGATTTCGAGTTCGGCGGCCGGATTGGGCTGGCCTACTGGGATCCCGATTCGGGGGATAGCGAGACGGGCCTGACCGATCTCGACGTCTGGGGGAAGGTCTCCGTGGTCTCCGACCCGGTGAGCATCGCGCTGGGCATCCTCGTGAAGGTCCCTACGGCCGACGAATCGAAGTTCATGGGAACGGGTGAGCTGGACATCGAATTCTTCGCGGGCATGCGCAAGGACTTCAGCAGCTTCACGGTGGCCGGCAACCTCGGCGTGCGCATCAATCAGGACCCTGAGTTCGACGAGGACATCATCGAACTCGAAGGCGAGGATTCGGTGCTTGCCGGGCTGGCGATCATCGTTCCGGTCGGGGCGAAGTGGGCCTTGACCGGGGAATGGGCCCTCGAGACCGAGAGAATCGAGGGCTTCAAGAACGACTCGCGCCTTCTGGGGGGTGTCGAGTACCGGGCCGACGAGAGCTTCAGCTTCCGCGGCAGCCTGGCGGCTGGGCTGGCCGACGGGTCTCCGGACTGGGGCGCCACGGCCTCGGCTGTCTGGCTTTTCTGACCTTTCCCGGGCTCCTGCGCGGCGCTGGCTGGATCGTATAACCCTATTAGCCACAAGTGTTTACGATAGGAAAAAAACCACAATCCCGCCCTGCCGATCCGCGGGATCATGCTGTATATTCCCCTCATCCCGGTCATCGCTGACGGCACACCTGCTTCCTGCGGATTTCCTCCGGGAAGGCGGGGAAGCCTCGCCCGCGGGCGTCAGCCAGGGGGCCGGACAAGACTCCGGTGGAGGGTTTGTGGTGGAAATCGCACTGAGACGGCGGCTCGAGAGACTCACCCGGAAGCCGATCTCCCTCGTCATCACTGACAACCTCTGCTCCCTGGTCCACGTGCGCCCGTCTGGCAGCGGCCTGGTCCGCGTGAGGCTGCACCACATGTTCCTGCAGGCTCCGCCCGATGTCGTGCGATCCCTGGCGTCGTTCGTCCGGGGCCCGACCAGGGAGACCCACAAGCACCTCAACGACTACATCCAGGTGAACGCTCACCGGATCGGTGGCCGCCCCCGCCGTCGTGTTTCTTCGCTGAATCTCTCCCACAGGGGCTTCTGCTACGACCTGAGGGCGATCTACGACCGCCTCAACGAGAAGTACTTCGATGACCGGCTGAGAGTCGCGATCACCTGGGGCAAGTCCAACGCGAGCCGGCGCAGGACCTCCATCGATTTCGGCTCCTACGACCGGACCAAGCGGATTATCCGGGTCAACCCCTCGCTCGACCGGCCCTTCGTGCCCCGTTTCTTCGTCGAATTCGTGGTATACCATGAGATGTTGCACGCCGCGCTCGGGTATCGGGAGGCGTCCAATGGACGACGATCCCTCCATTCGGCGAGGTTCCGGGAGGAAGAGAGGCAGTTCCGCTTCTACCGGTCCGCCTTACGCTGGGAGAGCGCCAACCTCTGGCGGTTCCTCGGCGCCGCCTGAGAGCCGGGCCACCTCCGGCCCCTGGCGTGACGACCCGCGCGGGATTCTCGCCAGGGACATCGCCTGGGTTCTCCTGCAGCATCTTTACAGGGTCCGTCGTGAAGGGGGAAGCGTCCTCAGCATATCCACCAGTGAGATCCGCGCCGAGCTGCTCGCCCTCGGCCACGGCGGCCCGAACCTCGACGAACCGAGCCTGCGCGTCACCATGAGGCGGATCGCGGCGCTTCTCCAGCGCTGACGGCGCCACCGCTGCGCGCCCGCACGACGGCCGCGCGCCCGCCGCAGAAAACCCTGACATGATTCCTGGCTGGTATTCGGCTGTTTCCGGGGCCATCTTTGGCCGCGCGACCCTGCAGGATAACGCCCATGCCACTCAGGAGCCGACGGATGCAAGACACGCCCGCGCACCGCACGCTCGAGCTGATTGGGCTCATCGAAGACATTGCACGCCGCATGAGCGCCGCATCATCGCCCGAGGAAGGCAGGCGAATCGCCGTCGAGGCGGCAGAGACGGGCGGGTTCGAGGCGCCGATGGTCCGTCTGCTGGAGATGACGATCGATGCCTCGCTGCGCGCCGCGGCCAGCGAGCGAACGAGGGACTATCTCGAGAGCCTCATCGCGGGCGCCGGCGACGGGATCCTCACCATCGACTGCAACCGGAGGATCGTGCGATGGAACCGCGGCATGGAGATCATGGTCGGCCACTCGAGTGACGCCATGCAGGGCGGGTCCTACGAGACACTCCGGGCCCCCGAGAGCCGCGCAGGGGACCTCGTCGGCAGGTGCTTCGCCGGAGAGACGCTCTCATCCGTCGAGGACGTCCTTGTCTGCAAGGATGGCCGCCGTCTTCATGTGGCGCAGACTCTTTCCCCGATCCGGGGGAGCGCGGGCGCGGTGGAAGGGATCTCGCTGATCGTCCGCGACGTGACCGAGCGGAAGAGCCTGGAGGAGAGCCTCCGAGCGATGCATCGCCATATCCGCGAGGCGGAGGAGAAGTTCCTGGGCATGATCGAGCGCGCCAACGACGCGATCTTCATCCTGGACGCGTCCACAGGCGAAGTGATCGGCGCCAACGCGCGGGCCGAGGCGATGACCGCCATGAACCGCGCGGACATCATCGGCAGGCGTGTCACCGATCTCCATGCGGCAGATGAGCACAGGACGGTCCGGCGGTATTTCGAGTCGTCGATGAACGGAGGCGGTGAGCCGGTCGCCCTGGAGGCGCACCTGGTGCGGGAAGGGGGTGCCCCCGTCTGCGTGGCGGTGATCTCGAGGATCCTCAACTACGGCAGCCGCAACGCCGTGGAATGGCTCTGCAGGGACATCACCGACCGCCGGCAGGCGGAGAAGCAGAACGAGTCGCTCCAGCAGCAGCTCCTGCAGAGCGAGAAAGTCTCGGCGATCGGACAGCTCGTCGGCGGCGTGGCGAACGAGCTGAACAACCCGCTGACCGGGGTCATCGGATACGCGGAGCTTCTCGCGACGCAGACGTCCGATGAAAAGATCAAGCGCGGGCTGGAGCGGGTGCACTCGGAAGCCAGAAGGTGCCACCGGATCGTCCAGAATCTCCTGACTTTCGCGAGACGGCACAAGCCCGAGAAGGTGCTCCTGAATATCAACGACGTTCTGGAGTCCACCCTCGAGCTGTGCGCGTATCAGCTCCATGTGGACAGCATCAGGGTACAGCGGGAGCTTCAGGCCGATCTCCCCCGGACGATGGCGGACTTCCACCAGATGCAGCAGGTCTTCATGAACGTCATCATCAACGCGCACCAGGCGATCCAGGAGACGAACCGCAAGGGGCTCATCAAAGTGCGCTCATCGTTCTCGGACGGAAAAGTGCGGGTGGAAATCGTCGACAACGGCCCGGGGATCCAGCCCCAGAACCTCCAGATGATCTTCGATCCCTTCTTCTCGACCAGACCTCCCGGTCAGGGAGCGGGATTGGGCCTCTCCATCTGCTACGGCATCCTCCAGGAGCATGACGGCAGGATCTGGGCTGATGGGGCCGGCAGGCAGGAGACGCGGATCGTCGTGGAGCTCCCCGTCCCAGCGTAGGCGCCCCCGCGGTCCCAGAGCGCCTCCCGGAAAGCGACGGCCTGACGCGTGGAACCCGGCGGTTTCCCGGGTCTCGTGTCTGGACATTCCGGCATGTTCCCGCTATCTTTCCGGCTCATTCCCGCAGACACCCGCGAGGCTTCTCCCGATGTTCCTCATGCGCGTTCAGGGTCGTTCACCGGCTGCCGCAATCCTTTTGATCGCGCAACTCACCGGCTCCGCGGCCATCGCCGCAGAAGCCCACACGGAGCAGGCGAGCGGGGCCGACGCCATGGCGGCCCAGGCGCGTGAGCTGGCAGGGCGGGAAGCCGTCTATGAAGCGATCGATGCCTACGATCAGGCCCTGAGGCTCGATCCCCACCGGGAAGACCTGAGGCTCGAATACGCCACCTACCTGAGGACCTGGGGTTTCTGGCACCGGGGCGCCGAGCAGTACGCGGCCCTCCTCGCGCAGCACCCCGACCACGTCGACGCCCTCCTGGGGTATGGAGAGCTGTTGAACTCCAACTACCAGTTCGAGGCCGCACTCGAGCAGTGCGATCGCGCGAAGAAGCTGACCACGGACATCCACCGCTGGGAGCTGGCGATGCTCGGCTATGGGAGCGCGCAGTTCGGCCTGGAGCGCTACCGGGACGCGCTGGCCACCTTCGAGGAGCTGCTCGCGAAGCGGCCGAGCGTGCTGCCGGGCTACTCCTTCCTGGCGGTCACGAAGCGCCGCCTGGGCGATCTCACCGGCGCCGAGGCTGCCTGGAACGCGCTCATCCAGCAGTCCACCGTCTCGCCGAGAGGACTGGCGCGGCGCCGCGAGATCCAGGATCTGCGCACGAACATCGAGAAGGCGCGCGCGCAGACCGAAGCCACACCGAGGGATCCCATCGTGTGGTCCCGGCTCGGCGATGTTCTGCGCGATGCCAATGACCTGACGGGCGCGACCGTGGCCTACGAAGCTGCCATCCAGCTCGCTCCTGCCGACCGGGGGGCGCGCCTGCGTCTGGGCGTGGTCCTGCGCGATGCCGGCAAGTGGGGGGCCGCCATGGAGCAGTTCCGTCAGGCGAGCGGAGATCCGATGCACGGCTCGCTCGCGAAGTACAACCTCGCCTACTGCGCGCGCCGCGCCGGCGACCGGATGGCGGAAGGCAGGGCCTGGGAGGATGCCTCGACCCGCACGCCGATGGATCTGCACGCGTACGGCCGGTTCCTGGACGTGATTCATGACGACGGCCGGATCGGTGTGGAGAAGGCGCGTGTCCAGGAGCAGGTGCGGCTCATGCGAGGGAGGAACCCCTCTCCGTCGGGCCTGCCTGTCGATCCAATGCCCCTGGTTCGCCTGTCGATGATCCTTCAGCGCGAGGGGGACGTGGAGGGCGGCCGCGCCGCCGCCGTGGAAGCGGTCGGAATCGACGTCAACCACGTGCACGCGAGGCGGATGATTCGCTCGCTCTTCGCCCTCGAGGATGACGCAGCCGACGCCTTGCTGCGCACGCTGGATGCCCAGGCCACCTCCCCTACGGCGGGGGAGTCGCGGCGGCTGGCAGGCGCGCTGCGGCTCGCGCTGGGATTGTTCGAGAAGGCGGAGCCGGATCTGCGCGCCGCCGTCGCGAAGGACGATCAGGATGCCGTCATCCGCGTGGCCCTGGGCTCCTGCCTGAGAGAGCTGGGGCAGTTCGGCGAGGCTCTCGAGCAACTCAAAGGAGCCGCCGCGATCCGGCCTGACTACGTCTGGGCTCTCCTGGACATCGCCCTGACCCAGCTGCAGTCCGGCGACCCCGGAGCCGCCGCCGCGTCGGCGCGCCAGGCCCTGACCCTGCAGCCCGACTCCGCGGTCGGCTACGCGCTGCTGGGGACCGCGCTGCGGCAGTCAGGCGATCTGCGGGGCGCCGCGTCGGCTCTCGAAAAGGCGCTGGCACTCGACCCGCCGGGCGCGATCGCCGCACCCAGGCTGCTTCTCGCGCGCCTCCATGGCGCCATGGGCCGCAATGACGAGGGGCGCCGGACGCTTGTGTCCGATCTTCCCATGGAGCCCGACGACTCCTACCAGATGGTCTGGGAGTTCGTGCGCGACACGTATCACGATCGCACCTTCAACGGCCAGGACTGGCGCGCATGGCGTGACCGCTTCGACGGGACGCTCGAAACGCCGGCGAAAGGGCTGGGTGCGATCGCGCTGATGCTCTCCAGCCTCGACGATCGCAACACGAGGATGCGGGACGTCGAAAGGACCATCGCGATGTTCTTCACGCCGCGGAGCCATGAGACCGTCTTCGATAAGAGCGGCGCGGCGGAGCGCTCGAGCCAGACCGTCGAAGCGCGCCGTCTCGAGGACAACGTCGGCTACATCGCCATCACGAATCTGGACGACCCGCGCGCAACCGGTCAGATCAAGGAGGCTGTCGAGACTCTCTCGTCCGCCGACGGCATCATCCTGGATCTGCGAGGGAACATGGGCGGCTCGGACGCCGACGTCGCGCAGATCACGGGGATGTTCGTCAAGTCGGACACGAAGACGGGGACCATCGTCAGCCCCGATCGGACCAAGGTCATCATGTCCGAGGCGCCGCCCGGGCGGGAGACCCCGATCATCGCCGAGGACAAACCGGTCGTCGTCCTGGTGGATCGGAACACGGCATCCTCGGCGGAGAATCTCGCCGGGAGCCTCAAGCAATCGCGCCGGGCGGTCGTCGTGGGGGAGAAGACTTTCGGAAAAGCGGGGATCCAGATGCCGCTCCTGCTCCCGGGCGGCAGCATCATCCTGGTCGTCAGCGCCGAGCACGCGGACCTCGAAGGGAACGTCTACACGGGCGTGGGGATCGAGCCGGACGTCAAGGTCGAGAATCCGATCCGCACCACGGGGGATGCGGCCGCGCAGACTCCGGGTGGCGAAGACCGCGCCGTGAGCCGGGCGCGCGAAGTCCTGAAACGGAGCAAGAAATAAGGTGAAGCCGAGCCCCTGGGTCGCGATGGCACTGACCCTCTGCGCGTCGTGCGCCCCGGCGGAGAAGGTCCCGGATGCCCGGATTACCGAGGCCTCCCAGCTCGCCACGGAAGGGCACCGCGAGGCCGCCATTGACCTGCTGAGGACAGTTCTCGAGAAGGACCCGGAGAATGCGGACGGGCATTACCGTCTCGGTCTGGCGCTCGCGGACTCGGGCGACGACAAAGGAGCCGTCGCGTCGCTCGGGACCGCGGTGAAGCTCGATCCCAATTTCATCGACGCCTACCTCGCGCTGGGAAACGCCTACCTTCGCACCGAAGACAGGCGGAGCGCCTTTCTCGCCTTCAATGAGGCCGCGCGGCTCGACCCGAACAGCGCATCAGCCTGGTACGATCTGGGCGTGATGTACTACCTCGATGCCCGCTACGACACGGCGATCGACGCCCTGCGAAAAGCGCGGTCGCTGCGGCCTGACGACGCGTCGATCCAGTTCCGTCTCGGGATGGCGGAGATGCAACTGGGGGCCATGCGGGACGCGGAGCTCTCCTTCAACGCGGCCCTGAAGCTGGACCCGAAGCTCGAGGAAGCGTGGCTCAACCTGGCCAACGCCTGCACGGTCCTCGGCAACTACGACGAGGCGGAGGCGGCCCTCGTGAGGGCCCTCGAGCTGCATCCCGGCTGGTCGGATGCGCTCAATGGCAAGGGAGTCCTCGCCCGGGCGCGGGATCGCTCAGACGAGGCGCTCGACTGGTTCACCCAGGCCCTGCAGGCCGATCCGAACAACGCCCGCGTTCACCTCAACCTGGGAAGCCTCCACGAAGCACGGGGGGACACCCCCCGCGCCATCGCGGAGTACCGGAAGTTCCTCGAGCTGTGGGAGGGTGACATCGCCACGTCCGAGTCGGCCCGCCGCAGGCTCGAAATGCTCGGAGCTTCCCCTCAGACCCAGGGCTCCTAGCGGTTCCTGGCTCGCCGACGGCGCTGCTAGCTCGCCGACGGCGTCTTGGCGTTGAGAGCCTCGTCGATCATGCGCTGGAAGGTCTGGAAGTCCCTCTGCATGACCCTCTTGCCGTTGACGAAGTAGGTCGGCGTCCCGGTGACCATGGCCGCCCGCGAGTCGGCGATGTCCTTCTCGACAGCCGCCGCCGTCTTGTCCGAGGCCACGGAGGCGTCGAACTTCGCCATGTCGAGGCCGACCTGCTGGGCCAGGCTCTTGATGGTTTCCGGGTTGAGCTTGTTGTAGTTCTGGTAGAGCAGCTCACGCATCTCCCAGAACTTCCCCTGCTCGGAGGCAGCGTGGGCCGCGATGGCCGCCGGACGGGCATTCGGGTGGATCTGCACCAACGGAAGGTTCTTGAAGATGAACTTCACCTTCCCGGGATACGCATCGAGGACCTGCTTGAGGAGGGGCTGCGAGTTGGCGCAGAAGGGGCACTGGAAATCGCCGAACTCGACGATCGTCACCGGCGCGCCCGGGTCTCCCTTCATCGGCGCGCCCATGACGTTGATGTCGAACACCTGCGTGGCAAGCTGCTCGCGGCGCTGCTGCTCGGCCTTCTGAGCGGCGACCTGGCGCTCACGCATGGCCGCCGTGGCTTCCGCGATGGTGGCGCCGATGTCCTTGCCCGACTTCGCCCCGTCGATCAGCCCGCTGAGCGTCTGGAAGTCCCACGACGGGACGTTGTACCCATTGATGAAGAACGTCGGTGTCCCGCTGACGCCGAGGCGCTGAGCCTCCGCCATCTCCGCCTGGACCGCTGCTGCGACCGCGGGATCCGCCATGTCCTTCTCGAACTTGGCGACGTCCAGCCCGATTTCCCCGGCGTACTTCTTGAGGCTGGCGTCATCCAGCGCGCGGTAGTTCTGGAACAGCTTGTCGTGCATCTCCCAGAACTTGTCCTGCCGGCCGGCGGCGATGCTTGCGCGTGACGCCGGCTCCGCGAACTTGTGGATCGAGACCAGCGGAAACTGCTTGTAGACGTAGCGCACGTCGTCGGGATACTTCTCCATCACCTGCTTGACCACGTCCGTCGCGCGGGCGCAGTACGGACACTGGTAGTCCGCGAACTCCACCAGGGTGATTTTCGCGTCCTTCTTCCCCTTGGAAGGGGCGTTCGAGATGTCGATGGCCGCCGGCGGGGGCGCGGCGGGCGGCGCTGCCTGCGCGCGGACGGGAGCGGGCAGCGTCGCTGCGGCAAGCATCACCACCAGGCTCGCCGAAAGGGTCCTCAGGGCTTGGTTTGTTTTCACCGGGATTCTCCTCGTTGCTGAGCAGGCCGCGACACGCCCGGGAGGGGGCACGACATGCATTGATTTAATGATAACCCCAAATGATAGCGGCCCGACGGCCGCTGTCAACGGGTCGGGATTCACCCTCCAAGTATCCGGCGTGCCACGAAAAACCCGACAGACCCAACCATTCTTGACCGTTTTCGCCGCGGACCTATACATAGCCACCGCAAAAAAAAGGAATTTGCGCAACAGCGGATCTGTCCATGCGGCCATGGGAGACCGTCATGAGCGGAGGAGGCTCAATGATCATCCGGCGCTTCTCGGCAACCCTGCTTGCAATCGGACTCGTGCTGGCGTGCACGATCGTCACGGCGCAGGCGCAGGCCAACATCACGGGCTCCATCAGAGGGACCGTGATTGACGACGCGGGAGGTTTTCTTCCCGGTGCGACAGTGGTGGTGACGGGGCAGGCTCTGGGCAAGACCCCGCGCGTGACCATCACGGACAGCGAGGGGGCCTTCATGGTCCAGGGGCTCCCCGTGGGCGTCTACTCCATGACGGTGACGATGATCGGATACCAGCCCCTCGAAATGGTCCAGATCGTCGTCGATCCCGACAACACCCAGACATTCCACATCGAGCTGCGCGAGGGACTCAGCGAAAAGATCACCGTGCAGGCGGAGCGCCCGCTCGTGGACACGAGCAACACCTCCAGCAAGGAGGTCGTGGACGCCGCCTACGTGAACAAGCTGCCGCTCATCTCGCGCCGCTACCAGCAGATTCTCACGCTGTTCCCGGGAGTCAGCAACGACGAAGGCTTCACCGTGGCCCAGTACCATATCAATGGCGGCCGCACGACGCAGAACGGCTTCCGCCTCGACGGGGCGAACGTCAACGACTTCGTCACGGGCACCTTCGGGCTCAACGTCAACCAGAACTCCATCGAGCGGTTCGAGCTGAACACCTCCGGCTACCAGGCGGAATACGGCGAGCACTCCGGCGGCATCGCGAACATCATCACGAAGTCCGGGACCAACGACTTCGAGCTGCTCTACAGCGGGTTCTATCGTGACGACGCTTTCGGATCCGAGCTCAACGAATTCACGGACCTCGTCAACGCGGCGGACCCGGATGGGAATGCCGACAACAACAACAACCCCAGGCCGGAGACGCAGCAGTGGCAGGAGATTGCCTTCTCCGGTCCGTTCATCCAGGACAAAGTCTGGTTCCATTCCTCGTTCCAGTACTGGCAGGAGGACGTCGGCTCGGTCTTCAGCAACAGCGAGCGCACGGGGGATCGGTACCACGGGCAGTTCAAGACGACGTGGCAAATCAATCCTGACAACGTTTTCGTGGTCAACTTCGCCACGGACCCCTCATCCTTCGAGAACATCATCACGGATGCGCGCTGGCAGGAAGGGACGAACTTCGACCAGACCCAGGGGAGCTACTTCGTCCAGTTCCGCGACACGCACACCATCAGCTCCGAAGCCTTCCTGGAGACGCAGCTCTTCGTCCACCATCAGTACCTGACGGTGCGTCCCAGCGAGGACAACCTCGGCACGTACACGATCAACTTCCAGCCGGGGGCTCCCTTCACGGCGACCGGGACCTACTACATCGATCAGGATCGCAGCACGGACCGCATGAGGCTCAGCTCGGCCCTGACGGTTCAGAAAGGCACCCACCGGCTCAAGGGGGGTCTCGACTACTCCTTCATCGATTTCACCGGGACGAGCCGCGCGGACGATGCTGTGTTCGACGTGACCGCCGTGACCGGGTACACCTACACCTACGACTACCACAATCCCGACGTGACCGACGAGCAGGGCGCGGAGTACGCCGCCTACGTGCAGGACACCTGGGTCATCGACGAGAAGTGGAGCGTCGAGGCGGGCGCCCGCTTCGATCGCCAAACGCTCATCGACGAGAGCAACTTCGCGCCGCGCGTGGGAGTGGCCTTCGATCCCCAGGGGCGCGGCCGGACCCGCATCTACGCCAACTACGGCCGTTTCTATGACAGCGTGTTCTCCAACGTCGTCAGTTTCCTGGACACGGATGGGCTCACGCTCGAGGTGAACAACGGATCGACGTCGTACTTCTACGAGTACGACTACGCCGTGGATGAGCTGGAGACCCCCTACAAGGACTCCTGGACCTTCGGCGTCGAGCAGGAGCTTCCCTGGAAGCTCAAGGTCGGCGTCAGCACGACCCACTGGAAGGGGAAGAACCAGCTCCGGACGACCTTCACCGACGACCCCTCTTCGCTTCCCTCGAGCGTGGAGGTGGATCCGAACGCCGACTCGGCCATCATCATGGACAGCAGGGGAAGGGCTGACTACGACGACTACAAGATCATGGTGCGCAAGCCCTTCAGCCACCGGTTCGAGGTGATCGGGTCGTACACGCGCTCGCGCGTGCGCGGTGACGTCTCGGAGGACTTCGGCTTCGAGGACCGGTCCGACGCACGGTCCCTCGATTACACGCGGCTCTCCTACGACCGCCCCGACGTGATCAATCTGTCGGCGTTCGGCCTGCTTCCCGTGGGATTCGAGGTCACAGGGATCTATCGCTACCAGTCGGGCCGCCTCTACAGTCCACTCACTCCCGGCAACGACATCGACACGACCGTGGGCGCGAAGAACTCGCAGAGGATGCCGCCACAGCGGTCCTTCGATCTCTCCCTGTCCAAGCGGTTCGACTTCGGACATACGCAGGCCAAGTTCACCGCCCAGGTCTTCAACCTCACCAACGAGCTGAACGTCATCGACGTCGATCGGTACACCTCGAGCGGCGCGTTCTTCGGCGCGCCGGTGGACGTCGATTTCGGCAGGATCTTCCAGGTTGGCGTCGAGCTGCGCTTGGGATCGTGACGGGAGGTGCAGGCCGATTGGTGTGAGCATGGACGACGGAATCCCCAGAACAATGCTCGCGACAGGGCAGGGATGGCCGGCGTGAGCCGGACATCGCGGGTCGGTTGAGCATTCCCCTTCCAGCCCGTGGGCGGAGGAAAGGATGGTTTCCACACGACTCGTGCGACTGGCGTCTGCCCTGGCGGTCCTTGCCGCCGTCACGCCAAGCATGGGACAGGGTTCCGAGGTCGATATCGCGGTGGTTTTCAGCCGTGATGCGGCGCCGTATCGGCAGGCGCTGACGGGATTCGAGGAAGTCCTTCAGGCGTCGGGCCGGCAGTATCGCCTCCACCAGCTCTATCTCGACGGCGGATTGCCCAACGACAGGCTGATCCAGAGGATCCGCTCGAGGGCCCCGGAGCTGATCCTGACGATCGGCAGCAGCGCGACGAGCGTCGTCTCCGACGCTATCGACGACATCCCCATCGTCTTCTCCCTGGTGCAGCCCTCCGCCGGCACCGCGACGCTGCGCGGCGAGGCGGGAGGGCATCAGAATCTCACCGGCAGCTCGATGGAGATCCCGCTCGAGGTCCAGTTCCGCGAGGTCCGGGAGATCCTCCCTGAGGCCAAGCGCGTCGGCGTGCTCTACGACCCCGAGGTCACGGGCAAGGTCGTCGAGGCCGCGATCGTTTCGGCGGCGGCCATGGGAATGGACCTCGTTCCCATGAGCGTCCGGTCCGAGGGGGACCTTCTGGCGCATGCGGCATCGCTCTCCGGCGTGGACGCGCTGTGGTCCGTGGCGGACAGCACCGTCTTTTCTCCCCAGGGCCTCAATCAGATCCTCCTCTCCACGCTGCGGCACCGCGTGCCCTTCGTCGGGTTGTCTCCGTCGTTCGTGAAGGCGGGCGCGCTGCTCGCGATCTCGGTGGATTACGCGGACGTCGGGCGACAGTCGGGCGAGATCGCCGACAGGATCCTGGCCGGCGAGAAACCGTCGACCATCCCCGTGACCGCTCCGCGCAAGGTCTCTCTCTCCGTGAACCTGAACACCGCCAGACAGATCGACGTCGCGATCGGGGACAGCATCAGGCAGAAAGCGCAGATCTTCTTCTGACGACCCCGACACCATGAGACCAGCGCGAACGAGTCTTGCCATCCGCTTCATCCTGTTCACATCCACGCTCGTGCTGTTGACCGCGCTGACGTTGGGGGCCTTCTCCCTCATGCGCTACGAGTCGCGTCAGGACGAGCAGATCCGCCACAAGGGCGTTTCGCTCGTCCGCAGCCTGGCCCACAACGCCGAGCTGGGGGTCCTGACGCGCAACCCGGCGATCCTGAACGAACTGGCGCGCGGTCTGTTTCAGGACGAGGACGTCATCGGCGTGAGCGTCGTCGACAGGGAGGGGGCGCTCCTGCTCGACGAGCGAATCGACGCGAGTCCCGGGCGGCTCGTGGCCATCGCCGACCTGGGGGACTACGGCGATGGAACGGTCCGGCTGGGGGGCTTCGCCGAGGAAGGGAAGCGCCCGATCATCGCCTACGAGATGACGTGTGCCGTCTTCACGCAGCGCGGGGGACGGCAGGACGAAGAGGTCGGCTTCCTCGAGGAGCCCTCCACCGTCTCCGGTTCCAAGGAGATGATCGGCTATGCGCGCGTGATGCTCTCGCTGGAGAGCACGCGGAGGGATCTGTCGGATCTGAAGCTGACCTTCGGACTGCTCACCTTCATCGTCATCGCCGTCGCCATCATGCTGACGGTGATGCTGGTCCGCCTCATGGCGGGCCCTCTTCAGGCTCTCGCGGCCGCCACCCATCGGATCGCCGAGGGGAATCTCGACGAGACGGTCACCGAGGAGTTTCCCGGCGAGATCGGCGATCTCGCGCGGGCCTTCAACAGGATGACGTCCGACCTGAAGCGCAGCCGCCGTGAGCTGGAGAGCTACAGCGCGGATCTCGAGAATCAGGTCAGGCTCAGGACGCGCGAGCTGGAGGAGGCGCAGAACCAGCTGGTCCAGGCCGAGAAGATGTCCGCGCTGGGGCTGCTCGTCTCCGGCGTAGCCCACGAGCTGAACAACCCGCTCGCGGGGGTCGTCGGCTATTCGCAGCTCCTGCTGCGCAGCGGCGCCGACGAGAGAGTGCGTCAGGGGTTGGAGAAGATCAACCGCGAGGCGGAGCGCTGCAAGCGGATCGTCCAGAACCTGCAGACCTTCGCGCGCAAGCGCAAGCCGCAAAAGGACCGCGTGGGGGTCAACGGCATCCTGGAGTCGACGCTGGAGCTGCGCTCGTACCAGCTCAAGGTCGACAACATCGGTGTGGAGATGGCCCTGGACCCCGAGGTGCCGATGATCCAGGCCGACTTCCATCAGCTCCAGCAGGTCTTCCTCAACATCGTCATCAACGCCCACCAGGCCATGAAACAGACGGGACGCCCCGGCATGCTGCACGTCAGCACGCGGTACCGCGACGGGATGGTCGTGGCCGAGATCCGGGACAACGGCCCGGGCATCGCACCGGAGGATCTCGGGAGGATCTTCGACCCGTTCTTCACCACCAAGGAAGTCGGGCAGGGGACGGGCCTGGGGCTCTCGATCTGCTACGGCATCGTGCAGGAACACCAGGGCTGGATCGGCGCGCGCAACGCGCCCACCGGCGGCGCGATCTTCTCCGTGGCGCTTCCCGTGGCGGACCTGGATGCGCCTCCCGAGCGCGTCGAGCAGCCGGCTCCCGAGCCGGTCGCGCCGTCGGCGATCAAGAGGAACATCCTCGTGGTGGACGACGAGCTGGCCATCCTGGACATCCTGCGTCAGGTGCTCCGCGCCGACGGACACCGGGTCGACACGGCGCTCAACGGCGCGGTCGCGATGCGCAAGATCGACGCGGAGCGCTACGACGTGATCATCTCGGACCTCAGAATGCCCGGCATGAGCGGTCAGGAGCTCTACGAGGCGATCCTGCACCGCGACCCGTCGCTCGCGAAGCGCGTGCTCTTCAGCACGGGCGACGTCGTGAACACCGAGACCAACGCGTTCCTCGAGCGGTGCGGCAACAACTACCTCCAGAAGCCCTTCGAGATCGATGCCTTGAGGCGCGCGGTCCACGACGTGCTGCGAATCTGCTGAGCCGCGCGCGGTCGCGCCCGTGTTAGAGTGATCCGCCAGATGAATGCGACCCGACGCCGCCTCGGTCCTGTCGCCGCCCTGCTCGTGGCGGCCCTCGTGGGCGGGCTTCTCGCGCTCTGCGTCGTTCACATCCCGGCCGGCCACGTCGGCGTCGCGGGGACGTCTCAACCTCCCCGTCGCGTCCTTTCCGCCGGGTTTCACCTGAGACGCCCCCTGGATCGTCTCGACCTTTACCCGGTGGAGCCCCTCTCCTTCTCGGGACGAGCCGAGGCGATCACCCGCGAAGGATCCCGCCAGCCGCTGCTGTACGAGCTGACGGCGCGCGTCGATGCCGGCCGCGCGGCGATGCTGCCGCCCCGGGCCTTCGCGGGGCGCACGCAGGAAGTCTTCGGGCGCGAGATGGAGAGGCTCGTACGCGCGGCGCTCGAAAGCCCCGCAGCGGCCGGCGCGCTCCCGGAGGAGGGCATCCAGGAGGCGCTCCACGCGCGCGGCTTCATCGTCGAGCGGCTCGACGTCCGGTCTGCAGGCTCCACCGGCATCGCGTCGTCGCACCGGCTTGCGCACCCGATCGTGCTGATCGGTCTGGATGGAGCCGACTGGCAGATCATCGACCCCATGATGAAGCGGGGCCTTCTGCCGCATCTGGCGTCTCTGAAGATGCGCAGCGCCTGGGGGCCCATGCGATCGTTCGAGCCGATCCTCTCTCCGCTCCTCTGGACGACTGTGGTGACGGGAAAGCCCCCCGATGAGCACGGGATCATCGACTTCCTCGTCCCCGACCCCGCGACGGGACGCAAGATCCCGATCACGTCACGATCCCGGAAGGTGCGCGCTCTGTGGAACATCTTCGGCGACGCCGGACTGACGAGCGACATCGTCGCGTGGTGGGCCACCTGGCCGGCCGAAGCCATTGACGGACGCATCGTCTCCGATCGGGTCGCGTACTCGCTCTTCGACGTGGAGGCCGCCGGGTCCGGCCTGACCTACCCGGAGGAGCTGTGGCACGACCTTGCGCCTCTGGTCGTCCCGGCGGGAGAAGTCTCCCAGGCCGACCTGTCGCGGTTCGTCGACGTGAATGAGCGTGACGTCGCGCAGGCGCGCGCGGCGGCGGCCGCGAATCCCAAGGACGCTTACCGCCATCCGGTGAATCACTTGAGCCGGATCATCGCCGGGACCAGGTCGTATCACGCGATAGCCCTGCGGTTGCTTCGGGATCGCCAGCCCGATCTCTTCGCCGTCTACTACCAGGGGATCGACGAGGTCAGCCATCGCTTCGCGCACTTCATGCCGCCCCGCATGTCCCAGGTCAGCGAGGCGGATTTCGCGCGCTACCAGCGCGCCGTGGAGGCGTTCTACATATGGCAGGATGAGCTGCTCGGCGAGCTGCTCGGCGCCATCGCCGATGACGCAACGGTCATCGTGCTCTCCGACCACGGGTTTCACAACGGCTCGTCCAGGCCGGCCGACGAGCCCGCCGACATCGAAGGCAAGCCGGGGCGCTGGCACAGGCTCTACGGGATCGTCATGGTGGCCGGGGAGGGGATAGCGCCCGGAGCTGTCGACGGGGCCACGCTCAACGACGTTGCGCCGACGGTCCTGGCGCTTGCGGGACTGCCGCTCGCCAGGGACATGAAGGGCTCTCCGCTGGTGCGCCGCGGCGCCGCGGCGTCAGGCGAGGAGCCGGCACGGATCGCGACCTACGAGGATCCATCGAAGCCGCATGCGCAGGGGGCGGTCACGCCGGCGGGGACGGCCGCGGCGGATGAAGAGCTCCTGCGCAACCTCGAGTCGCTCGGTTACATCGGCGGTGCTCAGGGCTCACCGGGTGAGCGCGATGACGCGGAGGTCCCGGCCGCCACCGTCACGGCCCACACCAACCTCGCGGCCGCCCTGGTGCAGAAGGGGGATCTGGCAGGCGCCGAGAAGGAGCTCGAGGCGGCGCTGGCCCGCGTCCCGGGATACTTCCCGGCGTTGATGAGCCTCGCCCGCGTGCTGGTGAAACAGGGGAGGATCGAAGAAGCCTTCGATGCGACGCGGCGCGCCCTTACCGCGACGCCGCGACCCGATCCGCAGGCCTTCGTGCAGATGGCGCTGCTCGCCTCCCGGGCCGAGAGCAGTGCGGTGGCGCGCCGCCTTCTCGACGACCTCGAAGCGAAGGGGGCTTCGCCGGCGGCGATCAGCGCGGCGAGGGGCGTTCTGTCGGAGGAGGCGGGGAGGCTCGATGAGGCCGAGCGGTTCTACCGTGCCGCGCTCGCGAGCGACCCGGCGTTCGCCGATCCGCTGGGACGGCTTTTCGCGCTCTACCGCGGTGCCGGCAAGGAGGCTGCGCTCCACGATCTGGTGCGGCGAGGGCTCGAAGCCAACGATCTCTCGGTTCTGCACCACAACTGGCTCGGGCTGATCCTCGAGCGGCGCGGCGATCCACGGGGGGCCGAGCGGGAATTCCGGCGCGCGCTCGAGATCGCCCCCGATTTCGCGGGGACGATGGCAAACCTCGGATCATTCTATGGACGAGCCGGCCGGCTCGACGACGCGGTGACCGTCCTCGCGCGCGCCGTGCGCATCGAGCCCGCGAACCTGGAGGCACGGGTCAATCTCGGAGCGGCCCTGGCCAAGTTGGGACGCCTCGACGAAGCCATCGCGAATCTCGAGGAAGCGCGCGGTCTTGGGCTGCGCTCCGCGGAGCTGCTCAACGCCGTGGGTCTTGCGTACGCCGAGACGGGGCGCGCCAAGGATGCGATCCGTGCGCTGGAGGAGTCCCTCAGGCTGCGGCCGGATCAGCCCCAGGTGCAGGCGCTCCTCAGGGAGCTGCGGCCAGGAGCTTGAGCTCCGGATCCTGCCCGGGGAAGTAGCGGCCGTAGTGGGCCCACGCCTCCGGCTGGCGCGCCATGATGAATTTCCGGAAGCCGTCGAGATGGCGTTCGTAGGCTGCCTGCACTTCGGCGCGCTCCTTCGGCCCGAGGCCATCGTGGAGTCCTTCGGCGATCCGCTTGACGACCCACCCCCACGCGAGCGCCTCGAGATAGTGCCGGTCGGCCCTTTCATTCCCGAACGAGACGAGCGGGATCGGGAATCCGCGCGAGAGATGGCGGGCGTGGAAGTACTCGTGGTCGAGGATCACGTCGAGCCAGGCCGGCGTGTGCGGTGCGGCGAGCGTCGCCGGGAAGATCACCAGGTCGTTGCGGACGCCAGCGCCACGGATCGGCGCGTCGTCCTCATCGGCGGGATCGGTTCCGTTGGGTCTCACGAGACCGGCGTAGGTGACCCCTTCGGCGCGCCCCTCTTCCGCCCGCACGCTGGCGATCCATGTCTCATGGTCGGGGTGCATCGCGAAGAGCCGGGCGGTCGCGTCTGCGGCCGTGATCGCCGCGGCGCTGGCGGGAGTCCCCGAAGCCGCCGCTGAGAGAGCGAGCAGCCCCGTCGCCACTGACGTGCGGATCCATCCCCCCGACGACCCCATACCCCCCGTCCCCAGTTCTTCAGGGAAGGTACGGTGAAGTTCTGGGCGGGGCAGCGGGTTTCGGGAGGTATGCGGCGATCAGGGGCGGCGTGCCGGGACAACCGTCACCATCGCTTCTGCCGACCAGTCGGCGGCCGGAGCGGTCAGGCCCCACCGCGATGCGAAGGTCACGGGAATGCGGCGTCCCAGCACGACCCCGGCACCCAGCGCGCGCACGTCGTTGCCGAAGCGCGAGGCGGCTGCGCCATCCACCTCGCCGAAGAGCCTGAAGGACGCCGTTTCGGCCGACCACCATCCCGCCAGGCCGAACAGCAGCACGTCGTCCTGCGTTCCGGCTTCCTCGGGATGTCCGAGGATTCCGAAGCCGAGATTCGCCCCCCATCCCCATCGGCGTGTCTGCCATCCCGATGCGACGATGAAGGCGACGTCGGTCTGGTCCGTGCCGAGGCGATCCTCTCCGGGAGCGTTGGGGAGCTTCACCAGCATCACGGCCGACCAGTCGATCCCGCGCGAGGCGATCTCGCAGGAGACGCTTGCGCGGGCGTCCTCGACGCCGGTCACGGGATCCGCTCCGCGCTCGTCGATCCTCTGCACCCCCCAGCGCAACCGCGCCTCGCATCTCTTCCCCAGCCCCATGGCCGCGTCCACGAGGCTCGCGCTCCAGGCGTCGCGGACGAAGTCGGGCTCGTCTCCCAGAAACGCGGGGCGCGCGTCGTCGAGACGCGCGACTCCCACCGTCGCCTCCCAGGTCCCATCCGGCAACGTCCAGGGGAGCAGCGTCCGGATGGCGCCGCGCGGCACCGGCGCGGGATCAGGCTCAGCCGCATGCGCCGACGCCGCACAGCTCGCGATGACGAGACACGCCAGGGTCCCCGAAGGTAATGTCCTGAGGGCCCTCTGGAAGTGAGCGGGGAACCCACGCGCATTTTGCGTGGGTCGCGAATGCAAGGGAGGCGAGCCGCCGTGAGGCGGCGGAGCCGTGCCCGAAGGGCAGTGGCCTTCGGGGACCCGGGGTGAGTGGGAGAGTGTCATCGGCGCGAAAGGAGTGGCATTATACGCGTCGATCATGCTGAAGGGGAGCTATCCACCCATACCGACGCCGTTCGAGGAGGGGCGCTTCGCACCGGAGCGGCTCGCGGAGAACCTCGAACGATGGGGCGCCGATCCGCTCGACGGCTACGTCGTGCTCGGATCCAACGGCGAAGCGCCGCTTCTGGATGATCACGAACGCCAGGCCGTGGTGCGCACCGTCTACGAGCACATCGCTCCCGACCGCTTCCTGATCGTCGGGGCCGGCCGCGAATCGACCGCCGCCACCATCCGCAGCGTGAAGGAAGCGTTCGACCTGGGAGCGGACGCCGTCCTCGTCGGCGTGCCCTCCTACTACAAGCCTGCGATGACCGACGCGACCCTGCGCGAGCACTATCTGAGAGTGGCCGACGCCTGCCCCGGACCGATGCTCCTCTACAGCGTTCCCGTCTTCACCACGCTGCCGATCGGAGTGCCCCTCTTCAGCGATTTGATCCGCCACGAGCGCGTGGCGGGGATCAAGGACTCCTCGGGAGACCCCGCGGCGATCGCCGCGATGGTGTCCGCCGCGCGCGCGGCGGGACGCGAGGCATCCATCATGGTCGGCTCCGCGCGCGCGCTGGCACGCGGGCTCCTTTCCGGCGCCTCGGGGTCGGTGCTCGCCGTCTCCTCGATTGCGCCCACGGTGGTCGACAGGATCGGAAAGTGTGCGGCCGCCGGCGACGGCGACGGAGCCGGACGCATCAACGACGCGCTTCTGCCGCTGGCCGAGGCCGTGACCAGCCGGCACGGCATTGGCGGCCTGAAGGCGGCGCTCGATATCAGGTCCTTCTACGGCGGGGAGCCGAGGCCTCCCCTGCGGCCCATCGATGCGGCCACGAGAGAGGAGATCGCCGGTCTGATGCGAAGCCTGGAGATCCTGCCGCCGACGTCCGCGTGCGCGCCCTGATCCTGGGGGGCTCCCGCTTCATCGGGCGCCGGCTCGCCGACGCCCTGCTCGAGGCGGGACACAGCGTCACCCTCTTCAACCGCGGCCGCACCGACGACGGTCTGGGCGACCGGGTGCGGCGGCTCTCGGGCGATCGCGGATCGGAAGGCGATCTGTCGCGCGCGCTCGATGGGCTCACCTTCGACGCCGCGTGGGACTTTCTCTGCTACGACGGCGACGACGCGAGACGCGCGGTCGCCCACCTGGCTGGAAGGGTGGGAAGGCTCGTGCACATCAGCACCTGCTCGGTCTACTGGGCTACGGGGGATTTCCCCTGTCCGGTGCCCGAGGAGGAGTTCGATCGTCACGGCGACTTCGCGGAGCGCCCCGGCAGCATCGAGTACGCGTACGGATACGCCAAGCGCATGGCGGAGCGCGTGCTGATGGAGGCGCATCGGGAAGGAAGGCTCCCGGTCACCATCGTGCGCCCACCGGTGGTGGCGGGGGAGGACGAGCCGGGCCTGCGCTACGCCTCGTACTGCCACCGGCTCGAGGATGGGCTGCCGCTGATCCTCCCCGACGGCGGCTTCGTCTCCTTCAGGCACGTCTATGCCGGAGACCTTGCCCGCGCGCTGGCGCGGATCCCGGACACCACGGTTGCCGCGGGACGGGCCTACAACCTGGCGTCGCCCGAGATCCTGAGCGTCAGACGCCTCGTCATCGATATCGCGGGGCTCATGGACCGCAGCCCCGAGCTCGTGGAGATCCCGGGCCCCATTCTGCGCCGGCTCGCGCCGGAGCTGGAGGTGACGGCCTTCTCTCCGTTCTCGCAGCGCGCGCCGCAGATCCCCGCCGTGGATCGCGCCATCGGGGAGCTTGCCTGGTCTCCGACGCCATATCCCGTGTGGCTCGAGAGGATCGTGCGCTGGTGGGTGGACGAAGGAAAGCCGGCGCGTCTCGCGCCGCCGGCATCGCGCCATCGCGAGAGGGAAGTCGCGATAGTCGCCGCGTACCGCGCGCGCCTCGAAGCGTAGCCTTCTCTCTGGTCAAGAGAAGCGCGATTTCAGGAACGAACGACGCCGTAGGCGCCACAAACTCCGGCAACCAAAGGTCCGCCCAGGGTTCTAAGTGGTCATGGGG